>ULRW01027824.1_pt1 | contig 53454 bp, 49 predicted proteins | sample 1955581 | NCBI WGS metagenome assembly ULRW01 (sample SAMEA4835687, study PRJEB28245) | human gut metagenome | biome: gut microbiome; material: fecal sample | place: Denmark | collected 2008 | reverse complement strand
CGGTACCAGCGTTCGGTTCCGTGAGGCCGAAAGCGCCGAGTTTTGTGCCTTCTGCGAGGGGTTTGAGGAATTTAGCTTTCTGTTCAGCTGTGCCAAATTTCCAAATCGGCCAGGAGCAGAGCATGGTGTGTACTTCGAAGCTGAGAGCGATGGAGGGGTCAACTTTAGCTACTTCTTCGCAAGCAACTGCGAGGCTGAGGAAGTCAGCGCCTACGCCGCCGTTTTCTTCTTCCCAGGGAATACCGAGAAGGCCGAGAGTACCCATTTCGTCAAGGATAGCACGATCGAAAACTTCTTTTTCGTCACGTTCTTTGACAGTGGGAGCTAATTTTTTTTCTGCGAAATCTTTTGCGAGATTTGCGATATCTTGCTGTAATTCAGAAAGTTTGAATTCCATGATTGAGTTTCCTCCTAATAGATTATATATGGTTTTATGTTTTTATTTAAAAACGGCAGAGCCGTCTTTAAAGCATCATTGACAGCTTGCAGCCCGTACAATGGGGGCCGCAAGCTGCAAATCTGTCTGCCTGAAAACAGGCAATGTATCATGTAGCAGGCACCTTTCGGAGTCCCGCCCAGATGTTTGATGGTTCAGGCGATTCTTAGAGGATTTCCGAGAAAGCCTGGATACGGGTGCGGAGCTGTTCGAGGGACGGAGATTCGATGTCGAGGTCGAGAACCGTGTAACGAACGCCAGCAGCTTCAAATTCCGGTTTGTAAATCGGATAGTCGAATTCTTCAGGATCGCAGAAACGCATCATGCAGATGACGACAGCGTCAGCATTGTATTTCTTAGTCATGTCGATGAGCATCTGTCCACGCGGTTTGTCTTCGTTCAAAGCGAGCGGGCAGCCATCGAAGTCCTGCCACTGCTGAGCGAGCTGTTCGAGAGGATCGATGCCGGACGGTACGTCAGTACGGAACTGGCGGGATTCCTGAGCGAGGTCGTCAGCGACGACAGCGATGTTGAATTCGCTGAAGATGTTGAGGAATTCATCCGGTTCTGCCATGATACCGGAGAGGATGACTTTTTTGCCATTCCACGGCTGTACCGGTTCTTTCTTGACAGCGTCGATGAGTTCGCGAACCAAAGCGGTGTGTTCAGCTTTGTCCATGAACCAGCGGGCTTTGATGACGTCATGACGTTTTACCGGAGTGAAGATCTGCGGGTACTGAGCAGCTACGTCGCAGAATTCACGCATAACCTGACGGTTTTCGTTATATACTTTGATAGCTTCCTGGATAGCCAGGTCGGAGATTTTTACGTTGAGGATACGTTCCAATTCCGTGCGGACATGTTCGTATTCAGCTTTGAGGAAATCGACAGCCGGGCGGATCTTACGGTTCTGCGGCTGTGTGAAGACGATGACCGGAGCTTTGCCGTGCCATTTCTGGCTCATGCAGCGGAGAGTGTCGCAAGGAACGGAGAAGATAACAGCGTCGAGGCAGTCATAGGTGCCGTTGAGCTGGAGTTCCATGTCAGCCTGCATCAAGGAGCAAGCGAACGGAGGAAGGTACGTACGAGCTGCGGAGATCTGCGGGTTCTGGGAACCGAACATGCCTACCGGGAGGTAGCCTGCAGCATATACGATTTCTTCCGGAGCGTAGTAGGGCATCATGCCTACGAGGCCTTTACCCTGTTTTTTATAATTCAAAACCGTCTTCTGGGGATGGTTGGATACTTCCTGTAATTTGCTGATAAGTTCGTCGATCTGACTCATTAGTGGTTTCCTCCTTCATTGGCTTTTTTGTCTGCCATCATTTCTGCCAAAGCTTCTACGCGGGTATCGAACTGTGCTTCCGAGAAGTTACGAGCATCGGTCTGGTCGCCGTCGAAGATGACGTACGGTACGCCGAGGTTCTTCTGGATGCGCTGGCCGCCTTCGTTGTTGAGGAGGCTCATGTTCTTGCAGGAACGGTTCTGGTGCATGATCAAGCCATCGCATTTGCCATCGCGGACAACTTTTTCAAGAACAGCACCGCGCTGTTCGAGGCAGCAGTTGATGTATGTACGGGAATAAGCTTCTGCCATGGATTCGAGGTCGCCCGGTTCGTAGGAAACGTCCCACATGCCAGGATAAGCGGAACCAGTCATGAGAGCGCCCTGACCTTTGAGTTCTTTGAAGGTGTGGCCGAGAGCGATCCAGACAGCGATACCTTCCCAGGTAACACGGGATTTTTCGTTTTCACCGAAAGCCCATTTTTTGTTAGCTACTTTTTCGTCCAATTCTTTGAGGAATTTGTTGAACGTGATTTCGGAGTAGTTCAAGGAACGAGCAGCAACGGCGAGGCCCATGTAGTTGAAGAGGTCGAAACCGTTGAGCGGCGACGGTTTGTACTGGAAGTACGTAGCGATTTTGTTCCAAGCAGCGATGGAGCGCTGTGTCTGTTTCTGTACTTCGAAGAATTTGTCATAGTCGAAAGGACGGCCGCAGAGATCTTCGAGCTGTTTGATAGCGTGTTTGAATTCGCCGACGATGTACTGTTTAGCGTGTTTCGTAACAGGGAATTCATGGTTGAACGGTACGTCGATGTTGATGAGAGGTACGTTCAATTCTTTAGCCAAGTTTTCATACCATTTGAGCAAGGTATTGCAGATGTTGTTGCAAGTGAGGACAACATCCGGAAGGGGAATCGGAGAAGCCGGGGAGTTTTTGAGGACTTCCGGCGTTTCACCTGTCAGAGCCTGCTGTTTGAGGAGTTCCATGTAGCCCATGTTGACGCGGCAGTAGGAACAGATATCCTGGTTGTAACCTTTGTTTTCAGCAACTTCAAGCATTGCCGGAGCACCGTGACGGGCACCGATACCAGCTGCGTGTGTTTCCGGATAGACGATGGCGATATCCATAGCCGTGCAGAATTCCGGAGGAGCAACAGAAGCGGACCAGCAAACGAGGCGGCCTTCTTTTTTCGCTTTACGTGCGTCTTCATCGACTTTCGGCAAGAAGTAACCAAGGGCTTCCTTGGAGCTCATGCTTTCAATATCTACTGTTTTTTCTTCACTCATGATTTTGTTCTCTCCTTTGACTTATTTCTTGATTTTATCATAAGCAATCAAAGCAGCTCCGAGAGCCCCCACTGCTTGGGGATGCAGAGCAACTCTGACAGGGATACCTAATTCTTTCGATACGGCATCGACAACACCGGGATCGCGGGAGCCACCGCCGGTCATGGTCAGGTCTTCACCAACACCGACACGGCGTACGAGGGCGCAGGCCTTAGCGGCGATAGACTGATGGACACCGGCTACAATATCTTCTTTCGGGATATTCTTGGAAAGAAGGGAAATGACTTCCGATTCAGCAAAAACCGTGCAGGTACTGCTGACGGCAGCGGGATGCTTCGACTTGAAGTACCAGTCTCCCATTTCAGACATTGGGATTTCCAGTACCTTCGACATGACGTCGAGGAAACGGCCTGTACCAGCGGCGCATTTGTCGTTCATAGCAAACTGCATGACCAAGCCTTGACCATTCAATTTAATGGACTTGACGTCCTGACCACCGATATCGAGGATGGTCGTCGTACCAGGGCATTCAAAGAGTGCCCCTTTGGCATGGCACGTGATTTCACTGACTTCGCCTTTGGCGCAGCTGACATTGAAACGGCCATAGCCCGTGGCGATGACATTCGCCATGTCTTCAATTTTCAGGTTAGTACCTTTGAAGACTTCGTCCAAGACGCGTTCCGGACCGGTCGATCCAGTACCGATTTCAACGACGGCATGGGCGATAATTTTCTTGCCATCTTCCAAAATGACGGATTTAGAAGAAGACGAACCAACATCGATTCCGAGAGTATACATGATGGTCACCTTTTTTCACAAAAATCAATTCTGAAACGGATTGGGATTGCTGCGATTAATGGGCGCAACGGTTTGGACGTATTCGACGAGGATACCGGCGTCCGTGCTGGGGCGGCGGAAGTTGACGACGATGTCGTCCGTACCTTGAACGGCCTTCTTTTCCAGCATGCAGCCTTCTTGCTGGCCTTCCATGATCTGACGTACTTTTTCGACGTCGTCGACTTCAAAGGCAATGTGGGCAATGCCGCCCTTGCCGTGATTGAAGTCTTTCAGGACACCTTCGCGAGGGATGATGAATTCAATGGGCGTGCTGTTCTTATCTTTTTTGGTAAAGATGAGGTCGGCATGGTAGGCGTCGACGAAGCCGGAATAGTCGACTTCAAGGCCATTCGTTTCTATGAAATCACGAGCCTTTTCCAAGGTCGGCAGGACGATGCCGATATGGTGCAGCCGCATGGGATGCCACAGTTCGCGAAGCTTTCCTTTTTCGGCGCCCATGGTCTTTACGAAGGGATCTTCGCCGCGGCCCGTAATGGGGGCCGTCGTCTGAACGTATTCGACGAGGATGCCCTGGTTGGTCGAAGGACGGCGGAAGTTGACGATGATGTCGTCCGTCCCCTGCACGGCTTTCTGTTCCAGCATGCAGCCCGGGCACTTAGCTTCCATTTCTTTACGGACGCCTTCGACGTCGTCGACTTCAAAAGCGATGTGAGCGATGCCGCCGCGGCCACCGTTGAACTTGGTAAGGACACCGGAGTGCGGGATAATCATTTCAATCGGGCTTGCATAGTCACCGAATTTGGTGAAGATGAGGTCGGCCTGGTAGGCGTCGACATAACCGGCATAGTCGATTTCAAGGCCATTATTCTGCATGAATTGGTGGGCTTTTTCTAACGTCGGCAAGACGATGCCTACGTGATGGAGTCTCATTGGTTTCATAGTAAGGTCTCCTTTACAGCAGAGATTTATTTTTTCAGTCCCATGGGACCGTCCTGGAAGAGGCGGGCATCCATGAGTTTCGGATTATCAATAATCGGCTTGAAGTCCATGTGAGCGAGGATATCTTTTTCAATATCAATGCCCGGTGCGACTTCGATGAGTTTCAAGCCTTCTTTAGTCAGTTCGAATACGCAGCGTTCCGTGATGTAGAGGACGTGTTTGCCGTTGCGGGCTGCATAAGAACCGTTGAAAGTAATCTGATCGACTGCTTTGATGAACTTCTTGGCTTTGCCTTCCTGGAGGATTTTGACTTTGCCATCTTCAACAGCGATTTTCAAGCCGCCAGCTGTGAAGGTGCCGCAGAAGTAAACGTTCGGCGTCTGCTGGGAAATGTTGGGGAAACCGCCGCAACCGGCAACGTTCGTACCGAACTTGCTGACGTTGATGTTGCCCGAACCATCGCACTGAGCCAGGCCGAGGTAAGCAATGTCCAAGCCGCCGCCATCGTAGAAGTCGAACTGATAAGTATGGTCGATGATGGCATCAGCATTACGGGACGAACCGAAGCGGGCACCGCCCTGCGGTACACCACCGATAGCGCCACCTTCGACGGTCAAGGTAATGGTATCAGCAATACCTTCTTCACCGGCAACGGAAGCAACGTATTCCGGAGCGCCGACGCCGAGGTTGACGACAGCGTTTTCGGCCAATTCCAAAGCACCGCGGCGACCGATGATTTTCTTAGCGCTCATCGGGAGAGCTGCGTCAGCAGCGCCTTCAGGAGCACGATGTTCGCCACTAAGGGACGGATCATATTCGCAGTCATACGTCTGCTGATGGTCTTCCGGAGCAGCTACGACAACGTAATCAACATAGATGCCAGGAATCTTGACCATGCGCGGGTCGAGGCTGCCGTGAGCAACGACATCTTTGACCTGGACGACGACTTTACCGCCACAGTTGTGAACGGCCTGGGCTACGGAAGTGCTTTCAAAAGGCCCGATTTCTTCGTCCATCGTGATGTTGCCGGATTCATCGGCATAGGTGCCGCGGAGGAAAGCTACGTTGACCGGGAAGGTCGGATAGAAAAGCTGTTCATGACCATCGACTTCAATCAATTTGACCAAGTCTTCTTTCGTTACGTCATTGAGCTTACCGCCGAGCTGACGGGGATCGAGGAAAGTTTCCAGACCGATGTCGGTGAAGACGCCGAGCTTGTGACCTGCCAAGGCGCGGAACCAGTGGACCAACGTACCCTGCGAAAAGTTGTAAGCTTCGATTTTGTTTTCGACAGCCAGTTTACCGATAGCCGGTACTGTCTGCCAGTGGCCGATGATGGCACGTTTCAAAAGACCTGTATGTGCCAGATGTTCAGCAGCACGGCCGTCGCGTTTGCCCTGAGAACCTGCATAGATGTAGGTCAAGTTCTGCGGGGTGTTCGTGTCCAGGAACCGTTTTTCCAAAGCTTTGGTCAGTGCTTCCGGATGGGCGCTGCTGACAAAGCCGATAGACGTAATCGTGTCGTTGTCTTTTACGAGCTGAGCTGCTTGTTCAGCTGTAATGATTTCTACTTTTCTCATTACCGTAACTTCCTCCTGCTAAATGGAATGTATCGACGCTTCTGTCGTACTGCCTTTGTGAAAATTTTCCAAAGGTGAATTACTGACTAGAATGATATCATGGAAAATCCATAACGTCAATGAATAAATCGTGACAAGTTAGTTAAAATGCATGGAAAATGCACAAATCCATTCCACTTTAGAATTATAAATTTTGATATTTATAATTATTTATATAAAAGATAATCGTACCCTTTCTGTCCACGAAAACAGCTATATATGGCCATATAAATGACATTCAAAGCAAATATTCCCAAAAATAAAATAATACTATTTATCATAAATTAGGAAACCCCTGTAGAATAGCCATGACCAAAAAGTACTGTTGAAAACCAAGCATGATAATTCGTTATAGTATGTGAAAAACAGCACTTATTCTTTCGTTATAGAATAGTTCGTAAAGGGAAGTTTTGTGACTAGTGGTTCGTGGCTAGTGGTTCGTGGCTAGTGGTTCGTGGCTCGCCTGAATCATCTGAAAAGGGGCTGTCACACAAAAGCACATGCTATTATGTGAGGCCCCTTTCTCCTTATAGTCTGTAGTATGAAGTTTGTAGCTTTCAGCAAAACATTTAAATTTAAAACCATCTACTAGCCACTAACTGCTAGCCACTAACAACTTGAAAGGGACTGTCGCATGTGCGACAGTCCCTTTTTCCCTACCCTACCAATACCTGTCCGAAGTAGACGATGGCACCTAAGAGGATGATATACGGTACATATACTTTCATAATAGCCTGGAGGATTTCGTTATCCTTGCCGGTCAGCGAGATGGCGCCGACGGCGATGGCGATACTCTGAGGCGAAATCATTTTGCCTGCACAAGTACCGGCCGAGTTGGCAGCAGCCAGCCAGGCTTTATTGGCATTGATAGCTGCAGCAGCATCGGTCTGGAGGTTCCCGAAGAGGACGTTACTGGACGTACCGGAACCGGTGATGAAGGTACCGACCGAACCGATGAGCGGCGCAATGGCAGGATACATCATCCCCGTCGCTTCGACAGCCGTGCGGGCGATATCCGACGTCATGCCGCTGTAGCCCATGACTTTCGCCGTAGCGATGACGGCAATGATGGTGATGATCGTATTGCGGAGGCCTTTGATGGTGTTCAGAAAGACGAAGAACATTTCACTGAAGCGGGCCGACTGGGCTTTGCCGCTGATGAAGGCAGCCAGGAGAATGAGGATACCCGGTGTATTGACCCAGATGAAGGTATAAGGTACGCCGCCCTGACCGGTATAGATGAGGACCGACGATTTAATAGCCATGAGCGGAGCATGGATGAAAGGAACGAGTTTCGACGTCAACAGTAAGAAGACGAAGATCAAGATGAAGGGCAGGCAAGCCAACAGACCGCCGCGGATCGGTACGTGAGCCGGGTTGATGTCCATGGCATATTCCGGATCATTGACAGGACGGAAATGGGAATAGACGACGATGAGGGCCATGATGACAATGGACGCACCCATGACAGCCAGTTCCGGGCCGACAAAAGACGAAACGATGAGTTCCGGCACAGCCAGACCCAGGGCCGAAAGCAGGGTGATCATGAAGACGCCTTTGAGGGCTTTCAGCGATCCGCCGACGATGGCGACGATGATGAATGGGCAAAGGATATTGAGCGGCAAGAGCTGCAAGCTGATGTATGTCGACAGCTGTACCGGATCGAGACCTGTCAAGTTAGCCAAAGTGCTGGCCGGAATACCAATGGAACCATACGTCGTAGGAACGGAGTTAGCGACCAGGCAGACCAGGATGGCCTTAATCGGGTCGAAACCCATGGCAACCAGCATCGAGGCCGGTATAGCGATAGCCGTACCAAAGCCGGCCATGCCTTCCATGAAGGCACCGAAGCCCCAGCCGATGAGCAGGGCCAGGACGCGGCGGTCCTTGCTGACCGTCGTCAACATGTGCTTGACGATGTCCATGCTCTTGGTGTACAGCGTCAGATTATACGTAAAGATAGCGGCGATGATGACCAGCAAGATAGGCCAGCATGCCAGGGCCACGCCTTCCAGAGCAGCCGTAGCGGCATCCATGCCAGGCATATGATACCAAGCCAGGGCGACAGCAAAAGAAATGATGAGTGCAATCGGACAAGCCTTGAAGCTTTGCATCTTCAAGAAGCCCAGCGAGATGATGAGCCACAGAATCGGTGACAGTGCCAATAAAAATACCATAATACAAATTCTCCCTTTCTTTGTTCAATTTTGAACTTACTATATGCTCAAAAACTATTAATAATTAAATAGTTAATTCCCGAACAATATGATATTATTATATAATAGAGAAAGGGAATAAATCAACAGCTCAGCAATGCTATTAAAGTATAGGTATTGCCTCAGTTAGACGAAAAACGCAAGGATATTGTTCCATTCTGGCAGTCATTCTTATTTCAAGACCTTATTCTTTTTTTCACGTAGTAAGGGGCTGTCGCGCGTGCGACAGCCCCTTTTCTTTCCCTACTTCCCTTCCCGCTGTACGTAAACGACGCGCTGGGGATAAGGGATATCGATGCCATTGGCATCGAAGGTGTCCTTGACTTTAGACATGATATCGTAGTAGACGGGATAGTAATCCGCCTTGGCAACCCTGGGAAAGGCGGCGATGCGGACGGAGTTCTCTGCAAATTCACGGATACCGATTTCCAGGGTATCGGCATTGAGGATCCTTTTATCTTCTTGAAAGACCTGTTTCAGCAAGGCAATGGCTTTATGGTGGTCATTCTGATAACCGATATCGAAGAAAAAAGTAATGTAACGATCTTCCTGGTAAGAGCTATTGGTTACCTGGGACGACGTGATGATAGAATTCGGGATGAAAATGGTCTTATTGTCCTTGGTCGTAATGGCCGTATTCATCATCTGTATCCCTTTGACGCTGCCTTCTACGCCGCCGACAGCAATCCAATCACCGGCTTTGAAAGGCTTGAAGATCAGGATCAAAAGGCCTGAAGCAAAATTCGACAGATTGTTCTGTAACGCCAGGCCGACAGCCAGGCCGAAGGCACCGAAAGCGGCCAGGAAGGAATTCGTCGGAATCCCCGCCTTATTCAGTGCCGACAGCAGGACCAGGGCCATGATGGCATAATAAATCAGCTGGCTGACAAAGGTGATGACCGTATGGTCGTAATTGGCATGAGTCATCATGCGGACAGCCAAGTTCTTGAACCCTCTGGCCACGTAGCGGCCAACGATGAAGATGACAATGGCATAGATGACATCCGGGCCGTGATTGAGCAAAAATTCCTTGAACTGGTCCAGCGTCGTGACGCTCTGCGTGACCTGATTCTGGACATCGGCCTGGACGACATGGGCCGCCTGCTGTGCCGTATCAGCCGTATTTTCAGCAATATTCATAGTTGCACCCTCCTCTCGTGTGTGCTTCTATTATACCCGGGTTCGTGGCTAGTGGCTAGTGGCTCGTGGCTGGTGACCAGTGGCCCGGCTCTCCTGCTAGGAGAGCTGTCAACGCAGCTGACTGAGAGGTTAACCTCTCCGGCCCTTCGGGGCACCTCTCCTATGAGGAGAGGTTTTGGTGCTCCATATTACTGTAACCGCGATTCCCTCAGAATCAAGCGGGTCGCCCTTTGGGCGACCCCTACGAAATCGCAGCCAGGCGATAAATCTTTCACGGTCTGTGACCTTGTGCATAAATGCATGCAAAAAAAGGGCTTGTCGCACATGCGACAAGCCCTTTTAAGTTGTTAGTGGTTAGCCGTTAGTGGTTAGCAAACGGTTAAAAATTTAAATTCCATTTCTACAGACTACAAACTCTATGCTGCAAACTATAAAGAGAAAGGGGCCTCGCATGATGGCAGAAGCCTTCGTGCGACAGCCCCTTTGCGAACAGCGGACTGCGAACAGCCAGCTGCGTTATGTAATTCTTAGCCTTCGATTTCGGATACGACACCGGCACCTACGGTACGGCCGCCTTCACGGATAGCGAAGCGCAGGCCTGCTTCAATAGCAATCGGTGTGATGAGTTCGACATCCATCTTGACGTTATCGCCAGGCATGCACATTTCCGTGCCTTCCGGCAGGTTGATGACGCCCGTTACGTCAGTGGTACGGAAGTAGAACTGCGGACGATAGCCGTTGAAGAACGGCGTATGACGGCCGCCTTCATCTTTGGTCAGGACATAGACCTGAGCCTTGAATTTCGTGTGCGGATGAATGGTGCCCGGTTTAGCCAGGACCTGGCCGCGTTCGACATCTTTACGGTCGATGCCACGGAGCAATGCGCCGATGTTGTCGCCTGCTTCTGCAAGGTCCAGGATCTTACGGAACATTTCAACGCCCGTAACAACCGTATCTTTCGGTTTATCAGCGAGGCCGACGATTTCGACAGCGTCACCGACTTTAATCGTACCACGTTCGACACGGCCTGTAGCAACGGTACCACGGCCAGTGATAGTAAAGACGTCTTCGACAGGCATCAAGAACGGTTTATCCGTCGGACGGTCCGGAGTCGGAATGTATTCATCAACAGCCTTCATGAGGTCTTTGATGGACTGTACAGCTTTGGGATCGCCTTCGAGGGCTTTCAGCGCGGAGCCAACGATGATAGGAACTTCATCGCCAGGATAATCATATTCGGTCAGGAGGTCACGGACTTCCATTTCAACGAGTTCAATCAGTTCCGGATCGTCGACCTGGTCAGATTTGTTCAAGTATACAACGATTGCCGGTACACCGACCTGGCGGGCCAAGAGGATGTGTTCACGAGTCTGCGGCATCGGGCCATCAGCTGCGGATACAACAAGGATAGCGCCGTCCATCTGAGCTGCACCAGTGATCATGTTCTTAACATAGTCAGCATGCCCCGGGCAGTCAACGTGTGCATAATGACGGTTCGGTGTTTCATATTCAACATGTGCCGTGTTGATAGTAATACCACGTTCACGTTCTTCCGGAGCCTTATCGATATCGGAATATGCTTCGAACTGAGCTTTGCAGCCTTCCGTCTGGGAAAGGACTTTCGTAATAGCAGCTGTCAATGTCGTTTTGCCATGGTCGACGTGACCAATCGTACCGATATTAACATGCGGTTTTGTTCTTTCATAATGTTCTTTTGCCATTGTAATCATTTCCTCCTTTAGGAAAAAAAAACAGCTACCCACTTGTATTCTATCACACATCCATACTCTTTGCTTAAAAAAAAAGAAAATTTAAACAAAAAATATTTTTGCATATAGAAATAACCTCGTATGCACGAGGTTATGAGTGTGGTGGCGGCTCGGAGATTCGAACTCTGGACACTGCGGGTATGAACCGCATGCTCTAGCCAACTGAGCTAAGCCGCCATGTGTGGAGCTATTGACCGGGATTGAACCGGTGACCTTATCCTTACCAAGGATACGCTCTACCGACTGAGCTACAACAGCTTATGAACTGGTCAAAGCCAATTATGAAGTTGTTTTTTACTTGACAGTAAAAAAATTTGGTAGCGGGGGCAGGACTTGAACCTACGACCTTCGGGTTATGAGCCCGACGAGCTACCAACTGCTCCACCCCGCGATAATTGGTGGTGGGGGAAGGATTCGAACCTTCGAAGGCAAACGCCGGCAGATTTACAGTCTGCTCCCTTTAGCCACTCGGGAACCCCACCATTTACTGGAGCCAACGATAGGACTTGAACCTACAACCTACTGATTACAAGTCAGTTGCTCTACCAATTGAGCTACGTTGGCTTACTGTTCCGTGGAACGTAGTCTATTATATCAAAGGACTGACGTTCTGTCAAGAACTTTTTTATCAGCTTTTCTATTTCTTCTGACGAGGCAGAACCCCGTTTCAAAAGTCTCTGTCAGAACCGCTGACTTAATTAGTATACTACACCCCACGGAATAATGCAAGTACTTTTTTCAATTTTTTTTAATTAATTTGTAAACCTATCCTTCATGCTGCGTATCCAGATTGAGGAACAATGTGAACTCATTCTTGAAGTATAACTTGACCGATCCGACAGGACCATTGCGGTGCTTGGCCAAGATGACTTCGGTAATATGCTGATTTTCCGTTTCCTTGTCATAGTAATCTTCGCGATACAAGAAGGAAACAATGTCCGCATCCTGCTCCAAGGCCCCTGATTCGCGGAGGTCACTGAGCATGGGCCGTTTATCCTGCCGGCTTTCGACGCTTCGGCTGAGCTGGGACAAGGCGATGAGTGGCACTTTCAGTTCCCGCGCCAGGGCCTTGAGGGAGCGGGAAATCTCGGAGATTTCCTGCTGCCGGCTTTCGGCATTACGGCCCTGCATGAGCTGCAGATAGTCGACGATAATCAGATCCAGGCCGTGTTCCGATTTGAGGCGCCGCGCCTTCGAGCGCATTTCGGCGACGGAAATGCCCGGCGTATCGTCGATATAAATAGGCGATTCATAGAGCTTGTCGCAGGCATCGGTCAGGCGCGTCCATTCTTCATCGCTGTTGAGCTGGCCTGTGCGCAGTTTCTGCGAATCGATATGGGCAATCTGGCAGAGCAGTCGCTGGACAAGCTGTTCCTGAGACATTTCCAGGGAAAAGAAGGCCACCGTCTTATGCTGGCGGACGCCGACGTTCTGGGCGATGTTCAGGGTAAAGGCCGTCTTGCCCATACTCGGCCGGGCAGCGACCAGGATCAAGTCTGACGGCTGCAGGCCCGACGTCATGCGGTCCAGGTCGCGGAATCCCGTCGGCAGGCCCGTCAGGCCCGCTTTATTTTCATAGAGCTTGGTGATTTTATCGAGGGTCGCTTCGACGACGGTCCCGACGGAAGCAAAATCACCGCGGTTCTTTGTATCCGACAACTGAAGGATACGCCGTTCGGCATCGTCCAGGAGGTCTTCCGTTTTCTTCTCGCCGTCATAGGCTTCTGTCGCCAGCTCGGTACAGGTGGAAATGAGATTCCGGGACAGGGCCTTCTCGACGACGATATTGGCATAGTATTCGGCGTTCGACGCCGTCCCTACCATATTGGGCAGATTCAGGACATAGCCGACGCCGCCGACGTCGTCCATTTTTTTCATGCGGTTCAATTCTTCCGGCAAGGTGATGACGTCGATTTCCTTGTTCTCCCGATGAAGATGTTCCATGGCTTCAAAGATGATGCGATGGGCATCGCGGTAAAAATCCCGGGGCTGGAGCTTTTCCATGGCGACGATGACGGCATCATGGGATAAGAGCATGGCCCCCAGGACGGCCTGTTCTGCTTCTACATTCTGCGGTGGAATCCGCTGTTCCATATTATGATTCCCCCTGTTTGACTAACATCAATTTCAATACATCGTCGATGGTGACGGCATAGTGGATATGGAGACCCAAATGGCGTTCCGGGATGTCGTGGGCATTTTCCTCTGGGATGATGATGCCCTTCATGCCGGCCTGGCGGGCGCCATAAGCCTTTTCAAAGACACCGCCAACGGGTTTGACCTGCCCCTGGATGGAAATTTCTCCGGTCAGGGCCATATCCTGGCGGACCGGCGTCCCCGTAATGGCCGAAATAAGGGCTGTCGTAATGGCACAGCCTGCAGACGGGCCGTCGATATTGCCGCCGCCGATGAAGTTGATGTTGACGTCGTAATCAGACAGTTCCTTCCCCGTCATGCGGCGGACGACAGCGGCGGCGTTGAACATGGAATCCTTGGCCATGGAACCAGCTGTGTCGTTGAACCGGTAGTAGCCCTTCCCCGGCGCCCGTGCCGGGAAAGCGACGGCCTCGATTTCAATGGCCGAGCCGAGGTAACCGGCGACGCCGAGACCGAAGACCTTGCCGACGACCGGCGTATCGCTGGCTTTCTCCGTCACGTAAGGCACGAGGCGGCTGATCTGGGCGACGCGGCGGACATGGTCGCAGGTGATGCGCACATGGTCCTTGGATCCCGATTTAAAGACAGCCAGGCCGTAGGTATCGGCCAGGATATTGACAGCCTTCCGGCCTTCAATGGTAAATTCACTGATCATCCTGGCTACGCCTTCTTCGAGTTCTGCCCCTAACTGGACAGCGGCGTTGGTCACAATCTGTTCGATATCCGCCGGGATGAGGGGTTCAAAAAAGACTTCTGCACACCGCGACCGGATGGCCGGATTGATTTCCGACGGGTCCCGCGTCGTCGCACCGATGAGGATGAAGTCGGCCGGTGCCCCTTCTGCAAAGAGTCTCTTAATATACTGCGGCACGTTCGGGTCGTCTTCGTCATAATAAGCCGATTCAAAACGGACCCGCTTGTCTTCCATGACTTTTAGCAGCTTGTTGAGCAGCATCGGGTCCATCTCTCCGATTTCATCGATGAAGAGGATACCGCCGTGAGCTTCCGTGACCAGGCCCGGCTTCGGTTCCGGAATCCCCGTATCGGCCAGATCGCGGCGGGCGCCCTGATAAATCGGGTCGTGGACCGAACCGATGAGAGGATTGGTCATATCCCGCGAATCCCAGCGCAGCGTCGTCCCATCTGTTTCGATAAAAGGCGCATCAGGGCCAAAAGGCGTAAAAGGCAGCTTTTTGGCTTCGTCGAGGACGATGCGGGCAGCCGTCGTCTTGCCGACGCCAGGCGGCCCATAAAGGAGCAGGTGCTGCGGATAGACAGATGATAGCTTGCTCTGCATCGCTTCTACAGCCCGTTCCTGGCCGACGATAGCACTGAGCCGTTTCGGGCGGACTCGTTCCATGACCGATTCCGTAAGATGGACTTTTTCCAAGTCGTCCAATTCCTTGAGCTTGCGCTTGGTCTGCGGTGTTTCGACATCGTGTAGTTCTTCCTTGATGAGTTCCATCTTGATTTCCCGCACGTATTCCTGCTGTTTTTCATCCATGCGCTGGCTGATTTTCTTTTCCAGTCGTTCTTCGACGGCCTGGCGGGCCAGCATTTCAGCCAGGACCATTTCCAGCTCGTTGAGGACGTTGATGACTTCCTCGTCATCAGGCACTTTATCATACGAGACGTCTTCGTAGATCAGGCGCTGCAGGCCGACCAGGCGCTGGCGTGGATCTTCAGAATGGATATACGACAGGGCCGAGTATTTGCTGGCCCGAAGGACCATCTTCTCAGACCCTATAAGACCAGTAAAAGCGCCATAAAGCACATTGACCTGACGGCGGAGTTCTTCCTCCGCCGTCGGTTCGAGGTACTTATGGCGCTGTAATAATTTGTCCAATAATTCTTTCATTGTATCCCCTTATGGCTTATGATCAGCCTTCTACAACGTGTATTTTGATGATACTAGTAATCGTCGGATGAACGCGGATAGTAACATCGTAATCGCCGAGCGATTTAATCGGATCCTTGATTTCTACTTTCTTCTTGTCCAGGTCGAGGTCGTACTGAGCCTTAGCCGCTTCGCTGATGGTCTTGCCCGTAATGGCACCGAAGACTTTGCCACCTTCGCCAACTTTGACGGGAATGGTCAGTTCGACTTTTTTCAGCTGGCTAGCCAAGATGACAGCTTCATCAGAAGCCACCTGGGCTTTATGCTTAGCAGCCGCTTTTTTCTGTCTGGCATCGTTGAGGTTTTCCGACGTGCCAGGAGCTGCCAATTTACGAGGTAAGAGGAAATTGCGGCCATAGCCTTCCGATACTTCGATGATATCCCCTTTCTTACCGAGTTTCTTTACATCCTGTAATAAGATTACTTTCATTTTTCATCAATCTCCTTGTCTTTATCTATGATTTCATGGAGGGCTGCCATGACATCCCCCTGGGCTTCAACCAAGGTCCGGCCATGCATCTGAGCACCAGCAACGGTACGGTGGCCGCCACCGCCGAGGGCTTCCATGACTAATTGTACATTGATTTCGCCTTTCGAGCGAGCGCTGACGCCGATGCAGTCATCGGCCAGATAATAGAAAGTGAAGCTAGCTTCAACGTTGTCAATGTTGACCAGCATATCCGCTACTTGAGCAGCGATAATCGTGGCATTGCGCTGTCCTTTAGGGCAGCTGGCCATAGCGACGCCGTCGCTAATCTGGGCACCGGACAAGATGAGGGCCCGGTCCTTGACGGTATCGAAGTCAGAACTGAACAGTTCGCGGACAATGTCCGGGTCAGCTCCGCAGCGGCGCAGGTACGACGCGGCATCAAAGGTGCGGACGCCGGTCTGGACAGCGAAGTTCTTAGTGTCGACGATGATGCCGGCATAGAGGGCTGTCGCCTCTATCTTAGACAATTCTACATCTTCCTGGAAATACTGCAAGAGTTCCGTGACCAATTCACTCGTCGAAGAGCTCGACGTTTCCGTATAGGTCAGCAGGGGCTTCTTGATGAAGTCCGAACTGCGGCGGTGATGGTCGATGACGACGCGGCGGTCCGTTTCTTCCAGCAAGGCCGGCGCAACGGTCATGTCCGGGCGATGGGTATCGACGATGAACAGCAGGGTCTGGCTGTTACAGATGTTCTCAGCCGTTTCCGCCGAAATGAGCAGATCCTTGAAGTCCGGATTGTCCATGATCTGGTTTTCCAGGCGCCGGATGGCATCGGTCTGGTTGCTGACGACGACGTGTACCGGCTTGCCTGCCAGACGGGCCATGTGGGCTACGCCGACGGCAGCGCCGATGCTGTCGTAGTCTTCCCGTTCATGGCCCATGACCAGGACCATATCGCACGTATCGATGAGTTCGTGAATGGCCTGGGCGACGACGCGGGCCCGAACGCGCGTATTCTTTTCGACACAACGCGTCTTGCCGCCGTAAAAGTGAGGCGACCCGTCTTCTTCATAGACGACGACCTGGTCCCCGCCGCGGCCTAAAGCCAGGTCGAGGCCGGCCCGCGCTTTATCGGCCAATTCATTGAAATCGGCCTTGCCTGCTGCAATGACGTCGCTCGGGAAGAGGGCGATGCCCATACTGAGTGTCACGGGAATGCGATTGACCGTATGGATAGAACGCACTTTTTCCAAAAAGGAAAAATTATCTTCCTTATAATATTCCAACGTGTCCCGGCTCATGCAGGCAATATATTTTTCATTGCCATAAGCCCGGATAAAACAGTTCTGCCCCGATAATTCACCGATGAGGCAGTTGTTGACGTTCGTCACCAGCGTGGCCCGCTGGACAGCCGTCATCCCCTTGGCAACTTCTTCCAGGTTGTCTATCTCGATATCACAGAAAACGGGGACAGCTGCCAAGGAATTCAGCTTCTGCCGTTCCGTATCGGTAATATCTTCAAAATAAAGGATGAGGTAATTGTCATCATCAGCCGCTTCGGTCTGCAAATACTTGTAAACGACGCGGTAATAGCGTTCGCCGATATGCTCAAAGAAATACCCCGATTTTCCCCAAAACTTATCGACTTTCAAGTTCGGCATGATATGGTCCAGCTGCTGGTCGTTGTCGATGTCGCCGACCCAATCACGGAAAACACTGTTAGCCCAGCACAAATTGGACTGCATGTCGATGATGGCAATGCCGATAGGCAAATTCTGTACCGCATAGGTCGAAGCCTGGTCGACGCTTTTGGAAATCGCATCGAAGAACTGGCTGATTTCCCGGTTGCGTTCGTTGTGGTTCTTGCGGGTCAGGACATAGGCTCCGCCAATGAGAATCAGCGCCAATAAGGCGATGACCCAATTATATACGGCAATGATGATAAGCAGCAAGACCGTAATCAGTAAGAAAGGTTCTTCCGACCGCCTTGACAGCAATGTTTTAAACATGGTTCCGCCCCCTGCGTACTAAAGCGTACGACCTTTTTTTCTATAATTCGTGAGCATGTCGAAGATGCCGGCTAAAAAGGCAGCATACGAAAAAACAGGCATGACAAAAAATGAGATGAGGATCAGGGCCTGAAGGCCATTCCCTAAATGGAAACGGCGACTGAGGAGATAAAAGACAAAGGCAATCCCCTGGATGCAGATGAAGAAAAAGGCAATTTGATTGAGATTCATGCCGATGATATTGAGCCAGGTAATATCCCGCGTCACTCCCCAGTATTTCATGACCAATGCCAATATATATAAGTATATCATACTACGGGGTATTTCCCAATAACGGATAGGCAAAAAAGCCTTGAGCGAAAAGCCGAGCCGGCGCAAGACGATCTGGGAAATCTTGATATTCGCATAGGCGATGATGGCTGTCCCCAGGCAGAGGAACATAGGCAGTAAGGACGGCAGCATCTCCCGGACCTGGTTGAGCTGGGCCCTCGTCTCAGCCAACTTGACGTCGGACATGCCCTGTTGCTGGTACTGGTCCATCATGTTATCCATAAATTGCGTAAAGAAATCGTTCATCTGGGTGAAGATATTGACATCCAAGACGACATAGGACAAGAAAGTGATGACGATGAAGACAGAAACCAAGGCCGCCGTAACGGCTCCCAATAAGCGCACAGCCGACCATTCATAACGGAACCCGGCCCCCAAGGTCAGGCCGACAGCTCCAAAGCTCAGGAACTGGACCAACGCGGTCATCGGGTCGATGAACAACCCCATGAGGAAGCCCACCGTCACTCCCAGAAGCAAGGTCTGGCGCAGGCCGTATTTCATGAAAATGATGACCATAGGAATGGGCATGATGAAATAACCAATAAAGGAAAAAATCGGCACGTATGTACTGAGAAGCGCAAAGACCAGCATAATGGCGGCAAAACAGCCGGCCGTCGTCAGCGGCGTAACACGCCTCTGCTCCATAACAGTTCCCCCTTTCGAAAATCGAGTTTTTAATTTGTAGTTTTTAGTAAAAAGGAAAGGCTGCAGCAGAGGTGGAGTTCCTCATGCGACAGCCTTCCTTGATTTACAATTTATACTTCCATGATGATTGGCAGAATCATCGGGCGGCGCCGTGTCTTTTCATACAAGTAGCGGCTCAGCGTATCGCGGACTTGGGATTTGATGACAGCCCATTCGCGGATATTTCCGGCTTCGCAGCGTTCGAGAACAGCGGCGACGCGGTCATGAGCTTCGCGGATCAATTCTTCCGAATCGCGGACATAGACGAAGCCGCGGGAAACGATATCCGGACCGGCCAGGGGATGGCTCGTCCCTTTGGCCAGGGTCATGACGACGATGACAACCCCTTCCATAGCCAACTGCTGACGGTCGCGGATGACGATGTTGCCGACATCGCCGACGCCGAGGCCATCGACGAAGACGCGGCCTGCGTTGACATGGCCCGTCTTATGGCCAGAACGGTTCGAGAATTCAAAAATCTGGCCGTTGTCGCCGATGAGGACATGGTCCTTGGCAACGCCCATCATGACGGCCAAGTCACCGTGCGTCTTGAGCATGCGGTATTCGCCGTGAACGGGAATGAAATACTTCGGCTTGATCAGTTCCAGCATGAGCTTCAGTTCTTCCTGGCTGGCATGGCCTGATACGTGAATCTTCTTATCTCGGCCAGCGATGACGTTTGCGCCGAGGCGCATGAGGTTATCGATAGTGCGGCCGACACCGGTTTCATTGCCCGGAATCGGCGTTGCCGAAATGATGACCGTATCGCCAGGCATAATGCTGACACTGCGATGGTTGTTGGAAGCCATGCGAGACAAGCCGGCCATCGGTTCGCCCTGACTGCCCGTCGTCAAGATGAGGACCTGGTCGTCAGGATAACGGTTCAGTTCATCCGGTTCGATAAGGACGCCTTCAGGGACATCGAGATAGCCCAGTTCGATGGCAATCTGGACGTTGTTGACCATACTCCGTCCGAGGACAGTGACTTTGCGTTTAAACTGCACTGCCGTATTGATAGCCTGTTGGATACGGGAAATATTCGAGGCGAATGTCGCCAAAATAATACGGCCTTTTGCAGCGCGGAAGGCTTTACGGAAGGCATGACCGACGGTCGTTTCCGATTCGGTGTAGCCAGGCCGTTCCGCATTCGTGCTGTCCGACATGAGGAGCAGGACGCCGCGGCGACCTAATTCCGCAAATTTATGGATATCCATCTGCCGACCATCAACGGGGGTCAAATCCATCTTGAAGTCGCCTGTATGGACGATGGTTCCGACAGGCGTACGGAAATAGAGGGCACTAGCGTCGGGGATAGAGTGATTCGTATGGATAAAGCCGACTTTCATACAGCCAATCTGTACTTCATCACCATGATGCACTTCATTCAGTGTATAGTTCGTAATGTGGTTTTCTTTCAGTTTCCCTTCAATGAGGCCGCATACGAGTTTCGTCGCGTATACGGGCACATTTACTTCATTGAGCAAATAGGACAAACCGCCGATATGGTCTTCATGACCATGTGTGATAACGACGGCCCGTACTTTGTCCCGGTTTTCAATTAAGTAACTCATGTCCGGGATGACGAGGTCGATACCGAACATGTCGTCATCTGGGAAGGCCAGGCCGGCGTCGATGACGATGATGTCGTTCCCATACTGGATGACCGTCATATTCTTGCCGATTTCTCCTAAACCACCTAAGGGAATTACCATGAGTTTTTCTTTTTTAGCCAAAATATACCTCCTAAAAATAAATATAGTGTATCCGTTCCAACCGAAGCCCAGCGCACTAGGCTGCAGGTCTATCCTGTATTAAGATATAACGAACAGTAATGGAATTGTTCCTTCTCTCATATTTTCCGTTATTTCCGGGACTCTGTCAATAATCTATTCTCTTTTCATTTATTTAGCCGCTTTGATGACTTTTTCCGGCACGGTCAGCTGTGTCCCCTGCGGAAGAGCCGTGCAATCAATCGTCAGACTGACTTCGCTCAGTTTGATGAATGACTGAGCTACGGCCTTATCAGCGTCGCTGCGGCCATATTCATCGATTAAGGTCAAGGCCAGGCTGCGCAGCTGATCCGTCAAGGGCAGAGAGATGCGGGAAATACGTTTTGTCGCCGGGTCGATGGTCACGACAGTCGACAAGTCGCCACACTGCTGCAAGCCCTGGAGGATTTTAGCGGTAACGCGGATTTGTTCATCCGTCATACCTTGCTGCTTCCACAAGGCCTGGTCCGCGGGATTGTAGATGTGCGATGCGTCGAAAACGACGTTGTAGTCATTGCCGCCGGCAGCGGTGACGGTTTTCACGCCGGCCAGGACATTATGACTGGCTGTCAGATAATCGGCCAGAGGCTTGCTGTCTTTCAAGTCATAGCTTTTCTTTTCCCAAGACTTGTCATCGCCTTCATGATTGTAGTAGACGTCGAGCTTCTTTCCATTCTGCACGGCATAGGCCTTCCCTTCCGGCGCCTTTTGCAGGGTCGTCGCAGCAAAGCCCGTCGTCTTGGCCTGGGACTGGATGACGAAAGGCCGTTCCTGGACGTCGATATTGTTGACAATGGCGCCTTCACCGATAAACGGCATCTTGAGGCCTAATTTCAGCGTATAGGACCCCTGCGGATGGGCTGCCATATTGCGGGCTGCTTCTTCATACGTCGCCTGCGGCGAAGCAGCCAGTGCCATACCGCTGATGGAGGCCGCTGCCACGACCAGGCAGCACAGTTTCTTCCAAGAATGTGTCAATTTCATTTCGTCCACCCTGCTTTCTTATATAATTCATAAAAGTGATGAATCGGGCCATGGCCCTTGCCAATGGGTTCGGCATGGGCAATTCCTTCAAAGACGTACTCTTTCGCCGCGCCGACAGCCTCGGGCAGGCTCAGGCCGTTGGCCAGGTTCGACGCGATGGCACTCGATAAAGAGCAGCCCGTACCGTGAGTACTCGTGCTTTCCAGGCGCTGTCCCTTATAATAATGAAAATCATGGCCGTCGAAGAGGATGTCCGTCGCATCGGCAATGCGATGGCCGCCCTTGACCAGGACCGCTTTGGCGCCCATGGCAGCAATGGCTTTGGCTGCCTCTTCCATATCATGCAGACTTTCAATGGATTTCCCTGTCAGCACTTCCGCTTCCGGCAAGTTCGGCGTCAGGACATCGGCCAAGGGAAGGAGGACTTCCTTCAGTGTCTGTTCGGCTTCCGGCACCAGCAGGCGATGGCCGCTGGTAGCCACCATGACCGGATCGATGACGACGTACGGCGGCTGGTACTGCTTCAACTTATCGGCGATGACGCGGATCGTTTCCGGTACGCTGACCATACCGATTTTGACGGCATCGACGTCGATATCTTCAAAGACCGCATCGATCTGCGAAGCGATGAGTTCCGGCGTGACGTCCATATACCCGCGCACGCCCTGGGTATTCTGGGATACGACAGCCGTAATGACATTCAGGGCAAAACAACCGTGAGCGCAAAAAGTCTTACAATCCGCTGCGGCGCCGGCTCCGCCAGAAGGATCCGTCCCGGCAATGGATAATACATGTTTCATCATGAATAAAACCTCCAACTCTGTTTATTCTTTATAAGAAGGACCCAAGAATTTCAAGGCCTTCGGATGAGCGTAAAAAAGAAGCGATGCCGAACCGATGCGGCCGCCGTGAACGTCGAAGTCGAACAGGGCCATGCTGCCCGGCTTGAAATCGACAGCCGTCCCCGTCCAGGCCTGGGCCCAGCGGTCGAGGAAAGGCGAATGGCCGATGAGGCATACGACGTCGGCTGTTTCCCGGCTCAATATCTCGTCGTAGACAGCCACTAAGTCCCCGGAAGCGATGGCCTTATGGGTATGGAACTGCTCGATAGGCAGATATTTCTCTAAATAAGAAGCCGTCTGGCACGTCCGCACGTACGGGCTGACCCACAGGGCCGTCTTGCCCGACGGCCACCAGGAGGCTGCCCATTTTGCCATGGACGAAGCCTGGTTACATCCTTTTTCAGTCAATTCACGCAGTTTATCCGGTTGATGCAGTTCAAAAGGCTGCGCCTTCCCATGGCGCATTAAACAAACGTACATAAACGACTCCCCCTTTATTCAGCAACGTGTTCCAGGCCGACGTCAAGCAATGTAAAGACATGGGCATCGGCCAGCGAATAGTATACCGTCTTGCCATCGCGGCGGAACTGGACCAGCCGGGCATCACGCAGGATGCGCAGCTGATGGGATACGGCAGACTGGCCCATGCCGAGCTCATCGGCAATATCCCGGACACAGACTTCCTGATTCATGAGGACGCGCAGGATGCGCAGCCGCGTCGGATCCCCGAGGACCTTGAAGACATCAGCCAATGGCTGGATATACTGTTGTGAAAGTTCCGGTGCTTGTCGTTTCAATGCTATCGCTCCTAATGCTGTATATCACTATCTTAATCGTTTTATTATAGCACACTTTTCACATCTCCTGCTAGAGGGTCGGGCACCAGGCAGGCCGAAGGCACGGAGATAGAAAACAAATTGCAAAGGAATTATAAAAAGTCCTAAAAAGGCGTGAAATGTCCTGACAAAAGCCTTTTTCCTCAGGCACAAATACTCTATAATATAACAAAAGTGCAACAAAATATATTTCTTAGGAGTGAATATCATGAATGAAACCATCCATACCCTCATCACGCGGCGCAGTGTCCGCAAGTACAAAAAAGCCCAGATCAGCGACGAAGATTTATACTTGATCCTCCAGGCTGGCACGTATGCCGCCAGCGGCCACGGTCTCCAGCCCTGCACCATCGTCGTCATCCAGGACACGGATACCCTGGCCCGCCTGAGTGCCCTCAATGCCAAAATCATGGGCACGACGAGTGACCCCATGTACGGCGCACCGACGGTCCTCCTGGTTCTGGCCGACATGGAAAAATCCCCCAATGCCTGGTCCGATGGCTGTCTCATCCTGGGCAACCTCATGAACGCCGCTGCATCCCTGCACCTCGGCTCATGCTGGATCAACCGGGCCAAAGAAGAATTCGAAACGCCCGAAGGGAAAGCCCTCCTCAAAGAATGGGGCCTGCCGGAACACCTCGTCGGCGTCGGCCACTGCATCGTCGGCTATGGCGACGGGCCGGAACCGGCTGCCGCTCCGCGGAAACCAGATTTCATCAAATTTGTCAAATAAATAGTGGCTCGTATGGGCGCCCCGTGGGCGCTTGCAGGCCGCAGTTCGCTGGCCGCGGTTCGTGGCTCTCCTCATAGGAGAGCTGTCAGCAAAGCTGACTGAGAGATTGCTTTTTCCAGCTACTAGAAAAGGGACTACTGTATGAAGGCTTATACCATCATGCGTAGTCCCTTTTACGTCGTAAGGGGCGCCACTAGCCACTAGCCACTAGCCACTAGCCACTAGCAATTATCTCCCCTTCTTACATTCCGGACAGTAGCCGTAGAGTTCCAGGTTATGGCCTACGATATCGAACTGGGTCTTTTGGGCCACTTCTTTTTCATAGTCACTGAGCGGGCAATGGGACAGGTCCACGACTTTATGGCAATGTAAACAAATCAATCGGTGTGTATGGCCGGGACGACAGAGCGAAAAGCCGTATTTTCCTTCATCGGGAAGGAAAATCTTTTCTGTCAGTTTACGTTCTGTAAACATTTCCAGGATGCGGTAAACGGTGGAAAAATTGACTTTACAGCCTTGTTCTAACAAAGCTGCATACACGGCTTCGACCGTAATGACACGGGTATTCCGGCTGAGGATGGCCAGGACGCCGTTGCGGGCCTTGGTACTCTTCAGGCCGTGGGCACGTAAACAATCTTTATAATCGTCAGTCACGGACGGCGCCTCTTTTCTTGCAGGGAAAAAACACATTCTTTATAGACGATGACCAAAAGCAGCATAGCCACTGACGTCAAGGCCGTAACCCCGCCCGGAGCGGCATCGATATAATAGGACAACAGGAGTCCCGACAGGATATCGATGAAGCTGAAGACGACGGAGTAAATGAGCGTCCGCCGGAAGCCTTTGCGCAGCTGCAGGGCCGTCGCCACGGGCAGGGCGATGAGGGAGCTGATGACCAGGATGCCGACGATGCGGATGGAAACAGATATCGTCGCCGCTACCAGGACGGCAAAGACGTAATTGATGAGCTTGCTGCGGACGCCGGCAATCTGGGCGCCGTCTTCGTCAAAAGTCAGCATGACCAATTGAGGGTAGAGTTTGGCAATGACGGCCAGGGAAATGACGCTGAGGGCGACGACAGAATAGACATCGCCTGTCGATACAGTCAGGATACTGCCGAACAAGAAGGATTCCACGTTCGTATGGACCAGGCCGGCACTGATGATGGTAATGGCGATGCCCACGGAGAGCGATAAAATAATGACCAGGATGAGCTCGGCATAACGACGGAAACGGCGGCGCAGGACTTCGATGAGGATGCCGAAAAAGCTGGTCAGGCCAAAGGCACTGAGGACCGGGTTCCAGTCAAAGAGGAGGCCTACGGCGACCCCAGCCAGGGATGCATGGGATAAGGCGTCGCCGATCATGGAATAGCGGCGCAGGACCAGAAAGATGCCGATGAGCGGGCAGACGATGGAGATGAGCAGAGCTACGATGAAAGCATTCTGCATAAAGGCATATTCAAACATTACTGATTCCCTCCCATCGTGGCCGATACGTATTCATCGAGGTAGGCCTTAGGCGAGCAGAAATGACCGCGGCCGCCGACGACGTGGAACATCTTCGTCGAATTGCGGACGGCGAATTTCAGATTGTGTTCAACCGTAATGACCGTAACACCTTTATTTTCATTTAAATCCTTAATAAAAGGGTAGAGTTCTTCCTGGCTGCGGACATCGATACCCGTCGACGGTTCATCGAAGATGAGCAGGTCCGGATGCCCCATGAGGGCCCGGGCGATGAGGACCTTCTGGCACTGGCCGCCGGACAAATTACCGATGAGCTGGTCTTTCAGGGAATAGACATTCATCTGCTCCAGGCAGTCCCGGATGATTTCTTTATGCTTCAAGTGCAGTACCTGGCGGTAGCAGTTGAGGACTTCCCAGACGGTAATCGGGAATTGGCTGTTCAGCGTCTCGAAACGCTGCGGCACATAGGCCCGGTGATGATAGGTATTGGAAATAAACCCGCGGCTCGGCGACAATAAACCCAGGATGAGCTTGATGAGCGTACTCTTGCCGCTGCCATTTTCACCGACAACGGAAATATAATCGCCGTCACGGATGGTCATATTGACATCTTCCAACAAGTATTGACCGTGTTCATAGGCGAAATAAACGTGCTGTAAATCAATCATAGTGTTCCTCCCTTGTCGTACATCGAGATTTTATTATAGCCCTGTATAAACGAAAATGCAAGGCATTTGCAAATAATTGACAAAAAAAGGCGTCCGTGATACGATGGACGCCATAGGAGGTCCTCATTATGTTGTTTCATACCCTCAGCCGCCTCGCCCGTTACATCACGGTCCTGGCGGCCTGCTTATGCGTCATCAGCCTGGCTGGCTGCGGCCCCGCCGCCGACGTCCCCGATGACGGAAAATTAAAAGTCGCTGTCACTTTCGACGCCCTGAAAGAATTTACCCAGGCCGTAGGCGGCGATAAAGTCGATGTCTACACACTCATCCCCGATGGGACAGAACCCCATGAATTTCAGCCGACGACGCAGACCATTAAACACCTCGGCAAATCCCAGCTCTTCGTTTACAGCGGTCTGGGCATGGAACCGTGGGCTCCCAAAGTCGTCGAGGCCGCCAAGAATACGGCACTCCACACGGTCAATGCGTCCCAAGGTGTCACGCCGATTGCCCTGACCGATGAAGAAGACATCAAGGAGCACGGCGCTTATGACCCGCACATCTGGTTGAGTCTGGTAAACGCCCAGATAGAAGTTTCCAATATCGCCGCCGCCCTGGCTGAAGCCGATCCGGCCAACGCCGACTATTACCGCAACAATGCCGGGAACTACAAAAAGCAGCTCCAATCCCTGCAAGATGAATATGCCCGCAAATTCGCCAGCGTCCCCCGCAAGGATTTCGTCACAGGCCATGCAGCCTTTGCCTACCTCTGCCGCGACTTCGGCCTGACCCAGCACAGCGTCGAATCCGTCTTTTCCAGCGGCGAGCCCAGTGCCCGCCAGCTGGCCCGCCTGGCCGACTATTGCCGGTCCAACGACGTGCGGACGATTTTCGTGGAAGACATGGTCAGCCCGAAGACGTCGGAAACCCTGGCCCGTGAAGTCGGCGCCCGTGTCGAAACGATTCACACCATCGAAACGAGCGAAGACGATGAATCCTACTTGGACCGCATGCGCGATAACTTGGAAAAAATCTATGCCAGCAGCCTGCGCTAAGATTTCAATACTAAAGATGAGCCGGAGGAAAAAACATGCAACATAAAACATATAAAGCAGCTATTTTCGATATGGATGGTACCGTACTCAATACCTTGGAAGACCTGACCAGTGCTTTGAACTACGTCTTAGCCGAAACGGGGCATACCCACGCCTACGGCACGGCCCAGGTCCGCCAGTTCTTCGGCAGCGGCGTGCAAGTCGCCTTGACCCGTGTTCTGGCCATCGAAAAGGGTATCGCCTCTTATGATCAGCTAGAATACGTCGGACAGGACGGCGATGCGATTACGCCGCGTGTCGACGCCCAAGAAGTCAGCCGCATCCAGGACATCTTCCGCCCCTACTATGCCGCCCATTGTGCCATCCAGACCGGTGAATACGCCGGCATCAGCCAACTCCTCGGCCATCTCCGGGCCGCCGGCATCCAGACGGCCGTCGTATCCAATAAGCCCGACCTAGCCGTACAAAAACTGACAGCCGACTACTTCCAAGGCCTCTTTGACCTCGCCTTGGGCGAACAACCCCAGATACGGCGAAAGCCTGCCCCAGACATGGTCCTCAAAGCCTTAAAAGACTTAGGACTCACACCGGAACAGGCTGTTTATATCGGCGATTCCGAAATCGACATAGAGACCGCAAAAAGCGCCGGCTTGGACTGCCTCAGCGTCACCTGGGGTTTCCGTTCCAAAACATTCTTACAAAACCACGGCGCCTGCGTCCTCGTCGATACGCCGGAAGAAATTGCTAAATTCTTCTGAAAAAACTAGCAATTATTCTCCATCAGGTACGAACCAAAGACCATTGTTGTTTTTCTTCATGTATTCTTTAAATTCGTCAGAATGGTATGCATCGGCAATATCTTTAACCCACTGTGCATCTTTATCTTTATCCTGGACAACGAGCTGTAACAGGAGATGCGGTAATATATCTTCTTTGGCCAAAGCTGTCTGAGGATCGATCTTAGCATTGTAAATGATAGCACCGGTGATGACAATGTAGCTGAAATCACTGCGGACCGACGGAATCGTCAACGACTTCATTTCGGTGAATTTCAAGTGATGCGGATTTTCCACGATATCCTGCTGGGTGACGGTCGATAAATCTTTGTTCGGGTCCAGTTTAATCCAGCCGATTTTCTGGAGCAGGGCATAAGCACGAGCCGTGTTGGAAGCATCATTCGGAACGGCAATCGTATCGCCATCGGCTACCTGGTCCAAAGAAGTCTTAGCCCCCGGGAAAATACCGGCCGGAACAGTCGGAATCGGCGTAATAGCTGCTAAATGGCCGTTTTGTTTCTGGTTGAAGTTTTCCATATAAGCCGTATGCTGTTCGACGTTGAAATCGACTTCACCTTCGTTCAGGGCAACATCGGCTTGTAACAAATCAGACATATCCTTACCCGTAACTTTATAGCCTTTCTTTTCCAAAATCGGCTTAATTCCCTTTTCAAAGAGATCAGAATATGGGCCTTGCGATTTACTGTACGTCAACTCTTTCTTATTCGCACTCGATGAACTGCTGTTATCGCTACCACATCCAGCAAGAAAAGCTGCCCCCATGATGACGGCCATCGCAATGACACCAAACTTTTTCCATGTTTTCCATTTCATATAAATACCCCCTAAATAAACATCCCTATATACATATAGACTTGTGCAATCTTAATGATTGCGCGTCTTATAGGCAAAATGATTCCCAATCGATTGAATGATTTGTACAAAAATAACTAAGATGACGACTGTAAAGAACATGAGCGGTGTATTCAGTCTTTCATAGCCATAAGTCAGCGCTAAATCACCAACACCGCCGGCCCCGATGACACCTGCCATGGCCGTAGCCCCGATAAGGCCGATCGTCCCAGTCGTAATCGATAAGATCAGAGAACTTTTAGCTTCCGGCAACAAGAAATACCAAACAATTTCAAAGTATGAAGCGCCCATGGACTGAGCCGCTTCGACAATACCTTTACTGACTTCCAAAATGGAATTTTCAAAAAGCCGGGTCAAATAAGGCGCAATGAAAATGACCAGTGGGACTAAAGCCGCTGTCGTCCCAATGCGGGTTCCGACAATCATTTTAGTCAATGGCAAAATAAAGACCATCAGGATGATAAACGGAATACTGCGGATAATATTGATTACTGTATTGAGGACGGTAAACACATATTTATTCTTCAAAATACCATCTGCATTGGTCAATACTAAGACGACCGACATGATGATAGCTAAAATCGTCCCCAAAAACAGGGAAACAAAGACCATATACACGGTCTGTTCTGCCGCCAAGATAATCTGCGACATCGGCACGCCTAAATCAATCATCATAATTCAACCTCCTGCCACTGAACCTGTTGTGCATCAATGTATTGGATAACCTTGGCAATCTCCGCATCATCCCCGATAATCTGAAGGATGAAAATGCCGAGGATCGTCTTTTGTAATTCATTGACCGATGCAAAGAGAATATTCGTCTGCACGGAAAATGTCTTGTTGATATGATACAAGAGATGGTCTGTTGCGTTATCACCAAGGAAACGGAGCCGCAAGATTTTATAATTGTCTTTTTCCTCGTGAATCTTTGCTACGACAGAAGGTGGAATCTGGTCGGGAATAACGGTACGGACAAATTTTTTGGTCATATCCTGCTGAGGATTACTGAAGACTTCCAGAACAGAACCTTTTTCTACGACTTTCCCATGTTCCATGACAGCTACGCGGTTGCATAAGCGCTGGATGACTTGTATTTCGTGCGTAACGATGAGCATCGTAATATTCAATTCTTTATGGATCCGTTCCAAGAGCTGCAGAATCGATTCGGTCGTTTCCGGATCCAAGGCACTCGTCGCTTCATCGCACAAGAGAATCGATGGATCCGTTGCCAGTGCGCGGGCAATACCGACACGCTGTTTCTGGCCGCCCGAAAGCTGTCCCGGATAGGCATCGGCTTTATCTGCCAAATTGACGTATTCCAAAAGTTCCATGACCTTTTTATGCATCGTGTCTTTATCTACTTTATTAAGGCGTAAGGGAATAGCCACATTGTCGAAGACGGTCCGCGAGTCGAGGAGATTGAATTGCTGAAAGACCACACCAATGGATTTGCGCAGTTTACGCATTTCATTATGAGAAACTTTGCTCAAATCCTGGCCGTTGATTTCTACATGACCTTCTGTCGGCATTTCCAGACCATTGACCATCCGCAGCAGCGTCGACTTACCAGCACCGCTGAAACCAATGACGCCAAACATATCTCCGTCTTCGATAGTCAGGGATACATGCTGTAACGCCTGCGTAGTAACCCCTTTGCTTTTAAAGGTTTTACTGACATCTTTAAATTGAATCATTCCTTGCTGCTCCCTTCTTGCCTAATCTGTGCCACTGCCTGGCAAGCCAGTTCAGCCATATATTGTGAGGCCGGATATAGTGCGGCCGGATTTACCTTGAATTTAGCATTGTGATTCGGATAGGAATGACCGGTTCCGACAAAGACGAAATATCCAGGTACCTTATCGTAATAAAAAGCAAAATCTTCTCCTCCCAGGGAAGGAGCCATCGGTTGTTTATCAAAGCCCTGTTTCTCTGCTACTTTACGGGCCAAGATACCCCAATGAGCATCATTGATGAGCGCAGGAGGCCCCGGAATCCATTGGACTTCGGCTCTTGCCTCATAAGCAGCCGCCGTTGAAGCAGCTAACGTTTCAATCCGATTCCGGATTGCCTGACGCCCCTCCTTGCTCATGCTCCGCGTCGTACCTTCAACAAAAGTTTCATCAGGAATGACATTCCAGTTATAACCGCCTTCAATGTGCGTAACACTGACTAAAGTAGCGGCGAAGGGATCCATGTTTCGACTGACGACGGTCTGGACAGCACCGACAAAAGCAGCTGCTGTCACAATAGGATCGATACCTTTATCAGGATGGGCCGCATGGACCCCCTTTCCATGGAAGGTAATACGGAAAGCATCAACAGCAGCCATGGCCGGTCCATCGAGAATCCCCATTTGTCCCACATCGAGAAGCGGTGTGCAATGCATCCCAAAAATCGCATCGACATCATCGATAATTCCTGTCTCAACGATTTTCAAAGCACCGCTTGGGCCTTCTTCTCCGGGCTGGAAGATAATGCGGACAGTCCCTTGGATTTCCGCTTCTCTCTCCTTCAACAAATAGGCCGCGCCCAAAACAGAAGCGGTATGGAAATCATGACCGCAGGCATGCATGTACCCGGGATGTTCCGACCGATAAGGTACATCGGCTTCTTCATTAATAGGCAGCGCATCGATATCACAGCGAATAGCAACAATAGGCTGTTCCCCAGTCCCTACTTCTGCGACTACCCCCGTTTCCAGAGGAAGGTTTAAAATACGTAACCCACCTTTTTGCAAATCCTGACGAATACGTTCAGTTGTTTCTACTTCCTTAAAAGACAATTCGGGATGACGATGAAACCATTGAAATTCATCGTGAATATATTGCTGTATGTCCTGTATCATATGTACCCCTTCTTTCTCGTTTCCCCCACATATCCTTGACAGGATATACAAAAAGACCACCCTCCCCTTTGACAGAGACGGTGGCCCGTGGTTCCACTCTGTTTACAGCCAACAACTGTATCTCATGACTGTATAACGCCAGTCAGACGTAACTGCATACTACAAAATTCCGCAGCTATGAAACCAAAGGCATTCCATCCTGTTTCCTAACGATGCCGGTTTGCAGCCCCAGACCCGCACTCTCTGACGCAGTACACAGGTGTACTTGTTTTGGTTATCGCATTTCTCAATGTTTACGCCTATGGTACTATCCAAAAGGCCACTTGTCAAGTATAGTTTTCTTTTTTTATATATTTTCTAATAAATTCGCAAAAAAATTCATGTCATCATATCATTTTTACAAATATTATTTGGGCCTACTCCATTACCGCTTGTCATTTCTCTCATAAAATGTGATAATGTAAAAAAATTTCTGTCCTTTCTTAGTCCGCGATTTTCTTCGCCAGCTCCCGCCGTCTCCGGCTCATATGGTATAATAAGAGCAGAATTATTACGTTTGTGAGGTGCGGATATGTCGACGGAAAAACGGATCTTTTACTCGATTTGCCTGGTCAGTTTTGTCGGGCCTTTTCTTTCTACGTCTATCAATATCGCCATTCCCGTCATGGCCGGTCAATTCGGCGTCGCGCCGGACCGCATGAGCTGGGTCGTGACGATTTTCTTGATGACGACGGCTGCTTTTCTCCTGCCCTTGGGAAAGGTTTCCGATGTCCATGGACGGCGGCGGACTTATTCCCTGTCGCTCATTGTCTTTGCCATGGCGACAGCGGCAGCGGCCTTCGCCCAGACCCTGACGATGCTCATCATCTTGCGGGCCATCCAGGGCATCGCCCTATCCGGCGTCTATGTGTCCTATATGCCCCTGCTCCTGGCGACGACGGATGAAGCCCATCAGGGCCATATCCTGGGCCAGGCTGTCGCCCTGACCTATCTCGGCCTGTCCCTGGGACCGGTCATCGGCGGGGCCCTGACGCAGTTCGTCGGCTGGCGCTGTATCTTCCTCTTGTCTGCCCTGGCCATCGTCATTTCGTACGCCTTCATCCGTCCCATCAAAGAAGAATGGTATGCCAACGGCGCGCCCTTCGTCAACCTCGTCAGTTCGGGTCTGTCCATCACCGGTATCCTCTGCGCGCTGTACGGGCTATCCTCCTTTGAAGATTACAGTGCTTCTTTCTGGATCGGCCTGGTCTTGCTGGTCGTCTTCGTCATCCACGAAGGCAAGTCCTTCCACCCCCTGCTGCCACTCTATTTATTCCGTAACCTGACTTTTTCCATGTCCAACCTGGCAGCCCTCATCCAATACAGTGCTACCTATGCCGTTTCCTTTTTATTATCCCTCTATTTCCAGGTCATTCTCGGCCTGCCGCCGGCTGTGTCCGGGGCCATCCTGCTGGTGCAGCCCATCATCATGGCGTTCTTATCGCCCCGGGCCGGTGACTTATCGGATAAGTATGGTCCGCGGGGCATCGCCTCTATCGGCCTCGTCCTGACGGCCCTGGGACTGACGGCCTTCGCCTTGTTCCCGCGCGTCCCCGTCAGCGGTGCTGCCATCTTCCTGGTCTTCATCGGATTGGGGGCAGCCCTGTTCGGCGCTCCTAACAACAGCGCCATCATGGGGTCTGTCAAAAAGATGCACCACGGCATCGCCTCGAGCATTTTGGCCTTGTCGCGCAATCTCGGCCAGGCCCTGAGCATGGCTGTCGTCACCTTTATCATGACGACGGAAACGGCTAAACAGCCATCTTATACCGACGGCGTCCTGGCGGCCCTGCATGCCTCGTTCGTCATCTTAGCCGTCCTCTGTTTCCTTGCCGTTGCGGCCTCGCTAGCCCGCGGCCATCATCAAAAAAAAGCTTGATTCAGGAGGTATTTCCATGAAAAAACAACTCATTGCAGCCGTTACGATTGCTTCACTTCTCGGTTTCGCCGGCGGCACAGCCGTCCAGGCCTTCAACCTCGGTTCTATCTTGAAAGTCGGCGGCATTTCCATCCTCGTCTCCAAGTATGGCGATTCCATCAACGACTTTCTCAACAAACTGCTCATGAAAAATGGCGTCGGCACGGATTATGCCACCAAAGTCGTGCCTATCGTCAGCGTCGGTACGGGTAAATATATCGGCGCCGTCCAGGTCATCGGCCCGTCGGCCCAAGTCGAAAAGGTCAAAGCCGTCGCCCAGCTGGAAGGCGAATTTAACGGCATCGCCCGGGCCAATGCCCTCATCCCTATGGCGACGACGAATGTCAGCAATCTCAATCGAGTCCAGGGCGTCGGCGTCTCGGCAACGATTGATTTCAAGTTCTGATGCCTTCCCTAGGGGCGGCGAGCGTGGTAGAATAAGACAACAAATGAAAAGGAGGCCCTTTGCTTGAAAACTTATCAGCCCATTACGCCAGAAATCATTGAAAAATTAAAAGCCATTACCGGTCCGACTTATGTCAAGACCGATAGAGACATGCTCTTACAGTATCAGACCGACTATGAAACCAACCCGGCCATGTTCCACGTTCCTGACGCTGCCGTATCGCCGGCGAACGCCCAGGAAATCTCGGAAATCGTCAAATTAGCCAACGAATACGACTTCCCCATTACCGTCCGCAGCGGCGGCACCAGCCTGGCCGACGGGGCCATCCCGGTCTGCGGCGGCCTGGTTCTCTGCATGGACCGTCTCAACAAGATTCTCGAACTGAATGAAGAAGGCATGTACATGACCGTCGAAGCCGGTGTCCGCACGGTAGACTTGCAGAATGCCGCCAAGAAAGTCGGCCTCATGTATGCCGGTGACCCGTCCAGCGCCGAAAGCAGCCTCATCGGCGGCAACCTGGCTACCAATGCCGGCGGCCTGCGCGCCGTCCGCTACGGCGTCACCCGCGACCAGGTCTACTGCCTGGAAGTCGTCACACCTACTGGTGACATCGTCGAATGTGGCCGTATCCTCAAGAAATGCTCGACCGGCTACGACCTGGAACAGCTCATCATCGGCAGTGAAGGGACGTTGGGCATCATCACCAAAGTCACAGTCAAACTGATTCCCCTGCCGCCGTACCGCTTCGACGTCCTGGCCATCTATACAGATCCGCGCCAGGCTTTGCACATGGTACCGAAATTGATGAAAGCCGGCATCGATCCGACCAGCGTCGAATACATGGACAATTCCTACGTCCGCGGCTGTGCAGACTACTGCCATTACAAGGATATGCCCCACTACGACGACGGTATCTACGTCATCATCACCGTCGAAACCTTCCACGAAGATGAACTGGACACCAAGATGGACGCCGTCTGCACGATCTGTGAAGAATCAGGCGCCGCCGAAGTCCTGGAAGCGGATGACCGCGTCTGGAACATGCGCCGCAACTGCCAGACCTCGGTTGAACTGCAAAGCAAGGTCTTCCTCACGGACGACGTCGTCGTACCGGTCCATAAAATCGCCGGAACCATCGAAAAGATTATGGATATCGGCAAGGACTATCCCTTTGAAGTCAAGATCAATGCCCACATCGGCGACGGCAACCTGCACATCGTCCTCTGTAAGATGGACATGAGCGACGAAGAATGGGAAAAGAACGTCGAAGAATTTCATCAGCAAGTCTACGCCTATGCCTACAGCGTCGGCGGCCGCCTGGCCGGCGAACACGGCATCGGAGCCAAGAAATTAAAATACATGGAACAGTTCACACCAAAAGGCGAACTGAAAATCATGAAAACCATCAAGCGGGCCATGGACCCGAAAGACATCCTCAATCCGGGGAAAGTGATTGATGCATAAAAAAAGCGGCTGTCGTCTGAAGACAGCCGCTTTTTTTTAAGTGGTTAGTGGTTAGGGGCTAGGGGTTAGCGGGTGTTGAAAAATGTAAAGCCCATTCTACAAACTGCAAACTACAAACTCTGTGCTACAAACTATCTTTCCCGCAAGAGCCGCAGGGCCATGACAGCCATAATGACTAAGAGGACTGTAACCAAGGTAAAGGAAGCGGAGAGGCTGACGGCGCGGCCTATGAAGCCAAGGACTGCCGGTGCCAGGAGGATGCCGACGTAGCCGATGGTACTGACTGCGGCGACGGCATCGGCGATGGGCATTTCTTTTTGCGTCCCCAAGAGGGAGTAAAAAACGGGGACCGTATTGGCGCAGCCGATACCGATGAGGACGTATGACGCGAACAGTAACGGGCCGCCGCCGATGAGCAGGATTCCCAAAAAGCCGACAAAGGCGATGGGCAGGGAAAAAGCCAGGAGACGCCGCGGCCCGATATGCATGGTCAGGGAATCACCAGTCAGGCGGGACAGGAAGGCCGAAGCCGTGAACAGGGTCAGCCCCAGGCCGGATTGGGAAATGTCGATGCCCTTTTCCGTCGTCATGAAGACGCCACTCCAATCGTTGATAGAGCCTTCGACGAGGAAAGATATCGTACAAATCAGCCCAATGAAGACAATCGTTCCTTTGGGCCGCACGAAATGGCTGCCGCCACGGCTTTCATTCCGCTCACTGTGAAGATGGGGCGAAAAGAAGAAGACACAGGCGGCAATCAGGACGGCACCGGCCAGGGCAACGCCTTGCCAGGGCAACTGAAACTGCAGCAGCATGGCGAAAAAGGCAGCGCCGGCAAAGTTCCCCAAAGACCACATGGCCTGCATTCCCGACATGAGGCGCTTGCGGACTTTCCGTTCAATGAAGATGCCGTTGATGTTGACGACGACATCGAGCAGCCCCAGGGAGGAACCGAGGAGAACTGCCACCAGCAGCGCCGCAGTGTAAGCCGGCACATAGCAGAGGACGTTCAAGACGACGGCAATGGCCAGGCCGGCAGCAGTCAAAGAGCGGCGGCAGCCTAAGCGCCCGGCAATAGAGCCGGCCAGCATCATCATGATCAGGGCTCCCAAGCCGACGGCCAGCAAAAGGAAGCCCAGATGGTCGTCGGGAATCTGCAATTTCCGCTTCAGGAAAGGAATGAGCGACGCCCATGATGTAAAACCGAAACCGCCAAGGAAGTAAAAGGCTTTGGCACTGTAAATCTGCCAAAGGATATCTCGTTTATTCAGCATTCCATCACCTCACAACAAAAAAGCCGGATAAGAAACCACCCAGGCCTGCACCTTTATCGAAGAACGTGTTTACGTACACGCCCTTCCTCCGCTACAGGGCTGAAGTGACATCTTATCCGGCTCTATACCATACGAGTATAAGCCTCCGATGAGTTTTCTTATTATAACATAAAAAGAAATTTTTCTCAAGAAGCGCAGGATTGTCAAAAATTTCTTGACAGATTCCCCGCCAGGTGATAACATGTACACCAACAACAAAACATTGTCTTTCATCAAGAGCAGTCGAGGGAATGGCCCGATGACGCTGCGGCAACCCCCTATCGGGATAGGTGCCAAGTCCAGCGGTATATACCGGCAGATGAACGAATCGCAAATTGAGCCGTCATCTGTATGACGGCTTTTCTTTTTGACCGGCAAGCCCTTATATTCGTCATCCAGAAAGGAAATGATTACATGAATGCAACAGTAAAAAAACTCTTCGCCGCCGTCCTCATCACGACGACGTGCCTCTTTGCCGCCGGCTGCGGTTCGTCTTCCAATTCCGGTGCTTCCGGTGATAAAAAAGAAATCAAGATGGGCGTCACTGCCGGTCCCCACGCTGAAGTCATGGAAGAAGTCGCAAAAGAAGCAGCTAAACAGGGTATCACCATCAAAGTCGTCGAATTTAACGACTATGTCCAGCCGAACAAGGCCCTGGCCGAAGGCGACCTGGACATGAACTCCATGCAGCACCAGCCGTACATGGACAACGTCGTCAAGAAACAAGGCCTGAAGATCACGTCTATCGGCAAGACCATCATCCTGCCCATGGCTGTTTACTCGCACAAATATAAAGACATCAAAGATGTCGCCGACGGTGCCAAAGTCACCATCCCGAACGACCCGACCAACGGGGCCCGCGCCCTGCTCCTGATCCAGCAGGCCGGCCTGATCAAGTTGAAGAACGGCAACTCCGTCGACGCTTCGGTTACGGATATCACAGAAAATCCAAAGAACCTCCAGTTCGTCGAACTCGATGCCGCTCAGATTCCCCGTTCCCTCGACGACACGGACCTGGCTTGCGTCAACACCAACTACGCCATCCCGGCTGGCTTGAATCCGCAGAAGGATTCGATTCTCGTCGAATCGAAGGATTCGCCGTATGCCAACGTCATGGCAGTCCGTCAGGGCGACGAAAACAACGAAACATACAAGAAAGTCTTAGAAATCTACCAGTCGGAACCGATCAAGAAATTCATCGAAGAACACTTCCAGGGAACTATCCTGCCGGCATTTTAATGGCTCATGACTCGTAGGGGCCGCCCCAAGGGCGGCCCGCCTGATTCATCTCAAAAGGGCTTGTCGCACGTGCGACAAGCCCTTTACTTATGGTATAATAGGGGTTGTCCATCAGATTCAGAAAGGAGACACTTTTTTATTATGAAAGCCGTATTTGTCGATTTCGAGATGAACCCTATCGGCCGGGACCAGAAGGAAGCGCGCCGCATCTGCAAAGGCGAAATCATCGAAATCGGTGCTGTCAAGATAGACGAAGACGGGAAGGAAATCTCGTCGTATAAAGAATATGTGCTGCCCGAATATACGACAGCCATGAACCAGACCTGTCAGGAATTGACGGGCATCACTATGGAAATGCTGGCCGGGAAGCCCCATTTCCGCCAGGCCTTCGACCATTTCCTGACCTGGTGCAACGAAGGCTGCCCCAATGCCTACGAAATGTTCGCCTGGAGCGAAAACGACTGGCGCCAGCTGGACTGCGAACTCCGCCTCAAGGAAATCGACGAACACGACGACCGCGTCCGCTGGATGCTCGACCACTGGCAGAATTTCCAGCAGATTTACTGCAATCTCCTGGGCCTGGACAAAGTCATTTCCCTGGACAAGGCTGTCAGTACCCTGGGCGAAACCTTCGACGGCCAGATGCACGACGCCCTCTGGGACGCCCGCAACACATCCAAGCTCTATGTCTTATCGAAGAAGAAAGAAGAGTTTCGCGACATCATGCAGCCTATCATCGACGCCACCAAGCCGGCAGAACCGCTGACCTTCTCCCTGGCCGACGCCTTCCGCGCTGCCCGCAAGTAAAGAGGACACCATGGAAGATACGACACTCCGGATGATTTATATTTTTACAGACATCATCCTGCCCATGCTAGCCGGCTATGCCGCCAAACAGCGGCGCTGGCTGACGCCGGAACAGTCGAACTGGCTCATCCGCTTCAACATCATCGTCATCATGACCGCCTTGACCCTGCTCAGCTTCTGGGTCCTGCCCATGCGGACCGATTTACTGAGTCTGCCGTTCTTTGCCTTTTTCAACGGCCTCCTGCCCTTGGCGGTCGTCCTCTTACTGGGGCGGCAGCGCAAATTCTCATCCTTTGTCGACCGCGGCAGCTATCTCATCGCCGCCATCCCGGCCAATACCGGGACGCTCGGCGGCCTGTGCAGTTACATCCTCTACGGGGAAATGTCCTATGCCTACGTCCAGATTATCGGCGTATTCCAGAACCTGCTCATGTTCTTCGTCCTCTTCCCCATGGGTTACTACTATCAGCACGGCGGGAAAGACCGCAATTTTTTCGCCTTTTTCAAGGATAATTGGAAATCCATCTTCATCAACTGGAACCAGCTGTCCGTCGTGGCCTTAGTCGTCGGTACCCTCCTGCATGCCGCCGGGATTCCCAGGCCCGCTGCCGGGACGACGATATTCCAGGCCCTCATCCATGTCAGCGCCTGGGTAGCCCTCATCCCCGTCGGGTATCTCATCGACTTTTCCCATTTCAAGGACTACGCCCGGAAGACGCTGGACCTCATCCCGATAAAGATGATTCTGACGCCGTTGGCATCGTATGGCCTGGCTCTCTGCTTTACGTCAGACCCGGTCCTCCTTGGGACCATCATCATCGTCATGGGCACGCCCTGTGCCATCAATGCCTTGATTACAGAACGGCTCTACGATTTAAATGTCAATCTGGCCATGGCGCCTTTCATTACGACACAAATTCTATATATCCTTATCCTCTATCCGGCATTTTATCTGCTCGTATCCTGGGGATATTTACCTTTTAAATAACACTAGCGAGGTGTATTATGACTCATACCCGAATCCGTTCCTTTTTATTGGCCCTCTTCCTGGTCATCCTGACCTTGAGCCTGACGGCCTGCTATACGATTACCCTGAAAGAAAAGCGCATCGACGGCATAGGCTCGTCCATTACGGTGAAACTTCCCGGAAATCCGCAAAAACTCGACTTCCCCGTCCCTGTCGACCCGCTTACGCAGCGCTATTTCAAGGGCAGCCGTCTGTACGGGGAAATAGACAGCGGCCTGTATGTCGCCATCTATACCAACAGCATCGATACCCAGCAGATGTACGACGACCTGCACATCAGCCAGGGTCAGGCCATCAGCCAGCGCCTCAATCAGACGGCTGAAGCCGCAGCCGGCGCCGTATTGTCGAAAATCGACGCTAAGAACGTCTCGGTCAGCCAGGACACGACGACGGTCAGCGGCCAGCACGCCGTCGTCCAGGACTTTACCTTCACGTACGAAGATAAATCCATGCGCGCCCGCCTCATCGGCTTTGCCGACGGACCGGCCACGTGGATCGTCGTCGTAGCCTGCGATGGCAGCAAAGAAGATAAAGTAAAACTGGCCGACGAAGTCTTGGACTCTATCCGGATTAATTAATCACCTTCCTGCATGCGACGGTAAATGGGCAGTTTCTTCAGATGGCGCAAGGTGAAGATGGCCGTAATGCCGATGAGGATGCCCGTACCGGTACCGGCGACGGCCAGGACCGGCAGATAAAGCATGATCTTGATATTTTCTACGACCAGGGATGCCACGATGACCTGCCCCAGGTTATGGAAAATACCGCCGGCTGTGCTGACGCCGATGATAGAGAATTTCCCCGTCTTCTGCAGGACCATCATGGCCCCCAGGCTGAAAGCGGCCCCGGAGACACTGTACAGGAAAGCGTTGATGCCGCCGCCAAAGGCCGTAGCCAGGATGATGCGCACGAGCAGGATGAGGCAGACGTCGCGCTTGCGCGGCAGGGCATAGAGGGCGATGACCGTAATCAGATTGGCCAGCCCCAGTTTCGCCCCTGGCGCGATGAAAGGCACGGGCAACATCCCTTCGACGATATATAAGACCAGGGACTGGGCAATGAACAAGCCCAGGATAATGATGTGGAATGTCTTTTTCATAAGCTACCTACCTCTAATGGGCCGGAATGACATCGGGTTCGTCCCCGCCGGCAGACTTCACTTCGACTAACACCTTGTGCGGCAGGCAGACGACGGTCGCACCGGGCTTACTGACAAAACCTTCACTGATGCAGATTTTATCGGGACAATCGGCTTCGGTAATGCCGACGCTCTCGTCCTGGATGACGACCAGGTTGTGGCCTTTATCGGTATCGATAGAAATCATATCGGTCCCATGGTGGCCTGACAAGGGTACTTCCTTATAGACTTTGCCATCGACTTGGATGACGGCATACGTCCGGTCTATCGACGCATCATTGCCGGTCAGGTAAAAGATGCCTTCCGGGATGAAAGATAAGACGAGCAGCGTGATGATGAGGATGATGTCCCCTTTTTTGATGATATGTTTCATAGGATTTTCCATTTGACGAACAGGAGAACGAACATGAAGAACAAACACTTGGCCATCCTGCTCCTGCTGGCATTAGCTGCCGGGAGCGGCGGATGCAGTACGCAGCCATCATCGTCTCAGCCGGCACCGGCGGCACAAGAAGTACAGACTTCGACGGCACCGGCTATCCAGGCCGATTCGCAGGCCTACAGCGACGCAGGGCTGAAAAAATATCAGGCCGGCGATTATGCCGGGGCCATCAGCGACTTCGACAAAGCCCTTTCTATGGACGCCCATAATTACCAGGCCTTGAGCAATAAAGGCGTCACCCTGGCCATGCGCGGCAACAGTACGGGCAGCAAAAACGACGTCGCCCAGGGCATCGAGCTCATTGAAAAAGCGCTGAAAATAGCCCCGAAAGACGTCGCTTCGTTCTACAACCTGGCCTTGGCCTATAAAATAGACGGCCAATACGATAAGGCCCTGACGTATTTCAAGAACGTCATCGCCGCAGACCCAGGCAATACCTGGAGTTACTACGGTATCGCCACCATCTACGGCGACCTGGGCCAAGCCGACCAGGCTCTGCCTTATCTGAAACAGGCCATCGACCTGGGCGGCGAAGACGTCCGTCAGGCAGCCCGGACACAGAGCCATTTCGATAAAATCCGGAATAACAAACAGTTCCAGCAGATTGTCGGCTGATTACATATCTTCTTCAGCGATTTCGCAGAGGATATGACCGATCATAATATGCATTTCCTGAGCCCGTGCCGTCACTTTGGCCGGTACAGACAAGCAGATATCACAGGCCTCCTTCATCTTACCGCCGCCATAGGCGGTCATGCCGATGACAGTGAGGCCTTTTTCGCGGGCTGCCTCGATGGCTTCCAGAACATTCTGGCTGTTGCCGGACGTAGAAATGCCGACCAGGATATCGCCCTTTTCACCTAAAGCCCGGACCTGACGGGCAAAGACCGTGTCAAAGCCGTAATCATTGCCGACAGCCGTCAAAATCGACGTATCGACAGTCAAAGCCAGAGCCGGGAACGGCCGCCGTTCTTTCTGGAAGCGGCCGACGATTTCTGCGGCTAAATGCTGAGAATCAGCAGCACTGCCACCATTGCCACAAAACAGGATTTTGTGGCCCGAAGCCAGGGCCTCTTTGAACAAGGCCCCGGCTTTTTCAATATCCGGAATCAAATCCATCGTCGCTTCGAGGACAGCGGCATGGTCTTTCATTCGTTGTGTGACAAGACTCATAATACCTCCTATTTCTGGCCTTCTCCATCGTCGACGACGCGGATTTCACCGGTGTGCGGATGGATGACCATACCATAAATTGTAAGGGATGAAGGCAAGTAGGGATTGGCCCGCAGGCGGCGGACCGTATCACAGACGGACGCATCGATATCGGTAATGGGGTCGGCCCATTGTTCCAGCTTGGGCCGGACAGCAGCAATAGCCGCGTCAGAGACGCCTTCTTCTGCCATGTGACGGCACAGGCTGTCTGCCGTCGTCTTGAGCATGCCGCAGTCGTCATGGCCCATGACGATGATGTCGTGGACGTGCAGTTCATAGACGGCGACCATGAGACTGCCGATGACGCTGTCAAAATCTTCAAAGGCCGTATTGCCGGCGACCTTGATGAGTTTAGCTTCGCCCCGGACGAGGCCCATAGCCGGTTCAAGGAAGCTCAAAAGGCGCGTATCCATGCAAGTCAGGACAGCCAGGTTGCGGCTGGGATACTTGCTGACCTCATCGAAGCCACCTTGGGACAGGGATTGTTTGACGAAACGTTCATTGGTTTTTAAGATCTGTTGTGTCAATTCACTCATGGCGGCCTCCTATGCCTTAGCAGCAGTCATGACTTTCTTAGCCTTCAGGTACTGGTCGATGCCGGCAGCGGTCTTGCGTCCTTCACGCATAGCCAGGACGACGGTCTGCGGTTTGTGGACGATATCACCGGCGGCAAAGACACCTTCTTGGCTGGTCATGCCGTAGGGCAGGTCCTTGACGGCGATGTAGCCGTCGTCATTGGCGTCGACACCGAGGGCTTTGACGATGGGCAGTTCCGGTTTGTTGCCGATAGCGGCGATGATTTTATTGGCCGGAACGACGCCAAATTCGCCCGTCGGCACCATGGTGGCATCTTCGAGGATCTGCTGTTTTTCATATTTCAGGCCTTCTACATGGTCCGTCCCGACGACGGCTTTCGGTGCCGAGTAGAACTGGAACTGGACGCCATCGGACTTGGCTTCTTCATATTCCGACGGCAGGCATTTCATGTTCTTTTCGGCCCGACGATAGACGATCTTGACGTCTGCCCCTAGGCGCAACGATGTGCGGGCGGCATCGATGGCGACGTTGCCGGCACCGACGACGATGACCTGGTCGCCCTTCTGGACGGGCAGGTCTTCCAAGGCCACTTCCCCGTTCTGGACGCGCTGGACGTCGCGCAGGAACTGTTCGGCATCGACGACGCCATCGATAGTATCGTTATCGACACCGAGATTCCAGGCATTCATCGTCCCAATGGCGATGAAGACGGCATCGAAAGCTTCCTTCAGTTCGGCCAAAGACTTATCGACACCGATTTTGACATTGTATTCGATAGTGACGCCCATGGCCGTCAGGGCCTGGGCTTCGCGCTGCAATAATTCTTTATGGAGCCGGAAAGTCGGGATGCCATAGGTCATGGTACCGCCTGGCTGGGAAGCGGCTTCAAAGATGGTCACATCGTAATCGAGTCCGGCCAGTTCCCGCGCAGCTGCCATGCCGGCCGGGCCACAGCCGATGATGGCCACGCGGCCGGCGGTCTTGCGGCTGACAGGCTGCGGGGGGAAGCCGCCGTCCAGGGCCATATCCGCTACGAACCGTTCCAATTTGCCGATTTCAACAGGCTTTCCCTTTTTGCCGAGGACGCAGTGACCTTCGCACTGCTTTTCTCTCGGACAGATGCGGCCGCAGATGGCCGGCAGGTCGCTGCGATGGTAGATGTGGTCCGCAGCAGCCCCGAAATCACCCTGGGTCATGGCATGGATGAACTGGGGGATTTCGTTTTCAATGGGGCAGCCTTTGCGGCATTGCGGTACTTTGCAATTCAGGCAGCGCTTGGCTTCGGCGACGGCTTCGGCCAAGGTATAATCGGCATCATGCATGACTTCTTCGTGGAAAGAAGCCAGCTGGCTCTTGGTATCGGACATGAAGGAACCCACCTTTCCGGACTGATAATTTAATGATTAGATTATGTAGATAAAAAAATGGTGCGCCCAAGATGACTCGAACATCCGACACGCAGTTTAGGAAACTGCTGCTCTATCCAGCTGAGCTATGGGCGCACAGGGCACACAGGTCTGCTGCGTGCAGATTAATCATACCATGAAATGGCAAAAAAATAAAGGTCATGGCTCATGAAAAAAAGGCCTATTGCAAGTCCTGCAAACACTCTCTATAATTAGAGATGTGTATATTGTTCCCAACGAACGAGAATCACGACTGCAAGGAAAGAAAGGAATCAAACATGATCAACTTAGAAACACTGGCTACGGAACAGCGGAACAGCCACAGCCAGCATATCGACAGCGTGTCTACGGAAGACATGCTGCGCATCATAAATGACGAAGACCATAAAGTCGCCGATGCCGTCGGCGCCATCATCCCGGACATCGCCAAGGCCGTCGACACCATCGCCGACAGGCTGCGCCACGGCGGCCGCCTGTTCTACATGGGCTCCGGTACGTCCGGCCGCCTGGGCATCCTCGACGCCGTCGAATGTCCGCCGACATACAGCACCGACCCGGAACGCATCCAGGGCCTCATCGCCGGCGGTTATGAAGCCATTTTCCGTGCCAAAGAAGGGGCGGAAGACTCGCCGGAACTGGGCCGTCAGGACCTGATAGCCAAAAATCTGACCGCCGACGACGTCGTCGTCGGTCTCAGTGCCTCGGGACGGACGCCGTATGTCGTCGGCGGCCTGACTTATGCCGCTTCCGTCGGTGCGGCGACGATTGCCATCGACTGCTCGCCTCATTCGGCCATCGGCGCCTGTGCCGACATCGACCTCTGTGCCGTCGTCGGGCCGGAAGTCGTCACCGGATCGACGCGCATGAAAGCGGGCACGGCCCAGAAGATGATTGCCAACATGCTGTCCACCGGCGCCATGATCCGCCTGGGCAAAGTCTATGGCAACCTCATGGTCGACGTCAAGTCGTCTAACCAGAAATTGGAAGAACGGGCACGGCGCATCGTCATGACGGCGACGGGCTGCAGCCGCCAGGAAGCCGTAAAAGCCTTGGCCGAAAGTCAGGGACGAGCCAAGACGGCTATCGTCATGATTCTCCTGAACCTGCCTGCCAAAGAAGCCGAAGACCGCCTGGCAGCCGCCCAGGGATACGTCGCTGCCGTCCTCAAGGAGGCTGCCCATGGATTATGATAAACTGGCCAAGGCCATCTACGACATCACCGGCCCGGCGGCCAATATCGAAAAGGCTTACAACTGTATGACCCGTCTTCGCCTGACGGTAAAGGACGAACACTTTACCAAAGAAGACCTGGCCAAACTTCCTGGCGTCATGGGCATCAATAAATCCGGCGACGAATGGCAGATCGTCGTCGGCCCTGGCAAGGCGACGAAACTGTACCAGGCCTTTGCACCGCTAGTCGAAGGCGGCAGCAAGGAAAATCCGGCACCATCAGCCATACCTGATAGCACCGATGACAGCCAGGGTCCTTTCGACGGCCAGGCCCTGCATGAAGAAATACGGCGCAAGAATGCAACGCCAGCCAAGCTGGCCTTAAAAAAGATTGCCCATATCTTCGTACCCATCATCCCGGCCTTCATCGCCTGTGGCCTGATTACGGGCTTGCTCAATGTCGCTTTCAAGATGGATCCATCCCTGGCTGCCCAGCCGCTCATGCAGGTCCTGGCCATTGCCGGCAACGCCGCCTTCTATGGACTGAACATCTTCGTCGGCATCAATGCGGCCAAGGAATTCGGCGGCTCGCCTATGCTGGGTGGCGTCATGGCGGCCATCCTCAGCCACCCCAACTTGGCTCAGATCAATCTATTCGGCGATTCCCTGGTCCCTGGCCGGGGTGGCATCATCGCCGTCCTCTTGGTCGTCTTCTTCTCGTCGTGGCTGGAAAAGAAACTCCACCGCATCGTACCGGATATGCTCGACCTCTTCGTCACGCCGTTTCTAGTCGTCGTCATTTCGACTTTTGTCGCCCTCTTCCTCTGCCAGCCCGTGGGCGGCTATCTGTCGGAAGCCATCGGCTATGCCGCGACGGAATCCATCGGCACTGGCGGCGCTGTGACGGGCTTCATCCTGGGCGGGACCTTCCTGCCCATGGTCATGGTCGGCATCCATCAGGGCCTGACGCCGATCCATGCAGAACTCCTGTCGCGCTACGGGGTAACCATTCTCCTGCCCATCTTGGCCATGGCCGGCGGCGGCCAAGTCGGTGCGGCCATCGCCGTCTATGCCAAGACTAAGAATAAAGCCCTGCGCAAGACCATCGCCTCGGCCCTGCCCGTCGGCCTCATGGGTGTCGGTGAACCGCTCATCTACGGCGTCACCTTGCCACTGGGCAAGCCGTTCATCGGCGCCTGCATCGGCGGTGCCTTTGGCGGCGCTGTCCAAGCCGCTTACATGGTCGGCGCCGCGACAATCGGCATTTCCGGCCTGCCCTTGGCAGCCAGCACGGACAACATCCCTATGTATTTATTAGGACTGGTCACGGCTTACGCTGCCGGATTCATCGCAACCTGGCTCTTAGGTTTTGACGACCCGAAGGAGGGAGAATAAATGGAAACGGGTATCTCTGTCTATCCCGGTCTGGGAGGGACGATTCAAGAAAAGACGACTCGCATCGAACGGGCCGCCGCTCTCAGAATGACACGGCTTTTTACGTCATTTCACATCCCGGAAACAGACCCTGCAGCCTTCCGCAAAGAACTGCAGGCCGTCCTGGAAACAGCCCGGCAATACCAATTCGACGTTGTCGCTGACGTATCACCGGCTTCGGCAGCCTGCCTGGGCATGGACCGGTTCGATCCAGAAGCCATTGCCAAACTGGGCATTACAACTGTTCGCTTTGACGACGGTTTCGATGCGGCCAAGCTGGCCATGTACAGCCACCTCGTCCGCATCCAGGTCAACGCCTCGACGCTGAGGCAGTCTGACTTAGAGGACCTCCAAAAGAACGGAGCCCAAATGGACCACATCGACGGCCTGCACAACTTCTATCCCCGTCCTCACACGGGCCTGGACTTGGATTATTTCAAGGCCCAAACCCACCTGCTCCACGCCTATGGCCTGTCCGTCGGTGCCTTCGTACCCAGCCAGTCCGGCCAGCGGGCGCCGCTGTATGAAGGCCTGCCGACACTGGAAGACCACCGACATCAGGATGTCAGCCTGGCTGCACGCCATTTGGCGGCCTTAGGCGTCCAGTCCGTCTTCATCGGCGACGATAAGCCGTCGGATAAGGAACTGCGCGACCTGGCCCGGACCGGCCGGGAAGAAACGGACGTCGTCGTCATCAAGGCCAAGCTCCTCAGCCGGGAGCCACACATCCAGGACCTGTTGTCCTATACCTTCACGGCCCGGCCCGATCCGTCGCGGGACGTCATCCGCACCAGCGGCAGCCGGGCCCATCTGGACGGGCGCATCATCGAACCGGACAGTGATATCTTCCGCAGCCTCCACCGCGGCGATATCACCCTGGATAACGCCGATTTCCTGCGCTATATGGGAGAAGTCCAAATCGTCAAATGCGAACTGCCCCCAGAAGAACGGACCAATATCGTCGCCAAAGTCGTTCCGAACGAAGAATTTCTCCTGGACTATATCACGCCGGGCCGGAAATTCCGCTTTGAATTTATCCGCTAGGCTTCTCTTTTTTCGCCAAGAGGATGACCGCTCCCAGAATACAGACGATGCCGGCGGCTCCCGTCAAGGTCAGAGCTTCATGGAAAACGGCGATGCCCACGACCGTCGACGTCAAGGGTTCGACAGACGCCAGGATAGAGGCCCGGCCCGCTTCCATATGCTGGAGGCCGGTCGTATAGAGACCAAAGGGCAAAGCCGTCGACATCAGCCCCAGGAGGGCAAAGAGAAGCCCCGTATAAGGCACCGATATGGCCAGGGACGCCATCATGCCGAAATGACAGAAGGGCAGGAGCCCCAGGGATGCGATAAGGAAGGTCCAGACCGTAACCGTCAGCGGTTCATATTTGGCCAGCGCATAATGGCCGAAGACGGAATAAAGGGCATAGCCGAAACCGCTCCCCAGGCCGGCCAGGATGCCAGCGGCCTCGACATGGCCCAGGCCCAGGCCGCTGACCAGGACACAGCCGGCAAAGGCCAGGACCAGGCATAACCCCTTGCGCCGCGTAAATCGTTCATGAAAGAGGAAGATGGAAAACACCATGACGATGCTCGGCGCGGTATAGAGCAAAATGGCCGCGACAGACAACGTCGTCAATTCGATGGCTGTAAAATAGCAGATATTGAAGAAGACGATGCTCCCTAAGCCAGTCCCCAGGAACATCCACACATCGCGCCAGGCAATGCGCAGTCTCTCCGGATACCGGCAGAGGATGAGGCCGGTCATGACGACAGCCGTCACCAGGGAACGGCCAAAAGTAATCTGCAGCGGCGACAATCCATACGCCGACAGCTGGCGGGTAAACAAGCCGATGATGCCCCAGCAGATACCCGCTGCGACGACGCAAAGAGGCGCCATACGTTCTATTTTCATCTGTACCACCTTCTAAAAAAAATAGGCCTGGCGAAGGATAAACGCCTTCGTTCGAGCCCTGGTTTTATTATAGCACAGTCTCAGCAGTTGATGATATAATAAAAAAGTAATGTAAACAGAGGTAATCAAATTATGAATCAAGAAATGAAACTCGCCGTCCTCATCGACGCCGAAAATATTTCCAGCAAATACATCGACGTCATCTTATCTGAAGCGAACAATCTCGGCGATGTCATCTACAAACGCATTTACGGCAACTGGACGACGCCCCAGATGGCGTCGTGGCGCAACACCATTTTAGATAACGCCATCCAGCCCGTCCAGCAGTACAGCAACACGATCCGCAAAAATTCGTCCGACTCGGCCCTCATCATCGACACGATGGATTTATTGTACCAAAGCAATCTCGACGGCTTCTGCATCGTTTCGTCCGACAGTGACTTCACGCGCCTGGCCTCGCGCCTGCGGGAATCGCAGAAATACGTCCTGGGCATGGGCGAAAGCAAGACACCCCGGTCCTTCATCTCGGCCTGCAATAAGTTCCTCTATCTCGATGTCCTTTGGGAAGAAGCAGAAGAACACGAATCCGAAGTCCAGGAAAACGAAGGGCACGACGAAACACCGTCTCAGGAAACGGCCAGCCACAAAGCGGAAAAAGGGGAAACTCCGGCAGCCCATCCGGTAGGACCGGTTCCCGTCCATACGCTGACACCGCCGGAATCACCGACAGCGCATGGCAAGACGCCGGGCAAAGATTTTTCTACGATCCGCCAGGCTTTGATCAAGTTGACCGAAGAAAATTCTGACGACAACGGCTGGATTTTCTCGGGTACCTTAGGAAACCTCCTGAGCAAGCAGTTCTCCGACTTCGATGTCCGAAATTTCGGTTATAAGAAATTCGTTCCCTTCATCGAATCGCTGAAACTCTTTGACGTCAACACCTTTACGGACGAAAAGAACCGCACAGTCAAACACAACTACTTCAAGCTCAAACAGGCACCGAAACGACCGCGGCGCACCTTCCGCCCTTATTATAAACAGCGCGGCCGTTAATCAGTCGATTCACGGAGGATACCCGCCATGGATACGAATACACAAAAGGCGCTGGAATCACTGCGCCGGCGAAAAGTCAATGCATCCATTGCCATCGCAGCCGACCTGGCCAACGACAACTTAAACAGTATCTGCCGCCTGGCATTGGCCTGGATCAGTGATGGCAACGTCCACGGCATTTCCTATTTTATCAAGCCCCGCGAAGGGCCGGTCCAAGCACATAACCTGACCGAAGACATGCTGGCTGACAGCAAGCCTTTCGACGTCGTCTGGGATGAAGACATTGCCTTTCTCCTCAAAGACGCCGTCCTCTCTGCCTACCGCTCGGAACGGCTCTTCCCAGCCATCAAGGCCAGCTACGAAGCATCAGGACGGGAACTGCCCCTGAAGGATGTCTACATCAGGGACTTGAAATTCCTGGCTTCGACGTATATGCCCAACTTGGCCAACGACTCCTTATCGTCGATTCTGCACCGCATGAAGATTCCCGTCGATATGGACAATGCCCTGAGCCGGGCTATGGCCTGCATCTGTGGTCTGAGCTGGCTGGAAAACCTCTATCCCATTTCCAGCTACGGTATCCCTTTATCGGCTATCCTGGCTGGCGCCTTGCAAGGGCAGCCAGAAGAAGTCGTCGAGACGCGGGAAGAACGGGAGGCACGGGAGCAAAAAGAGGCAAAATATGCCAAATTGACGTATTATACGAAGATGCTCTTCCTGCCCTTCGTCATCTTCTGCCTGTTCATCACCATTTATTATGTCCACCGTTATGGTGAAGCCGCGCAGTCCAATGTCAACTTCTCCCGCTATTCGACAAGCGGCGTCCCGGAACTGAGCGATTCCGAAAAAGAAGCGCAGCAGGAAAAGACGCGCCTGCCTTCGAGCAGCGGCCGCTACCTCATGATGCGCGGGACCTACGTCATCCCCGACGAAACGACGATACCCACCTTCCTCAAGGCCAGCCACGACCGCGATATGGAAACCATCCGGTCCCTCGTCCGGTCCGATAAAATCCTGGTCTTTGCCAAGCCGACACGTATCCAGATCACCGGTGACAAAGACAAGAACGGCTTCGTCCCCATCCAAATCCTGGAAGGCGATTATGCCGACCGCACCGGATTCGCTCCGGATGACATGATAAGTAAATAAAAAAAGGGCTTGTCGCACGACGACAAGCCCTTTTTGAGTTTGAAGTTGAAAGTTTGATGTGGATGGGACAAAATTTAAAAGCCACCGCCTCAAACATCATACATCAAACTTCAGACATTTAAGAAAAAGGAGTCTCGCATGATGACAGCGTGCGATGGCTCTATTTTTATGGTATAATTTAATTGAAACATAATTCAATGAATTATATTTCAATTAAAAAGGAGGGAATCTTTATGTATCAACCATTTATTGGCAGAAAAGAAGAGCTAGATGCTCTAGAAAAACTATATGAAACAGAGGGATTCCAAATGATGGTCGTTTACGGACGTCGGCGCATTGGTAAATCCACGTTACTTAGTCATTTTATCCGAGGAAAAAAAGCTATCTTTTACACGGCAGCCCGCAATGGTCTCCAACGGAATTTGCAACTCTTGAGCCGGCGAGTCCTTGACGTCTTGGCTCCTGACTTAAATACGTTAACCTTTTCAACGTATGAAGAGTTATTCGCTTTTCTCTCCAACAAATGCCAGGAAGAACGCATTATTTTCATTATCGATGAGTTCCCTTATCTTGCAGAACAAGCTCCAGAACTATTATCCATATTACAAAAATATATCGACACCGAATGGATGCAAGGAAATATGTATTTGATTCTTTGCGGCTCCTCTATCAGCTTCATGGAAGAAGAAGTATTGAGCGAAAAAAGTCCTCTTTTCGGCAGGCGGACAGCCCAATTACAGGTCAAACCGTTTTCTTATCGCGAAGCTGCTGATTTCGTTTCCTCCTATACGCCCGCTGAAAAAGCCGTATGTTACGGGATTACGGGTGGTGTCGCAAAATACTTATCCTTACTGCGGGATACGAAATCTTTAGACGAAAATATAGTCAGCTTATTCTTCGCAAAAACCGGTTATATGTATGAAGAGCCATCCAATCTGCTGACACAAGAATTTCGCAATATTACGACATATAACGCCATTATCGAAGCTATTGCATCAGGACAAACGAAACAAAATGCGATTGCAGACCTCACCCATTTAGAGCCATCTACGACAAGTCATGCCATACAAAATCTTATTAAAACAGGAATCTTAAAAAAAGAATATGCTATTACTGATGAACGGAATAAGCGCAAAGTCCGCTATACTTTTGCCGATTACATGTTCCGCTTCTGGTACCGCTTTCTGCCAAATGGCATTGATGCCATTGAACTCGGTCACGGCGACGCATATTATCAACATGTCGTAAAACCAAGTATTTCAGATTATATGGGCGACGTCTTTGAAGATATGTGCCGCCACTATACTTTATATATGGGATTGACAGGAAATCTTCCTTGTATGATAACCCGTGTGGGCAAATGGTGGGGAACGGACCCCCGAAAGAAAGAAGAAACGGATATTGACGTTGTCGGCTTGGATACCATAAAAAAAGAAGCCATTCTAGGAGAATGTAAATTTAAAAATGAACGGCTCGACAAATCCGTCTATGAAGCTTTGCGCAACCGCACAGGACTTATAGACCATCATTATCGAACCGTCCAGTATCTGCTTTTTTCAAAAAGTGGTTTTTCTGATTGGATCCTGACCCATCAAAAAGAAGAAGCTATCATGCCTATTGATTTAATGCAAATGTATACGTCACATTGACAAGATTTTTTGGTAAATCTGGTGGTCCCGGAGTGCTGCCCGTCCGATGCCGATGAGGTCGGCCTGGCCTTTTTCCAGGAAGGTTTCCGCTTCAGCGACGGCGGCAATGCCGCCAGTCAGCATGACGGGAAGGGTCGTCCCCGTTTTAGCCGCTTCTGCCAGTTCGGCAAAGTATCCCGCTTCCGTATGACCTGGACGGAAGAAGAAGCTCATGCCGCCAGAAAGGCTGAGCATATCGAGGCCGGCAGCTTCAAAAAGCTTCGCGGCTTGGCCAACTTCTGCACAGAC
>ULRW01064773.1_pt1 | contig 55355 bp, 77 predicted proteins | sample 1955581 | NCBI WGS metagenome assembly ULRW01 (sample SAMEA4835687, study PRJEB28245) | human gut metagenome | biome: gut microbiome; material: fecal sample | place: Denmark | collected 2008 | reverse complement strand
GAAGTGTACCCTTCTTTTTTTCTTATACTTTCCCTCCTCGCCCCTCGACAATGTAATGAAGTTACACAATGGAAAACAAGGATTACACAAGAATTTACACAAGAAAAAAGTGCAGCATATGCCACACTTTTCCTCTTTCTTATTCCATTTCTTTCCGTAATATCTGATACATGTCCTTTTTCTGCTTTGGGCTCATGTTTTCAATAAGTACATCTGCAGGAATATCTTTTTCGCCTGACGGGAAAGCAACCGAAATCATCGAGTAAAAATACACCCATTCTGTTTTTTCCAGACCGTAAGCTTGTGCCGCTTCCGGAGTCTTAATACAGCTATGGATAATATCGGCAATATCCTCTTTCGAATTCTTTTCTTCGAATTCCTTAAGTGTCTCCGAATCCGTTTTTAAGCAAAACGCATGATCATTAATTACACAACAGATACCACAGCATCCATACGCATTTTCTGCGAACTTAATCCCTCCCGTATTCATTTCACGCAAGATATCGCCTTTTGTAATAAGCCCTTCTTCTCCGTTCGTAAATCTCTCTCTCAAGGGAGCGTACGTAAAATTTTTTCTGAGATACTGAGTCAACCACGAATCTACGGCATATGGATTTGTGAGTCTCTCCCACATATCTTCATCAAAATCAGCGAGCATCTCGAAAATCGCTTTTCCTGCATTTTTTCCCTCTACTGTATCAAACCGATCTGTCATTCCCTGTACTGCACTCAAAATTCCATCTGTCACCATTGTTTTTCTCCTTTCAAATCTGTCAGTTGTTTACATCTTTAATATGGAACAAAAAAAGACACAGCCAAAGCCGTGCCTTTTTTCTCTTCTTAATTCATGTACAGGACATTTCCGAAATACACTTTTGCATTTCCTACATTCCGCATGAAGTAGTCCAATGTGTAAAAGGATCCATTCCAGTACACGGCATCCCCATACGGATCTTCCGTCAGCTGCTTGATTTTGTAGCCGTTGTCGATGAAATCGTCAATGGTCATATCCTGCATCATGTCTTTGAGTGTCTGCAGTCTTGGTGCAAAATACTTTCTTGCAATATCCTGCGTAAGAACCACATATGGAAATTCGCCTTCATTCAGCTCTTCGGTGCCGGTTTCTGCTCCGTACGCTGCGAATTTTTTCATCAAATCTTCGACCAGTTCTTTCGACTCTTTTTCTGGCATATTCTCTACGTAATCAAACTGATGTCCTGTCAGATTGTACAATTCTTCTTCTGATACATCCATAGATGCGTTCTCATCCGTATTAACTACATACAAATATCCTCTTGCCATAATTTTCCTCTCTTTCTTCCTACAATTTCCGCAGGATACAAAACAGAGGTTCCCCGCGCACAGGAACCTCAACGATTAGTTCCCGGTGCGCCGGGCTGATATGTTAATCGAAAAATTCAAGAGTTTCTACTCTTGGACCGTCTGCATCGAGGCACAACCAGAAACATCCGTTATCTCTGGCCAGCTTCATACACTGAACCAGATCAGCAGGGCAATTGTCCCATATTTCTTTATTGTCTGGATTGCACGCAACAAACCATCCGTATCCCTGTTTCTCATATACAGAAGGCATCGGATCTTCTTCATTGTCATCAGCAGCCTGATCCAGAAGATCTTTGGTATCTGCAGATACATGACGAGAACTTATGGTAAGCATCTTGTCAATTTCCAGCTTCTGCGAATTTTTTGGCTTAATAATAATCTCATCGCCAACAATTTCAACCTTCGATAAGTCGAGATTGAAAGCGGGGGCGACCACATAGTCGCTGCTCTGACCGCTGCCGTTGTTGTAGAAGTTGCCACCCGAGTAGACATACCACGCGTAGTTTCCACCGTAGACAGTACCAAGCCACGCGTTGTAGCTGACAGCCCCGAACGAACTGGCGTTTTCCGCTGCTGCCTTTAGTGCCTTCCAGTAATTTCCGGAACCAGGTTCTCCACATCTCGTAAAACCGGCTTTTTCTTTTGGAATGAGGTACAATCCTTTTCCATAGGAAGCGGATGAATCCTCAGCATCCTTGATGGCATCGTACAGTGCTTGCATCTTGTTGTCATAGGCACTGATATCCTGTCCATCAATGGAATCAGCATAGTAATTACCATTGCCAAATTTCTCCATTTTAAAGCCCGGCCATTTTCCATGGGTTACCCCATGGGACTGAATCACAAGGGTTTTACCTTTATTGATCAGCTCACAGGCTGTCCATTTATAACCAGCAAATTGGTATGTTTTTCCGAGTTCAACGGCAGAATTTTCTTTTCCATCTGTATCAGGAACTTCATCTGAATCTGGCTGGATCATCTTTTCACAGATTCTCTCGATTTTCCAGATTTCGTTTGCAGTGATGTAATCATCCGCATTGCAGCAGATTTGGTCGATGGTCGTGCAATCATCTTCCCAGATAATTTCAACAACCCATTCATTGTCGTTGAGATGCTTCTCAAATTTGATCAGGTAACTGTCTCCTTCGTAGTCCTTGAATATGCCTTCCCCGAACCACATCTGGAAGGTATCGTCATCCAGCCAGTTTGTGTTACAAGGCATGATTTTTCCACGGAAATAAATTCCGAGTTTAAATCCTGCATGACAGAATCCGGTTTCATCTGACAGGTGATCAGAAATCTCCTCATCGTCCACCATTCCATCCGGAATCCGAATTTCTTTTGGAAGACTATCTAAGATCTCCTGATCTCCGTCTGTGTCCCATTTGATGTCATAAGCATACAGGGCAGGCAGATCTTCCATTTTGGAACTCTCAGAAGGTTTGCTTTCCTGAACCATTACATCCAGTCCACGACGCTGTAACTCTGCGATCAGCTCCTCATTGGAGGCTTCCCTTACGCCGATTTCATCAGCAGTCAGATCCTCCACCTCGTTGTCCGTGATGTAATATCGGCCATCATAGTCACCGGAGTAGCAGATCTGTCCATTAAGGATGATGCCTGCTTCCTTGCACTTGTCGGCAACCTCCTGCAGAGCCGGTTCAATATCTCCAAATACTTCATGGACGCTGATTCCTGCTTCCTCCGGCGTTGTTCCATCGTCTTCGTAAACCGGAACTTTCTCCACGCTGTCATAAATTCCTGCAGCCACAAAAATCTGTGCAACCTCTCCTGCACGAGTCTTGTCGTTAATGATGATTTCTCCCTCGTTCATAATAGTCATAAGTTTTTCTCCTTTCGATTGTGTTTTATTTACACTTACAATATGAGATGAAAAAAAAGACACAGCCGGAGCCATGTCTTAAGCGTAATAATTCTGGAAGGGACTTTCCATTACTTAATACCGACTTTTCTTCCCCATATCTGCCATCTTTCAAAGTCGTGGAAGTCATGTTCGTTATTTTTCATGTCATAGTAATACTTATACAATTCGGTATCCTTTTGAGTCTCCAGTGTTTCTTCCACTGCATCGACCATGTTTTTGAAGCCTTTTTCTCCAAAACAACGCTTATTGTCGTTTGGTCGCAAAACAATATGTTCGCAGAGTCTTTGCAGAATGTAATCATGTTCGTGTATTTTCTGAAGAAAATACTCTTTTGTATATTTTTTCTGCCTCAACTTCCACACACCGTCTGATGCTTTGTGTAACGCTGTGGGAAAATCCATGCCCTGGCTCATATATCTTTGCTGTAATCTTTTTTCCAATTCTCTTTCATTTTCAATTTTTGTCATTTCTCTTTTTCTCCTTTCAAAAATGTTTTGTCTACATTCTCAATATGAAATAAAAAAAAGACACAGCCGAAGCCATGTCTTTGAATTAAATTCGCAATAGAATTGTCTTTTTATAAATTTGTTGCGTTTCCGTCTGCATCATATTCAATTGGTTCAATATGAACCGCATATCCGATTTTATCAATTTTGTCGAAAATTTCCATTGTTCCCCCAGCTGCAAATTCGAATGAATATCGTTTGTCATCAGATTCAAGAAGTTTAGGAAATCAAGCGGGAATCCTCGGTTATTTAATTGCCGAGATGAAAGCATTATAATAAAAGCAACCGAACATCAGGTTGCTTTTATCAGCACTTTATGCTATACTATGTGCATGAAAGAAAACCTTATACATTACCGTACTTCGGTATGCAGCATCAACTACCATGTGGTATGGTCTGTCAAATACCGCAGGAAGGTCCTGACATCCGAAGTGGAATCTTATATGAAAGAACTCATCCAGCAGATCGCAAAAGAAAAAGGATTTACCGTCCAGCTTTTTGAATGTGGTGAATGTGATCATGTACATTGTTTTGTTACTGCACCACCGAAACTGTCTGTGACAACCATTGTGAAATACTTGAAGGGTATCACAGGGCGGAAACTTTTTGAGCAGTTTCCTGACCTGCGTTCTAAACTGTGGAAAGGGGAACTCTGGAACCATTCCTATTATTGCGAGACGATCGGTTCTGTATCGGAAGAAAACATCCGCCGGTATATTGAACACCAGAGCAAATCTTACTGAAAGGAGAAATGTTTATGCTGCTGTCACATAAGACATCTGTAAAAGTAACAGAAGACCAGGCAAATATCATAGGGCATATGTGTTATGCAGCATCCAAGCTCTGGAACGTCTGCAATTATGAAAGACTTCATTACAAAAAGACGGAACCTGATGAATATCCTGACTGGTACTACCAGAAAAAAGCACATAAGGACGACTTGTGGTATAAGCAGCTGCCATCACAGACTGCACAGGAAATATGCAAACTTCTTGATAAGGCGTGGAAATCTTTTTATCAGCTGCAGAGAACACATGGTGTTACAAATCCAAACCCTCCAAGATTCAAACAGGAGAATATTGCAATCACTTACATGCAGAACGGCATCGTTCATTCCGAAGGTGACAGTACCGTACGACTTACGCTGTCGAAACAGCTGAAACAGTTCATGTCCGGGCAGTATGACATCACAAACAACTTTCTTTACCTTAAAAATAAGATTTTTAAGGATACTGATGTTATCAAACAGATCCAGATCTATCCTCCGGAAAACGGAACCTGCACGGTGATTGTTGTGTATGAAGTAAATGATGCCGTTATGCTTTCTGATAACGGAAGATACTTGTCTGTTGATATCGGACTCCATAACCTTATGACCTGCTATGCCCCATCCACAGGGAAGTCTTTTATTGCCGGCAGGAAATATCTTTCCGTCTGCCATTACTTTGACAAAGAGATTGCCCGTGTGCAGTCCCAGTGGTACAAAACACAGACAAAAGCCGGTGTAAAATATCCAAAGATGTCAAAGCATGTGCAGAAACTGTATAAAAAGAAAAATGACTGCATCAGCGATTACCTGCATAAAGTAACACGGTTTATCGCTGAATACTGTCATGATAACGGTATCAATACTGTAGTGATCGGTGATGTCACAAACATCCGTAAAGATAATAACAAAGGTTCTGTGACAAACCAGAAATTACATTCACTGCCATACCGAAAACTGTATATCCTTCTGGAATACAAGCTTGCGATGTATGGTATACGGTTTGTAAAACAGAATGAAGCTTATTCCAGCCAGACTAGTCCGCTTATGTCGGAGGTCTGTAAAGAGAACGCTGAAAAGTCCAACCGTATCAAGCGGGGTCTTTATACAGATGGTGACAAAAGATGGAATGCCGACTGTGTCGGGGCTTTTAATATCCTGCGACTGTACTTTCAGACGAATGGAATAGAAAAACAAATGGACCCACTTAAGATAGCAGATCCATATGTAATAAAAGTAGCTGTTTAATAGCAGTATCGGTGTCATGGACGCACCCTGAATCTACGATCCACAAGGATCGCACATCAGATGCTCGGTTATTCAATTGCCGAGTAGTTCACCTAAATGACATACCAACTCATTTAATTTTCTTGCATTTTCTCTCTGCTTCTCAATTTTCGCCATCGATTTCTGCTTATCAGTCGTGATTTTTCTTTGGTTGGAGTTACAAATATCTTTAATGATAATCTCATCACCAACAACCTCAACTTTGGATAAATCGAGATTATAAGCGGGGGCAACAACACAGTCACTGTTCTGACTGTAGTCGTAGACGTTGCCACTCGAGCCGACACACCACGCGTAGTCGCTACCGTAGACAGTACCAAGCCACGCATAGTTGTTGGGACACCCGAACGAACTGGCGTTTCCCGCTGCTTTTTTCAAAGCCTGCCAGTAATCGTCAGAACCCGGTTCACACCATTCCGTATACCCAGCTTTTTCCTTGGAAACCAAATACAAACCTTTGCCGTAAGATGCAGATTTATCTTCAACATCTTTGATGGCATTGTACAATGCAGACATTTTTTCATCATAATCGCTGCTATCCTGACCATCAATACTTCTTCCGTAATAGTTTCCATTACCGAATTTCGGTATTACAAACCCCGGCCACATACCATGGGTTATGCCGTGTGATTGGATCACAGCAACATGACGGTCATTATTCACCTCACACGCTGTCCAGCTATACCCAGCAAATTTATAGGTCTTACCAGGTTTAAGAGTTGCATAAGTTTTTTCACTGTTTGTTTTTTTCATAGTAATGTTCTCCCTTCATGAATGAATTTTGTTTACAACAGTAATATGAGATAAAAAAAAGACACAGCCGAAGCCGTGCCTTTAAGCGATCAGTTTGGAGAAATAGCGATATTACTGGGTTAATTGCTTTTCATACAATTCAACAAGGTACTCATAAAAGCCCTCGCCCTGCCAGTCATTAAACCATTTCTTCATTTTGTTATACGTTTTGAAGAATGTGATAGCGAAATCTCCATCCTTGTTAATTTCGCTTGAGACCTCGTAATACTCTCCAGTATCGCGATCTGCATTCTTCCCATGGAGCACAACTTTACCAAAAGATGTATCCGCAAGTTCGACCCAAAAGTCTGCACTCTGCATTGCCTGTTCCAATTTGTCCACGCACTGCGTCTGGCAATCCTTGATACCTTCATTTCCGGACGGGAAACCTACAGAGACTTCGTCTGACTTCTGTCTTATATCACAAAAAACTAAGCTGGAAGCTGCCGCGTCTTCGCGTGCAGATCCGTTAGCAGTATCCACTTCTGATCCAGAAGCATCCTCCGACAAAATCCGCCCGGCAATCATCTTTTCTGCGAAATGAATCCACTCCTCATGTGTTTCTGCTCCGCAGGCTTCCTTCCAACCCTCTAATTTATTTTCCGTAAGGGAAAAGTAAATGACGGGATCAAAGTCCTCAAATGGTGTAAGGCTGCCGTATTCAATGTTTGGAATTTCGCCCGGATCGTAAGTCTCTCCGCAGTCAGTACATTCCACAAAATCTCCATAGCCTTCCTCATAGGATCCATGTTCGTAATACAGATGCTTAGAACCGCAGGCTGGACACCGGCATGGATGTTTCTTCTGTTCCTTCTCCAGATGCCTCTGTTTCTTACAGGCAATTTTCGCCAGTTTTAATGGCACGCTGCATACACAGGCGTATTTGTATGGGTTGTCGTATAAGCTTCTTGATTTACTCATATCCATCCCTCCTACACACTCATGGAAATAAGTGTTTCCAGCATATATCCCGTCAGTGCCATAAATACATGATCAATTGCCTGTTTCTTCTCCGGATCTACATAGTCCTGCAAAACAGTATCCATCCCTTTTGCTATCTCATTTATTCCAGATTCTTCCCGATCTTCCTTGAATGCATCAAAGATTGTAACCGCAAGCTTGTCGCAATCAACTGTTCTGCACATATCTTTCTGTTTAATTTTCTTTTCTTCCATAGGTTTTCTCCTTTCGATGATGTTTTGTTTACAACACCAATATGAAACGAAAAAAGTGCGGCATGCGCCACACTTTTCCATAAATACATTTTCTGACCGCCTATGGAGTATTACAATCCCATTCTCTTAATACTGCCGCGTCATGTCTAATCCAAAGTCGTGTTCCAAACACTTTACGATTTCTTCCACATCATATCCCAATTCTGTCAGTTCAGCGATTATTCTCTGTCCATCAAAATAATCATCAGGAATATAATTGATAAGATACTTTAAGGGTTTTCCGTCTTCTTTGAAATCCTTTAACTGTTTTCGTATGTTCTCAGGCATTTTATTATTCCTCCTCTATATTTAGAGGTTCCCATGCATGGGAACCTCAACTATTGGTTCCCGGTACATCGGGGTTTAACACCTGTATTGCTTTTTTAAGAGCTGGTTTTATAACAAGTTCTGTAACCACATCTTGCGCAATCCCTGCTGATTTTTCTAATACTTCCGTATCAGATATATCCGGATCGTCAATGCCATGTGCAAATTTGAGATACTCGATATCATCCAACTCAAGATATTCTTGAAGTGAACATGTTAATGATGAATCACTATGCCATTGATCCACCAATTCGTCCCACTTCTCTTTTGATTTATCCAAATATTTTGCCATGATTCCTCCATTCGGAAGCTCCCATGCACGGGAACCTCAATTTTTAGTTCCCGGTGCATCGGGATGATAAATATTACTTCTTTTCTGCGGAAATCCAGCAAACAGTTTTGTTTGCATGGATCATTGTAACCTGGCATGCATCCCGGTCATATTTAACCTCCGTAATTTCGTTTCCATCCTGGTCTGCAAGGACAAGTGATTTAACTTTATTCCATGCTTCCTGTTCGGATGAAAATTTTTCTGGATGTTCTACGGTACGCGATTCATGGTTTGCAGTAAACATAGTTTTAATGACCCAAGTCTCTACTTTGTCGAAATCATCTCCCAGTACCTTTTCACATGCAAGGTGTTTTGTCTCTTCAGATTGGGTCGCGAACCAGCTCGCACACTCTTCATAAACAGCAATATATTGCTTACGGGTAAATTCCTTGTCTGTAAACTCTGAAAAATAATCCCGGCCAAAATCTTCCTTAATGGAATCATAAATTTTACTTACCATCTCCGGATTAAGATGAAATGTTTCACCATCTTTTGTAAAATCCATGCCGTATTCCCAGATGGAACGGTATGGGGCTGAATTTGGCTGATTTTCAGACTAATCGATGTGGTCACTTTCTCTTTCAAAGATACTCATAGCATCTCGTAATCCTTGATTATAAGCCTGAGCCATTTTATATTCATCAGATTCCTTAATGCCTTTAATTGTAACATCCATGATTTTCATGGATGTTACAATCTCTTTCTTTATTTTGTTTAAATTATCAATATCAAATGGTGAAGACGCAGGCTGTGCCTTTTTAATAATTTCATCACCAATAATTTCAACTTTGGATAAGTCTAAATTGAAGGCGGGCGCGACAACAAAGTCGTGGCTCTGATCGCCGTCGTAGACGTTTCCACCCGAGTAGACATACCACGCGCCGTAGCTGCCGTAGACAGTACCGAGCCACGCGTGGTCGCTGGCAGCCCCGAACGAACGGGCGTTTTCCGCTAATGCCTTTAACGCCGCCCAGTAATTTCCGGAACCAGATTTACCCCATTCCGTAAAACCGGCTTTTTCTTTGGGAATGAGGTACAATCCTTTTCCATAGGAAGCAGATGTATCCTCTACATCTTTAATGGCATCGTATAATGCTTGCATCTTATCATCGTAGGCACTGATATCGTCGCCATCAATGGATTTGGAATAGTAATTGCCATTTCCAAATTGAGACATTACAAATCCTGGCCATGCACCATGGGTTACACCATGGGACTGGATTACAGCTACCCTTCCATCGTTAACAAGCTCACAGGCTGTCCAGCTATACCCGGCAAATCTGTATGTTTCGCCAGCCTCTAAGATTGCATAAGCGTTTTCATTGTTTAATCTTTTGCTCATAGTTTTTCTCCCTTCGTTAATGAATTTTTATTTACATCCATTAATATGAGATGGGAAAATATTCCCCGTCAAAAAGCTGCGGTGGCGCAATAAACAATTTGTTAACAAACAAGCCAAGGTTACACACAAAAAAATGCAGTCAAGGTCCTCCCAAGTCCTGCATTCTTTTTCTTTGTTCTTCTTATTTTTCCTCCGGTTTTTCACACCGCTCAAACTCGATAATCCACACATAGGGGTTCGCATCCCAACCGTAACGATCAATGTCGGATTTTTTAATGGTGCTATCCCAGATTTCCGAAAATTCATCGATTTCGTTGTAACCTTCGTCCGGACAGTTATCGCATCCAAATGTGGCATTACATCCTCTGCAATTTGATGGATACACGCCCTCTGCAATACATCCATCTTCTGTAATTTTCTGCAGCCGCTCTACTCTCACATTCTTGACCTTAAGCCAGATCCGTGAGGCTTCTTTCGGCATACATACCGGCGATTTCCACGGCTCATTCGCATCCTCCGAGTTAGCAATACTTGCTTTGTATCCATAAAATTCTGCCAGATGGCAGCTTTCGCCTTTGCCTACTCGCTTGATGTACTTATGCCATGTTTCACGCACATAAAGGATATCTCCTAGTTTATATGGCGCTTTCTCAATACACGGCTCATTTCTGCCGTTGTACAGCATCGCTCCATCCTTAATATATCCCGTCCAATTCGGATTTTCTCCAGGCAGGAATGTGGCCGGACAACGCATACAGGTTTTTCTTCCATCCAGCAGCGCCTGGATCAGATCAGAAGTAATAAGAATCGGCTTACTCTTCATCTACTCCACCACCTTTCACGATAGCCAACACAACATCTTTCCGAAGTGCTTCAAACGTTTCATCACGCCTAATGACGGAAATTGAATTCAGTCTTTTGACCTGATTCATAAGCTCATTTCCGGCTCCGCATTTGCGCATGATATCCAGTACGGCATCCCTCCGGAAAATAGTTACCATTGTGCCGAATCCAAGACTGGCTAGTAATGGCTCCTCTTCTTCCAGTATTTCCAGCTGTATTAAGGCTTTGTCCGCATCAAATATTTTCTCTGCTTCATGGATCGCGCTGCGGACATCCTCTTTCGCTGCAAGATATACCCCTTCTCCATATTCCGTCAGCCAGGTCAGCTTATTGGAAAGGATATTATAAAGTTTTTCTGTGTCGGTCATTTCTCCCATCGTATTATTTTCTCCTTTCAATGTATGTTTTACGTTACATCAGTAATATGAAATAAAAAAGAGACGCAATCTCTGCATCTCTTTTTTCGCATATTATTTTGTGGCAAACCTCCTATACTTATAAATTCTTTTTAACTCCCGATCAAGGCTGCCATCCGTGACATACAATAGTTCAGAGAGTTTATGCATATTATAAGGCGATGTATCAGCAGATCAAGGTACAGGAACATGGCAATCTTGTAGAAGTGGTTTTGCAAAACGACTTCGGGGAATGATTTTTATTTCATACTTATAGTGTGAAGTAAATATACGGTTTGAATGGAGACTGATTTATGAGAAAGTAAACCCCTTCTTGCATGAACGAACGTTCTCCTGTATAGTATAGTTGTAAAGATTCGAGTTGAGAAATGTTGAGTTTGTGGGTAAAAGTTACAAACGCTGGAATCTGTTTGCCTGTGAATGTATATTGTCAAATTCGCGGCGTATGCTATAATAAGATTATAAAATACAGTTATTTTATCAGTAGCTTTCAGTTACTTTGTTTTGATTAGGGACATTCCCTTGAGAATTATCAGGGAATGTTGGATCACTTTCCCTGTTCATATAGATAATTAAAAATCTGCTATTACGCAGGGAAAGAGAGGAACGAAAGGTAATGGATTCAGGAAAGGTAGTTGTTACCCTCAAAGAAAAAGAGGAAAAAGTCAAAGACCTTCGCCCGATTGATGATGTATTCTTTGAAGTTTTGGCAAATGACGTTAATTTCTGTCAGGAAATGCTGCAGATTCTTCTTGAAGATAAGGATCTTGTTGTTACAGACGTTGTTGTACAAAGCAGTGAAAGAAATCTATATGGTCGATCGGTACGATTAGATGCCTTATGCGTCTTGGGAAATGGAAAGAAGTGTAATGTCGAGGTACAACGCTCGGACAATGATGATCATCTTCGCAGAGTGAGATTTAATGCAGCCAGTATCGCGGTGAAAGATTCTCAGGAAGGTGAAAAATTCGAGCAGATTGAAGACATCATTGTAGTGTATATTTCTCAGTTTGATATTTTCAAAGCCGATCATGTACTTTACCATGTGGATAGTACAATCAGAGAAACTGGTGATCGTATCGATGATGGTCTTTACAGAGTTTTTGTTAATACGGAAGTAAAAGACGGAACCACAGTTTCGGAGTATATGGAATGCTTTCTTAAAAAGGAAGTTAACAACTCGAAATTTCCGACATTTACGAAAAGAATGAACGCTTTAAAGCATGAAGAAAGGGGGCTGGACGCCGTGTGTGAAGTAATGGAAAGATATGAACAGAAAGCTGCTAAGAAAGCTGTTACAAAAGCCAATGTTGATGCTATCAAATTTATGATCACGACATTGAATGCTTCAAAAGAGCAAATTCTCCAACAATATTCTGAATACGAATACAATGAAGCCCTTAATGAACTTTCAAAAAAATAAGAAGTATGTAATTACTTAAAAGGATCATCTCAAACCGAGGTGGTCCTTTTTTCTCATATTACTTTGTGGCAAAATCCCTGTATTCATTAATTCTTTTCAGCTCCTGATCAAGGCTGCCATCCGTGACACACACATCGTCCGTGTCATCTACAAATTTTCCATCTCTCGCAGTGCTGATTGTCACGATATTGCAATAATCCCTGTCTTTATCCGGGTTGTAATCTTCGTCCTTATATATGTGTAGAACCAGATCACAGTTTTTCCCAAATTCGTACACTTCCAGTTTTTCATCTGAAAGCAGGTCTTCTAAAGGCGGTTACTTTTGATCCGCTTGCCATGTAAATCTCATCTGCAACATTTGCATTAAGTAAAACAGCAGGTTTTTCATATTTTTTCATAAAATTTTTCCATATTTCTTTGACGATTCCCCAGATGGCGCAATATCCCATATAAAGACAAAAATTATACGAGGAGGGAATCAGAATGGAAAACCGAACTTTACAATATTACCTGCAGTCACTCATGCCACAGGAAACACTTCCGGAAGAAGTAGAAGACCAAATACATACCTGTTTTTCAGATGACGAAATCGCAGAATACGAAAGCCGTCTTCCGAAGCTTGATTACTGGTACAAGGGCATCCAGGGGCTTCTCCCGGGGCAGGATTCCGTCAGCCCGGATGCCATGAAAAACACAAACATGGTATTCGCATGGGAGCAGGGAAACCATATGAGACAGAAGATGTTTCCGCTCGCAAAGATGGCGCCTGTCAGGGAAAGCACCCTTACCACTGCCGAAGAGATCTTCAAGCAGACTGCACATTCTGACAGCGTGTACGCACACACCTGTTTGTGCAACAACCGGAAAGAAATCGACACCACTTCAAGGAATATTGCCGCATGCTACACGGCTGTGATGGATCTCGACTACCTTCCAGAGATCAACAAATTGGATGGAAATGGAAACTATGTAATGTCAACGGAAAGGGCGGCCACATATCTTCTGCTGTACCCACGGTTCTGCAGATTTTTCAAGATGCTCCCGCCATCCATAATCGTCCGAACTGGGAAAAAAGGTGCACAGGTATACTTCTTTTTCAATAAAAATGTCCGGAACGAGAAACGGCGCTTCGAACGTCTCCATCAGACACTTGTGCATCTTTTTCATGCCGACCCTGCTGTTGGTTCCCTGTTTTCCATCGTGCGTGTTCCATACAGCAGCCGGTTAAGTTCCGGGTCTGGTGTATCTGTCGGACAGCCGGAGATCCTGTGCCAGACAGACAAGGTCTATGATTTCGATTCTTTCTGCGATGCCATGGAAGACGTCGCAAGACATACGGTAATTTACCAAGGCTCAAAGAATATGGAATACCGCTACTCCAGCAAGTTCGACCGGGAATATGTGGAACAGAAATGGGACCCGGACAAAAAGACATGGAATCCGGACGGCTCCATGATATTGTCTGCCTATCTGGACGCCATCGGCTATGGTCTTGACAATGATCCAGACAATGGTCCGGATAACAATCCAGATGATGATTCGGATGATGGCTCTGGCAGCAACCCACCATCTGGACACGGTCAGACAGGATGCGATGATACAAACGGTACCACCGCGTCAGACAACAGACAGGGTCATGCACCGCAGGCAAATCGGAAACTGGTAAACCAGGAAAATACAGAAAAATGCAATGCCAATCCGACAGCATACGGTAATACCGAGGTTACCGACGAGATGATCTCGCTGTCCCACATACTCTTCGATGATGCACCGAAGGCACACCGGAAGCGGGGGAAAGGCAATACCGGCGCAAAAACTTCAGGAACACGTTCTGCTGTTGAAAAGGATAAAATGAAAGCGTTCCACAAGAACCGTGACCACGACGTTAAAACACTTGTCGCGCTGAGAAACTTCGACGTTACCGGATACCGCGATCTTATTCTATACAACTACGCCACCAACTTATGTTTCATGAATATAGGCAGGGAGGACCTGATCCAGAAGACAAAAGAACTGAACCGCTCTTTTACCTCTCCTCTCCGCGAGCGTCAGGTAGACACCCTCCTGCGGTACGTCCTGCATAACAGTGGCCAGGTTAAGGTTAAGTCAGATTTCGACCTGTTCTGCCTGCTGGACATGGGGGAAGAAGAACTTTCCCATATGCGCAACACCTACACTCCGGAAGCAAAAGCGCAACACCGGAAGGAAACACTCGACTGCCGTAACCAGGAAGCAAGAAAAGCACGCGCCGACAGAAAAACCAGACGGTCTGCCAGACAGATCAGCATGATTTTTCGCACCATCAAAGAAACCGGAAGTGTCCGGGAAACCTGTGAAAAAACAGGAATGGCAAAATCCTCTGTTTACCGTCTTTTAAAATCCATGGGTGAGACCGTAAAGGGCGGAAAGAATACGTCAGCCCTTTTGGAATATCTCAAAGGAATGATTGACAAAGCCATCCGGAATCAGACATTCTCGGAACTTTTTGTGCTACATATTAAAAAACAGGATAACCTGTTCTTTTATGATTTCACTCAGTATGCCGCTGACTGCGACAGACTTTGCGGTCAGGCTGTCCCCGCTTAAAATTTCATACTTTTTCCTTCCGGCCGCCTCTGACGGTCTTATTTTCGTGTCTGAAGTACATTTTGCGTTAAAATTACTGTCTTATGGAAACATTTTCCTGCTTTGTTTTCCTCTTTTTTTTTCGTCTCTGCCATCCGAAAATCGTATGCGTCTTACTGCGGACAGGTCAAAGACAGCACATGCCACACTCTTCAAAGCCGCTCTGGTGGCTGGTTTGCGGCAAACCCCGGGTTATCTGCGGAAGCACTTTCCCATATTCTGGTGATGGCATATCTGGGGGTATGGGGGGGACCTGTTAACCTATTATCTGTTATCGCAAAGGGATAACCATGGAGCCGGATGAGAGAATGGATGGGAGCATGACTGGAGGCAGGGAAGAGACAAGGGATGCATGGAAGAAGAAGGATAACAAGGGAAAGGAATACCACAGGAGGAAAGAGGAAGAAGGAAGAAGGGAACCACAGAGGGATACACAGAGGCAGAGGCAATGACAGTGGCAGAGGATAACGTGTGCAACCGGAAAAACAGGGAATGACAGAGGAATACCGGATGTACTCCCCATGCCCTCCCTCTGTGCCCGTATCCGTACCAATACCCATTCTCCATATTCTTCCCCCTGTACCTCCCGTATCTGCCTCATATCCCTTCTCTAATCCATCTGACAGGGAAAAACAGGGGATGCAGAAGAAAAACAGGGATACAACGGGAATATGGGCACAGGAGCCATGATGCAGGAGACGGGCTGCACGATTCTGCAAAAACCGCTCAGGAAACCGCCAGTTCCCGCTCATCCACCCATAAGAGAAACGTGCGCATTTTCCCAGTACGGAAGCATTTTGCGCACGAAAAAAAGAGCCGTTGCAGCAATAACAGCTCTTTCCTCGCAAATATCAACTTTTTGAATTAACGGTCTTCAAAATCGTCGCCCGTATCGTATCCGTCAGCCTCGCGGTCTTCTGCCCCCACTTCGTGGTCCGCTACCTCCGGGGCGGCCGCCTCATGCTCACTTTCCAGGTCTTCCAGGCGGTCGCCGCTTACCATCACATAAGCGTCATCCGGGGAAATCTCTTCGCAGGAGAAAGCGGCAAGGTCTTCCTCGGACGGTTCTGAAAAGAAGCTGCCAATCTCCGGAAGCTCCCCGTGCTCCTGTACGTAGTTGTCATAGGCTTCCTTGAAGTACGGTTCCACAGCACCTTTGTACTTCAGGACGGAACAGGACTCGTCCGCATCGGTGTATGGACCATCGGTATCGTATTCGTCATACCCATCATCCCACTCTTCTTCGTCGTAATCCCATCCATTAATTTTTTTCTGCAGTTCGTCTGTCATTGGTGGAGTCAATCCTTCCGATTGACGGATGCTGTCATTTACCATCTCGTTGTAGCCATTTCCCATGAGGATATCCGGGTATGGGGATTTCTCACACCACTTTGCAAGCACCGGGGCAAACTGGTCGATCTGCCGGTCATCCGAAAACTCGATGTTGTCAAAGACGAGCTTCCCGCCATCTGCAGTCTCCCACGTTTCCGCCTGTGCGAGAATCTTTCCAGAGGTTTTGTCTTCGATTACGAAGAACCCGGCATCCGGGTTGGCAAGCCCATATATCATGGCGGTTTCCCCTTCACCGCCCAGATGCTGGCAGCAATCGGTGTCATAACCGATCATGACCTGCCGCGGGTCTTTTTCATCCATAATATAAGCTTTGTAGTCACCAAGCTCCACTTCGGTCTTTGGAAGGTTACATTTACAATCGGCAAATTTAAAATCCGGGTATGCTTTTTCAATTTCATTAATTTCAAGCATTGCCCTGCCTTTTGAAACCTGTACCCTTATGGAAGCCACGTTATCGGATGCATCAATGGTAATGCTGTTTCCGTATTTGACAATATCTTTAACCAGATCCTGGCTGACATCTGGATGGTGGACAACCCATTTGGCAAGATCTTTCAAATGCTCATCATTCTTTTTGTAGCTTTCGCACAACAGGACGGAAGCGTAGTCTTTATTCGGATTTTCGAGGATGACGTTTTTTACCATGTTTACATCGAAGTTCATGGCAAACAGTGCCGTTTCCACATCACAAAACTTATTCCCTTTGTCGCAGGATCTCATTGCCATGACTGCATCACGGAACTTCTTTTCCTCGAAAGACTTTACGATATCCTCCGGCGGAATATGAAGCTCCGTGGAGGCGATGGTAAGGGCATCAATAATCTTTGGTACCACACCACGGCTGTTTTCGTCCGCCTGGAACAGTGCCGTTAATTCCTCTTTTGCTTTTGCATCCACACTGTTTTTGATATCGTAAAATCCGATCATCTGAAAATTCTTTTTGATCTGGGCTGCCGTCTGTTCCAGTTTCCAGTTATGTTCTGCATTACAGAGTTTGGATACAAGGACCGGGGAATATACATCTTTTCCAATGATATCCACAGCTTCTTTTGCTATTGGCAGGCATTTCCTTAACGGAAGTCCGTCTGACTGCTCTATCACCCGATCGAAAGTTTTTTTGGGGATCTTCGTCCCCATGTAGCTTATCATAAGAGTATCTAAACAACCTTGTGTAAAGCTTTTTTCGATATATGTTGCGCCGTTTGGAATCGTAACAGGCTGCTACAGGCTTCAAATGTGTTATCATCCCAAGCAGCACCGGTATTTCCAAACTCATCATTTCAATCCGGTCGTCCCTCTTGTTCGTATTTGTCGTCCGGTTCAGTTCCGCAAGACGTTTTTCCCATTTTTCTCTTGACTCCTTCCACGTCATCCCTGTAAAGTTTTGATTTTGATATGACTTTGACGGATCAATTTCAATGTTGCTGTGCTGTTTTGTCGGATCAGCCCGGAACGTCTGATCACAATGCTTTAAAAGATTTACTCCGCGGATATGATCTTTTTTGCTGCATTTCGCACTCCCATAATTGCCGCCCCAGTTAACTGAAGACATTATTTTTTCCTCCTTCCTTACCCCTGCAACCACAATATGAAATAAAAAAAAGTTTGCGACAGGACTTTGGCAAAGTATTAGGTGCTATAGGACTTTGCCCCCAGTACTTTCTCGCATTCTTGCCTTCTTGTTTTCCTCCCACATTCCCCAACACACCTCACCCGCACCTCTCACCTGCTCCACGGAACCCTGTTCTTCCATCATCTTCCCCTCTCTCATTCTCACCCCACATTTACCCCCTCTTTTCTTGCCCCGCAGCCTTTCTCGCGCTCTCGCGTTCTCGTCTTCTCGCGCTCTCGCGCTCTTGCGTCCACGCTCCCCGCGCTCGGCACCACACTTCCTGCACAATAGTACTCGCCCACGCTCCGCCCAGTACTTCCTGCACAATAGTCCGCGCTCACACCACTCCATACATCATAAAATTCGCGGAAACCATCCTCCACTTCTCCCCTGTATTTTCACATCTTCCTCCACCTATATACATTTTCACACCGTATAGATAAAGCGTTCCCTCCACTTTTGCACATTTCTTGCATTCTTGCGTTGTTCCCTTGTGCTGTATGCTGTCCCCACTGCGCACTGCGTACCCGCTGTCCGCCCTCTCTGTACGCCATTCTGGTACAAAATGACCGCGCACTGTGCATCCATGCATCCACACACCGTGTATCTGTGCATCAGTGGCACCGCGCCACGGAAACATACCACCTTGGTGATACTATTTCTTGCGTTCTCGCGCCCCACACGTTCTACCCTCACTGTCTTTTTGCGCGTCCTGATGTACTTTTACGGTGTTTTCGCACGATTGCCCTACAACTTCTACAAACTCTCCTTCCTTTCCCCTTTTCTTCCCTCATTCGCCATTCTGCGGCGCCACACAAGCACATTTGTACTGTACATGCGCCGCATAGCACCAGCACCTGCAGTATCATAAGGCGGTCAGGCCGGCTCTGCCCGGAATAAACGCAGCAGATGACCGCCGGAACCCCTGCTTCTTCCATGTCTGTCCCACGTACTCCACACGTTTTCTCTGTCCTCTGCCCGGTGCCATACCAGTAAGGTGATACTACACAGTACCACTAAGGTGATACTTTTGTTTTCTTTTTACCTCACATCCCCTCCCCTTTACGTCCAGAATATCCCTGTTTTGCCCTGTTATTCCTGCTTTCTCGCGTTCTTGCGGTAAGATTTGTACCAGTAAGGTGATACGATACGGTACCACAAAGGTGATACTACATAATACCAGTAAGATGATATGAAAATGGATTGCCGCGGTCATTTCTGTATTCAGTACCATAAAGGTGATACTGTTTAGTATCAGTAAGTTGATACGAAAACGATAGGATCAGTATGTTTTTCTTTTATTTAGTATCAGTAAGCTGATATGAATTTGTGGAAATATGTGAATTAATACCATACGTGTGATACTGTTTCATATCAATAAGGTGATACTAAATAGTACCAGTAAGCTGATACTAAAATGGATAAATACAGGAAAACGTATCATACGGGTGATACTATACAGTACCATAAAAGTGATACTATCTAATATCATATAGGTGATACTATTTGGACGGATTTACAAGAAGATGTATAGTATCACCATTTTCCCGGTATCTTCCTCGCTACTATCCCGCCTGTACACACTGCCATGTTTTCCTGTATTTTCCCCATATTTCCTATGTTTCCTGTGTTTTTAATAGTATCAGCAGGTGTGTTGGGGAAAATGCGCGGGGGTGGATATGAAAATAGTATCAGTACGGATGCAGGTACTATATGGAAAGGGAATGTCTAAAAAAGTGTGTAAGTAAATTGTCTGATAATTTCTCCTTTACCTGCTTGACTACCTTGCTTTAAATGCCAGTCAAGGTAAGGGTTCCAACCTTGACTGGCATTTCTGGTATTTGATAAAATCTGAAGAGCAGGTTAGAAGAACTTACACAGTTTCTATTACATTCTCTATGAAAAAAATAGTATCAGCAGAAATCTATCTTTATCCGGGTATTTCCTTACCTAGTATGCAGAAATGGATTTACTGATACTATTTTCCACCGGAAGGCTGCTCTCCTGCTATATTCTTCCGGGGCTTTGGAAAGCTGCTACCGGAAAACTTTGTACTGTTTTTTGACCTAGAGGATTTCTTTTTACAAGAGGAAACCTGTTTTGACCACCTATCTTTCGTGAATATGCCTTGTGTTTTGACTGGGGTTTTCTGTCAGAATTGAAAAAAATAGTATCAGTAACTGGATATAAATGTCAACATCAAAATGTACAAATTTGCTTACCCATCGTCTTGCGTCATGTATTCCCTTAACCGGTAAGCTTTTCCGGTGATGTTTACCACATGTGCATGGTGTAAAATATAATCCAAAATTGTATTTTGCGATGACCTGATCATAAAATACATCATCTCCAGAACAAAAGCCTATATTTATATTCAATGCAGTACTTCGCTTTTCATATTTCAGATCAATCATCTGAAAGAAACGCTTTGCTAGACGCATAAATAAAAAAAGGATCTTAGCATTATTTCTAATACTAAGATCTTAATTCACTATCTTAACGTAATAACCCTTTATTCTTTTCCTACACATTCAGAAACATTCACAATAAAATGTTACTCTTTATATATATCATTCAAAGCAATATTGCCTTTTTCTTTAATTGAATCCGTCAAATGATTCGTATATATTTCTATTGTTACCTGTAAATTTTTATGTCCCAATCGTCTTTGTATATATACAAAATCAGCACCACTTTCTCTTAACATCGTTCCATGAGTATGTCTAAGACTGTGTGTATCATACTGTGGGAAATTTAATTGGGTATGAATTATGTGTGAAATATGTTGTGTCGTTCTTGGCGATACATATGACCCATCTTCTCTTCTACAGATAAAATCAACTTTGTTAGTGGTTTCTTCCTGCGATATTCTATTTATCGGCAATACATCATCTGATTTTTTGAATATCATTTCATTATCACAATAATATTGATTATAATATTCATCATAATAATCTTTTGCTTTAAGTTGTTTTTGATGTTCCCTTTTTAATGCTTCAAGCAATATATCATCTACATCTATCGTTCTATACGACCTATACTTGGGTTCTGCAAAATACCAATACCCATTAGAAATAGAAGTTCCATTTGTTCTTTTCTTCTCTTCTTCTGTTCTTTCTCCTGCGTGCCACTGAACTTGCCTGTTGACAGATAGTGTTTTATTTTCAAAATCAATATCTTCCCATACGAGAGCATATATTTCTCCAAGACGCAAACCTGTATGATATCCAATCATAAGAGGTATATAAGCGGATGATCCCTCTGGAAAACGCTCGAATATTTTTTTCATGACATTTTTGGGGATATATACATGTTTTTTATTTCTTGTTTTAACTTCTGGCTGAAGTTTTGTAGGGATTACTAATTTTGTAGCTGGTGTGTGTACAATATAATTTCTATCTTCTGCAAAATCAAATGATTTAGTAATTATTCCTTTCACAGATGATATAGTATTTTTAGAAAATCCGTCATTAAACATTTTTGTAACAAAATCTTGTAAATTATCTTTTGTAATGGATTTAAGTCTATAAGCCCCCAATTCCGGTTTAATATATAATCTGACTTTCTTTTCATATCCTTTTATAGTAGATTCAGCACAATCTAACGCACGATTTTCTAACCATCGATCAAGAAAATCAGCATATGACATATCAGACGGTTCAACCACTTGTCCAACCTGTTCATATGTCTGTTGAGCAAGTTTTGCTGCCTCTTTCGCTTCTCTTTTAGTTGTAAAACCTGATTTTGTTTTCCACTTACGTTTACCATCCACAGATGCAATTTCAAATCTGTACTGATAAGAAAACGTACCGTTCTTGTTCATTCTTTTATCAATTACAATATCTCTCATACTTGTGAAATGCTCCTTTCCAAAGATGGTATGATGAGTATATCACCTCATGTACACATTTTCAACTATATTTTCACGTACACATTTTAATTCAATGTGTACGTGACGTGTACATTTTACGTTTTCAAGATGTACACATAATCTTTTGATAAAATCAAAAAGGGCCTCCGGATCTTCTCCGGAGGCCCTCAAAGCCTTGCTATTACTGACTTTTCTCTTAGAACTTACCAGCCTTTGCAGCTTCCTCAACAGATACTGCAACAGCAACAGTAGCACCAACCATTGGGTTATTACCCATTCCGATCAGACCCATCATCTCAACGTGAGCCGGTACGGAAGAAGATCCAGCGAACTGTGCATCAGAGTGCATACGTCCCATAGTATCTGTCATACCATAAGAAGCAGGACCTGCTGCCATGTTATCTGGGTGAAGTGTACGTCCTGTACCACCGCCGGATGCTACGGAGAAGTACTTCTTACCCTGCTCGATACATTCCTTCTTGTATGTACCTGCAACCGGATGCTGGAAACGTGTTGGGTTTGTAGAGTTACCAGTGATGGAAACACCTACGTTCTCATGATGCATGATTGCAACACCTTCCTGAACATCATCAGCACCGTAACATTTTACAGTTGCACGAAGTCCGTCAGAGTATGCTTTTTCGTACTCAATGTTAAGCTTTGCAGCCTTGTAATCATACTTTGTCTCTACGAATGTAAATCCGTTGATACGGGAAATGATCTGGGCTGCGTCTTTTCCAAGACCGTTTAAGATAACACGAAGAGGTTTCTGACGAACCTTGTTTGCCTTCTCAGCGATACCGATTGCACCCTCAGCAGCTGCAAATGACTCATGTCCAGCTAAGAAACAGAAGCACTCTGTCTCCTCCTCAAGGAGCATCTTACCAAGGTTACCATGTCCTAAACCTACTTTACGATGATCTGCAACAGATCCAGGAATACAGAATGCCTGAAGTCCTTCACCGATTGCTGCGGCAGCATCAGCAGCTCTCTTGCATCCCTTCTTGATTGCGATTGCAGCACCTACAGTGTAAGCCCAGCAAGCGTTCTCGAAACAAATTGGCTGAATCTTCTTAACCTGATCGTAAACGTTCAGTCCAGCGTCCTTTGTAATCTTTTCAGCTTCTTCGATAGAGCTGATCCCATAGCTGTTTAAAACAGCGTTAATCTGGTCAATTCTTCTTTCATATCCTTCAAATAATGATGCCATTATATCGTTCTCCTTTCCAATTATTCCTGACGTGGATCGATAATCTTAACTGCATCGTCCACACGGCCATACTGACCCTTGGCTTTCTCCCAAGCTGTGTTAGGATCATCACCCTTCTTAATGAAGTCAGTCATCTTTCCAAGAGAAACGAACTGGTAACCAATTACCTCGTTATTCTCGTCAAGAGCGATACCTGTAACATATCCTTCAGCCATCTCAAGGTAACGAACACCCTTCTCTTTTGTTGCATACATAGTACCAACCTGAGAACGAAGTCCCTTTCCTAAATCTTCCAGACCAGCACCTACAGCAAGTCCGTCATCAGAGAATGCAGACTGTGTACGTCCATATACGATCTGTAAGAAAAGCTCTCTCATAGCTGTGTTGATAGCATCACAAACTAAGTCTGTATTTAAAGCTTCCAGAATTGTCTTACCCTGTAAAACTTCTGCAGCCATGGCAGCTGAATGAGTCATACCAGAGCAACCGATTGTCTCAACTAATGCTTCCTCAATGATACCGTTCTTTACGTTAAGAGAAAGCTTGCAGGCACCCTGCTGTGGTGCACACCAGCCGACACCGTGTGTAAATCCTGAAATGTCCTCAATTTTCTTGGAATGAACCCACTTTCCCTCTTCCGGGATAGGAGCTGGCTCATGCTTTGCGCCCTTTGCTACAGGACACATGTTTTCAACTTCCTTTGTGTAAATCATCTTAAGACTCCTTTCGCATGTTAATTGTAGATAAACTCGTTATCATTCGACATACCGCTAATATTTTTGCATATTTTTTTCCTAAAGTCTAGTGCAAATTCGCACTTTTTTAGATACAACTACTATTTTTCTTTTTTTGCCACAATATGGTCTGCATCCTTGTAGATATGGTTTGCCGGAATCACTCCGCGGACAGAAGAAAGCGGATAGACATTACAATTCGGGCAGATAACCGTACCCGGATTTAAAACGGAGTTGCATCCTACCTCTACGTGATCTCCGAGCATAGCTCCAAATTTCTTAAGTCCTGTTTCAATTTCTTCACCGGAATCTCTGTTGTCCTTTACAACCACAAGTGTTTTATCCGATTTTACATTGGAGGTAATCGAACCGGCTCCCATATGGGACTTGTAACCGAGAATGGAATCCCCGACGTAATTGTAATGTGGTACCTGTACCGTGTTAAAAATGATATCATTTTTGATCTCCGTGGAATTTCCGACAACCGATCCTTTTCCAATGATCGCACTCCCGCGAATAAATGCACAGTGACGGATCTCGGCATCTTCATCAATAATCAGCGGTCCGTTCAGGCATGCAGTAGGCGCAACGGTTGCACTCTTTGCCACCCATATATTTTCCCCACGTTTCTCATAAATTTCCGGATCAAGTTCCGGCCCAAGTTTTTTGATAAAATCGCTGATGCCTTTTAATGCTTCCCACGGATACGTAAACTGTGAAAGGTACTCTCCTGCAATAGACTGTGACAAATCATACATGTTTTTGATTTTTGCGTTTTCCATTTTTTAATCTCCTTACATTTTAATTTTCATGATTACTGATCGTTTTTCTTTCGGACTCTTCCGTTTCCTTCAAAGCCGTTGTTTCCTCTGCGGCTGCTGCTTCCTTCGGCGGTGCCTCCCCCGGATTATCAAAATCAAACGAAATCTGATCATTTTCATATTTCAGGCAGGTGTCAAATGTATTGCCTGCCTTTGAGGTAAATCCGGCAATCTTCTGCTTCGTCTTTCCGGTCGTCAGCAGTTCTTTCATCACTTCTTCGGAAAGTTCCACCTTAGCAACGGTATGCCAGATCTTAAATCCGCACGCACATTCATACCTCCACTGCGTCTTCATCAGCATTTTGCCGCATTTCGGGCACGGCACGGTTGTCTCTTCCGGTCTCGGTTTCTCCGGAAAATCAAATGCGATCTCCCCTTCTTCCGTCAGTTTCAGCGGCGCATCAAATTTCATACCGGTCTTTGCCACAAATCCCGAAATTACCTCTGTCTTCTTTTTCGTCAGAAGCTCTTTCACCTGCGCTTCTTTCAGCCGGACACTTGCGATACTTCCAATCATAAAGCTGCAGCTTTCCTTATCATCTTTTTTATGATTGGCACACATAAATCCAAACGGTGCCACTACAATATCCCCACCACACTTCGGGCACTTCGCATCTTTGACTTTCTTTGGCTCTACATTGTCAAAATCAAATTTCAGCCCGGTTACTTTCCCGTTTTCATCTTTTGCGAGAGCTACGCGCGCATCAAATTTCTTCCCTGTTTTTGACTTAAACCCACGCATGGTTTCCGTAATGCCATCGTTTAAAAGCTGCCGGACCTGTGCTTCCGTAAAAGATTTCTCTGCCATCTTCCCAATGGAAAACCGGCAGCTGTTTTCATCGCCCGGCTTATAGTTAGCACATCCATAACCAAAAGAGGTTGCAATGATCTCACCCCCACAGAGCGGACACTTTACATCGCGGATCACTTTCTGTTCCACGCTGTCAAAATCAAATACGATATTCGTCTTTCCCTCTTCGGATTTCTCCAGTTTCAGGCAGGCGTCAAATTTTTTACCGGTTTTCGATTTAAAACCGCGCAGGGTATCTGTGTGACCATCCGTCAGGAGCTGCTTTACCGCAGTAACCGGCAGGGTTTTTCCGGCGATCGTTCCAATGGAAAACCGGCAGCTGTTCTCATCGTCCGGTGAAAAGTTTACACATCCATAGCCGAAAGATGTCTTTTTAATCTGTCCGCCACATTCCGGGCACTTTACCTCCGGAATGATTTCCGGCTCTACGTCTGAAAAATCAAATGCAATATTAACTTTTCCGTTTTCGTCTTTATTTACCTTGAGTTTTGCATCGAACCGTTTGCCTGTCTTGGATTTAAACCCGCGAATGGTCTGGGTATGCCCCTGTTCGATAAGTTCTTTTACCTGTTCCTCACTCAGCTGAACACCTGCAATTTCGCCAATATTAAAATTACATCCTGATTTATCATTCTTGTAATTTGCACATCCATAGCCAAATGGCGTGGTTACAAGTTCTCCACCGCATGCCGGACATCTGATGCCGATCTTTCTTCTCGCACCGGCACCTCTTGCATGTTTCCCGGCAAAATTACTGATGCGTTCCGCAAGCGGTTCCCGCAGATCCTGTCCGATCATCTTTTCCGTTTCGGTCCGGATGAAATCTTCCAGTTTCGTCCGGTAATCCCAGAAATCCACGGTTCCCTGTGTAATTCCATCAAGTCCCTTTTCCCAGGAAGCTGTCATCTTCGGGTTCAAAAGTGCCGGGACGGTCATGCTCACCACTTCAAATACCATCTCCCCGAGATTTTCCGGTGTGAGCACCTGCGTCCGTTTATTCAGATTGAGGTAATGGATACGGACCAGTTTCTTGATAATTTCCGCACGGGTGGCCGAGGTACCGATTCCCGAACCTTTGATCTGTTCCCGAAGCTCCTCATCCTCAATCAGCTGTCCTGCATTTTCCATGGCAAGCACCATGGAACCGGAGGTGTACCGCTTCGGCGGTGAAGTTTTTCCCTCTTTCACCTCATATCCATCCACGGAAATCTCATCGCCCTTTTTCAGCTGATCTGCCAGATGTAGCAGTTCCTTTGGATCCGTATCTTCTTCCTCTTTCTTTGGAACCCCCGCAATTTCTAAATAACCAGGTGTCTTTAACACACGTGCGGACGCATAAAAACGTTCCTTATTTTCCCCCACATCCACAACAGCCGTCATTTTTACATTCTGATATTCTGCCGCCGGATAAAACACACTGAGAAATCTCCGCACGATCAGATCAAATACCGATTTCTGCAGAGCATTCAGTTTCCCAAGCTCCGTGAGCTGACCGGTCGGAATGATCGCATAGTGGTCTGTCACTTTAGCATCATCGGTATACTGCGTTCCTGCAATATTTCCATACAGCTTTCTGTCGAGAATCTGCTCCACAAAATCCGAAGTCGGCTCATATCCCCGCAGACGGCTGATATTTTTATGAATTTCCTTTGCCACCGGAGTAGAAAGCACACGCGCATCGGTACGCGGATACGTTGTCAGTTTCCGTTCATACAGATCCTGCGCCACCTGTAAGGTTTCATCCGGGCTGATCTTGAATCGTTTTGCACATTCTGCCTGCAGCTCTGCCAGATTAAACAGTAACGGCGCCCGTTTTCTGGAAATATTCTTTTCCATGGATTCCACAATCGCAGAATGTCCCTGCACGCGGTCAATCAATGCCAGTGCATCCTTCTTTTCCCGAAATCCGTTTTCCTTATACAAAAGCGGCGATGCAAAGTACCCTGATCCCTCGACGGCTTTCCACTCGCCCTGAACATGTGCATCTGTAAAATTTCCGACAACACGGTAAAACGGTGTCTCCTTAAAATTGCGGATCTCGCGCTCACGGATCACGACCATCCCAAGCACACAGGTCATCACGCGCCCGACCGCAATAGCGGTATAAGAACGTGTTCCCGCCGCATTGTTTAACAACCCTCCATATTTTACCGACATTACACGGGAAAAATTAATGCCCATGGCATAATCTTCAATGGTACGCATAATACCGGATTTTCCGAGATTTTCATAGGCAGACATCGGTTTTGCTTCCCGGATTCCCCGTTGGATCTCTTCCTCTGTCTGCGAATCGATCCAGACCCGGAGTTCCTCCATGCCGTCTCGCACACCGCCGAAATTGCGGATATTTTCCTCGATCGTCTGTCCTTCTTTTCCGGCATCTCCTGCCCAGTAGACACGGTCGATATCCTCACGCATCAACATTCCGTGAACCACATCATACTGCCGGCTGACATCTTTGATCACATCATATTTATATTCTTTTGGAAGAAATGGCAGATCTTCCAGTTTCCACTTTTTGTATTTTATATCATAACTTTCCGGATATACCATGGCTACCAGATGTCCCACGCACCAGGTGATTACATACTTCTGGTTTTCCAGATAGCCATCCCTGCGGCCTCCGCTCACCCCGAGAACTTTTGCAAATTCCTGGGCAACAGACGGTTTCTCCGTTATGATCAGTGACTTTCCCATCTTCTATCCCCTATTGGCAAACTTTTTCTATAATTCGTTCATATCAATCAGCTCAAACCGGTCATCCGTTTTGGCATGTTCTGCCAGCATCGGTTCAAACCGCGTTGCAGAGAATAAAAAGATATGCTCCGAACGGATTTTTGCCTTTTCCATGTTCTGATACAGTTCCTCGCACATCTGCGATGTCAGCTGTGGCTGATCCCAGTTACATAGTCCCACAATATTTCTGCGGTCTGTGCTCTGGGCAATAATATCAATGTTTCCTGTCTTTCCAACCCAGGTTCCGATCTTATGAACTGGAAACGGCATGCGTCCCATCTGATTCAAAAGCATCATATACTCCATGCAGACATTCCGGAAATAACGTTTCAGATATGTGCCAAGTTCCGGTGCAATGTAGCGGTCGTAAAATTCATGCGGTTTCAGTAGATAAAGATCTGACATATGCGGAAATACAAATTTAAACCAGAAATTAATAAATGTATCTTTGATCTGGTATACCCCTTTTTTGGCATTCTCCCAGCCGCCGGTCTGAAACGACTGCACTTTCTCTACAATATCAAAATGGCTGAGATTTTTCATATAAACACTGATCTTCGCACGGGAATATCCGGTTTTTACATACAGGTCATTCAGTTTATTATATCCCTGTGCAATTGCAGATAAAATTGTGTTATAGACGGAAAGTTCACGCAATTCTGCCGAAATTTTCTGTTCTGCCATATGAAACAGATATCCCCCCTCCGTCAGCACAAGCCGGTAAATATTCTCCCTGTATGAAATTTCCGGATTCCAGGCTTCCATATATCCCGGCACCCCACCGATGGTTCCATAAATACGGATACAGTCGCTGACCGAAAGTGCCGGAAATGTCCGGACAACTTCCAGGAAATTCAGATCTTCCACTTTATGCAGTACATCAATACGACGGAATCCGTCCCCGAACGCATCTTTTGCATCCTGCGTGGCCCATACAATGGAAGAAGACGCCAGAATGATCATCACCGGTCCCGGATAAAGCCGTTTCATCTTTAATTTTAAAATACTTTTGACAAATTCCGGATCTCTTTTAATTGCATACTGTGCCTCATCAATCACAATCACCAGTTTTGATGCATCTCCGCTTTTTACCCGGTTAAAAAATTCATCATAGGAATATCTGCTCAGCTTCATCTGAAAAGCATTTTGAATTTCTTCTCCCATTTTCTGCATCTGTTCCTGTGCGGAAAGCTGTCTGCACCGATAATAAAAATACTTTTTCCCCACACAGAATTCTTTGATCAGCTGTTCTTTCCGGCAGTCCATCCCACCATACAAAAGCATCAGCTGGTTTCCCGATTTTGCATACCAGCCTTCCAGTTCTTTGAGATCTGTTTTTTTTGCGTTCATCCCGATTCCTCCGTACAAAATTCCTTCTGCTAAAAGAAATTATATCACTGATTAATATCTCTCACAAGGTTTTCGGCAAAAAGAAAGAAGTGCAGTTTTTGCACTTCTCTCCAAAAATCCGTATTTCAATTTAATACTTATTTCTTTGTGATATATCCCTGTGCCTTTAACAGCTCTGCACATAAAACTGCACCACCGGCTGCACCACGAACGGTATTGTGAGATAATCCAACGAATTTCCAGTCATATACGGTATCCTCTCTCAGACGTCCGACAGAGATTCCCATGCCATGCTCAAAGTTTACATCCAGGCTGACCTGCGGACGGTTGTCCTCTTCTAAGTACTGGATGAAATGTTCCGGTGCACTCGGAAGCTTCAGTTCCTGTGGCACACCACTGTAATTCTTCAGTGCTTCGATCAGCTGCTCTTTGGTAGGTTTCTTCTTGAATTTAACAAATACAGCTGCTGTATGTCCGTTTAATACCGGTACACGGATACACTGGCAGGTAATGACTGGTGAAGTTGCAGGAACAATCTGCTTCTTCGCATCATCTACATGGCCCCAGATACGCAGAGGCTCTTTTTCAGACTTTTCTTCCTCACCACCGATGTATGGAATAATATTTCCAAGCATCTCCGGCCAGTCCTTGAACGTCTTTCCTGCTCCGGAAATAGCCTGATAGGTAGTGGCAACTACTTCATATGGCTCAAACTCTTTCCATGCAGTCAGAACCGGCGCATAACTCTGGATGGAGCAGTTTGGCTTTACTGCTACGAAACCGCGCTTTGTACCAAGACGCTCTTTCTGATACTTGATAACTTCCATGTGCTGTGGATTGATTTCCGGAACTACCATCGGCACATCCGGTGTCCAGCGGTGGGCACTGTTGTTGGAAACAACCGGTGTCTCTGTCTTTGCGTAATCTTCCTCGATCTTTTTGATCTCGTCCTTTGTCATGTCTACAGCAGAAAATACAAAGTCGACCTGAGAAGCTACCTGCTCTACCTCATTTACATTCATTACTACAATATTCTTTACAGCTTCCGGCATCGGAGTATCCATCTTCCAACGGTCTCCCACTGCCTGCTCATAAGTCTTTCCTGCACTTCGTGGGCTTGCTGCAATCGTGGTAACCTCAAACCATGGATGATTCTCCAGCAAAGAGATAAATCTCTGTCCTACCATACCTGTTCCGCCAAGGATACCAACTTTTAACTTCTCACTCATTTTTCCAATCTCCTCTGTTCTTTTCTTTATACGCGGACACCTGTCTTTTACAGAAAAACATTTTTGTTTTTTGTCCGCGTTGCACGAACATGTGTCTTTATAGGAAATATATTACTTGAAACCAGGTAAAATTACAAGGAACAAATTGTCCTAAATAAATAAAATATTCCTCAAATATATGTAGGACTTGCACAATCCGAAATACCGACTAAGTGGTATTTCAGGCAATACATCAGAGATGTACCGCAATTACGTACATCGCATCGCACAAGCGATTCTGCATGCGATGTGCTCCTTTTGTCTCATTTTTTCTCCAGATATGCCTCTTCGATTGCGATCACTTTCTTCATCGCCTCTTCCCCTGGTGCACCGATCGTCAGACGCTTGTTGACACAGGTTTCCATGGAGATTGCATCATAGACATCCTCCTCAAATACCGGAGAAAACTGTTTTAATTCTTCCAGACTCATATCGTCAATCGGCATCTGTTTGTCCAGACAGTACAAAACAATACGTCCGATAATTCCATGCGCATCGCGGAACGGAACCCCGTGATTTACAAGATAATCGGCAGCATCCGTCGCGTTGGTAAAGCCGTGTGCGGCACTCTTTCTCATAACATCCTTATTGAATTTCATGGTATCAAGCATGCCCGTGAATAACGCAATACAGCCTTTCGTTGTGTCGATGGCATCAAAGGAAAGTTCCTTGTCTTCCTGCATGTCTTTATTGTAAGCAAGCGGAATCCCCTTCATCGTGGTCAGAAGCGACATGAGCGCGCCATACACACGCCCGGTCTTGCCTCGGACAAGTTCTGCAATATCCGGATTTTTCTTCTGTGGCATGATACTGCTTCCGGTACTGTATGCATCATCAATCTCTACAAATTTGTATTCGTTGGAATTCCAGATGATGATTTCCTCGGAGAAGCGGCTTAAATGCATCATAATGGTTGCCATGGCAGACAGATATTCGATCAGGTAATCGCGGTCGGAAACACCGTCCATACTGTTTAAGGTCGGTCCGTAAAAGCCAAGAAGCTCTGCAGTATATTCGCGGTCAAGCGGATAGGTTGTTCCTGCCAGTGCGCCGGAACCGAGCGGGCAGTAATTCATGCGCTCGTAAATATCGTGCATACGGGAACGGTCACGCTTAAACATTTCAAAGTACGCCCCCATATGATGTGCGAGTGTGATCGGCTGCGCTTTCTGCAAATGGGTAAATCCTGGCATAATCGTCTGCGTATTTTCTTTCATAATGCGAAGCAGTACCTGCTGCAGCTGTTCCAGCAGTTCATCCGTCTCAAGAACCTGCTGCCGGGTATACAGACGCATGTCCAGTGCCACCTGATCATTTCTGCTTCGTCCGGTATGCAGTTTCTTTCCGGTATCTCCCAGACGGTCAATAAGGTTTGCTTCCACAAAACTGTGAATATCCTCATATTCCGAAGTGATGGCAAGCTTTCCGCTCTCCACATCCGCAAGAATTTCCTGTAAACAGGAAACAATCGCCTGCATCTCTTCCTGTGTCAGAATGCCCTGCTTTCCAAGCATACGCACATGTGCAATGGAACCCTCAATATCCTGCTTGTAAAATTTCTGATCAAACGAAATGGATGCATTAAAATTGTAAACCAGCTGGTCTGTCTCCTTCGTAAATCTTCCGCCCCATAACTGTGCCATATCTAAATTCCTCTCTTTCTTAAATTCTTTGTTTTATTTTTATAAAATCTGTTCTTCCTGCTGTCTGCGCAGTACGATTTCACGGTCGCGGTCACGCTTGGAATACACACACCCACAGTAGTACTGCCGGTACATGTGATACTCCTTAGAAATTTCGGTCGACTTTTTATAGCCTTCCTTCTTTTTAAAATCCGAAAACAGATAACGGACACCAAAGGTATCTGCCAGTTCTGCTCCGATCTGATTTAACTTTTCCGCATTTTTCAGCGGACTGATGGATAGTGTTGTCGTAAAGAAATCAAATCCGTGCGCTTTTGCATAGGACGCAGCCTCGGAAAGCCGCAGCCGGTAACAGGCAAAACAGCGCTCTCCCCCTTCCGGGATCTCTTCCATGCCCTTTGCCATATCGTAAAACCGCTGTGTATCGTATGCACCTTCCACAAAAGAAACCGGATATTTTGTAGGAAACTCAGCAATAAAACGTTCCTGCTCCTTTGCCCGCATATGATATTCTTCCGGCGGATAAATATTGGGATTGTAATAAAATACCGTTACATGGAAATGTTCTGCAAGACATGCAATACAATAAGAACTGCACGGTGCACAACAGCTGTGCAAAAGGAGGCTTGGAGCCTCCCCTGCCGTACAGTTTTCACGGATCAGATCTTCCATTATTTTCTGATAATTTTTTTTATTCATCTTTCATCTGTATACATCTGATTAAAAATTTCTTTTCCGGTCTGCGTCCGGAAAATTTGCTGATATGCCTGTTCAATTCCGTGACGATTGACGTCATCTTCATATAAATTGACCAGAAAATCTGCCTCCACCAGAATCTGATAATCCAGTCCTTCGATATTATCATATGTATGATGATGTCCGATCAGATAGCAGATACGGTCGATCAGATAATTTTCAATTCCCACATCGGAAAGCATTCTCTGTGCCACAATCGGTCCTTCCTGCTCCTGCAGCTTTCCGTCACACCGTCCATACTTTTCTTCTGCCGGACGGATTCCAATGTCATGGGTATAAGCGGCTGCTTCCAATATAAAAAGGGATGTCTCGTCAAGCCCTTCTTTTGTTCCGATGATTCTTGCGAAACTATGCACTTTCATGAAATGCTGAATCCGTTTCGGATCTCCGGAAAAAAAGGCGATCATCTGTAAAAACAGCTCATCCAGCTGTTGCCTGCTGTAATAACTACTGTCACTACTGTCCATTGTGTGTTTCTCCTTTATCTAACATCTGCAATGCAAACGTCGCTGCAATGTAAACAACTGCACATAAAATAATCAATACTGTTTTTTTCCCGGCAACACCGGCACAAAGTTCTGCCAGAATAAGAAGTCCATGCACCCAGAGTTCCGCATGATGCAGCATCACTGCAATAACTGCCTCAATGATAACAAGCAGACACATAGGAACTACCGGAACGTTAAGGACTCTCACCCCTACAATCACCATAATTGCAACAATTGCTGCAAAGGCCAGTAATGTCGGTACCTGAAACGTCTTTTTGTTCTTGTCCATTTTTTACCTCAACCTTTATTCTTATTTTCTTTGTCTGCGCCCATTATACCAATTTCATGCCTAAGAAACAAGCACTTTTTAAAGTAAAAAAGACACGTTTTGTATCGGATACCCGATACAAAACGTGTCTGAAACGAAGCCAATAAGGGGACTCGAACCCTTGCACAAAGCATCAACTTTTCAGTGTTTATGCGGCTTGTAGCGTTTTTACTTTGATTACTTTTGATTACTTTTTTCAAAATAGTAATCAAACGACTAACTTGTTCGTGCTTTGAAGTCTGGTATACTACTTAAAATATCTGACTTTTTCTCGATAGATCTGCGGTTTCTGTGGTAATGTTCCTCTGTAGTTCCTAGGCTTGCGTGCCCCATCTGACCAAGGATCAACCGCTCGTCAATATTGTTGTCAAGAAGGATGGTTCCGTATGTCTTTCGGATCTTATGTGGAGACTTTCGATAGATTCCTAACTTATCGCACAATCTCTGTAATCGCATTCTTACACAATTCGCATTCAAGCGCTCTCCATTTTCTTTAATGAACACAAATTCTTCAAATGGATTCGTTTTTCTGATCCTATCACACAACCACTCGTAGTCCTTTGGGATGATAATTGTTCTCGCCCCAGCTCTCGTCTTTGGGAAATCCTTTATCGCAACCGTATATTTTGCATCGTCCTCTCCACGATACCTTGTTTCGGTTCGACGAACCTTGACCGTATTACCGTCAAAATCATCATGTTTTAGGCACACAACCTCTCCGATTCTCATTCCGGTCACGAACATTAGAAGTATTGCTATGTTTGATAAATCAAGGTTGCATTCCAAATATTTAATCATAATATCAGTTTCATTCTCGTCAAAAACCTCTTCGTAATCTTCCTTGATCGTTCGTTTGAAATCGGAATCAGATGTATCAAGCTCCTCAAACAATTCTTCAACATTAAAATCAATCAACTTCCGCTTTTTGGCTCGTTTCAGAAACCCTTTGGTTATCCCTTTTAGTCCGGAAAACGCCTTTGCCGTCAAGTTAAACTTCGGAATCTGTTCTTCTAGGAAATCTCCCCATTCATCTTCCGATATTGATTTTATGTGCCTTTTACCCATTTGTTTAAAGTGCCTTTGATAAAAGTTGCGATTCCTTTGGTGCGTTGCATTTCCAATCTTGTTCAGTGCCAACCGCCTGTCGTTCCACTCTTCAAACACTTCATCAATGGTTGGATTTTCTTCTTGAATCTGTAAATAATCGATAACCTCATTTTCAATATCGACCCTATCTTTTTTCTTAAGTAGCTTTCTCCCTTTCTCCTTGCATGGAATATAGGTTCTCCAATACCCATCTTTCCCTTCCCATATATCATATGGGTGTTTCTTTAGTATCTTTTCTCTTTTGTTCATTTCAACTTGTTCTTGCACAAGTGCTATGTCGAGAATACCACTATCAACGGCATATTTCAACAGTTCTTTTTCATCCAATCAAATACCCCCGTTCTTTCTATTTTATCTTTTATATCTCTCACTCTGTACTCTATCGTTCTTAGTGATAGATTTTCTTTTGTGGATATTTGCTTTTGTGAAAAACCACGGCAGAGAAGAGAGAAAATCCTCTCCTCTTCTTCCGTGAAATTGGCATTTTCTTTAATGTATTCAAGTTCTGGCTTAATGAATTTTGTAAATTTCATAAGCCATTTCTCCTGTTAAATATAATCACTTAATCTCATTTGTGCCATTTCGGTATCTAACCTCTGTTTTGACACCTTGTAATAGTATTCGTCAAGCTCAAACCCGACAAATTTATGATTAGTGTTATAGCAAGCTATCAAGCTACTCGCACTGCCTACATGAGTATCAAGTATAATGTCATTAGGCTTTGCATATCTGCTTAATAACCATTCATATAGTGCAATGGGCTTCTGCGTTGGATGTATGCGATTTTCTTTACGCTTCATGTTTTGCTGAAGCATTCCAGCCCACCTATATTTAATTTGCCTTACTGCAGTACTGAACGAAGTCCATGCAAGCTCACAATCAGCAAAATCGTTATCTCCATTATCTTTATCCCAAACAATCCAACAACTACTATCAAACGGCATTTTGCTGATAAAATGATTTGCGCCCCATATAATTTGATTTTTTGAAACTCTAAAAAGTTCATCAAAGTATTTTTCGCTTGGTGGCTTTAAATCCATTCCACTAAAAGCCTTATAATTCTTTGCTCTCGCTAGTTTACCTCTTGTATGGTTTTTATCCCCATTTTCTCCAATTCCATATGGTGGGTCTACAATCGCAAGGTCAAAATATTTGTCGGGAATTTCTTTCATCCCCTGCATACAATCCATGTTGTAATATCCAAAATCTAACATTTTGCGCTCCTTTATATAAAATCACTTATATCCATTTGATTATCATTTTCAAATACAAACATTTCATTCTTTGCACGCTCGTAAAAGTTTCTGTCAATCTCGAATCCGTATGCACTTCTGCCAAGCTCTGCGGCGGCTCTTAGCGTGCTACCGCTACCGCAACAAGGGTCAATAACAACATCTCCATCGTCTGTAAAAATCTCAATCAGCTTTTTAAGGACTGCCACGGGTTTTTGCGCTGGATGAATTTTCGGTATATCTTTTCCGTCTTTCTCCCAAGTAAACCAATTAAAAACCATGTGTCCTGTACCTCTGATACTCTTTCCGTTTTCATCAATCTGCAAGCCGTTTCTGAATTTCGGTAACTTATTTCGGTACAGTACAAGTGCATATTCCGTAGCGCCAACGATACGCATATTCGCTTTAAGCACCTGTGGACTGTAATTTTTACAGAATACAAGCGGTATGTAATTAACGAATCCATGTTTCTTCGCCGCCGCAATCAATGTTGACAACTGCTCAAATGCGCAAAATACAATCATACAAGGGCTATTACTGCTCCGACCTCTTGCGATTGGCTTTGTATCTTCTTTCTTCAACATTTTTGAGCAAAAATGGAAGTATTCATACAGGTTGAAATTAAAATCCGAATTGAAAACCGCTTTCTTTGCAAGTTTGCTCTCTCCGTTTTTTGTTATCGCCACCGTTATACCACATAGGGTTGCTGCCATAGAATTTGTTTCCGACATTATAAGGAACATCAGCTATAATCAACTGTGCTGGCGGTATTGCATATTTCTTGTAATTCTGCATTGAATCACGATATATCTCGCATTTAATCTTCTTTTTATACATTTTAAATCTACCAAAAGGAAACCTCGGTTTTATGTGCGCACAACCTATTCCTTTCTTTGATTTTTAGTTAGTTATCTTCTTTTCTCTTAAAATCCTCGCAAGACACATCAAGCAAGCAACCGCATTTTTCGGTTTCCATTCCTCCCCAATATGTCTTGTATCTGTAAGAGTTTTCGCATTTAAAGCAGAAATCCTTGCCATTGTTCAATTTGCAACTTGTCTTTTTATCTTCCAGCTTTTTCCCGATACTCTCGTTTATCCTTTTGAGTTCATCGACCTTTTTCTGCAATTCCTCAAGATCTTCAATGAGTTTATTGTATTTCTTCTTGCTTAAAATCTTCATTCTGAATCACCCTTTCTTTTTCTTCTTAGGCTTAAACTTAAAAACATCATTTTTCTGCCGGCTTACCATGCTACGATAGCCGTTCATTTTACTAGCTCTGCTTTTACTCATACCTCACACTCCTTCCGGTTTCTCGCACATCTCAAATTCAATCACCCATACCCAAGGATTCGCATCCAAACCGTAGCGGTCAAGATCAGCTTTCTTGATGGTGCTATCCCAAAGAGTTGAAAACGCATATCTTTTTTCTTCTCCATTCAACACATGAGGATATTCCACCTCTACACCCTCTCTGTAAATCTGCTCCGATGTAATATCCTGTAACCGCTCCACTCTCACATTCGTAACTTTAAGCCAGATACGTGCGGCTTCTTTCGGCATGTGGATGGATGGTTTCCACTTCGTAATATCGGCAATATCATCTCTTTGCCAATCTTCATAATAATAGTAACCATTCAGTGCTCTTTTCCATGTTTCCCGGACATACAGAATATCGCCCGATTGATATGGTGGCTTTATGCACTGTGCTCCATAACGCGCCGTAGGTTGTGGCTTTATCACACGTCTGGTGCAAGTCTTCCGTCCGTCCAGAATTGCCCGAACCATCTCGGTGTTAAATAAAATCGGTTTAATTGCCATCTACCCACCTCCATCTAAAATGAAATACTGCAAAATGAATCTGAATGTTGAAATTTTTATCAATCATTTCATGCTGTGTGCTTATCCTAATTGTCGGGAGAATATATACATCTTGTGTATCAACAAGAAAGTCAAATCTGTCAAAATTAACCATCTACTCCACCGCCTTTCACAATCTCGATTGCATTTTTGCTTACTATCAAGTTATGGTTCATCATCGTTCCGTCACCAATGTTCACATCTGCGTTAAAAGTCCATTCTTCCAACTGTTCCACAACCTTGTCCACATCGTAGGCGGTCGGCTATGCATCTATCACGCTTGCCAATGTTGCCAAACTCACTCTCCTAAAATCATCATCAGATTTACTCGCATTCATGCAATATTCTTTTAGTGCGTCTGCATCAATCAGTCCCATCGTTTTTTATCTCCTCTTTTCAAATAATCAAAAATCTCATGTCCAATCATCGCTACAACTGACAGAATGCAAAAAAGTTTAACTCCAAATTCTGTCAGAATATCTAACCTAATGGCTATAAGTATTAGCAGAAAGAAATTTATGTACGATTGAAAAATCATTCTTCATCACTCCAATCCAACTTGCAACCGCACTTACTACAGTAATTTGGTGCATTGTTGTTATTCATTATTCCTATATCGTGACTGACTTTGATTGTGTTTCCACATTCACAATGGAATACAGAAAGAGTATCACTAAGGTTATGGTTAAATATAGGTTTCTTCGCCGTCTGCTTAACCGCCGCCCGGCATTCTTCCGGTGCGCCGATTGCGAGGTACTGTTTTACTTCTTCAAGTGCCTGTATTGCTACTCTAGTAGCTTTCGCAACCCTGCATCCCCCATATTCACAATTAAACGGGCTGTCTGTGCCTTGTGCGCATTCATAACAACTATCTTTCTTCAATATCTTAATTGCTTCACTCTCTGTCATGTCATTCCTCACTTTCTAACAATTCCGGGTTGTCAAATATGTTGCCGATAACTTCATATTCAGTATCATATTCAAGTCTGTGCTTATAATATTTTTCGTTAGGAATTGTACATATAATTTCAAAATCCCTAAATGTTATAAGCGTATTCACCTTGCTATTATTTATTTTTACAATATCATTCTCCCAAATCAGCTTGCCGTTCTTGTCTTTTAAGCCTGTGCATTGGCAGATTGTATCTTTCTTTACTTCTATAATATTTGATGTTGAAAACCAACCGGCTAATATTTTGCTTGCATGATTCGGAATAATCAAATAAGTGTCATTTACTTCAACAAGTTGCCCTTTAACTCATCTGTCGGAATCATCAAACTTAGCCTTGAATAAATATCTATCTTCCATCCTTCACCTCATCTAATCCATCCAACGCATAACAGCCGCTTAAGCCTTTCAGCTTTACAACTACGGTTCCGTATACACTATACGGCTCACTTGTAACTTCAAAAATCTTGCCTTTATTTTTCTCTGACACATAGTATTTGTCGTTCATTACTACTTTCTTTCCTTTAATCATTGATTTTCCTCCATTTCTTTCAGCTTGGCTTCTGCTTCCTCACGAGTAAAGAATACCGATTTATTAATTTCGCAAATGCTGCATTGTTTAGCTACGCTTTCGCGTATGTAGTACGCCTTATCACTACAATTCTCGCAAAATCCTCTAAAACACATTCCAGACCGATTACTTTTGTTTTTTCCGCAACAATACTCGATGGAATACACTGGTGCATCTTCGCTGATTGGCAACCGCAGAAGCAATCCCTGTTCATCTGCATCCTCGTAAGTGACAAGCTTATCAAGTGCCATTCTGTTATGATGTGCAGTCATTTCACATGGTTCAAGGTGTGCATTACCATTCTCTGCATCCTTAAACCAAACCATATCACTGTTTTTTGAACGTATTGTTAATCTCTCCATGCTTATTCCTCACTTTCTGCCAGCTTTGCGAATTTCCATCTGGTCATATCGTCACTACAGAACGCACTCCACGATGTTGTACCATCTGCCCATGCGTACAACATTCCGTTCTCGTATTTTGCGAAATATTTCCGATTCCAGTTGCCACATTCGTTATCTCTTACCAAAATCGGCGTATCGACTGCAACCTTGCTCCAATCAACAGGTGGCTCAACATATTCCGAATTAAGCCATTCTCGGAAATTATACACACTTTCTTCGCACGAATTAGATTTATGGAAATCACAATCTTCACATTTAATTTCCGCGCAAAGCGCAGGCTCTCCATTCTTTAATGCAAGCACTCCTTCGTCTATCGCAAGTTCTATAATCTCATTTCCGTATTTTTCTTTATTCGTCATATTAAACCTCCAAATCACATACAAACTTAATCTCATCCGCCAAACTCTGTGCTATCATCGGCACAGTCAACTGAAACTGCTTGTAATTAGCCAGTGTGTCAATGTAGTCGATGAACTTGTCCGTGAAATACTGTAACTGTTTCACAGACAGCTTAAATTCCTTTTTCAGAATCGTAAGCGTGAATGCAAAATAGTTAAACAAAGATGCGCTGGAAAGCCTGTAGGCTTCACGCTCGATGCAAAAACCTTTCTTTGCATACATATTCATTAACTGTCTCTGTGGAATTTTTCCGATTTCCTCTTTGATGTCGATTCCGTATTTACTTTTCAGGTAAACAGCCAAGTCCTTGCCATTCTTTCCACCGGATGCTGCTTCATCTAAGTAGGATTTCAAAAAATCCTGCAACCGGATGATTCTTGCCTGTCCGAACCCAAATTTGTCATGCAGAATTATGTACCCAATCACGACAAAATCTTTGTATGATTTTGATATAACCTTATCAGAATTTCTCTTTTCAAAATCATTTCGCCCGATAATCCGCATTTCCTGTTTTGTGTAAAATGTTGGCTTTTTATTCCGTCTCAACGCATTGCTCATTTCTTTGATTTCTCCTTTCTGCATGTGATTTCCAACCATGCAAAATGACTCAATACAAGCTGTCTTGCGCGCTCTTCAATCTCCATGCCTTTGTATTTGTTTATCAATGATTCTCCGGCTTTTACAACTTCATCCCACCAAGAATCAGTGCTGTCCGGTGAATAGTATTTCTGAATGAATTGCCAATAATCCATAAATACTTGCCATTCTTCCGAACCCTTTTCGATCTTTGCACTTGCCATATCCGCTACCTCTAAAACGGACAATCGCCATTGTATGGTTTGAATCCGTCCCCACGTTCTTTCTTTTTGATTTCCGCAACAACATCATCAAGTGGTTTTTCGATTTCAACAAACTTCATGTGATCTCCATCAAATTCCATTGCTTCACGCATTGTCATTCCCTGTCTGTTCTTCTCGATTTTTACACCCTTGGCTCCCTTGTCATTGTCTGATAGATTCCACAACATAATTATGTTTGATGCATCCTGTTCGATTGCCCCGGATTCCCTCAACTCTGCCATGGTAGGCTCTTTTGTGTCTCTGCTTTCGGAAGCCCTTGTTATCTGCGAAAGTGCTATCACATGGGTATTTAAGTCTCTTGCAACCGATTTTAAACCTCTTGAAATTGATGCTACTTCTTCATTTCTTCCAGAATATCTGTTATCCGGCATAAGCAATTGCAGATAGTCGACAACGATAACATCAAAGTTTTGGTGCCTGCATTCTGACTTTATCTCTCTCGGAGATACAGTTCCGGATGCAATCCATAATTGATAATCACTCATTTCTTCATTTGCTTGGTTAAATTTTCCCTGCTCATCGCCAAGAAACGCTTTTGCTCTTCTGATTCTCGTTAAGCCGATTTCCGCAATCCTTGAAATAAATCGCTCATACACCTGTTTATCACTCATCTCCAAGTTGAAATACGCAACTTTAAGTCCCCTTTTTGCCATATTCCCAATAATCTGCGTTGTGAGTGCGGATTTTCCAACTGCCGGTCTTGCAGCAATTACTGTTACGTCACCGCGTTCAAGGTCTCCAAGCGCATCATCAAGTTGCGATAACCCGATTTTTATACCGCCCTCTCCAACACTTTCGTTGAAATATTTGTCTTTATTCTCAACTGAAATCTGCTTCATTGGTTTTAACTTTACTTCTTTCCCCTCTTGCAAATGTTCAAGTCTTGTAAGAAGATCGCTGATTGTATCATCAATGTCACATGGTTTTAAACTGGATTTCTGATACATGTCACGAACCGTTCTTGCTTTGTATTCTTTCGAAACCGCATCGGCATAACTTTTAACCATGGTTGAAGTGATTGTTCCGGTAATACAGGATTTCATCAATTCGCTAATCTGTTCCTGGGTGTATTTGTGATTCTCAAGTGCCATTGACAAAGACATGGGATCAATGCTTTCATTCCTGTCATACATGGCAAGCATTTCCTTGTATGTGTCCTGCGCAAAATCCGAACTAAACATTTCCGGTTTCAGTGTCCGCCAGATACTATTTAACACATCATTGTCAATCAATACGCACCCGATCACTCCGAACTCTGCTTCTGTCAACTGCAATCACCTCGTTTCTCTGCGATCTGCAACCAATAGTCGCAATCATTTTTCAGCCAATCAACATATTTTGGAATGTACCGAAAATCCGTATCGTCCGGGTTCTTTTCTTGATAGTCACTCAAATATGCTTCTGTGGCTTTGTATAACAGCCGTGCAATGTCCGGTTGGTTCTCTTCGATAACTTCTAGCACTTTATCCATCCAAGCTGTTTTAGAGGTACTGTACGCTGTTTTCTTGGGGTATATACTAAAAGTCTTTTTCCATGCATCGTCAAAATCAAAAAAATCTCCGGAATCGGTCGACAGCGAATTTTCTTTTATATTTTCTTTCTCTTTATCTTCTTCTTTTTCTTCTTCTTTATCTGAAACAGCGACATCAGACGATTTATCGGGCGATTTTTGCTCAATTAGGTTCTTCTGCTTCTTTCTCCGGTTCTGCTGATATAGCCTGTCACGTTCCTTTTTCTTCTCATAAGCGTCAAGCGTTTGGTGCTTATTCCAATTCGGAATCGTTATCACGTTGTCAACAACTTCAATCATTCCAAACTCTTCAAAGGTCTTAAGTGCAAGTCTTACCGTGTTCAAATCTCTGCGGAAAATGGTGGCAAGCATTTCATCCGTGAACGGTAATTTGTTGCTCATCATAAACACACCGTTGTTATTCTGTTTTCCGGCAAGAATAAGAAGTTTGAACCAAATCGTAATGATGCTATCCGCACTCGGCATACTCTCAATCAGCAGAATCTTTTCATCGTCAAAAACATCTGTTGTGATCTTAATCCACTTGACTTCTGCCATTTAATCACTCTCCTTTTGCCAAATATTTATCTTCTGTAATTAAGCGATCAATTTCATTCTCTAATTGCGCATACGAAATACTCATTTTCCAATTTACACCATTGCCACCGTTATACTCGATTTCATGTGACTTGGCATCGTGCCTAGCATCGTGGACAACATACGGTTCGTTTGTCATAAACCCAAAACCACCAATCCCATACTCTTCTTTCAAGAATGCGATCCTGTCTTTCTTGTTCTTGTTTGCCAAGAAGTATTCAAAGATACGTTGCTTTCCGCCTTGAGATAAAGAACCTTTCATTGCGTATGCAGAAATGGGATTAAAATTCTCGCTCTGTTCTGTTGGAAATAAGTCAAACAGGCTCATTTGACCTATGCAGGCTTGATTTCCTACGTTCATTCTGTGCCCCCTTTTTGCGTGAATCAGTGTCATAAACTTCTTATATTGTTTTTAGAGAATTATCGTTCCTGTTTCTCCTGTTTCCACTTATTTGCGAACTCATGCATTTCCACACGTTCATCATCTGCAAAGCGATGATATTTTTCGTCTATGTAATTGCAAAAATCATCAACAAAGCTATCTACTATCTGATTTCGTAATGCTGTAGCTTTTGCAAGTTTGCTTTTCTTTTGCCTTTCTCTCTCATGTTTTCTCCTGCAAATTGGACAATAAGGATTAGTTCGACTATTATAGCGACCGCTCATATAATGCGCTCCGCATTCAATACACTCTAATTCGTACTCGTCAAAATACCATGCAACATCATTTTCATATTTTCGAACCAGTTTTGCTCTAATCTCGCCCATTTGTCTCTCCTGCCTTTAATAAATTTATGAATTTTTCATACTGTTTCTCGGAAACCTTATTGCCCTGTTTCTCCGGCTTCAAGCGGATTTCAAGGTGCTTTTCAGCGATATGCGATAATTCCTTGGCAAGACTCTTTTTGCCCTGCTTAATGCCGTCATAATAGCCTTTTGCCGGACGGTAATCATCAATCTTAGCTTTACCCTCGCCCTGTGATCCACTCGTCTTATTTCGAAGCTGATAACCTTTGTCTGCACAATACTTAATATAATACTGCTCAAGTTCATTAAGTTCTCCTATCGGACAGTGTACTGATGTTACATTCCATCCATACGGATTATCCTCTGAATACAGTCCGTGAGACTTCAAGCTAAGGTCTATGTGCTGATACCCAGAAAGGTGTTGCGACAATCTGGTTAAAATATGCTTAGCCTGCCCCACATAGGCATATCTAAACCCATTTTCGTCCTGCCTTGTCAAAATATAGATTCCGCTTGATTCATCAAGCCTTGGATTCAATGCAAGCCATTTCTGCTTGTTTTTAGCTTCGATGGCTTTTGCCTGTCTAAATTTCTTATAATCCATCCAATCACTTCCTCTCTAACTGCTCCATGCTCATTTGAGCCACAAACTTTCCGTAGCTCATGCCGGAAGCGCGCGCCATGTGATTCACAGCCTTGATTGCATCATCCTTTTTCTTTGGCTTTCTCAATCGTTCTTTAATGTCAATGCCGATGCAGTCTTGGCAATCAACTTTGCGTTCATCTATCGTCATAAACATCCTGCCACATTTCGGGCATATTCTTGTATACACAATTCTTCCAGCCTTTTTAAAATTCTTAAACTGTGCGTATCTTTTTGCACATTTGGGTCTGCAGTATTTTTGATCTGGTCGCTTCGGCTCAAATTCAGCCATACAGTATTCACATAATTTCAATTTTTACCTCCAATCTTTTGTAAGGGCGGCGCGGTAAACGCACCGCCAAAACATGGCTTTCAATAAGGTTTGTGATAACTATTCGCCAAACAAGATAGTTTCTTTTAGGCTTTCGCCAAGGTGTTTCAACCAATCAGAACGGACAAAGGTTCATATCAACCTCTAGTCCTTTTTCTGCAACATAAACATTCGCTCCATATTCAATTGTTTCTTTCGTTCGTTGTAGGAATAACGCGGGATCTCCGCTTGTGTCCGATAAGTGTATTAAAACGACATTTCGTAAAGCCGGGTTGTCGTTCGTCTGAATAAATTTAAGTGCCGTATCAAGGCTCATATGACCTCGCAAACGGTGTTCATAGTTTGGCTCATTCCGGTCTACCAAATCCATGCTATAATTGGCTTCAACCATGATATGCTCAACCTTCATGCCGGAAAAGTCATATCTGCAATATTCCAAGTCGGTCAAGAATAACAGCTTGCCCATTTCCTCGTGCTCGATTAAATAGCCATAACACTCGATTTCCGTGTCATGCGGTACATTGAAGGGAGTTACTGTAAAACTGCCGATTTGCCGTGGTCTGCGCGGTGGAATAGGTGCTGTACGTTCTCCGGTTATGGTTTCAAGTGCAGTCTGTGTTTCAAATGCCGTATAAACCGGAATGCCGGATTTCATGAAATCTTTTATGTATCGCGCATGGTCTCCTAACCATGCTCATGTGAGACGATACATCCTGCGACATCAGAAATACGCCAATCAATCATTTTCTTAAAATCAAGAAATTTGCATCCGGCTTCAATGGCAAGAATCTCGCCACTGTTGCTGATTAAAGCGTAACTGTTGCCTGCTGATGATGAACCGCAACAACGCATAAGCATTTAAACCACCTCACTTTCCTTTAGTTTCCAAATATACCCACCGGCTTGTTTTCTTATCTTCCCCGGTTTGTATTCTTCTCCGTTTGCCACCTGCAAGATATTTCTTTGACAAATTCCCGTAAGTTCGCTTGCAATTTGTCCATTTGCATATTCAGCGATAAAATGTCCATCTGAATCATACTGTAAAATATGTTTAGGTCTTTCAAACTTATTGTAATTCATCATTCCTGTACTGATTTGTGGATGTTGTCTATGTGTTTCTATTCGGTGTTTCTTTGGATGTATAATTTCAAGGTTGGTAACAACATTATTCTGCTTGTTGTCGTCAATGTGATGAACATGGTAACCTTTAGGAATTTCTCCGATAAAAGACTCTGCCACCAACACATGAATTCTAGTACAACGTCGCTTTTTCTGAATTGAATCATAAAGGACAACACTCAGGTATCCTCCCTTTTCGTTCCTTTCAGAAAGAATATAACCGTCAGAATATTTTTTGAAACTCTTCAATCTTCCAAGGTTTGATACTTGATATACACCCTCAAAGCCCTTTACCCATCTCCATTCCTCAACCAATATACCACCTCACTTTCCGAAAAATTCTTCTCTTACATCAACAATGTCTCGTGTCTGCCCTAGCAACTTCCGGTTGTGCTTTGCTCTCTGCTCATTGTCACAAATAAACTGCTTGCATATTTCCGGTCGAACCGGATAAATGCGGCACTTTTCGCAACTTTTTCCTGTATCAAGAAACGGACAAGTCATGTCATAGGCTACCGTTGCCGGCGCGATATGCCGGCACTCTTTGATATGCTTCTTGCGTATATACCCGGCGAATAACATCAATTTCCTTTTGGCTCATAGGAAGCAAGTTACTGCAACAATTACCGCATTGGCTACACTTTCCATCTTTACAAAAGTTGTAGATATTATCAGCCATATCGCGTTGAACTGCATCTAAAAACGATAAAACCTCCATACCCTACTCCAATTCTTCCTCTGCCGGAAAGTGAAATACTCCGCTCAAACCCATAGTGAGTTTTTCGTCAATATTTTCGTCAATTCCATCTGGCGGTGTCTGCCCCATCTTTACAAGGCTGTGACACATATAGGCATATCTCAATTCTTCCATGGCTTTCTTCGCTTTTTCTTCGGTGGAATATTCAGCAATTTGCATGTCATCAGTAAGCGACTCAACACCTGTTAAGTTTTTGTTCAGGAAATAAATCCTTGACTTGAATCTCTGAATAATCACCTCTTCGTATGGCATATCAAGCGTTCCGTCCTGTGATATAACTCTCATGGCAACCTCCTAATCTTTCATAAAGTCCGGTACGTTCTCGTCATTCTCAGCAACTTCTCCGGCTACCTTCTCTGGCTCGACTGCTGCACTTTCGGTTGCTTCGGATTCAGTTACGACAAACGGTTCGGAATTGGCGTTCTCTGCAATTTCTTCCTGCGTCTGCACATAGGTTTCATCAAGCTGATTGAATGACTGCTTTGCCATACTGTTAAAGTCCTTGCGATACTTCTTGATTGCATTGTTACGCATCTTGCGAACAATCATAGATTCTGGCGTATCAAGCCATGCTGCGCTGATATAAGGCTTTGCAACTTCACATTCCAACATTTCATCAACGGTTGCACATTTCCTCAAAGCATCGAAAATTTCTTCTTTCTTAGCCTTGATTTTGCCTAACTGTTCAGCAGATGCCTTGTAACGATTCTGGCAGATACCAAAAGTCTCATTCATCAGATTGTTTCGCACATGGGCAAACAGATTGACTTTTACACCGTCTCTCTCTGCAATCAGATACTGAAATGTGCCGTCCTTTAATTTCAGAGGATAAACAACACGGACAACTTTCTGCGACTGTCCCATTTCTTCCCACTCTGGCGGTGTCATTTCGATACCTTTATGTTTTGGATATGAAAACTCGTCCCCATCTTTAACAAGCCAACAAGGATATACGGTATCTACATTCTCTCCATAATTACGAAGTAATGCATCGTTGCCGTCTCCCTCAATTCCCATTTCTACAACCTGCACATAGTTGTCTCCGGACTTCTTTGTCCTAAGCTGAAAATAGCACTCTCTCGGCACTGCATTTGCATTAAGTTTAAGACTTGCGCACTGACCGACAACCTCACGCAGATTTGATGTATCAAGTCCGTTTAAATCCTTGATTTTATCGCTATCCTTAACAAGCTGATAAATGCTTGTCATAGCTGACATGGCGCACTGCTTTGAATAATCATCATACGGCACACCGCATAACTCAAAATCCTTTGTAACAAGGTTCGTGATTGAATTAGTCCACTGGCTGACCGCAGTGTTGACTTTCTGTACCTCTAAACTGTTTTTCTCTGCCATAATTACTTACCTGCCCTTTCTGATTTAATGTACTTAATACAATCCACCGTTTCTCCGTCTTTGATTTCCTTATGCCGTCTGTTCAGAATGATGAGCCACTCAAAATTATTGTTGCTAAATCCCCTGTTGAATTTGCTTCCGCTCACTCCCATCACAAACTCCGAATTATCGTATTTCACAATCGAATGTTCCCCTCTGAATGGAACCTGTCCGTTGTCCTCAATGGCATATAAATTTACTGTATCTCCAACGCTCAAATTTTCCCCTGTAATGTCACAAATGTTCGTTTCTTCTCCGATACGTCCGTAGTCGACAGTTCCATCCGACGGTACTAAATGTGGCTCAAAGTCCACTTCCTTTTCTTCCGGTTCATCACCGGACTTCTTTGTATTGTCCGCATCCTGTAAAATGCGGTTGTAATCTTCTTTCCCAAGCTCGTGCTTTAAAACCTCTAACAGTGACACGAACTCTGCCATTACAACCGGTTTAAAACCGGTTACCTCTACTGTTCCAAAATCTGATTTAATCATAATTTATTCCTCACTTTCTCCGGCATCTACCGGCTCTTCATACTTCTTCACAATTGCCACCTTATCAGCACCGTAGGTTTCCACCCACTTCATATCAACTGATTCATCTGTAACCGTCAGCTTTGCACCCTTTGCATTTACAACCGTGTCGCCAGCTTTCACAGAATCCTCGGTGCGATACACGTAGCTTCTTGTACTGTTTGGAAATTTCGCTTTGATATACTGCATTTATCTGTAACCTCTCTTTCCTTTATTTCTCGCGTCTTTCTCGCAATACGGAAGAGAACAATGTCCGTCTCCTCCCCAAAACCCTTTATTTGCGTTTCTCCAACGCTTGCATGACATACACCGTGCATCCGGCTGTGTGATGTTGTTCTTTGTACCAACTCTTGACATTCTACACACCCTCCACTTTCAACTGTTTATCCTCTGATACTGTCAGAAGAATTAACTGCGTATCAACAGCCGGTACGTATTCGTCATTGATACTTTCTGCACCATCAAGGAAAATCGGAACATACATATTAAAGAACTTCTGAAAACTGTTGCAAATATCAATCTTCGCTTCAATTTCCCTGCCAGTGTTTGTTGTTTCCCCGAATACCTTATAAATGCCGGTTTCTTCATCAAGCACCGTAGGAATACAAACTTCCTTATATTCTCCGTTCTTCTGGAAATCGAACAACTTCCAACGTACAATACCGAAATGCTGATTGATTTCTTCAACAAGTAACTTATTCTTTCGTTTTGAAACTTCTTTGAGCTGATAAAGAATCCTCTCGGCATCTGCCTTTGCTTGTCCATACTCGTTCTGCTTATGTTGCATATCTGCAATCTGTTCATCAATGCGAACATTGTTTTCAGCCTGTGCAATAATCTTATTTACTTCATCAAGCTGGCTCTTTAATTTTGCTTTATCAGCTTTTGCGTAATCAGCCACCTTATCTGCGCCCTTGGATTCTAACTCCGCAATATCAGCAAGCAACTTATCCTGTTTAGCCTTTAACTTGACATATTCCGCATTCTGCATATAATCAGCGCAAGTCGGAATCTTAGAAATCTGTTCATCAAATCCTTTGATAATGTCAATTTCTTCCGCTTCATTCAGTTTCAATGTGTTAATTGTGTTTTCCAATTCTTTATTGTTCTCGGTCAGCTTCTTAATCATTTCAGCACACGCATTTCCGTCATCAACAATCATGGCAAGTGTTTTCGCGTGTTCTTCATTAAATGCTTCGATTGCATCTGCCTTTCTCTGCGAAAAATCGGCTCTTAAAGACTCTATTTTATCTTCTGGCAACTTCTGACCGCACAGTGAACAAACAGCGCTATTTTCATCAAATACCCACTTGGAATCATCAAACTTCTTTTCCTTTTCCTCTTTGTACTTTTTTACAAGGTCGGCTTTCTTAATAGTCTGTTCGGAAATTGTTTTCTTATTTCTTTCAATGGAATCCTGCGCTTTTCTGATAGATGAACGAACATCCTCTAACTTCCGTTCGTGGTCATATTTGTGGTTTTCGATCTCGCGTTTCTTGCTTGAAAGTTCGTTATTCATGGTCTGCGCAATAGCTGACATTTCAAACTGACAATGCATTTCTTCGCTGCGCATTTCATCAATCCGAACATCAGATTTCGCCATTAAATCTTCAAGTGCTTCAATCTTTCTCTCTAAATCGGCTTTTAATAACTCCTGCTCTGCCACATCCACATCAACCTTTGCTTTCTCCAGCCCGATGATCTGATTTGGAATAGCGTCTAACTGCTCAACCGCCTTTTTCTTGGAAGCGTTATTCATGGCTTCAATTTCCTCGAATTTATAAGATTCAAGTAGTTTTGCAACATCGGCAGTTTCTTTATCCATTTGTGCAATCTCTAAATCTGTTTTTTCGCTTGCCATAGTGAATAAATATTTGCGCATTTCATCCTGTTTTTTCTTTAACGACAAATCCTTAGTGAACACATTCGGGTGCGAACAAATGAGGAATTTATCAAACTCAAACCCTAATTCTTCCAGATATGCCTTAAAATCACGTTCTGTCTTAGGCACAGAATTGATCTCATATGTATTTGCGATAGTAACTTTCGAAACTCCATTTTTATCCGGCTTTCCGACTTTTCGCTTCTGCATCTTGGAAAGAGTGATTTCTTTTTCGTCTACACCGACATTTGCAGTAACAGTCGGAATGCAATCTTCTACATTGTCCGGTCTGATATTTGGATTGCTGACAAGTTCATAGTTCTTATCAGACGTCAGCCAGTACCATGCCTCCCCGATTGTGGTCTTTCCTCTCCGGTTCATGCCGGAAACCCTTGTTGTCTTGCCAAATTCGTATGTCTTATCCTTTACCCCTTTGAAATTTTCAATATGTAACGATTTTAAAATCATTCGCATTTTTGTCTCACCCTTTCTTTAAATTCTCTTTTCAGTCTATCAAAATACCTTTCGTTCTCCGTGTATCCACTCAAAGTTTCGATTGTCAGCATATCTGTTGTACCCTGTTTACAACCGCGCAATCTGATATTGTCCTCGTGTTCTTTTGTAATGTATTCGTGCAACATATTTATGTGCAACTTGCACTCAATCAGTTCGTTGTACTCTTCCCTTGGAACACAGACGTAATTTTCCTTTTTCATGTTACACCCCCACGATTCCTTTTATTGATAACTCATATGTAACTTTTTCCACAACGTGACCATCTTTACACGTTTTCTTATATCTCCGGCTTTGTAATCTGCCGTATGTGCTTACCCTATCGCCTAAAGCAAGTGAGTCTGTATATTCTGCACACTTTCCCCATACGATGCAAGTAATCAAATCCTCTTTTCCGTTTTCTCTTACGTTTTTGAGTTTCACATCACAGATTTTACGGCCAAGTGGTGTTTCTCTAAGTTGCTTTTCCTCAATAATTCCATCAAGACTTACTTCATTCAAAGGGCTATCATCCTCTGGTTTTGTGATTGTATCAGCCATAACATACATAAGAATTGCTTTTCCAGATCCGGTTTTTACACGTCTGGTAATTATCTTCCCATTGACACATACCGTTCCGCTGATTCCTGTATCGCTGATTTCTTTGTCGAACAGTACCGGAAGTATATCTGCAACACCACTTCTTCTTTCAACTCCGATAAAAAATTTATAAAAATTCTTACCATTTGATTTATGACTTTCCCTTGGTGCTGATACAACATCACCTATCAGTGTTATTCTGTTCTCCATTGCTTCTCCTCTCCATTTCTCTGTCAAGAACCTTTTCAAAATTTTCTTTATCATTCTGTTTCTTTCGTTTCCCTGCCAAAAGTTCAGCAAGCATACGCTTTTCTTCCGTGGAACATCTCGTGCCACTTATATACACAACGTCTACCATGCATCCTCTCTCATTCTGCGCTTTCTCTTAATTCGCTTGTCGAGTTCGGCTCTCTTTCGGTCTACTTCCGACCAGTAATACATGATTGCCGCAATTACTGCCCCGGCTACAAATTTAATAGCCGCCATATTCCCGACCGCGTCCTCACTATCCATATAACACGCGGCAACCAAGGAATACTCCATTGCAACCGCACCTATAATGAATTGAATTACTTTTTTCATTCATGCCCCTTTCAGAAACTTGTTTACAAAGTAGACTTGTCCTTTTCCGGTAACTTTCGTTGTCTTTGTGATTCTTACTGAACCGTCCGGATTCTGAATGTTGCTTTCCTTAACCTCGAACAATCCCTGCTCCACATATCTCTGTTTTGGCATATTCCTAGAAGTACCGCTTTTAATAAGGAAGTTATTCTCTCGTAACCACTCAAACAATCGCTTCTGTCCTATCTGCACACCATTCTGACAAATCAGCTTTGCCAAATCTCCAATGAGGATTGATGTATGACTTGCTGATACCGCATCAGCGAAAATCTCTTTAGGTATCATTCCTTGGATTCGTGAGTCCTGCATGGCAATAATGTTGTTCTTTTCGTCAATCTTTCGTTGTGCCACCATAAGTGCCTTGGAAAGTAACTCTTCATCAGACAAGGTTTCCTGCCCTGCTATGTAGCCACCGTTCTTGCGGATTGACGGAAGAACCTCTGATGTTACCCATTCTGTAAATCTCTCTGCGCTCTCTTTTCGACTTTGGAATACTGCCTTGTAAAAATTGCTTTCATTAATATAAAGAAGATTTTGTTCACCACCATTTGTAGGGGTAGGAATAGTATTCACACCCTTTGGGTTTAATCTCTCCTTTACCTTTGACGGTTGCGACAACCCCAACGCCTTGCAAACATCAGCCAAGCAAAACATCGGCTCGCTATTTACTACTGCGGTTCGGACTTCTCCGAATTCTTCATTATTAAAAATCTGTAATTCGTTCATAAATCTCCTTTCTGTGGTATAATCCCCTTATCATCAAATAAGGGAGGTGAATTTTTGAACAATGAATATGTATCTGCCTACGCTATCGCTAAAATTTGTGGATGTAATGATTCTTTCGGTGATTTCAAAACCAAGTACGACCAATACTGCGAAGAAATCAAAAAATCTCTACCGAAAGAAGAAAATCGATTATCCAGCGTAGAGGTGGCAGAAAACCCATTCCGCAACATAAAACATTTCTAATATGTTTTAATGAACGGAGAAATGGCGGTAAGAACTTTGACGGATAATTCAATGTTTGTATCTTCGATTTTCTTATCGCCATCCAAAATACTTTGGTAATCATCAACAATATTCATTGCTATGTGCTGCGCTAATTCATCAAGACCGATATATCTATCCTTGTCTTTCTTTACAATTACAGCTTTTCCTTCTTCGTCTAAAAGCCGGTATCTTTTTTCTTTCACCCTTTATCACCCCTTTCTTCACTATCTTCTTGTGGTAAAAGCAAATAAATATTTTCCAAACGGAGATTAGGATATAATCTCTTTGTTTCTTCATATACGGTTTTGGTTTTCAGCCACTTCCGCATATGGAGAACCTGTTCCATGACATCCATATCGTGAATATCCACTTTGTTTAAAATCTTCTGCAATTCCTTTTCCATCCCATTAAAATAGGAAACCGGAACAACAATTATGTCATTTGCTGACTTAATCTCTTTCACTCTCTAGCCCCTTTCTAATTAAGAAGAGAATCAACAGTTACATTTAAAACCTTTGCAACGGCGTTAAGGTTTTCTGCACTAGGGCAAGATTCGTTCCATTTGCGGATTGTAGCATTACTAAGTCCTGCTTCTTTCTCGACTCTCATAATGTTTGTACCCTTTTCATTGCAAAGTTGCTTGATTTTGTCGTAAAGCAAATTACATACCTCCTTACTCATAAATTTTTATATTTAGAGTAATAGCTTGACTTTTATTAGAGAATATTCTAAAATAATAACTGCTAAGAAAATTATCAGAGAACATCTTTTATTTAGGCTTTCCTCTAAATCATAAGCCTATTATATAGACTGTTCTCTAATTTGTCAACCCTAAATTTAGGGTTTTCTCTAAAAAATTGGAGGATATTATATGAATACGGTTGAACGAGTAAGAAAGATATGTGGCGAACGTGGAATTGCCATATCAAAGTTAGAAAAAGAATGTGGATTTGGGAATGCATATATAGCAGGGCTTAAAAAAGGCTCTATCCCAAATGATAGGTTGAAAAAGATTTCTCAATACTTAAATTTACCAATGGAATACCTCACGACAGGCGAAGAAAACTCCGCATTTTCAGATGAATCAACTCATCTTGCATCGAAAATTGTTTTAGACGCGGAATTAAGCAGTAAGATTGAAAAACTTCTATCTCTTTCGGACAAGAAGAAAAAGCACGTTTTTGAATTGATTGATTTATTGAGTGAGGAATAGTTATGTATAGAAATGTTCGTGGTTTTTGTGATAAAGAAAATAAGAATTTAGATATTAGAATTGAATTTATCCCATGCGGCACACAAGAAGGCAATGAATATGCTCTTGGTAAAATAGATTGCGCCTATAGCGACGCAACCTATCACTGCAATAGAACAGAATGTCCTATATGGCGTGGTCTTGATTCTTAAATTTAATCTCAATCTCGCTATCTCCGTCATTTCCTTCTAATCTTGTAACAAACGGAGAGTCTATTGACATATTGATGCAATTAAAATCAAGGTGAACAACAGGCATGGATTGCGCTTTCTTTTCAAATCGTATACTGCGCACTCCATGCACGACATGACCGTCAATCAAAACTTCGCAATAAATGCTTTTTTCATCAACTGAACGAATTTCAAGCTTTGAATTTTTCATTTCTCAATCTCCTTTACAATGTCAGAAATAAAAATATAAATACAAC
>ULRW01083224.1_pt1 | contig 55884 bp, 39 predicted proteins | sample 1955581 | NCBI WGS metagenome assembly ULRW01 (sample SAMEA4835687, study PRJEB28245) | human gut metagenome | biome: gut microbiome; material: fecal sample | place: Denmark | collected 2008 | reverse complement strand
ACAGGCAAAGAGTAAAATGCTGGAACGTGCATGGAGAAATCCGGGCGATATCACAGATATTCCACGTATTGAAATCGGAAAGAGTTACATTGTTACTGATAACAGTTTGATTGACGCTTCCTATTTTGCTATTAAAAATATTGCTTTAGGATATTCTCTGCCTTCAAAGTGGATGAAATCTATCGGATTCGATTCTGCACGCCTGACTGCAACGGCAGACAATGTTGTGTTGTTCAATCACCTGAAAGGTATGGACCCTCAATATAACTTCACTGGGGGAACGGATTTTGGTTACGTACCTGTCAGAACAATTTCATTCGGAATTGATATCACTTTCTAAACCTGATTAAATAATATAAAAGATGAAAAAAGTATTATATATATTTTCTTTAATCGGCCTTCTTGCATTCAGCTCATGTGCCGATGAATTGAATACGGAACCGACTGACAAGGTATCAGGTTCTACGATATTTGCAGATGCAAGTAGCGCAGAAACTGCTATAAATGGTGTATACCGTATGTTATATGTAGCAGGGTGGAGTTCAAACTGGGGCTCAGAAAACTGCGGACAGACAGCTATCCAATTGCTTGGAGATCTGATGGCTGAAGATCATTTAATGAAAGAGCAGGGACAAGGCTGGTTTTATGAAGATTATCGTTTGAATGTTCATGGAGACTATTCAAATAAAGCTGGACGTCCTTATTCTATTTGGAACTTCTATTATACTATCGTTAGTAATGTAAATTATATCATTGCTTCAGAAAACACAATGGGAGGTGATCCGGAACTTAAGAACAGCGTTGTAGGGCAGGCCTATGCCATGCGTGCTTTTGCTTATTACTATCTGATACAATTGTACCAACAAACGTATAAAGGACATGAGGATGCACCCGGTGTACCTTTGTATACAGGGGCAACGGTTGCCGGTTCGGAGGGAAGCCCTCGTGGAACCGTTCAGGGAGTTTATACTCAAATCAATTCTGATATAGAAAAAGCTATTGATCTGTTAGGAAGTATCAGTAATAAAGTGCAAACGCATGTATCTCATATAGATTACTATGTAGCTAATGGCATAAAAGCCCGTATCTGCCTTACTCAACATGACTATGCAGGTGCTGCGACGGCAGCTGCTGAAGCCTTAAAAAAACCTTCATTAAAAGTTGCCACTATAGCCGAATTGGGCGGGAATAATAGTGTAAAAACAGCAGATGTTTTATGGGGAATGGAAATTATAGCCGATCAGTCCAGTGGTTTTGCAAGCTTCTTCTCGCATATGGATGCTGATGCACCGGGTATGTATGCTTCTAAAGCACGCCAATGCATAAGCACAGGGTTGTATAAACTGATTTCTGATACAGATGAGCGTAAAACAGCGTGGTTCCGTGGGGCCATTCCTTCTGACGAAGAAAAGACAGCGTCATCTTATACGAGTTACTGCCAAATTAAGTTTAAAATGGCAGATTACACAACCCGTACAGGTGATTACTTACTTATGAGAGCAGAAGAGATGATATTAATAAAGGCTGAAGCCGAATGTCATCAGAAAGAATATGGTGCTGCCCGTACCACAATAAAAACTTTAGGAAACGCGAGAGATAGTAAGTTTGAGGAGCGTTTAGCTGCCCGTACAGATGCAAATACTTATAATTCTGACACTAATGCTCCTTTGGAAACATTAATGGATGAGATTTTATTCCAACGTCGTGTGGAACTTTGGGGTGAAGTGGGACGTATCTTCGATATGCAGCGTTTAGGTTTGGGGTATAATCGTAATTATGAAGGCTCTAATCATACAGAGAAGGTAACGACAAAGAACACTAATGCCGCTTCTCCATTATTTATCCTTCCTCTGCCGCAGTCTGAAATAGATGGTAATGAGAATATTACCTCTGCGGATCAGAATCCTATAGTTCAATAATTTATAAACCTATATAATGAAGGAAAATATGAAACTATATACAATAAAGAAATATGCTGCTATATTGCTCTGTTTGGCAGCTTTTACCTCCTGCGATACAGATGCAGAAGGTACGAAATATGGTGTAAACGGAGTTGAAGCAGCTTTTGCATCTACTCAAATGAATGTGGAAGTAGGTGCTGAAGACAATGGTATTATCCGGGTTCCCGTGTATCGTGGAAATACAGATGCAGAGGCTTCAGTCGGCATTAGCATGGATGAAGCTACAGTAGAAGAAGGTGTATTCACCTTGAAAAGTTCCAATATAGCCTTTGCAAAAGGCGAAGCAGTGGGGTACGCAGAATTAGTTTTCGGTTCTATAGATGACTTGAGCGCTACTGGTAAATATGAGATTGTACTGACCATAGATGACAAGGATGCATTGTCACCTTCCAAATCCGGTGAAATAACTGTAACTGCCCAGAGAAAGTTGACATGGGAGGATTACGGAACCGGGATATATACTTCAGAACTTTTCGGCCAGGCATGGGAACAGCCTATATTGAAAGCTAAAGAAGGTAATATATACAAGTTGCCGGATTGTATAACAGAAGGATATCCCATGGTCTTTACATTGAGTGAAGATGGCCAAACTCTGGTTAATTGGGACTTACAAGCTACTGGATATAAACATGCTACTTATGGAATGGTGTATTTCACTCCTACCGACATGCAACGTCAAGGCAACAAGTTGCTATTCGCAATGCGTGGAGCTGTTGCTGTAGAAGGCGGGTATGGAATTCTATACAGTGGCTTTACAGAAACATTAGAATTACCGGAATAATTGTTTCCTACTACTGTTATTTGGGAAATAAGTTTGTAACAGAGTATATCTGATACAAAAGATATGAATAAGGCTATCTCATTTTTTTTGAGGTAGCCTTTTTATAAATTGTACTATTTAGTTTTCGCCTTTCTATTTTTCTTGTCTCTTGTTCTCTAAATATGAATTTAGTGAAAAAGTGAATGATGACTTTTAGTTGAAAAATATAGACTTCCAATTATATTTGCCTCTACGCGTGAACCGCTGATCATAATTGATTTCCAATTATGTATTATTTTGTACATTCGTGCAGTGAATTAAACGCACAGTAATCATTTGATAGTTCATTTACGCCTTAATTAAAACAGTATATTGCTGAATTTCAATATGATATCTTCTTAATATGGGGTAATGCTGGTAGACTTTAATTAATTTAGGTATATATAAAATACTTATATTCAAATAATTACAAAATTGAAAGTACGTAATACTTAGTCCTTCAATATATGTTAATTGATTGATTTTTAGTAAAATAAACACCGCATTAGTTCTGCGAAAACATTGGAGATATCTTACATTGGTATGAAAAAAGAAGAAGTAGGCATTAAGTCTCATTTGAAGATAACAATGAAGACTGATAGCGAAATACTTCAAGAAGTTGTTGTTACCGGTATGCAACGTATGGATAAGCGCTTATTTACCGGAGCAGCAACAAAATTGTCTGCAGATAATGTGAAAATGGACGGTATGGCAGAAATAAGCCGTGCTTTAGAAGGACGAGCTGCCGGTGTATCTGTACAGAACGTATCCGGTACTTTTGGTACAGCACCTAAAATTCGCGTGCGTGGTGCTACTTCTATCTATGGTAGTTCGAAGCCATTATGGGTGGTAGATGGTGTCATCATGGAAGACGTGACGGAAGTAGGTGCTGACGATTTGTCTTCAGGAGATGCTGTTACATTGATCAGTTCCGCTATAGCTGGATTAAATGCAGATGATATTGAAAGTTTCCAAATCTTGAAGGATGGTTCTGCTACTTCTATTTATGGAGCACGCGCTATGGCGGGTGTGATTGTTGTAACGACTAAGAAAGGTAAAGCTGGTAGTAACAAAATCAGTTATACAGGAGAATTCACAATGCGTATGAAGCCTAACTATAGAAACTTCAATATCATGGATTCTCAGGAACAAATGGACGTGTACAAAACAATGGCCAGTAATGGCTATCTAAACTTTTCTGACGTGTATCGTGCTTCTGATAGTGGTGTATACGGTAAGATGTATCACCTTATCAATGATTACTCTAACGGTAAATTTGGTTTGGCTAATACACCAGAGGCAATAAATGGTTACCTACAGCAGGCTGAATACAGAAATACTGATTGGTTTGATATCCTATTTAATAATAGCATCTCGCAGAATCATGCTATCAGCATGTCCAGTGGTACTGAGAAAGCTTCGTATTACACCTCTCTTAGTGCGATGAGCGATCCGGGATGGACCAAGCAAAGCTCTGTTCAGCGCTATACTGCCAATATCAATGCTTTATATAATATTTCGCAACAAGTTTCTTTGAACTTAATTGGAAGCACTTCTTATCGTAAACAAAAGGCTCCCGGAACATTAAGTTCCAGCATAGACGTAGTAAGTGGTGAGGTTAGACGTGACTTTGATATCAATCCGTATTCTTATGCATTGAACACTTCACGCGCTCTTGATCCAAATGAATACTATGTTCGTAACTATGCTCCATTCAACATTCTTCATGAATTGGATAATAATAACATGGACTTGAATGTAGTAGATTTAAAATTTCAAGGTGAATTGAAATGGAAGCCATTCAAAAAAGTGGAATTGTCAGCTCTGGGTGCTTATAAACATTCTTCTACAACGCAATCTCACAGTATTACCGATTATTCAAATCAGGCATGGGCTTATCGCGCCATGGATGATGCTACCATGAGAGATGCTAACCCATGGTTGTATACAGACCCAGATGTTGCCAATTCATTACCGCTGTCTGTATTGCCAGTTGGTGGTTTCTATCGTGAAACCAAGTATGGAATGAACAGTTATGACTTCCGTGGCACTATCAGCTATAATGATGTTTTTGCAGAAGATCATGTAATCAACCTCTTTGGTGGTATGCAGTTGACTGCAACTGATAGAAGCAAGACTTGGTTCAATGGTGTAGGTATGCAATATGATATGGGTATGTTGCCTTCTTATGAATATTTGTTCTTCAAACAAGGAAAAGAAGAAAACTCTCAGTACTATACAGTTGAAGAGACCCGTTCTCGTGAAGTAGCCTTCTTTGCAACTGGTACTTACTCATACAAAGGTCGATATACTGTAAACGGTACAGTGCGTTATGAAGGTTCTAATAAATTAGGTAAGAGCCGTTCTTCACGCTGGTTACCTACATGGAACGTTTCGGGTGCATGGAACATGCATGAGGAAGCTTTCTTTGAAGATCTTACCCCTACCTTATCCAACTTGACACTAAGAGCGTCCTACTCTTTAACAGCTGATCGTGGTCCGGCTAATGTTACCAATTCACGTGTGGTAATCCAGTCATATAATCCTTATCGACCATTTGCCAGTGTATCTGAGTCAGGTCTGGAAATATACGATTTGGAAAACAGTGAACTCACCTACGAAAAGAAACACGAAATAAACCTTGGTGCAGATATCGGTTTTATTAATAATCGCATTAACTTGGTGTTTGACTGGTATAGACGCAATAACTATGATCTGATCGGTATTATCAACACAATGGGTGTAGGAGGGCAGATTGCCAAATATGCAAATGTCGCAAGTATGCGTTCGCATGGTGTCGAATTCACCCTTTCTACCCGCAACATTGCGACTAAGGATTTCAAGTGGAATACCGATTTTATAATCTCTCATGCAAAGAACACAGTTACGGAGTTATACTCAAACTCACGTGTGATTGACATGATTTCAGGATCAGGATTTGCACAGCAAGGTTATCCGGTACGTTCACTGTTCTCTATGGACTTCAAGGGATTGAATGAAGATGGTGTACCGACTTTCATCAATGAGAAAGGTGTATTGACTACAAGTGACATCAACTTCCAAGAACGTAATAATAAAGATCATCTAGTTTATGAAGGTCCTACAGATCCTACTATTACAGGAAGTTTTGGTAATGTGTTTAGTTATAAAGGCTTCAAGTTGAATGCCTTTATTACTTACTCTTTTGGCAATGTAGTACGCCTGGATCCTGTTTTCAGCAATAAATATTCTGATTTGGACGCTATGCCTAAAGAATTTAAAAATCGCTGGACTGTTACAGGTGATGAAAACAGAACCAATGTCCCTGTCATTGCAGATAGACGCATGAATCAGCAAGATCAATATTTGAGTCGTGCGTATAATGCATACAACTATTCTACTGCTCGTATAGCTAAGGGAGACTTCATTAGAATGAAAGAAATATCATTGTCTTATGATTTCCCGAAATCATGGATCAGTCATTTGAAGTTGAGTGACCTGTCTTTAAAATTGCAGGCAACCAATCTTTTCCTGATTTATTCTGATGACAAACTGAACGGACAAGATCCGGAATTCTTCAATACAGGTGGTGTTGCAGCTCCGGTACCCAAGCAGTTTACATTAACATTAAGAATGGGAATTTAAATATTAAAATCTTAGAAACATGAAAAAGATAAATATACTATATTCAGCTATAACGGCTGCTTTTATGCTCTCATCATGTAGTGACTTTCTGGACACTATGCCGGATAACAGAGCAGAAATAGATACCGAAGCTAAAATCACTTCTTTGCTGGTTTCAGCCTATCCTACTGCTTACCCGATCATGATGGCTGAAATGGCATCAGATAATGCTATGGATAACGGTTCTTTATATTCTGTTGAAAGCCAGTCACAAGAAGATGCATATTTGTGGCAAGACATTGTTACCGATACGGATGGAGATGCTCCTCAAGGAATCTGGGATGCATGCTACATGGCAATCGCTTCGGCTAATCATGCCCTACAGGCTATTGAACAAATGGGGAATCCAAGCAGTTTGTCTGCCCAGAGAGGCGAAGCTTTGATATGCCGTGCTTATGGCCACTTTGTATTGGCTACTACTTTTTGCGAAGCATACAACTATGAAACAGCAGGCAATAAATTGGGTATTCCTTATTCAATTACACCTGAAGCAGAAGTTGCTCCTCACTATGTAAGAGGTACATTGGCAGAAACTTATTCTAAAATAGCAGCAGATATCGAAGAGGGACTTCCACTAATCAATGACAATCTGTATTCCGTACCCAAATATCACTTCAACAGAAAGGCTGCACATGCATTCGCAGCTCGCTTCTATCTGTATTATTTACAAGCAGATAAATCAAACTACGAAAAGGTAATAGAATATGCAAGTGTGGTATTGGGAACTGTACCTTCTAAAGTATTACGTACTTATGATGCCGACTTTGGCACATTATCTAATCCTACGAATGTAGGAGACGCATTTATCGCGGCAAAGTCTCCCGCCAACTTGCTGATTACTCCAATAAATAGTTCATGGCCTTACATTTATGGGCCTTATAGTATGTCACAACGTTATGGGCAAGCCAAGGAAATTTGTGATAATGAAAATCTTCGTGCTGATGGCATTTGGGGCACTGCTGCAAACCTAGTGGCTGCAAATACAATTTGGAACCCGCAGGAGAAAATGCCTTTCCCTAAATTAGCTATGTATTTCGAATATACAGACAAGGTAAATGGAATCGGTTATCGTCATGCGGTCATAGTACCCTTTACAACCAATGAGACTTTGCTTTGCCGTGCCGAAGCATACATCATGAAAGCACAACCTGAGTATGGGAAGGCAGTGTCGGATATCAATGATTGGCTGACTTCAGTTTGTTATGTAGGTAAAGCCCCTGTCGTTACAGAGGATGATATCAATACTTTTTATAAAAATATAGAATACACACCGATTCCTATAGAAAGCGCTGCACAGCGTACTGTAAAAAAAGAGCTGAATCCGATTATTCAATTTGTTGATGAGAAACAAGAGAACCTGATCCATTGTATTCTTCATCTCCGTAGAATAGAAACGATTCATGAAGGTCTGCGTTGGTATGACATCAAACGTTACGGTATTGAGATTTCACATAATAGAGAGGGGCTAAGTCCTGATATACTGACTAAAAATGACCTCAGAAGAGCATTCCAATTACCTCAGGACGTAATTAATGCAGGTTTGGACGCTAATCCCAGAAACTAATAAAAAATAAGAGTATGAAAAAGATAAAAGTATTTATATTATTAGCTTTAGCATTGGCCGCAGTGTCTTGCAGTGAAGAAGACTTGGATTCCAAAAGCATTTTTGATACGTCTTCTCCGGAACGCAATGCTTTTGAAACATGGATTTTGAATAACTATACCGAACCATACAATATTGATCTGAAGTACAGATTTGAGGACATAGAATCAGATATGAAGTACAATGTGACACCGGCTGCTTATGATAAATCGGTGGCATTGGCCAAATTAGTGAAATATTTGTGGATTGAAGCTTATGAAGAGCTGGTAGGTCAAGAATTCGTAGCGACTTACTGTCCTAAAGTATTGCATTTTGTCGGTTCACCGGAATATGAGAAGTCGGGTGGATCCATGGTATTGGGAACAGCAGAAGGTGGTTTGAAGATCACGCTCTTCAATGTTAACGGTCTGAATCCGGAAAATCCGGATGCTGAAATACTAAATGAGTGGTATTTCAAAACTATGCACCATGAATTTGCACATATCTTGCACCAGACAAAAAATTATTCTACGGATTTCAATACAATATCCGCTGGTAAGTATACCGGACCGGGCTGGATGAATATTACGGACCAAGAGGCCAGACAAATGGGCTTTGTCTCCAACTATGCCAGTACGGAAACTCAGGAAGATTTTGTAGAGACAATAGCTATTTATGTGACTTACACCAAAGCACAATGGCAAAATATCTTGAATGAAGCCGGCGAGGCAGGTGCTGCTATCATCCTTCAGAAATTTGAGATGGTGAAAGAATATCTGGCGGAATCTTGGGGAATTGATATAGATATGCTGCATAACATTGTCCAAGAGCGTGAAGAAAATATTGGTGATCTGGATTTAGGAACCCTTTAATATTGAAAATAGAATATGAAAAAATATATTTATCTCTTTTTCTTGACCTTTTCTTTTCTTTTTGTAGCATGTTCGCCGGAAGCGGAAGATATTTTTGGTGAAAACGCAGCAACCAGAATAGAAGAGAGATTGGCAGCGGACAAGGCTGTATTGGTTGGAGCTCAGAACGGTTGGTTGATGAAATATTATCCGGCAAGTGGACAAATCTATGGTGGTTATAATGTATTGGCTTTCTTCGGTGAAGATGGTAAGGTGACGGTATCTGCAGACATTACAGGTGATGCTACATCCAAAGCTACAAGTACTTACAGAATGAAAGAGCAAGCAGGCCCCACATTGAGTTTTGATACTTATAATGAAATTTTCCATATATTCTCTGACCCTAAAAATGACCTGGGGATAGGTACGGCTGGAAAAGGAATGGAAGGTGATTATGAATTCACTATAATGGAAGCAACTGCCGAAAAAGTGGTGCTGAAGGGGAAAAAAACAGGAAATAAAATTATTATGACTCCATTCAATGAAAGCTGGGAGGACTACCTGAACAGTATTATTGAAATGGATGGAAAGATATCAAGACTCGCCCAGTTCACCTATACTGATGGAGATTTTACTGCCTCAGTGAAACAATCTTATCGGACTTTCATTGTTACATATCAGGAAAATGGAGAAGATAAGAATGTAACAGTTCCATATATAATGACTCCTACAGGATTAAGATTTATGACGGCACTGGAATTGAATGGAAAAAAAATAGAGACCTTGGAATTTGAAGATGTAGGAGATGACGGACAGCTTGTATCAGGAGAAGTTGTCTTGACACCTAAATTCCCCTTGGCTTATTTCCTCATTAATGGCGAATGGTTCTTCTCATATAAAAATATGGGTGAATTGGGACAACTTTATTGGGCAGCCGTTAAGAGGCAGGCTTTGGATCCTAATGGTATAAATTTGAATATGGCATTTCTTACCCCCTATTCAAGTTCTCAAATGGCGTTCTATTGGATGTGTGAAGGATTTAATGATGGCTATTTATTCTTTAATGTAACAACATTGGGGGATAATCAAGTCAAAATTGTTTTTGCTTTGAGTGGTAATCAGGTTGGAATAGATTTCTACCAACAACTGGGGTGGAATCTTATGATTTACCCGTTCTCTAAAGGAACAACGGGAGTGACATTTAATTTATCAGCAGATGATGAAAAGAATCCTTCTGTCATAACAATGACTGATACGTCTGATCCTTCAAATGTTATTAAAGTGTTTAAAGAAGCTATTTCTGACCCATTTGATAATTAAGATAATCATCTTTGAACTTTTGGTTCATTGAGTTTTTAAATAAAGTGTTGAAGCAGGTATGTCGTGAGATACACCTGCTTTTTCTCATATTTATAAATTAATATAATATGTTTTTCTTTCATCATTTAACTGACTCAGGATTATGAGAATTTTTAGAATATGTATTTATATGTAGTAAATAAATAATCTTATATTATCAAGTTTAACTCTTCACTTCCTAAGTTATAGCACATAAGAATAAATATTGAGCTTATGTAAGTAGGATACAGGTAAATAAGAATACTCTATTACTCGTTTTTTTGCCTAAAAAATCATTTGTTATTTATAAAAGTAAGACTATATGTATTCAACTTTGCTAGATATACTATTTTGTACAAAAAAAGAGACATAATAAAATGCTTTTCATTCATACATTAGCTATAAATAGTTTTTTTTATAAAAATCATTTATTTCATACATTCATGTCTTGTCAGAAACTCATGGTAGCCATTTTAGAACTATTTATTTTAACCATAATAGTTGTATTGTCTTTATTATCACGCATATATGGATAAAAATAGGATGAATAGGGTAGATGCAGATATATCTTACTGTTTTTATATCACATATTATCAGATATTTAGCTACTTATTGCTATCTATAATATAGTTCTATTCTTGAAAACACAAGTCTGATAATCAATAATATATTACGTACTAAGTTCTGCGAAAACATTGCAAGTCTCTTACATTGGTATGCAAACTCAGGAAGTAGCCATTAAAACTACTTTAAAGATTGTAATGAAAGCCGACGCACAACAGCTTGAAGAAGTTATGGTAGTTGCGTATGGTACAGCTAAGAAATCTTCGTTCACTGGAGCTGCAAGTAACGTGAATGCAGAGAAAGCATTGAAAGACATTCCTGTAACTACATTTGAACAGGCATTGCAAGGTAGTGCTCCAGGTGTAACCGTAAATCAAAGTAGTGGCCAACCGGGAGCTGGCTTAAGTATACGTGTTCGTGGTACAGGTTCTATGAATGCTTCAAATAATCCACTTTATGTTATAGATGGTGTCCCTGTCATCTCAGGTGATATCGCTGTATCTGGTGTTAGTGGTGACAGTAAAGCCTATAATGTAATGGCATCGATTAATCCTGATGATATTGAATCCATCACGGTGTTGAAGGATGCAGCTGCTGCCTCTTTGTATGGTTCGCGTGCTGCCAATGGTGTTATCTTGATTACGACCAAAAGAGGAAAAGAAGGAAAAACAAGCGTAAATTTCAAAGCTAGTTTTGGTTTTTCAGACTGGGCGGTGAATAATCATCCGAAAGTGAATGGGGAACAAGCACATGAACTGGTTTACGAAGCCGGATATAACGAAGCAGTTATTTATGGCGGTTATGATGATGCCAATGCAAAAGCTTATGCGCAAGAACTGGCCGATTCTTATGCTCCTCTACTCGATAAATATTCTAATTGGGAAGATGTACTTTTCAGAGATCACGGATTCAGTCAGAATTATGAGTTCTCTGCTCAGGGGGGAAATGAGAAAAATAAGTTTTATGCTTCCCTTGCTTATAAAGATGAGCAGGGTAAGGCTATTCATACTGGTATCGAAGGCTTTACCGGTCGCTTGAATGTTAGCCATAAATCATCAGATAATAAGTTGGAATTCGGTGCTAATGTGACATTCTCCAAGCAATTCTCAAGAATGGCAGATGAAGGAAGTTCATACGCTAATCCCTACTTTTTGGTAAATTGGGTATGTATGCCGAATATCCCTATTTATAATGAAGATGGTTCTTATTACAATGATTTTCCCTTCCCACAGTTAGGAATGATGAATCCACTTGAAAATATGGGATTGGAAAGGAATACTTCGGATGTATTCAGAAGTGCCAACTCCTTATGGGCACAATATCAATTTATTGAGGGCTTAACCTTGAAAGAAACTGTTAGCTATGATTTCATTCTCAATAATTCAGAAACGTGGTGGCCAAGCAATTCCCAAAATGGATCAAATGCGGGTAAGAACGGTTTGATGATTAAGATTCCATATCAGTTCCAGAATCTTTATTCTTCCACTGTATTAAACTACAATCATTCATTTGGTGGTTTGCATAACCTAGATGCTTTGATTGGATGGGATATAGATATGCGTCATACGCAAATGGTTCAAGCTGTAAACCAAAATTATCCAACAGATAAATTACCGGAAATGGGGAATGCTTCAGATCCTCAAACCGCTTATTCTGGCCATAGCGATGACCGTATGTTATCATTCCTCTCTCGTATTAATTATGATTATGATAGCAAATATTATGTTTCTGCTAATTATCGACGTGATGGAAGTTCCCGTTTGGGCGAAAATCAACGTTGGGCCGACTTTTGGTCTGTGTCTGCCGCTTGGAGAATCAGCAAAGAGGCATTTATGGAGAATCTTGCTTATATCAATGACTTGAAAATCCGTGCATCTTATGGTGTTAATGGTACATTACCCAATAGTCTGACCGGACACATGCAGCTCATCGGATATGGTTATAACTATATGAAGAATCCTGGTTCATTCCCTAGTCAGTTAGCAAATCCCGATTTATCATGGGAAAAGAATTATAATTTCAATATCGGTTTCGATGCACGACTTTTCGATAGAGTAGGTATTACATTCGACTATTATAATCGCAACACAAAAGATTTGCTTCAGAGTCAACCGGTATCTTTAGTTACAGGTTTTTCCTCAATTCTGAAAAATGTGGGTGAAATGCAAAATAAAGGTGTAGAGTTGGATGTAAATGTGGATGTATTTAAAGATACTCCTCTGAAATGGACTACTGGCCTGAACCTATCACATAATTCCAATAAGGTGAAAAAATTATATGGAGGCAAAGATATTATTGATGGTACCAGTATTCTTCGTGAAGGTGAGTCTTATTACTCTTGGTGGAGTCGCGAATGGGCCGGTGTTGATCCGGAAACCGGTGAAGAGCAATGGGTTTTAAATACTAAGAACAATGATGGAAGCCTTAATAAAGAATTGACCAAGGACCCGAGTAAAGCACAACGTGTTATTATAGGAAAACCAGATCCGGTTATTATTGGTGGATGGAGAAATACTCTTTCATGGAAAGGTGTGGAATTAAATGCTTTATTTACTTATTCACTGGGCGGACATATCATGGATGATATTGAGTTACTTTATTTGGGAACAGATGGTGAAACTCCTTACTACAATATCTCAGCTGACCAGTTGAACAGATGGCAGAAACCGGGTGATAAAACTGATGTTCCTCGTCGTGTTAATGGCAATCCCTATGCTCGTTATGCCAGCGACCGCTATATGAAAAGTTCCAATTATCTCCGTCTGAAAACTTCAAGTTTATCCTATACCTTACCATCCAGATGGGTTCGTTCTGCCAAAATGAATAATGTACGTGTATTCTTCTCCGGAAGTAACCTATTGACTTGGTCCGCTTATAAGAATGTAGATCCGGAACAAGCTATCAATGGAGTCACCTCCTTTGCATTTCCGGCATTAAAGACCTTTACATTTGGTTTCGAAATCGGATTATAATTAACTGACATTAAAAAAGAAACAAATATGAAAATCAAATCTTTAATATTAGCTACAGTTGTGTCGATCATTGTATTTACCTCCTGTGATGATTTCTTGAAGGTAAATCCCGACGATGCTCTCCCCCCAGAAGAAGCTTTGAGCGAGCAAAAAGACTTGGACAAAGCGCTGAATGGAATGTATTATACGCTGACAAATACCAGTTTTTATGGATGTAATTTCTTGGTACGAGGTGAAGTCGGTGGCGATGATATACAGCCTATAGGTCAGACCGCTTCTCGCACAGAGAATTATTATCGTTTTATTCACCGGATTAACAATTCTCCTGAAGGTCTTTGGAGTATTCCTTATGGAATTATCAATAGCGCCAATACAATGCTGGCTGTTATTGATAATATTCCAGAAACAGTTGAACGTGATAATTCGGAAGGTGAAGCACTTGCTATCCGTGCTCTTTGCCATTTCAATTTATTACTAACTTATGGTACACCTTATTTGAAAGATAATGGTACGTCTTATGGGGTTCCTTTGGCGGATCGGGTTATCTCAGAAGATGAACTACCCTCACGTGCAAGTGTGGCTGACGGTTATAAGATGGTTATAGAAGACTTAGAGAAGGCCATCGGTCTTTTAAATGAAGAAACGAACTATGGGCATATTAATCGTTGGGCAGCAAAAGCTTTGTTAGCACGTGTTTATCTTTATAAAGGAGATTGGGACAATGCTTTCAAATATGCTGATGAAGTAGCACAGGATGGCCCCTATTCATTGGTTTCCAATGCAGAGTATCTTTCTATTTGGGCACAAAAAGAAAATTCGGAATCAGTTTTTGATATTGACATTGATGAAACTCGTTCAGGTAACCTTGAATTATTTGGTTATGTAGCAGGTCCTGATGGATATGGCGAGTTAATTGCTACAAAAGCATTTGTTACTTTAATATCTGAATATCCAAATGATATACGTGCAGGACTTTTTGAAGCGGATAATAATGGAGAGATAAGGTTTATCAATAAATACCCGGGCTATAATGGGAAATTACCGGTTAATAATGTACGCGTACTTCGTTTATCAGATATCTACTTAATAGCTGCTGAAGCTGCACTGAAAAAATCAACTCCCAATCAGGATAAAGCAGATTTCTATTTGAATGAGATTCGAAAACGTGCAGTTCCCGAGTTAACAGATGTTACTGCGACAGAAGAGCTTATTTTGAAAGAAAGAAGAAAGGAACTGGTCATGGAAGGTCATCGCTTCTACGATGCAATGCGACTAGGTTTAACCCTAAACCGTGAAAAAACACCAGGTGAGGGTACTGACCATTACTTAAATTCAACGGATTTAATATCTCCGAACTGGGATGATTACAGAATAATATTAGCTATTCCACAAGCAGAAGTTGATGTTAACCCTAATATTCAAGGGCAGCAGAATCCGGGATACGAATAAAGTCTTCTTAAAATAAAGTTGTTTTAGCTGAAATGCACCCTAAAAGTTTTATATATGACTTTTAGGGTGTTTTCTTATATTTATTTTCTCTAATTAAACCTGTAATTCTCTATTATATAAGAGAATAAATATTGATTTAATATAGGCTAATTGGAAGTTAGAGTAAATGTTCTATTTATCGTTTTTATCGATACTGTTATTTGTTGTTTGTGAGAATGAAATTGTTCGTATTAAGCCCAACTGTACATAGTACTTTTTTATTGAAAAATCAAGACTACGTGGTAAATTATTGATATGCATGCAATTTACCAATCTGGTTTGGGTAGAAAATTCAAGTATTTCATACATTTTAATCTCTACTTGAACCCATAGTATTGGTTTTGTCACTCATTTATATTCACAATCAAACAGCAACTAGTTGATAATTAAGCATTTGAAAATAAAATAAAGGAACTTTTAGGTAGATACAAATATATGTTCATGTTCTGTATATATCTAGTTTCTAGATATTTAATAAATTATATTTGTCTTGATTTGAGTTCTATAAATATATATTTGTTATTGATTGTCAACAATATACGACCTACCGAGTTCTGCGAAAACATTGCAAATCTCTTACATAGGTATGCAGACGCAGGAGGTGGCTATAAAGTCGACTGTAAAAGTTTTCATGAAGTCCGACTCTGAAATGCTTGATGAAGTAATGGTGGTCGCTTATGGTACGGCTAAGAAATCGGCATTTACAGGTTCAGCTTCTGTGATAAAGTCCGAAACTCTGGAGAAACGCCAGGTTTCAAATATATCAAATGCTCTTTCCGGAACAGTATCAGGTGTACAGACACAAAGTACAAATGGACAGCCAGGAGAAAAAGCTACAGTACGTATTCGCGGTATTGGCTCCATGTATGCCAGTAATAATCCGTTGTATGTAGTAGATGGTATTCCGTACGAAGGTGACATTTCTGCCGTCAACTCACAAGATATTGAGTCAATGACAGTACTGAAAGATGCAGCAGCGGCAGCTTTGTATGGTGCTCGTGGCGCTAATGGTGTTATCTTGGTAACAACTAAAAAAGGAAAAACCGGAGAGACATTGGTATCATTGGATGCACGTTGGGGAGCTAATTCGCGTTTAGTGAAGAACTACGATGTATTGCAAAACGCAGCTACTTACATGGAAACTGCATACTCTGCCATATATAATGGTTATGTATATAATAGTAAATATACAGCTGAGAGAGCCTATCAACAGGCTAATGCCGATTTGATTCCAGGTTTAGGATATCAGATTTACAATGTGCCCAATGGTCAGAACCTGATAGGTCGGGATGGCAAACTGAATCCATATGCAACGTTAGGTTATAGTGATGGTGATTACTATTATACACCGGATAACTGGTCAGATGAAATGTTTGAAAGTAACATGCGTCAGGAATACAATCTGAGCGTATCTGGTGGTACTGACAAATTGAGTTATTATTTCTCTGCTGCTTATCTTGCCGATGACGGTATTATTGAGAACTCTGGTTTCGAACGTATTTCTAGTCGTATAAACGTAGATTATCAAGCTAAGAAATGGCTGAAGTTCGGTGTAAATTTAAGCTATGCAAATGTAAAAAGTCGCTATCCTGGAGATCAGGACACAGATGCAGCCACTTCATCGGGTAATGCCTTTTTTGTAGGTAACTTCATTGCCCCCATTTATCCAATGTATGTTCGTAATGCTGAAGGTCAGATTATGCATGACGCTAATACCGGTTATCGGATATATGATTATGGTGATGGTGAAAGTACAAACTTCACTCGTAACTTTATGAGTATGTCTAACCCAATGAGTAGTTTTCTCTATGATACGGAAGAATATTTAATGGATATCCTGAATGGGAAATGGTATGCCAAAGTAGATATTCTGGATGGTCTGTCTTTGACTGCTTCTTTAGGTTTGCATGTGGATAATACACGTTTACATATTGTAGGTAACAAGTATTATGGCCAGTCTGCATCCCAAAACGGTTCTGTGCAACAGTATTCATCACGCACGTATTCTCTGGACCAACAATATTTACTGACTTATAAAAAAGCATTTGATGTGCATCACATTGATATTTTGGCCGGATATGAGAGTATGGATTATAATACTGAATCTCATTATATTCTGGGCTACAATATGTATAGTGATAAGAACTGGACTGCCTCAAATGTGATCGACCGTAAAAATGGTTCCGGCAGCTACAATGAATATGCTACTATCGGTATCATCACACGTGCCAGCTATGATTTCGATGAAAAGTACTATGCAAGTGTTTCTTATCGTCGTGATGCTTCTTCACGTTTCCATCCGGATAATCGCTGGGGTAACTTTTGGAGTGTAAGTGCTGCATGGGATATGGCTAAAGAGAACTTCATTTCTCATATTGACTGGATTAATATGCTGAAATTGAAAGCTTCTTTCGGACAACAAGGTAACGATAACCTTCTTTATAAAGGATACACAAACTATTATCCTTACCAAGATCAATTTACAGTGAGCGGTTCGGAAGGAGTATTCTCTGACGGTGTACTCTTCTATAAAGGAAACAAAGATATCACTTGGGAAACATCCAATTCATTCAATGTTGGTGTGGACTTTGCTCTTTTGAAAGGATGCGTTGATGGTACTATCGAATATTTCAATCGCCAGACGAAAGATATGTTGTATTACAAGCCGGTAGCTATGTCCAACGGTTATACACAGTTCCCGATGAACATCGGTTCAGTACGTAACTCAGGTATTGAAATTGAATTGAATTACACTCCGATTCAGACTAACAATTTCAAATGGGTCATCAATTGGAACGGAACTATGATGAAAAATAAGATTCTTGAATTACACCCTGACCTGAAAGGGGAAATGATTAATGGATCTTATATCTATCGTGAAGGTGAATCTTTATATCAGTTCTATTTGACGAAATATGCAGGTGTAGACCATGAAAGTGGTGAGGCGCAGTATTGGGCTAAAGATACTGACGGAGCAGAATATAAAACCAGTGACTGGTCGGCTGCTTATAACACAAACCGCCAGGCCAGCGGTGATCTTCTTCCCACTATTTATGGAGGTATCGGTACTACATTGGATTTTTACGGTTTCGATTTTTCTATCCAGTGTGCTTATCAGTTAGGTGGCAAGATATATGATAGTGGTTATCAGGCGTTGATGCATGGTGGTGGCTCACATGACCTTGGTTATAACTGGCACAAAGATATACTGAATGCCTGGACACCCGAAAACACGAATTCTGATATACCGCGTATAGATGCAATTGATAAATATACCAATTCTAGTTCAGATCGTTGGTTAACAAGTTCTGACTATTTCGCTATCAATAACATTACATTAGGTTACACACTACCTAAAAGATGGTTGAGAAATTTGGGTATTGGAAGCTTGCGTGTTTACGGTGCAGCTGATAATGTGGCTCTTTTCTCTGCCCGCAGAGGACTTGATCCACGTATGAGCTATACGACTGCCTCAACAGACCGCTACACTCCTATACGTACCATTTCTGGTGGCCTGAAAGTAACATTCTGATAAATGATTGAATTTTATAAAAAAGAAAGAATATGAAAAGAATATATAAGATAACGCAAGTTGCTCTATTCGGTGCATTAGTAGTCGGATGTACTGACTTGGATACTGCCCCACTAAGTTCTACTATTACAGCCGACCAAAAAGAGGATGTGGTTGCTGCTGACCCTTCTAAAATTGAAGCTAGTGTAACTGCTATTACAGCTAACTTTACACAATATGCTAAAATTTATACCGAAGATGATAACGTACATAGTGATATAGGTTATCCTACTATTATGTTAGCTACTGATTCAAGAACTACGGATTTTGTAGCTGATATAACAGGCTACAATTGGTATTCTAATTCAGCCGATTATAGCGATTGCTTAAGTACGAGTACGGCTACCATCGAATTTTGGGGTACGCTTTACAACCAGATTTATACAGCCAACGCTGTTATTGGCACTGTAGATAATGAAACGTCTGACCCTACTCTGCAATTTTATTTGGCACAAGCATTGGCTATCCGTGCATTCGATTACTTTACGTTGGTACAGTTATATCAGTTCAACTATAAAGGACATGAAGATGCTCCAGGGGTACCCATTATCACTCCCGAGAATGCAGAAGAGGCAGCTGCAAATGGCTGTGCCCGCTCTACGGTAAAAGAAACCTATGAATTCATTTTGGGTGACTTGAATAAGGCTATTGAGTTATTGGCTAACACTAAGAAAACCCGTTCCGACAAGCGTTATGTTAGTCTTGATGTTGCTTATGGTATACGTGCTCGTGTTCACCTGACTATGCACAATTATGCAGATGCATTGAAAGATGCAGAAGCTGCACTTGCCAGTACATCTTCGGTTCCATATAGTAGCGCAGCGGTGAGCAAACCAACTTTCATTGATATTGAAGATGCTTCATGGATGTGGGGTATCTTAATTACGGATAAAGACCGTGTAAGTACTACTGGTATTTGTAATTTTCCATCTCACATGGGGTCACTGAATTATGGCTATGCCTCTGTGGGAGGATGGCGCAGAATCAGTCCAAAACTCTACAACCAGATTCCTGAAAGTGATGTACGTAAAGGATGGTTTCTGGATGATACAGGCGTATCTGTAAATCTGCCGGCAGCAGCACAGGCTTATATTACTAAAAAAGGTGCTCCGGTTTACACACAAGTGAAATATGGCCCAATGAATGACGAATGGGGATCAAATAACAATGCAACTGATGTGATTTTGATGCGTGTAGAGGAAATGTATCTAATTAAAGCAGAAGCACAAGCCATGAACAATGATGTAAGCGGTGGTGTGAACACTCTCAATTCATTTGTAAATACCTATCGTGATCCGTCTTATAAATGTACAGCTACAACAGGTGAAGCTGTGCAGGAAGCTGTTTGGCATCAGCGACGTATCGAATTCTGGGGTGAGGGTTTAGCCTATTTCGATATCATGCGCCTGAATAAAGGTGTTAATCGTTTGGGATGCGGATTCCCAAAAACTGCGGTATTTAACATTGCTGCAGGTGATCCGGTCCAAATTTACAGTATCCCCAACAAAGAGGTACAATACAATCCATTGTTGGAAAATAATCCGTTGGTATCTGCTCCAACTCCGATACCTGATGAAGAATAAGTTAATTATAAAAAGGATAGAATATGAAATATATCAATAAAATATTTAGCCTGTTTGCTATTGCATTGATGGCTGTGGCTTGCGATCCGGATGCGGAAAGTTATACTCCGGGAGGATTAGAGGAGGGCAACCAAGGAATTTGTTTTGCAGGTAATTATACCCAAACGGTAGAAGTTGAACCTGGAGTTACTTCTTTTATCCTTACACTAAAACGTTCTGTAACTGATGCAGCTGGTTCTGTGGATATAAAGGTCTTGAATAACGAAGAGAATATATTTATATGCCCTTCTACAGCATCATTTGCTGCCGGAGAGGCAACTACGACGTTGACTGTGGAGACTCCATCAGCGACAGCAGGGATTCTTTATAATCTAAAGCTGGCCGTGAGTGGTGATAATGTAAGTGAATACACTAGTGGATATAATGAAATTTCTGTTAATTTCAGTATCATTAAATGGGAATCAATCGGCACCGGTTATTATTTAGACGGTACTGTATCTACTTTCTTCGGCGTTGATCCTTCAATGCCGATGGCTGTAAAACTGGAACGGGCAGAAACGGCTACCAGCGTTCGTTTCCGCTTTGACAGTCCGTTTGCACGTGTAGCGACAGAAACGGTAGATGAGTATGGTGGCTACGATGGTTATCCTTTTAATGAGGAAAGCGATGTGGTACCGGGCAAATACCTCTTTACTATTGATGTGACCAACCAGGGAGCGGCATTATCACCAGTTGATTTAGGCATGGACTGGGGATATGGAATGTTCTCTATCGGTTCTGTATATGGAAATCTGTCAACAAATATTGCGACATACCCATTGGGGACTTATGATGAAAAGGCTGGCTGTATTACCTTCCCTGCCAACTCCTTGTATATTAAGATGGCGGATTATAGCGAAGGGGCTGCCTCACCTTGTGCTAATCCTTCATATCTGTACTTAAATGGGGATGCTTATTTAGAGTCCTTAGAGGCTGCTAAATAAGGAATTAGTGAATTAACCTATTAATAAGCTCCATTCTTTCATTTGTTTTATGCCAAATGAAAGAGTGGGGCTTATCTTATTTTTTCAAAAATCAAGAGTGCGATTCTTTATATAAATCATTGTATACCTATATTTAGCTAAGTTTTTTTAAGACCGTTCACTGGGGAGCGAGCGATCTTTTTACATTCATTCAGCATGAGCAACTATTGAGTATACCTCCCGAACAAGTTTCGATAATGAGAATGTAGTCAATAACAAGGATCTATCGTTTTTGATCTCTATATTCTTTTCTTATTTTTTAGTTGTATGCATTCACATTGCATCCGATCGAATATAGTGCTTTTCTTGAATAAAAATCAAGACATTTAAAAGAATCAATTTTAGATATAAAGTATATCGTTCTGATTTTGGTAACAATTTAAAATATATTATACAATTATGTATTGATGAGAACCCATAGTACCGGTTTTATTGTTTATTTTCGCTTGTTATATAATGATAATAATCTTATAATTAGATATTTAAAATACAAATCAAGGATAATTCCGGTAGATACAAATATGCACTAGCATTTCTTATGCACCTTAAAATCAATGTTTTGGTAAATATTTATTTTCTTTCATTGAGTTCTGCAAACAAATATAATCATCTTAATATCAGTTATATATATAGTACCGAGTTCTGCGAATACGTTGCAGATTTCGTATATTGGAATGAAGACGGAAGAGGTAAGCATTAAGCCTCATGTAAAAGTCACTATGAAGACTGATAGTGAGATACTTCAAGAAGTCGTAGTGACAGGTATGCAACGTATGGATAAGCGCCTTTTTACAGGAGCAGCAACAAAATTATCAGCAGATAATGTAAAGTTGGACGGTATGGCAGAAATCAGCCGTTCATTAGAAGGGCGAGCTGCTGGTGTGTCTGTGCAGAATGTATCAGGAACGTTTGGTACAGCTCCTAAAATTCGTGTACGTGGTGCTACATCTATTTATGGTAGTTCAAAACCGTTATGGGTGGTAGATGGTGTTATTATGGAAGATGTTACAGAAGTTGGAGCAGATAATCTATCTTCCGGTGATGCGGTTACATTGATCAGTTCAGCTATTGCCGGATTAAATGCTGATGATATTGAAAGCTTTCAAATTCTGAAAGATGGTTCTGCCACATCTATATATGGTGCACGAGCTATGGCTGGTGTAATCGTTGTAACTACAAAGAAAGGTAAAGCTGGCAGTAATAAGATCAGTTATACGGGGGAATTCTCAATGCGCTTGAAACCTAGCTATAATAATTTCAATATAATGAACTCCCAAGAACAAATGGACGTTTACAAAACAATGGCTAATAATGGTTATCTAAACTTTTCGGATGTTTATCGCGCCTCTGATAGTGGAGTTTATGGTAAAATGTACCATTTGGTTAATGACTACTCTAATGGTGGATTTGCTCTAGACAATACGCGTGAAGCAATGGATGGATATTTGCAGCAAGCGGAATATCGAAACACCGATTGGTTCGATATCTTATTTAATAATAGTATATCTCAAAATCATGCTGTCAGCATGTCTAGCGGCACAGACAAAGCATCCTATTACACTTCACTTAGTGCAATGGTCGATCCGGGATGGACAAAACAAAGTTCTGTGCAACGCTATACAGCCAACATTAATGCATTATATAATATCTCTCGACAACTTTCGCTGAATTTAATCGGTAATACCTCTTATCGTAAGCAGAAAGCTCCGGGAACACTAAGTTCTAGTATAGATGTAGTTAGTGGTGAGGTTAGACGTGACTTTGATATTAATCCTTATTCTTATGCCTTAAATACCTCACGTGCTCTTGATCCTGATGAATATTATGTTCGCAACTATGCTCCGTTCAACATCTTGCATGAACTTGAAAATAACAGTATGGATTTAACGGTAGTCGACCTAAAATTTCAGGGAGAATTGAAATGGAAACCATTTAAGAAAGTCGAATTGGCTGCTTTAGGAGCTTATAAGCACTCTGCTACGACTCAATCTCATAGCATAACCGATTATTCTAATCAAGCATGGGCCTATCGAGCAATGGATGATGCTACAATGAGAGATGCAAATCCTTGGTTATATACAGACCCAGATGTTATTAATTCACTTCCTCTGTCTGTATTGCCCGTGGGTGGTTTCTATCGGGAAACTAAATATGGAATGAACAGTTATGATTTCCGTGCTAGTATTAGTTACAATGACGTATTTGCCGAAGATCATGTAATCAATCTTTTTGGCGGTATGCAATTGACTGCGACAGACAGAAGTAAAACATGGTTCAATGGTGTGGGCATGCAATATGATATGGGTATGTTACCTTCTTATGACTATCTATTCTTTAAACAAGGGAAAGAAGAAAATACTCAATACTATACAGTCGAAGAAACCCGTGCCCGTGAAGTAGCATTTTTTGCAACCGGAACTTATTCATATAAAGGCAGATATACGGTAAATGGTACTATTCGCTATGAGGGTTCCAATAAGTTAGGCAAGAGCCGTTCTTCACGCTGGTTGCCGACATGGAATCTTTCAGGAGCATGGAACATGCACGAAGAAGCTTTCTTTGAAGATTTAAAACCCACTTTATCCAACCTAACGCTGAGAGCATCTTATTCCTTGACGGCTGATCGAGGACCGGCTGATGTAACAAACTCACATGCAGTGATAGGGTCTTATAATCCTTATAGGCCATTTGCTAGTGTGGGCGAATCTGGGTTGCAGATTGTAGATCTGGAAAATAGTGAACTAACTTACGAAAAGAAGCATGAATTCAATCTTGGAATAGATGTTGGCTTCTTAGACAATAGAATAAATCTTATAGTAGACTGGTACAAACGCAATAATTACGATTTAATAGGTATTATCAATACAAAAGGAGTTGGAGGACAGACCGCTAAATATGCGAATGTAGCAAGCATGCGCTCACATGGTATTGAGTTTACCCTTTCTACCCGTAACATCGTGACTAAAGACTTCAAGTGGAATACAGACTTTATTTTCTCTAACGCGAAAAATACCGTTACAAAGCTGGAATCACATTCACGTGTAATTGATATGATTTCAGGAGCTGGATTTGCATTAGAAGGATATCCGGTACGCTCTTTGTATTCAATGGATTTCAAAGGTTTGAATAAGAATGGTGTACCTACCTTTATAAACGAAAAGGGAGAATTGACCACGAGTGATATCAATTTTCAGGAGCGCATCAATAAAGATCACCTGGTTTATGAAGGACCTACAGACCCAACTATTACAGGAAGTTTTGGTAATGTGTTTAGCTATAAAGGTTTCAAACTGAATGCCTTCATAACTTATTCTTTTGGAAATGTAGTACGCTTGGATCCTGTCTTCAGCAATAAATATTCTGATTTGGATGCTATGCCTAAAGAATTCAAGAACCGCTGGACTGTTACAGGTGATGAAAACAGAACCAGTATCCCTGTTATTGCAGACAGACGCATGAATCAGCAGGATCAATATCTAAAACGCGCTTATAATGCCTACAATTATTCAACAGAACGCATTGCAAAAGGAGATTTTATAAGAATGAAAGAAATATCAGTATCCTATGATTTTCCGAAGACGTGGATTAGTCATTTGAAATTGAATGATCTTTCTTTAAAGTTACAAGCGACCAATCTATTTTTGATTTACTCTGACGACAAACTGAACGGTCAAGATCCGGAATTCTTCAATACAGGTGGTGTTGCAGCTCCGGTACCCAAGCAGTTTACCCTGACATTGAGAATGGGAATTTAATAATTTAAAATCTTAGAAATATGAAAAAGATAAATATACTATATTCAGCAACAATGGCTGTCTTGCTTCTTTCATCATGTAGCGATTTTTTGGATACGATGCCGGATAACAGAGCCGAGATAAATACTGAAGCGAAAATAACCTCTCTGTTGGTTTCAGCTTATCCCGCTGCTTTTCCCGTTATGATGGCAGAAATGGCATCTGATAATGCCATGGATAATGGACCTTTATTTTCGGTAGAATTTCAGTCACAGGAAGATGCTTATCTATGGCAAGATATTGTAACCGATACAGATGAAGATGCTCCCCAAGGCCTTTGGGATGCATGTTATCTTGCTATAGCGTCAGCTAACCATGCACTGCAGGCTATCGAAACGATGGGAAATCCTTCCAGCCTGGCACCGCAAAGAGGAGAAGCTTTAATTTGCCGTGCGTACGGTCATTTTATTTTAGCAAATACATTTTGTGAAGCGTATAATTACGAAACTGCGAGTAAAAAGTTAGGTATTCCTTATGCAATCAATCCAGAGACTGAAGTTTCTCCTGATTATATAAGAGGTACATTGGAAGAAACCTTTTCCAAAATAGCGGCGGATATTCAAGAAGGATTGCCTTTGATTGATGATAACTTATACTCAGTACCTAAATATCATTTTAATAAAAAGGCAGCAAATGCCTTCGCCGCTCGATTCTATTTGTACTATTTGCAAGCGGATAAATCTAACTATGAAAAAGTGATAGAATATGCAAATGCTGTATTGGGAGCAACACCCACCAAAGTGTTGCGCACCTATGATGCGGATTTTGGCACCCTATCTTCTCCAACCAATGTAGCCGATGCTTTTATCTCTGCCAAATCACCGGCTAATTTGCTTATTACTCCTATTTATAGCTCATGGCCTTATACTTATGGTCCTTGGAACTTGTCGCAACGTTATGGACAGGCGAAAGAAATTTGCGATAATGAGAACCTTCGCGCTGATGGCATTTGGGGAACAGCAAAGAATCTGGTAGCGGCTAATACGATTTGGAATCCTCAAGAAAAAATGCCTTTCCCGAAATTGGGTATGTATTTTGAATATTCGGACAAGGTGAATGGAATAGGGCATCGCCATGCTATTATGGTACCTTTCACAGCGAATGAAACCATTCTTTGTCGTGCCGAAGCATATATAATGAAGGCACAACCTGAATACGGAAAAGCAGTAACAGACATTAATGATTGGTTAGTCTCCGTTTGCTATGCCGGTAAAGCGCCCACTGTGACAGAAGATGACATCAATAACTTCTATAAAAGTATAAAGTGTATGCCTACTGTCATTACAAATGCGGCAGAGCGTACAGTAAAGAAGCAATTGAATCCTATAATCGCTTTCGTTGACGCCAAACAGGAGAATTTCATTCATTGTATTCTCCATCTCCGCAGGGTAGAGACCATTCATGAAGGTCTGCGTTGGTTTGATATTAAACGTTATGGTATTGAAATTTCTCATAACAGAGACGGTTTAACCCCTGATGTATTGACAAAAGATGATCCCAGACGCGCATTCCAGTTACCTCAGGATGTGATTGATGCCGGTTTGGAAGCTAATCCTAGAAACTAAAAAAAGAAAGAGTATGAAAAAGTTTAAATTATTAATATTGTTGGCGTTAGCCATGGTTGCAGTTTCTTGTAGTGAAGATGATCTGGATCCCAATAGCATTTTTAATCCGGATCCTCAGGAACGTAATGCTTTTGAGACATGGATATTGGAGAATTACACCAAGCCCTATAACATTGATCTGAAATATAAGTTTGATGATGTAGAATCAGATATGAAGTACAATGTTACACCAGCAGATTATGACAAGTCTGTAGCTTTAGCCAAATTGGTGAAATTTCTATGGATTGATGCTTATGAAGAATTGTTAGGTAGAGAATTTATTGCCACCTATTGTCCCAAAATCATGCATCTTATAGGCTCTCCTGAGTACGAGAAATCCGGTGGGTCTATGGTGTTAGGAACAGCAGAAGGTGGATTAAAAATTACCTTGTTCAATGTTAACGATTTGGATACTAAAAATCCGGATATTGAATCACTGAATTATTGGTATTTCAAAACCATGCATCATGAATTTGCTCACATTCTGCATCAGACAAAGAATTATTCAACTGATTTTAATACGATATCCGCCGGTAAATATACCGGGCCGGGTTGGGTAAATCTTGAGAGCGATGCTGTAGCCATGAAGATGGGGTTTGTATCCAAATATGCTACAACTGAAACTCAGGAAGATTTTGTTGAAACCATTGCGATTTATGTTACCTATACTGATGAACAATGGCAAGCTATCTTGGAGACAGCTGGAGAAGAGGGAGCTCCCATTATTCTTCAGAAATTTGAAATGGTGAAAGAATATTTGGCAGAGTCTTGGGGAATTGACATTGATAAATTACATAAAATTGTTCAGGAACGTGAACAGAAAATTGGGGATTTGGATTTAGGAACATTATAAATAGAATAGAATATGAAAAAATATATTTATCTTTTCTTTGTTGCATTTTCTCTTCTTATGGTAGCGTGCACACCGGAGGTGGAAGACATTTTCGGTGAGAATGCAGCGAATAGAATAGAAAAAAGGATGGCGGCGGATAAAGCTGTACTAACTGGAGCGCAAAATGGTTGGCTAATGGAGTATTATCCGGCAAGTGGGCAAATTTATGGAGGCTATAATGTATTGGTTCTTTTTAAGGAGGATGGTAAGGTGACTGTGTCGGCCGATATCACAGGAGTGGCTACCGCCCAGGCCACAAGTACGTATAGACTGAAAGAACAGGCTGGTTCTACATTAACATTCGACACCTATAATGATATTTTCCACGTGTTTTCAGATCCTAGCAATGCATTACAAATAGGTTCAGACGGATTAGGGATGGAAGGAGATTATGAATTTACTGTCATGGAAGCAACTGCTGAGAAAGTAGTATTGCAAGGAAAAAAGACTGGAAATACGATTATCATGACTCCGTTAAATGGAAGTTGGACTGAATACCTCAATGGTGTCATCGAAATGGATCAAAAGATATCACGAATTCCTCAATTTACCTATACTGATGGAAATTTCAAGGCATCAGTCGTGCAGTCATATCGCACTCTGGCAATCACATATCAGGAGAATGGAGAGGATAAGGATATAACAGTTCCATATATAATGACTGCTACAGGCTTAAAGTGTATGGAACCTTTAGAGTTGAATGGCAAAAGTATTGAGACTTTAGATTTTCAGGATGTAGGAGAAGATGGACAACTTGTATCAGGAGACGTAATTTTGACTCCTAAATTCCCGCTGAATTATTTCTTAATGAATGGTGACTGGTATTTTTCTTTTAGTAACATGGGGGCAATGGGGCAATTCTATTGGAACTATGTTAAGGAAAATGCTTTAGATCCGAATGAAATCCATTTGAGTATGGCTGCATTTACTCCGAATGCATCTGATGAATTAATATTCTATTGGGTATGTAAAGGCTATAATCCTGGGATGCTATTGTTTAAGGTAACAGCGATAGGTGATGATCAGGTTAAAATTAAATTTGCATTAAATGGAAATGATGTGGGAATATTGTTCTATCAAAAACTGGGTTGGAGTTATATGATTTATCCATTCAGCGGTGATGATGGTGTGACATTTACACTAACAGTAGATGACATAAAGAATCCTTCCGTCATAACAATGACTGACAATGCTGAAAAGGCAAATGTGATTACATTGCAGAAAGAAGAGATTTTAGATCCGTTTGATAAGTAAAATAGTTGTACCCTTAGACAATTCGTCTATCGGTTGTTTTTAAATAAAGTGTTTTAAGGGGATATGTCGTGAGACATGTCCTCTTTATCAAAGCCTTGACGAAAATATATTAAAAACTTTCCGAACACGAAAATACAATAATATGAATTTATTAATTTAAAAAGAGACGAACATGAGAAAAAGTTTTTATTCATGCCTGTTTTTGATGAGCCTTTTACTCACAGGAACAGCCTTATGGAGTTGTTCAGATGACGACGACAATGGAAAAGAAGGACCGGGTGAACCGGATTATACCGTAAACGTAGAAGTAGACGATACACAGACCGCCTCAACATCTGCCGTTCTTGTTTTGCAAACAAAAGGTATCAGTGAGTATGCTTATCAGGTAAAAGAAGGCGATGTAAGCACACTTCCTGATGGCGAAGAATTATTCTTGGCGGCAAAAGGCGAGGGTAACGTAGTAGAATGCAAGAGTGAAACAGAGAAACTGTCTATTCTCGGTTTGGAAGGTAACAAGAAGTATACAGTACTTGTTTCTCTGAAACATGAGAAAACTGATAAAACGGTAGAATATATTGTAAAGTCAGCGTCTGTAACTACCGCAAACTATGATAAGCTATTGACTGTGCTCAGTACAACCATGTTTGGGCTTAAATTCCATGTAGAATGTCCAGCCGACAAATATTTTAAATATGCTGTAGCGGACAAGCTTACGTATGAATCTCGTAACATGCAATTTGAATATACCGGGATGGATATGACTTACTTGGAATATGGTGCTCCCATAGCCAAAGGTCCGCAAACCATTGAATGGGAAAAAGTTCCCATATACGCCGATGCTCCAGACGAGGGAACCTATCAAATATATCCGGGTACCGCTTATTATATTTTAATTGCAGAATGCGATAAAGATGGCAACATGAATTTTGAATCAGAAGGCGGCGGTGGTGATGATGGTCCTATCTTGGGGTCTGCTATTGATACAAGAACCTCATCTCTACCGGGATTGGTAGGAGATTGTATGGATAAGCCTATAGATCAAGGGGTAACATTTCATGGTTTTTTCGCACGACAAGAAGTGCGCAGTGAGGCTCCTCAGAAAGGTAATGGAGAAGTGAAAGTGAAGATAGCGACTCAAACAGAGCATACTTTAGCCTTCGATTGTACTCCGACCGGTGATGTTAAAGAATATTTGGTGTCAATGCTTGATGAAACTGAATACGAAACAGTGAAGAGATGGGTTGGCAAAGATGGATTGCAAGCAGCTATTTTGACTGGGATAGTTCCGGTAATAGCTCAAGAAACGGAAGCGTCTTCTTTTTCTATACCTGGCTTGGAAAAGAAAGCAAAATATCATCTGTTTATTACAGGTATTTGTGATGAAGAAGGTGCTGTTCAGACCTATACAGAGATGGAGGTTAGCACGATTGAATCTACCAAACCACTGCCTGTAATAGAGATTACCCCCATTGAGGCTCCCGAAGGCTTTGAAGCCGGCGCTCCTTATAATGTATGGTTCAACGTCAAGGCTGTAAACCATGATTGCGTTGCTATGAAGTATCTGTTAAATAGTGTCGCCGAATGGACGTCTACCTTGAATGGAGAAACCAGTATAGATGATCTGTTTAAATATTATGGACAACCTTTGGATGAAGAAACTTTAAAGAGTATCAATAGTGATGCAGGTGCTAATATGTCTTTCAGTTCATGGGAAGGTACTGAATCTATACTGAAAGTTGCCGCATATAACGAAGATGAGGCTTACGGAATAAGTGAAGGGCGCAATCGGACACCAGAAGAACCGGATAAAACACGCATTGAATCTGATTTATTCAATACTTTGCCAAGTGATTATACAGCCCGCTTAACAGTGGATAATCAACCGAAAGATATTAAGATGACTGTAACCACCAATCCGTTCTGTGATAGTCCATCTAATTACGCTGCGTTCAAAAATAATGAAAATTACGCAGGATTATTAGCTTATTTTATTGAGTTGGAGAGAGAATCAGGTTCGGCTACACCAGAAGTGACCGGAGAGGCAAGACTGAAAGAATCTTTTGAAGATTATAAGGAAATGGAGGCTAAATATGTTAGCAAATATCGTGGACAGAACCGTATAGTGATAACAGGTTTCGATGTGCTGGATGAACGGAGCACTTATATGTCTCCATGGGCATTGTTCTGTACTCTTAATGGATATAATTCTTATGGTGTATCTGACTTGTTCTATGATTATGGACCGAAGATGTTTATTGAAGTAACCAATGACAATGTAGTCGTTCCGACTAATACTATGTTTATTCCTCCTGTAATGGACTGGTCGGATGCGGCTTATTATCTGGCTGCCAAACCGGTAGGTGGCTCCCAATGTGGTTTCGCCGATTTTCCGTTAAATATATCAGAAGATGGTAATACTTTAGAAATCGGTTCAATAACCGGAACGGACGGTGAAACTATTTTTAATCCGGCATTGGCGCAATTTTATGGTGCAACAGCTTATAGCATATTCTCAAATGACACACCGATCGTCATGAAGAGAGGGTGGACTGGTGCAACAGAAAAAGCTCTCAAAGCTGCTGTAACGCGTACAGGAAAGAGCGTTGGTAATAGAAAAGGTAATCATTACAAGACTACCTATCTGCCAGGTTTCAGCATCAAGCGTAAGCACATAGAAGCTACCTATATTCCTCTGAATGAATGGATGAAAAAGCAAACCAAGAAATGATGTTTGATAAAGCTGACTAAATGATAGATTGATTTTTAAATATAAGACTCTGCTACTGTTTCTCGATATCGGAACAGTATGCAGAGTCTTATTCTTTTATATTACATTAATTAAGCGACAAATGAAAAAAATATTTTGTTTATTGTGTATCCTGTCACTCTACGTAGCCGGAATTACGGCGCAAACCTTGCCTGTGGTAAATGTGGAGAATGCCAAAGGCGAAGCTGTCTCTACTCAATCTTTGATCACCGGCAAGCCCTTTATCCTTTCTTTTTGGGGAGTTACCTGCAAGCCCTGCATTACGGAACTGAACACCTTGAATGAAGTTTTAGAGGAATGGCGTGAGGAAGTGGATTTTGACATCGTTGCCGCCTCTATTGATGACAGCCGTTTTACTTCACGCGCCCGTTCCATGGCGCAAGGTTACGGATGGGAATTCACTTGCATTTTCGACAAGAATCAAGATTTGAAACGGGCTATGAACGTATCTCTTACTCCACAAACTTTCATTATCGATGCAGAGGGAAATGTGGTTTATGCACATTCAGGCTATACTCCCGGCAGTGAACTGGAACTATTGAAAAAACTAAAAGAACTACAGAAGAAATGAAGAAGTTTCTCTTTATTTTAGGGCTGACAGGTTGCAGTGTATGCTCTCATGCCCAGGTTGATTTAGGCAAGTACGGACAACTTTCCGGCAGTCTTGAATCGAATAGTATTATCTATGTAGATGATAAGGATTTGCCCAATTCTGTTACTGACACGCACTTTGGTAGCAACAACTATCTGAAAATAGATTATACAAATCAGAAATTCTCTGCCGGATTCCAACTGGAAGGCTACTTTCCTACTTTGCAGGGATACGATATGGGGGGGTATGATGATAAACACAGTTTTATACTTGGCAATAAATATATCAGTTGGCAAGATAAATATTACGGTGTTCGCGCGGGTGACATCTTTGACCAGTTTGGCAGCGGACTTATTTTCCGTAGCTATGAAGATCGGCAACTGGGATTCAACAACTCGCTGGAAGGCGGGCAGGTTCGCGTAAACCTGAAAGACTATGTGAAAGTTCGTGGAATGTACGGGCGCCCTCGCCTGTATATGCATCATGCCGATTCTTGGGTAGGAGGAGCGGATTTAAGCTTGTCGCTTACGAAATTGGCTAAAATAGAGTCAGCGGATTTTAGTCTGGAAGGAAGTTATGTAAACCGACATGAGTCAGTAGCCGAAGCATTGAAGCCGATAGTTACCACTCCCAATCTGAATATGTATTCGGCACGCGCCAATTTCGATTGGAACGGAGTGAGCGCCCGTGTGGAATATGTAAATAAGAGTAAGGATCTCAGTGAAGCTACGATGGAGGATATGCGCATCGGTTATGCCTGGTTGGGAGAAGTCGGTTACAATTATAAGCAGTTCTCCGCTTTAGGAACTTTCCGCGTATTAAAGCACATGAACACCATGTTGACGCTGGAAGGACAAGGTACCGGCAATGTCCTAAATTACCTTCCTGCTTTAACACGCCAATACACTTACATGCTCGCCAACCTTAACCCTTATCAAGTCAACGTCAATGGAGAAGCGGGTGGACAAATAGATGCCTATTATTCTATCCGCCCTAAAGGGCAGCGTAGCAAGTATTGGAATTTTCATGCCAATTATTCAACTTACTATTCGGACAAGAAGCAAACCGGAAAGAGCCGCTTGCTATGGAGAGATGTCAATGGTGATATTGAGCATCAATGGAATAAGAAGCTGAAAACATCCTTACTGGTTTCGGTACAGGAATGGAGCCCGACTCATGGCAGTACTGAAAAGACCTATGCTTCCAACATTTTCGTTTATGATATGACTTATAAGTTTGACCGGAAAACTTCCATTCGCGGAGAATTGCAGTATCTCTATTCTGAAGATTATGAAAAAGATTGGATGGCAGCTTTGATAGAAGTTAACTTTGCTCCGCATTGGAGTGTCTCTGTCAGTGATATGTACAATCATGGAAAGACAGAAATACACTATTATAACGGCAGCGTCAGTTATACCTTCGAACGTACCCGCATTCAGGTGAACTATGGACGTAATCGAGCCGGCTATGTTTGCTCGGGTGGTGTGTGCCGCTATACACCGGCATATACAGGGGCAGGCATTACATTAACAACATCCTTCTAACTATTACAAATGAATATAAATATGAAATGTTTAAAATATTTTTACTTATTTCTTGTTTTAATAATGACTGCATGTGTAGGAAACCCCGGAGAAGATTTAGAGGGACCTACGCTTCCGGAAATCCCTGACGGCTTTGTACTTGTACCTTCAGGCGCTTTCTTTAAATCGGATGGCAAGGCAGTGATTACATTTAAAGTGTACTCCGATAAACAAGATGTGACTGCCGATGCCCGGATTTATAAGGAAACATCCTCAGGTGTTGAACGTATGGAATCTGCTGAATTTAGAACGACCGAGGTAGGCAGTTATACTTTTTTTGCTACCTATAAAGGCATGACAACAGATAAAATAAAGATATCTGCAACCGCAGGAGATTTCCCTCCTCTGCCGGAAGATGCCCAACCGGAAAAATTCAACGGGTTTAAACATCGTGTCGTGGCCACACAATTTACCGGAACAGGCTGCGGTTATTGTCCTAACGCCATATCTGCCATAAGCAAGTTTAAAGAAAGTGAACATGCGGGCAAAATGTTGTTTGCCGCTATCCACAGCTATAGTAGCGATGATCCGATGAGTAATGATGACGCATTTGTTTTAGCTCGCAGAATGTCAATCAGTTCATATCCATCCATTGTTCTTAACTTAAACTCCAAGAATCTATTAACGAGCCTTAATGCTTCAGCATTCTATACGCAAATGGTTGCAGGCATGGAAGGCTTCTTGCGGGAAGAGGCTCGTTGCGGTATTTCCGCAAGCGTAAGCAAGAATGAAAGCTCTATTAACCTTTCTGCCAAGGTAAAAGTGGGAGAGAGCGGTAGTTATCACATTGCCGCATGGTTGTTGGAAGATGGTATCAAAGCCTCTCAAGCCAATCAAACGAGTGTGAGCATGGATCTCAGTACGCACAATAATGCACTTCGTTCTGCAAGCGCGACTTCAGCAGCTGCCGGTGTTTTATTGGGAGATAAAGAGACGACAGAAGCAGGTACAGAAGTGGAATTCCATCATGAATTCAGCCTTAGAAACGTGGCGAATATACAGAAATGCCATGTACTCGTGATTGTAAGCCGTAAAACTGATGAATACCGCAATCCTATAGCCGATAATGCCATTGATTGTCCGGTAGACGCTTCTGTTGCTTTTGAATATGAATAACCTCTAAATAAGACAATTTATGAAACGATTATATTTTCTATTTTTATTATGTCTTGTTGCTTCTTCCTTATTGGCTGATAGTGTTAGTGTGGAACGCGCACAAGCCGTTGCACAGCAGTTTTTTGCAGCACTGGAACCTGCAACCCGAAGCGTTCCGTCCCAATGGCGATTAGTGTGGGATGGGGAAGATGGACAGACCCAGAACGTCTATAACCCTGCTTTTTATGTATTTAACAGACAAGAAGGAGGCTTCGTGATAGTAGCCGGTGATGATATTTCCAGCCCTGTCATAGCATATAGCCGTAATGGAAATTTTCCTGTCGAAGAACGCCCTGTTAACTTGGATTTATGGATGAAGCATTACCGGATAGAGTTGAACAAAGCTCGTGAACTCAATGCCACATCTGAGGTCGAGATCCTTGATACCTGGGATAACATAACTGTTCTTGCCAAACGCCAAACAGCTGAGGAAAAACGATTGTTGGAGACTGCCTTGTGGAATCAAGCCAAACCTTTCAACAATAAATGTCCTTCCATCAGTGGTTCAAAGGCCATGACTGGTTGTGTAGCGACAGCTGCAGCCATCATTATGAAATATCATCAATGGCCCGATAGTGGAGAAGGAGAACATTCCTATAAAGATGGATTCACGAATCGGAAAGCTAATTTTGAAACGCCATATCAGTGGGATAAAATGTTGAATGATTACAATGGAGATTATACAACTGAAGAAGCATCGGCTGTAGCCACTTTAATGTGGCACTGTGGAGTGTTGGCTGAAATGTCCTATGGTGCTTATTCCAGCGGGGCTGTTACCGCCACATTGATTGAGAATCTCATGAAACATATGAAATATAATAAGGGTATGCAAGAGATTTATCGTGAGTGGTATGATATGCCGACATGGAATAAAGTATTACGGGATGAACTGAATGACGAACGTCCTATTCTGTATGGAGGAGTAACGCCCAGCAATGCCGGGCATCAGTTTGTGGTGGACGGATATGAGGGTGACTATTTTCATGTGAACTGGGGATGGGGTGGTTTGGCCAATGCATTCTTTTTGTTAACCAATTTAAAACCGGATACGCAGGGAACTGGTGGAAGTACCATTGATGAGCCTTACTCAATGATGCAAAGCGCAGTGGTAGGTATGGAAAAAGCTGGAACGGCTCCTAAATGTAAAGACATTCTATTGTTTGTTATAGACAAATATGATGGTGTTAATTATAAAGGATTGACAACTACAGAGACTAATATCCAGAAAGGAAAGCCTTTTAGTGTGCAGTTTGGTGTAATGACGAATTACATGGCTACAAAATTCGATGGTACGATTGAAATACGTCTGGAAGACAAAGAAGGAAATAGTAAAGAAGTACTGTTAAATCAAGATATGGTTTTGAATAACTACCAAACAACCACGGCTAATGCTGTTGCCGCCGTAATTGACTTGACTATTGAGAAGAGCGATATCGAACCAGGAGACCGTATCCGTACTTATGCGAAGAGCAAAGGGAATTCAGAATGGATGTTAGTAGGAGGGCGTTTTGGAAATCGTTCGCAGAGTAAAGTTGAATATGCTTCTTATGAAATAATCGTTAAAGAAGATACAGGTACGGGAGTGGAAGAAGTAGAGCCAAACGAATCTTCCTTCTATATAGAAACTGATGCTAATCGCAATATAACGGTGATAGATATGGAAGAATTTGATCAAATTAGCGTCTATAGCACAACTGGTGTATTACAGAAGCGATTTGATGTGGGGTCACAACAGCAAATTACATTCTCATGTAGTGATTGTCCGCCTGGAATTTATATCTTATCTTTACAATCTAAACAAGGTGTCAAACATAGAAAATTTATGCTTCTGTAAAAACTGATAAGGGAGTTGCATAATGTCTTATGAAGTGAAATATAAGTTCACGAGATAAAAAATCCGTCTTACTAGATGATTTTCACCATCTAATAAGACGGATTTTTTATCTCGTTTGGGTTGAAACGATTCCCCTTGAAATAAAAGTAATATATTTTGGAATAGCTCTTTTCAAGAAATACAAGTACTATTACAATATGACTTAATTTACTGATTTTTGGTATACAAAACACTATAAATAAAGTATATATAGTTAAAAAACGGTAGCAAAATAGTATGTATATTTAAACTATATATCTATTCAAAATAGGTTTATAAGATGTTAGCTACAATATAATAAGTTCACTATAATACATTAATGCATTGTAAATCAAGAATATATATGTGCTATAGTTCTGCGAAGACTTTGCAGGTTTCGTACATTGGTATGCAGACACAAGAAGTGGCTATTAAACCTACTATGAAGGTCTTTATGAAGGTGGATTCAGAGATGCTTGACGAAGTTATAGTGGTAGCTTACGGTACTGCAAAGAAGTCTGCATTTACCGGATCTGCGAGTGTTGTAAAGGCAGATAAACTAGAAAAGCGCCAAGTATCCAACATTACCAACGCATTGTCGGGTAGTGTAGCCGGTGTACAAACTACAAGCAGCAACGGCCAACCAGGAACTTCAGCCACAGTACGTATTCGTGGTATTGGTTCTATGGCATCCAGCAGCAATCCGTTATATGTAGTAGATGGAATTCCTTTTGATGGTGATATTTCTTCTATCAATTCACAGGATATTGAAACTATGACTGTACTGAAAGATGCTGCCGCAGCTGCTTTGTATGGTGCACGTGGTGCTAACGGTGTTATCTTGGTTACCACTAAAAAAGGTAAGGACGGTAATGCACGTGTATCTGTAGATGCACGTTGGGGTAGCAATTCCCGTCAAGTAGGCAAATACGACGTGATGGAAAACCCTGATACGTACATGGAGACTCTCTATAAGGCTCATTACAATGCCGCTTATTACAAATTGGGACGTACCCCAGAAGCAGCGCACACTTATGCTAATACACAGTTGTTCCCGGCAATCGGTTACCAAATATATACATTACCTCAAGGTGAGGGTCTTATCGGTATGGATGGTAAAATCAATCCAAATGCGAAGTTGGGCTATAGTGACGGACAATATTACTATACTCCGGATGATTGGACAGATGGAACGATCTCCAGTCAAATGCGTCAAGAGTATAACTTGAGCGTATCAGGTGGTACAGATCGTTTGAACTACTATTTCTCTGCCGGTTACCTGGAAGATAACGGTGTTATCGAAAATTCAGGTTTCAATCGTATTTCTACGCGTTTGAATGTAGACTACCAAGCAAAAAAGTGGCTGAAATTCGGCACCAGCTTAGGATATACTAACTCTAAGAGCAAGTATCCGGGCGACCAAACAGCTACTGCTTCTTCAGGAAACGCTTTCTTACTGGCAAATAATATTGCTCCAGTTTATCCGATGTATGTACGTAACGCTGATGGTTCACTGGCTTACGACAAGAATTCAGGCAATAAGATTTATGATTATGGTGATGGTAGCAGTACAAACAGCACGCGTAACTTTATGTCCATGTCAAACCCCAAGGGTGACTTGCTTTATAATAAGGAAGAATACCTGATGGATATCCTTAACGGTAAATGGTTCATCGAGTTGTCCCCAATTGAAGGACTGAAACTAACAGGTTCATTAGGTGCCTATATTGATAATACACGTTATAATGTTTTGGGTAACAAGTATTATGGACAGTCTGCAAGTTACGGTGGTACTGCACAACAAGAACACATACGTACATCCGCCTTCAACCAGCAATACCTGGCTACCTATAAGAAAAGCTTCGGCATGAACAATTTCGATGTTCTGTTAGGTTATGAGAGTTATGACTACCGCTATGAATATAGTTATGCAACCGGGCAGAATCTTTATAAGGATTATGACTTCACGGTAAACAACACTATCGATAACAAACGTGGTGGCGGTGCTCGTGACGAATATTCTACCAGAGGCATTATCAGTCGAATCAATTACGACTTTGATGAAAAATACTTTGCCAGTGCTTCTTACCGTCGCGACGCTTCTTCTCGTTTCCATCCTGACAAACGTTGGGGTAACTTCTGGTCGGCCAGTGTCGCATGGGTTATCAGCAAAGAAGCATTTTTGGAAAATACAGAATGGATTGATATGTTGAAGCTAAAGGCTTCGTTTGGTCAACAAGGTAACGATGCATTGCTGAGAAACGGTTATGCAAACTACTATCCGTATCTGGATCAATACTCCATGACCGGTGCTAATGGTATATTCTCGGATGGTACACTTTATTATAAAGGCAATCCAGACATCACTTGGGAAAAAAGTAACTCCTTCAATATAGGTACTGACTTCACACTGCTCAACCATAAATTAGAAGGTACAATAGAATATTTCAACCGTAAGACTAGCGACATGCTTTATAATAAGCCGGTAGCAAACTCCAACGGTTACAGTTCTATTCCAATGAACATTGGTTCGATGACTAACTCGGGTGTAGAAATTGAATTGAATTATACTCCGATTGATATCAATAATTTGAAGTGGAACATTTTTGGGAATGCTACTTTCCTGAAAAATAAAGTAAATAAGCTGCATCCTGATTTGAATGGTGAATTAATCAATGGTTCACGTATTTATCGCGAAGGTGAATCTATGTACCAACTTTATCTAGTGAAATATGCAGGTGTTGACCCCACTACCGGACAATCTTTGTTCTGGGCGAAAGATGATGAAGGAAACGCCTATACAACAGCAGACTATGCTGTCGCTTCTAATTGCAAAGAAGCTACCGGTGATTTGCTTCCGACCGTCTATGGTGGTTTTGGTACTAGCTTGGATTTCTATGGTTTTGATTTTTCTATCCAGTTCTCTTATCAGCTGGGTGGTAAACTGTGGGATTATACTTATCAAGACTTGATGCATGGTGGCAGCAACAGTAATGCCGGTTACAACTGGCATAAGGACATTGCTAAAGCTTGGACGGCAGAGAATCCGAATACAGATGTTCCTCGTTTGTGTGCAACCGAAAACTATGATGCAGGTTCAAGCTCCGACCGCTGGATTGTTTCTTCCAACTACTTGTCTATTAACAATATTACTTTAGGTTATACATTGCCGAAAAGAATCGTACGCAACCTGGGAATAGAATCACTTAGAGTTTATGGTGCTGCCGACAATGTTGCATTGTTTGCTGCACGTAAAGGATTAGATCCACGTCAAGGTTATGTATCATCTACCACCTCTACGTATGGTGCATTACGCAGTATTTCGGCAGGAGTGAAATTAACGTTCTAAACTATACTAACTATAAAGCAGAATAACAATGAAAGATATAAAATTTAAAATATTCGCATCGGCACTTGCAAGTGTATTGCTTGTGGGGTGTAATGATTTGGATACCGAACCACTGGGTGCTGTTGTTACAAGCGACCAGAAAGAAGAAGTTGTTAAAAACGACCCAGAAATGGTATCGGCAAGTGTAACGGGTATCACTGCGATGTTCAGTGTATATGGCAATGCCATCCCCACTTCTTTTGGACACGACGACTTCGGTTATGGTTCAATTATGCTGAACTTGGACAGCCGCGGCACAGATATGGTTGGTTTAGATATAAACTATAACTGGTTTACCCGTTCTATGACTTTTGAGGATCTTTTCTTTAACTATCGCCCGACAAACATATTATGGCGTACGATGTACAACCAGATCTATACTGCTAATGGAGTAGTGAGTACCATCGACCCGGCTACGGAAGATAGCTCTCTAAAGTACTACCTGGCACAAGCTTTGTCTATACGTGCATTCGATTATTTCGTATTGGCCCAGATGTATCAGCATACTTATAAAGGGAATGAAAGCAAGCCTTGCGTTCCTCTGATTACAAACGAAAATGCCAATGAGGCTGCTGCTAATGGTTGCGCCCGGTCTACCGTGCAAGAAGTTTACGATCAGATCATGAGTGACCTGAACAAAGCTGTATCTTTATTAGAAGCTACTGACAAAACCCGCGGTACCGATAAGCGCTATATCAGCAAGGAAGTGGCTTATGGTTTACGTGCACGTGTCAATCTGACCATGCAAAATTGGACTGCGGCAGCTGAAGACGCTCAAAAAGCCATCAACGGTAGCGGTACACCTTATAGCCGCGAAGAAGCAGGTGCTCCGGGCTTTACGGAAAGCAGTGACCACTCTTGGATGTGGGCCATTGTAATCGCTGAAACAGACCGTGTAGTAACTTCCGGTATTGTGAATTTCCCTTCACATATGGGATCACTGAATTATGGATATGCTTCAGTAGGATCATGGCGTATGATCAACAAGAAGTTGTATAACGAGATTCCTGATACAGACGTTCGTAAAGGATGGTGGCTCGATGCCAATAAGCACTCTGACAATTTGAATGCAACACAAGTAGCCCAAGCTACGAAATATGGTTGCCCCGCTTATACCCAAATGAAATACGGTCCTTATAAAGGAGTAATGGCTCAAAGCACTAACGCAAGCGACATTCCTCTGATGCGTGTGGAAGAAATGTACTTGATTTTGGCAGAAGCACAAGCTATGGGTGGAAATCCTTCAACCGGCGCAGCTACTTTACAAAAGTTTGTAAATGACTATCGTGACCCTGCCTATGTTTGTACCGCTTCCAGTGCAACAGCCGTACAGGATGCAGTATGGCAGCAACGCCGTATTGAACTTTGGGGTGAGGGCCTTTCTTATTTTGATATTCTGCGACTGAACAAAGGTATCGACCGTCGTGGAGCAGGATTCCCTGCCGCTTATGTATTTAACGTGCCGGCTGGTGATAACACCTTGATCTACCGTATCCCTGAAAGTGAAGAACAAGGTAACTCATTGATCTCGGCATCAGACAATAATCCGGTAACATCAATTCCGTCTCCGGTTACAGACAACTAATGAACATAGGTAACAAACTGAAAAATAGCATTATATGAATTTCAATAAATCAATTTTATCCATAGCGCTGTCGGTAGCGGCTGTCATGTTTGTCGGCTGTAGTACCGATGGTTATTGGGACAAAGCCCCGATAGACAGCGAAGTGAAATATACGTTCGACCAGAGCGAACAAACCTATAGCGTAGCAGGTACTGAAACGTTGACTGAAATCAAGATTTCTCTGACACGCAATACCAATGTAGGTGCATCGACCATTGCCGTAGATGCAAAATTTAATGATCCTGCATTGAGCGGACCGGCTGAGGTAACATTTGCAGATGGTAGCAATACCGCCATTTATACGATTGCAGTAGGCAACATTCAAGTAGGTGTTTCTTATAAAGCGACTCTTTCCATAGCAAAGGATAATACCTCTGTATCAGGCAATTCTACCACAACAATTAATTTAAGCAAATTGTACAATTGGGTAGCAGCCGGTAGCGCTCAGTTCTATACTTCATGGTCAGGAACCATCGACGATAACGGTTTGGTAGGTGACGGTGTGAAAGTGGATATAGAAAAGGCAGAAGGTGGTAATGGTTTGTACCGACTGGTAAGTCCCTACTATTATTCAGAAACAGCAGCCGGTGCAACAGGAGTGACTTTGGAAAAGGGACACCATATCCAGTTCATCGTCAATGCCGCTAATGGTACACCTGTCGGATTTCCATCTACGGTTCAGAAAATGGGTGAAGCGAGTGCAGACGACGGTAACTATTACTTTGCCTACACACCGGGTAAGAACAACTGTTCGTTTGAGAATGATGGAAGCCTCTATATAATGCAAGCCTTGGTGGGAGTTGATGAAGGTGGAAGCAGTGTCAGCTTGGCCTATTATCAAACTGTAGCATTTAACTGGAATACGAATTATCCATGGTGACAATCATACGATAACTGAACAGTTTAAATACCTCCGAATGTCCAACCTGACATTTGGGGGTATTTTTATATCAACCCTTCTTTCAAAATATCCACCAATATCGGCTTTGCCCCACTCACAAAACACTCCACAGCAATTACCATCAGAATAAGTCCCATCAGGCGCATCATCACATTATTTCCCGTTTCCCCTAAAACTTTTACCAGTCGCGTAGAGGCACGCAAGATGAAAAATGTAATCAAGTAGATAAAGGCGATCATACCAATCAGTACACCTTTCATTTGGATAGTATGGGCATCCTGCATCAACACAATGGCGTTTGCTATGGCACCGGGACCGCAAAGCATCGGAATCCCTAAAGGGGTGACGGAGATGTCATCGGCATAAGTTTTAATCTCTTCATCTTTCAATTTCATTTGTGTATAACGTGCCTGCAACATATCAAAACCGATTTTAAAGATGATGACACCACCTGCTATACGAAAACCGTTTGTAGAGATCCCAAAGAACTTGAACAGGAACTGACCTGCAAAGGTAAAGACCATAATCGTGATGAAAGCCACTAATGTAGCACGAGACACTACAGACTGTCGCTCCTTATCCGTCATTCCATGGGTCATGGTCAGAAAGACGGGCATAGTCCCGAGAGGATTTGTCAACGTAAAGAAAGAAGTGAAACAAAGCAAAGCGAAAGGTAAAATAGTATCCATAGCTGCAAATTATGTGTTTACGCTGACAAAATTACAACTAATCCCTCAATGTCACAACAATTGGAGCAACTCTTTCAAATCTGTAATCTGATAAGTAGGCTTAAATGGAAACTCGGTACGTCCCGTTACATTATAGAACACTTGATGCATACCTACTCCCTGAGCACCCGTTATATCATTTTCCCAACTGTCACCCACCATCAACGATTCACGTAGTTCAGACTGGGTAGCCGACATGGCAAAATGGAAAATCTCGGGCCATGGCTTCAGGACACCAATATCATCTGATAAAACTACTTTCTTGAAGTAATGGTCAATTCCAGCAGAACGCATTTTGTGGCATTGCAGTTCCTGAAATCCATTGGAGAGAATATAAAGATTATATTTAGGTGCCAGATATTCCAGCACTTCCTGCGCATGGGGCATCAATCTGCTTTTTGTAGGAATAACCGCAAAGAAGTCATCAGAAAAAGCTTTCGCTAAAGCCGCATCCCCCTCTCCTACTGCCTCTAGCGGATAGAGAAAACGTTGACGATTCAATTCTTCTTTTGTCACTTTTCCATCTGCATATTCTGCCCACAATTCGATATTACGCTTCTCATAGAGTTCATAGAAATGGTCAAAAGACCGAAAATAGCGATCATATTCATATTTGCGATACATTTCCTCAAATGTATCACGGGCATTAAAAGAAAAGGCCCAGAGAGTATCGTCCAGGTCGAAAAAAATATTCTTGTACTGCATATAAAAAGAAAATGGCAGGGATAACCCTTCCCTGCCATTCTTATAATTTAATTAAGTTATTTTACTTGGATAACCAGGTATCTGGATACGCTCCAGAAATCTTTCGGATTCGTAATCTTCAGAACGAGCTGATCTTTATCATCTTTCTCCAAAGCATAAGAACCTGCCGGATGAGTGGTCAAGACATCTGCACTCTTGGAATACAACTTAATTTCTTTCGTTGTACGAATATCAACCTGAGTAAAGTAATCCTTATTGATATCACTATCCTTAAGCACTTGCTTTTTCTGGAAGAGACCGGTATTTGTCAGAATATTCTGATCCTTCAGTTCTTTCTTTGTTCCGAAAACAAACCAAGCAGTGTTCAGTGCCTTATCCTGCTCAGCTACGGTTTTAGCTTTTGCTTCATTTTCGGCAGTAAGCACTTCTTTGTCAGTTGACAGGCCAGTCACAGCTGCATCCAGTTCCTGAATACGAATATTCTTGGAGGCAAGTTCAGCCTGCAATTCCTCGATACGCTGGGTTTTGGCTACCAATTCCTGGGTCAGAGATTCTACAGCTTTCTTCAACTGGGTAGAGTTATTCTTGCTACTTTTCAGCATAGCTTCCAGTTTAGCGATCTGCTCTTTGTTTTCCTGCATTTGTTTCTGGATAAATTCAATATCAGTGGCTATTTGCTGCTTAGCTGATAAAGAACCTTCTGAAACCGCACCACGCTGCAAGTCTACGCGGCTTTCGGCGGCATTGATTTGGCGGAAGCCTTCAGAGATATCATTGAAAGTACCCATCATTTCATCCAGTTCAGCATTACGCTGAGTAAGTTCCATCAAAAGAGAATCATTTTCAGCTTTCAGTTGGTCTTTACTTCCACCTGACAAGCCGTCGCACGATGCCATAACGGCCGCACATACAATTAAAACTGCTAACTTTTTCATACGCTTTTGTTTTACGTTGGTTAATGAAGTTATTTAATCGTCTATTCCTGCTACTACTATTACTATTTCTCCACGCGGGTCATTGGCTGTGAAATGCTCAATCAATTCAGTCAGAGTGCCACGCACCGTTTCTTCGTGTATCTTCGAGATCTCCCGGGATACAGATGCCTGACGTTCCACACCGAAATGCTCTGCAAACTGAGTCAGCGCTTTCACCAGACGGTGGGGAGACTCATAAAACACCATGGTACGGCGTTCCTCTGCCAATATCTTCAGACGTGTCATGCGTCCTTTTTTCTGCGGAAGAAAACCTTCGAAACAGAATTTTTCATTCGGCAAGCCCGAAGCAACCAAAGCCGGCACAAGAGCTGTAGCCCCCGGCAAACATTGTACTTCAATACCGTTGCGAACACACTCACGCACTACCAGAAAGCCCGGATCAGAGATTCCCGGTGTACCTGCATCCGATATTAACGCAACAGTTTCACCCGCCTTTATTCTATTAACAACACTTTCCACCATTTTATGTTCATTAAACTTATGATGGGATTGCATTGCGTTCTTTATTTCAAAATGCTTCAGTAAGATTCCGGAAGTGCGCGTATCTTCGGCAAGAATCAAATCCGCCTCTTTCAGAATACGAATAGCCCGGAATGTCATATCTTCCAAATTTCCTACCGGAGTAGGCACTACATAAAGTTTTCCCATATCCGTAATTGCTTTAGCTGAAGTATTTCTTAAGAAGTTCTATAAAATCAACCACCGTTTCATTCTCTTCATCAGGATTAACGGTAGAAGAAAAGAGTTCCAATGCCTTTTCCAATGAAGGAGCAGCACCCAATTGGTGTATTACTTCATTCATACGGGCAGTATTACCACCAAAAATCTCACGGGCAAAACGGAATGAGTCATTCAGACTGATAGCATGCCGCAGATCAGTGGCTGGTTTTATCCGCTCTGCTAAAATAGGCGATGCAGAAGATATTATTGCGGACGGTTCAGACTCGGGTTTGGGGTTGGATTCGGACTCAGGCTTGGGAGATACAATCTCTACCGGCTTGGTGATTTCAACAACGACCGGTTCTTCTACAGGAGTCGGTTTTACCGGTTCAGGAGCAGCGGCCGGTTCGGGAATAACCACTGGAGCGACAGGAGCTTCAGGAATGGCAACTTCCTCTACGGGAGTTTCGTCCAGCAGTTTCTGCAAAGCATCCAGTCGTGCACGCATCTGCTGTATATTCCGTTTAGCTACTACCTTCAATGTAGGGTTGGCGTCTGTTGCAAGAACTTGCATTAAATATTTCAGTTCCTGAATATCCAGTTCTATGTCGTCCAATAATGTCTGCATTTCCTTTCGCATCACAAATGTTAATGCCGCAAATGTAGAAATAAATAATGAAAAAATATCGGAAAGCCATTAAAAGTGTTATTTTTGCGGCTAAAATAAACATTTTAGAACAATGGTATTATTCTCGGAAGACCATATACAGGAAACCAATCGTAGAGGAAAGATCGAAGTTATATGCGGCTCAATGTTCTCTGGTAAGACGGAAGAACTGATCCGCCGTCTGAAACGCGCTAAATTCGCCAAACAGCGCGTAGAAATATTCAAGCCTGCCATTGATACGCGCTATTCGGAAGAAGAGGTTGTATCTCACGACAGCCATTCCATTGCTTCTACGCCGATTGATTCATCGGCAAGTATCCTGCTGTTCACCTCAGAAATCGATGTAGTAGGTATCGACGAAGCGCAATTCTTTGATAATGGTCTGATTGATGTGTGTAATGAGCTTGCCAATAATGGCATACGTGTTATCGTAGCAGGTCTGGATATGGACTTCCGCGGTCTTCCCTTCGGTCCTATGCCGGGACTTTGCGCCATTGCCGATGAAGTATCCAAGGTCCACGCTATCTGTGTGAAGTGCGGACAATTAGCCTCCTTCTCACACCGCACTGTCAAGAACGACAAACAAGTCCTTCTGGGAGAAACAGCCGAATACGAACCCCTCTGCCGGGAATGTTATCTGCGGGCAATAAAGGGGGACCGGACTGCCACCGGTGGATAAACTATAAATAAAAAGCAAAAGCCTTATGGAGCGTAAGAAAATTACATTCGACAGTTTTATCCGTGCTGTCATTCTCGGTGCTATCATCATTGGGGTATTAATGCTCCTGAAGCGATTGAGCGGCGTATTGCTTCCGTTCTTCCTTGCTTGGCTTATTGCTTATCTGATATATCCGTTGGTGAGCTTCTTCCAGCATAAGCTACGGCTAAAAAACAGAATAATATCTATCTTTTGTGCCTTGCTTACCCTTAGCGTTATAGGAAGCGTTGCATTCTATCTGCTTGTGCCGCCCATGATTCAGGAATTCCTGCGGGTAAAGGACTTATTGATAGAGTACTTCAGCACCACTCATACAGCAAGTAATGTCCCCACTACCCTCTCCGAATTTATCCGGCAGAATATCGACCTTCACATCTTAGAGCAAATGTTCAGCCAGGAGAATATATTGGATGCCCTTAAAGTAACCGTTCCTAAACTATGGTCGCTTATATCGGAGTCTATCAACCTCTTATTCGGGTTCTTCACCGTCTTCCTTATCCTATTATATATAGTGTTTATTCTGCTTGATTACGAAAGCATTTCCGAAGGCTGGGCACACCTGATGCCAAAGAAATACCGGAAAACAGTAACCGGCATACTGAATGATGTAAAAGACGGCATGAACAGATATTTCCGCGGACAGGCATTAGTAGCTTTGTGCGTAGGCATTCTATTCAGTATCGGCTTTCTGATTATTGATTTCCCGCTGGCCATTGGTTTGGGATTATTTATCGGTGCGCTGAATATGGTGCCTTACCTACAAATCATCGGTTTTGTCCCCACCATCATGCTTGCCATTCTGAAAGCTGCGGATACCGGTGATAACTTCTGGATCATCATAGCTTCGGCTGCTGCTGTATTTATAGTAGTACAAATCATACAAGATGGCTATCTCGTTCCCCGTATCATGGGAAAGATTACCGGCCTGAATCCGGCTATTATCCTGCTCTCCCTATCCATTTGGGGATCGTTAATGGGAATGCTGGGTATGATTATAGCTTTGCCGCTTACCACTCTGATGCTCTCCTATTATCAGCGATACATCATTAATCAAGAAAATATTTATAAGACAGAAACCACTGAAGATCAACCAATAGAGGGTATAGAAGAAAAATAATGCAAACTTTTTTCCTCATATTCCTTGCAAATTAAATAAAAGTACCTATCTTTGCACCCGCTTAACAGCAATAAAGGTTTGATTCGCTAGCTCAGCAGGTAGAGCACAACACTTTTAATGTTGGGGTCTTGGGTTCGAGCCCCAAGCGGATCACCAAGAAGCTGGACAAAACCAGACAAAGAAAAGACAACTCCTACAATATCAAGGTATTGTAGGAGTTTTTTCTTTGTATAAAGTCTGTGACCGAAGACACGAAAAGGTCACAAAAAGACAGACTTTCGTGACCAATTCGTGACCTGTCCGACCTTTCGGATTTTAGGTCACGGAATGTCTGAAATTGGCGGTTTGTTGTCTTGATTTGTCCGTACTGCAAACATCTCATTTTCAGTTTATCAATTTAATTTTGTAACTAAAAAAAGAGATTATGAGAAGTACTTTCAAGCTACTCTATTTCGTCAAACGAAATGCAGTAAAGAAGAACGGCAACGCACCGATTGTCGCACGTATCACTATCGACCAAGTTGTAGCCCAGTTCAATACCAAGCTGGAAATAAATCCGGCTCACTGGAGCGTGAAGTTAGGCAAGGTTTCCGGCAGAACCGCAGAAGCCGTACATATCAATTCCATGTTGGAGAGTATTCGCAGCACGGTACACCAACATTACCATGCGTTAATGGCGCAGGACGGATATGTGACGGCAGAACTGGTAAAGAACGCCTTTTTAGGTAAGATTGCAAGGGAACGGACTTTGATAGAGTTCTTCAAACAGCACAATGAACAATACTTGGAGAAAGTGAAGATGAATACCGCAGACAAGACCTATTCACGTTACGAACTGACAAAGAAACGGCTTGTTGAGTTCATGAAGTTCAAGTATTCGGTTTCCGATATACTGATTAAAGACATTAATGTGGTGTTCATTGAGGACTTTTTGCTGTATATCAAAAACAACTACGGGTGCAGCCACAATACGGCGATGAAGTTTGTGCAACGCTTTCGCACGGTGGTAAACTTTGCCAAGAATACGGGTTTAGTGACTGCCGACCCTTTCGGTAGTTATCGGGTAAGGTTTGAACGTACCGATAGGGATTATCTGACTATGGAAGAAATTACCACTATTTACAATCATGAGTTTAGCTCTAAACGACTGGAACAGGTACGTGATTTGTTCATTTTCAGTTGTTATACGGCACTTTCCTACATTGATGTATGCGAGTTAAGGCAGGAGGACATTCGTACTGGATTTGACGGTAATTTGTGGATTATACGCAAAAGGCACAAAACGAATGTTACATCTACCGTCCGATTACTGGATATACCCAAAGCCATATTGGAAAAGTACAAAGAGCAGTTACCAAACGGTAAGATTTTACCCATTATCAGCAATCAGAAAATGAATGATTACTTGAAAGAAATCGCAGCCATTTGTGGCATTGAAAAGACCTTGACCTACCATGTGGCACGCCATTCGTGCGCCACTTCGGTGTTGCTCGCAAACGGTGTTCCCATTGAAACGGTATCTAAGATTTTAGGTCATACCAACATCAGGACTACTCAAATCTATGCGAGGATTACCGATTTGAAGGTAAGTAGCGACATGGAAATGTTGGCTCAAAAGTTGAACACTCCACACCGGACTGCCAGCCGTTGAAATCGTGTTATCGTCAGATAACAGCAAGGTGTGATTTGTGGCACACAAATCTGTTTTCCGTGCCGCAAAACACCTTGGGCAAATTCACTCCGAAGTCGTATTGCCAATCAAAGAAAGATATTCCCTAACTAAAGATTTTTTCGCTCGTCGGGACGGGTGGTCCCGCCCCTTGCCGCTGGGCGTTCCCCGACCGATGAGTTTATTTTGCAATCCTGCAATCTTGTTTTATTGAAATATTGATAGCTGGATTGATTGAAATCTTGCTTTCAATATGGCAGGCTGGATTGAATGAAAACAATACAACAGTGGCGAAAAGAAAAAACAGAAGTTTGTCATTTACTATCATCTTCATCCATTCGTTTGACTAAGCTGTCTTGTAAACGGCTAAGATATGCCGTCCGGTCTTTCTTCCGTTCTTTCATGGCAATATAGGCAGCATAATAATTGCCTAACTCCACTTGGAATACCGTACCGAGAAAGTTCATCATTTCTTTTATTTCCACGTTGCCATTGTTAATGTCGCCCGAAGAAACAAGAGAATACCCCAATTCTATCAAAAAGACCTTTTTACCCGTGAAACGAAAAGGATATTTCAGACACTTTTGCAGGTTGTCTTCTACTTGGGTATTGGTTTCCAGTTTTACCAATCTTTTGTTCAGATAGATACGCAGCATTTCATTGGCTATTATCTTAGCCACCTTATAATCATATCCGGTCGAGAAATTCGGGTCTTTATCGAATTGCGCGCTATCGGTACATAGGCGTAAATCAGACTTTCCACGAACAAAATAATATTCATCATACAATGTTGAATGAGAGCGATAATATTGGTAAAAGTCCAGATTACGGTTAAAGAAGTAGGTCAAGTTATCCAGTTCTTTACTGATATAGTTTCTGATTACATCATTACTACCATTGGGGCATTGTGTTTCTATCCGATAAATCTTATAGAAGAATAGCAGCCTGCCAAGAATTTCCGGTTTCTGTGTTTTGAAGAATGTAATTTCATCCTCTTTGGCTGGAAAAGAATAAGTTTGCAGTTTTGCTTTTAAATCATTGAGAACCGCCTGCAAACGATGTACCATTGAAAGAGAATTTTCGACAATATCATAACCGTAGAGGTCTATCTCGTCAATCTCTACATCTATTTCTGATAAAATGTTTTCTAAAAGCTCTTTCATCTTTTCAAAATCTATAATTATCAATCAAATATTTCTCTTATTCGAGATAAGAGAAAGCCGGATATGGACGATATAGAATAGAACACATTCTTAGCATTATGACTTTCTAATGTTTCGCTTTGTGAAATACTCCATGCGGCAGACAAACATTTCACATTCGCTTTCTGACATTCTTTTATATCCGAAACCGTATCTCCGATATACACGATTTCATCTGCTGACAAATGATAAGTATGCAGCAATTCTTCCAACGCTTCCGACTTGACGTTTCTTTCCGCATTTCCGGTAACGACCTTTGCAAAGCAGTTTTCCATACTGAATTGCCGCAGTGTTATATCACAGCTTTTTGCTCCCTTACCGGTGATAAGTGCCACGACAATGCCCTTTTGCTTCAATAAAGTTATCAGTTCACGTATTCCCTCAAAAGGTTTCGGGCACATTGTTTTATGTAATGTTTCATAGATTACATAAAAATCGTGTAACGCTTGTTGCTGGTATGCTTCAGCAACCACACATTTTATCATGCCTTCTTCATTCAGTCCAAATGTCTGTACTACTTCCTCATCCGACAATTCACGTCCGGCATAGGGTTGTGTGGCTTCTTTAAAAGCCTGTATGCACATCGGCAAAGTATCACCTATTGTACCGTCCAAATCAAAAGCGACTAATTTAATCATGGCTATACGAAGTATTGATTTCCCGAATTACCCTACATGGATTTCCTATGGCAAGACTATTTGACGGAATGGATTTAGTGATAACACTTCCTGCCCCGATGACACTTCCCCGACCAATAGTAACACCCGGCAGGATGATAACACCGCCACCAATCCAGCAGCCATCCTCAATGGTTACGGGCAAAGCATACGTGTGGCGAATATATTCTATACCATTTTGCTTTTCTACGGGTTCTAAACGTTCATTCAATTCCACCGGATGAGTAGCCGTATAGATTTGTACATTTGGAGCTATCAATACATTGTTTCCGATTGTGATTTTATTGCAGTCCACAAAGGTACATCCGGTGTTTATGCTGACATTGCTTCCTATACGGATATTACAGCCATAATCACATATAAAAGAATGCCCTACCGAAACCTTTTCGCCAATGCTTTCAAACATTTCTTTCAATAACGCATACTTTTCCTCTTTACAATCATACGGTAATGAATTGTATTTCAGCAACAATTCATGCGTCTTTCTTTTAAATTCCATAAATACGGGAGCATGACAATCGTACCATTCGCCCAACAAGCATTTTTCCAATTCTGTTTTCATACCTACTCATGATAAAAGTTACTACTATTTTTCTATTTGTGGCAAAGTTATACATATTCATAAAATAAAATCTGTATTCTTTTTCTCTTTATTTGTATCTTTACACCTGAATAGCAAATTACATAAAATGAAAAGGGAAAATCTACACCAACCATTTGAAATCAGTTTCAGTGAACTAGTCGCAATTAAAGGAACATGACCATACGTTTTTTGAATTGGTCTATATTCTATCGGGTACAGGTGTTCAGTGGATAAACAATAATAAGTTTTCTTATCATGACGGACATCTTTTTATGATTACTCCCGGTGATATACATTCGTTCGACATTCATACTACCACAAAGTTTGTTTATATAAAATTCAATGACATCTATATTCATTCGGCAGTTTTCGGTGCGGAGAATATCCAACGGTTAGAGTTTATACTACAACACGCCAACCATCGCCCCGGCTGCATCTTACGCAACCAAACCGACAAATTGCTGGTAAAACCTATGATGGAAGCGATTATTCGTGAATACTTGAACAAAAAGATATATAGCAGTGAAATTATTACGCAATTAATTAATACAATCGTGATTGTTGTCGCCCGTAACATTGCTTTGTTCCTGCCTGAACAGATAGACGAAAATTCAGAAGAAAAGTCACTGAACATATTACAATACATCCAGTCGAATATTTGCTATCCCGAGAAGATAAAAGCCAAAATGATAAGCCAACATTTCGGCATTTCCCCCAATTATCTTGGGAGATATTTCAAAAAGCAGACCAATGAAACCATGCAGCAATATATCCTCAATTATAAAATGCAAATGGTGGAAAGCCGTCTTCTGCACAGCGAAATGAGAATTAGTGAAATAGTAGAAGAACTTGGATTTACAGATGAAAGCCATTTGAACAAGCTATTCAAGAAATACAAAGATTGCAATCCAACAGATTTTAGGAAGAAGTATAGATTATGATAAAGCTGTTTATTAGTTTCCAGCTCTAATTCTTTTATATGTATTTCATAACTAAAGAGTAGTAATATACATTTTTTTACACTCTATCTATCTGAATCAAACGTTTTTACAAACTAAAATTTGGATTTACATACTAATTATGATTATTTTTGTAATTCAATAATTCAACGAACTTAAAAATATGAAAAATTACAGTTTAAGTATTTATCAAATTACAATAAATAAACGTTTTAATAAAGACGAAAAAGTATATCTGTCTGATTATGATAATGGCAAAGATTTATTCTTGCAACTAAAAGAGGTTCTTGAAACATGGAAATTTGAAAATATCCAAGAAAGTTCACCAACAATAATAAAAGATGAAGAAGAAAAGAAAATCAGTCGGATATTAAAGCATTCAGATGGCACTGTTGAGTTGTATTCACTTGGTCGGTATATCTCAGGGATTATTGAATCAGGCGAGTTTGGCACAGAAGAGAATATTATCAACTCAAATACTGGCGAATTAAAATATCGGAAGAAAGCTGAAGACGCTCAAATGATACCGTTTTTTTTCATGTTCCATATTCCTGAAAATTCATATTACGGGTATCTAATTATTGAAAGAATTGGAAATATAGGTATTTATTCTACTTTGACAAAAGCAATTCAAAAACACATAAGTCTCCAAATACAAGATAATTTAGTTCTGAAGGTAGAACCATTCATGATTCAAGAGGTATTAAACCAAAATCTAAATATTGTCTCAGAAGCTAAAAAGGTTATTTTAAAGGGGATACGCAATCAAAGGCTAAATCTTTCACAAATTACAGAAAATCTAATCACAGAAGATAACGTACAAGCAGACCTTGTCTATAAAGCTCCCCGCAATCGTTTTCTGCAAGTTCGAAAATGGTTAGATAAACTTAATGCATCAAAAAACAAAAAAGGTGGATATACGTTTCAAGATATTGAATATGCAGATGTAGCCTTTGAACTCAAAATAGGAGGAAATGTAAGAACAATATCGATTGCAAGAATTAATGGATTAGGGACATATATAGAAATAACCGATAATATTACAATAGGGGCTAATGGTTATCCTACATATGATTCACTAAAAATAGAAGCCCAAAAACTATTATCATATATAAAAGATGAAAAAAAGATATAATTTCAACATCATAAAAATCTTAGCATATCTTTCTACGCTTTTAGCGTTCGCAGTAAGTATATGGATAACAATCATTGTTATAAAGAATATTTCATCTTACCAACAAACTGAATTTGCAATCATTAGGCAAATGAAATCCGGATTCGGTGATTTAATAGCTGGTACTATTGGCATTTTTTTGTCATTTGCAGCCACACTCTTTCTCTTTGTTACATTCAGAGAGCAGAGAAGACAATTCACGGAAAATCAAATAGATACTGATAAAAATAGATTTGAAAACACATTTTTTAATCTTTTATCAATGCTATATCAAGTAAGAGAAAATGTTAACAAAGAAATTTCACTAAGCACCAATGGACAAATAAAATCCATTAAAGAATTTTACGATGGATTTAAAAAGAAATACATTGAACTTATAGACACAAAGGAACAAAAAGAAATTTCTATTTACTTATCCAAATCACAAAGAAACACTGTAGAGAACGACCAGATTGAATATTATTTAGGGCAATTATATGAGCAGTATGTTGAAGAGAAATCTTGTAACATAAGTTATTATTTCCGATATATATTTAATGTCATAAATTTTATTATAACTCAATGGGAAAATACCCAAGATAGTGATGCTTATATTCATAAATATCTAAATTTTGTTCAAGCACAAATGTCTAATGAAGAATTAGCACTTATATTCTATGACGTCATTTCTCATTATGGATTAGATAGTAGCTATATCCATGCATTTAAAGGAAAAATAGATAATTATGGTTTTCTAGAAAATATTGATGACCGAGTTCTTTTAGATAGAAGACATCATGTTATTTTCCCAAAAACAAAATTTAGATTCTTAAATAGAAGCGAAAAAGAAGCAAAATCATAACATATCATAAGGTAAACTTAGTGCAAGGTGCAAGTATATATCTATAATATAGCTTGCACTAACCTTAGAATGTTTATTTTCAACGGTTTGCATAATCCAAAAATAATGCGTACATTTAAACCCAAGATGTTGGCAGACAGACACCGGACAACAGCAGACAGTTTTCAAGGACTAAAGCGTGACGGATGCAAAGCCTAAATTTCTGAAAGCACTGATATTGAGGAAGAAATAACGCTTGGTTCATGTCCCAGACGGATCACTAGAAAAATCAAGCAGTTATCTAATTTAGATAGCTGCTTTTTTTGTTTTAGAATACTACGGTTTTAGTCTCAAGTTAAACCAAGAGGGATCAACGTAAAAACCTGAGGGCTTTTCTTTTTTAAGCATAC
>ULRW01030371.1_pt1 | contig 56905 bp, 53 predicted proteins | sample 1955581 | NCBI WGS metagenome assembly ULRW01 (sample SAMEA4835687, study PRJEB28245) | human gut metagenome | biome: gut microbiome; material: fecal sample | place: Denmark | collected 2008 | reverse complement strand
TTGTGCTAAAAAATGAAGGTGTGCTTTTTGACACACCCTCAAATAATATAGTGCATATACAGCTACGTCCGCTTCAAGTAAAAAAAATCCCGTATCACTTTCATCCGAAATGCAATCCACTCCGTTCCTGTGATACGGGAAAATATAAATAAATAAAATATCAGTTAGCGCTTCCTGCCGCACTCAGTCTTTTCTGTTCTTCGATCAGCTGCATGTTCTCCTTCGCCTTCGACAGGAAATCTTTCACAAAGAAGTTTTCCTTAAAGCTGGTAGGAGCTGTTCTCATAATATCTTCTATCTGCGGAGTCATCATTGGATAAGGCAGTGTACTGCACAACATCATGAAGACGCTGGGACCTAGTACATTCTCGTAGTTTTCGGCAATAAAACCTTTCACATAATCGTTCATTTCCTTCAGCAAGTCTTCACTTTCCTTATTCAGCTGTTCGTGAATATCCTCCAGATTAGCACCATCAAGTACCATACGTGCCTCTTTCCGGTCTACCTCATCAAGTTGCAATTCAAGCGAGTTACGTTTTTCTATAAACTCATAAAGGGCATCATTCAAAGGAGTTCCTTTAGCCATCAATTGTTCATTGGATAAAGTCACCTTAATTTTTCCACTCTCCAAAACAACCGGCATAATGCCTTCATCGTCCATATACAGGGTTACCATCCTAACCGAGTCCACAGGCCCTTCCATATGAAAAAAACCGTGAATCACCTCGGCCGAATCAACCGTAATCCATTGTCCATCATTCTGAAAGACTTTAAGAAACAGCATTTTTCCATCAAGACTAGTAATAGAAGAGGTACCCTCAACTTTATACTTGTTGCGTCCGCAGGAAGAAAACAGTAACAATGTAATCAAAAAAGGTAAAATATAGCTTATCTCTTTCCTAACCATACATCAAAGATTTATGATTTTCTGAGGTGCAAAGGTATTAATAATCCTTATAAAGAAAGAGGTAAAAAACGTATTTTCATTTGCTTTACGTATTTTTGCACATTAATTAATCAAAAGCATTAAAAACTAAATATGTCCACTTATGCACCTTTTGCCAAACCGCTCTATGTGATGCTGAAGCCCGTAGGAGCCGTATGCAATTTGGCATGTGACTACTGTTATTACTTGGAAAAGTCCAAGCTGTACAAAGAAAATCCCAAGCATGTGATGAGTGAAGAACTGCTGGAAAAATTCATCGAGCAATATATCAATTCGCAAACCATGCCACAGGTTCTTTTCACCTGGCACGGTGGTGAAACCTTGATGCGTCCCCTTTCCTTCTATAAACGGGCCATGGAGTTGCAGAAAAAATATGCCAACGGGCGTACCATCGACAACTGCATACAAACCAATGGCACATTGCTCACCGACGAATGGTGTGAGTTCTTCAAAGAAAACAACTGGCTGGTAGGTGTATCCATCGACGGACCGCAAGAGTTTCACGATGAATATCGTAAAAACAAACAGGGACGTCCCTCCTTCCATAAGGTGATGCAAGGCATCAACCTCCTGAAAAAGCACGGAGTAGAATGGAATGGCATGGCTGTAGTCAACGACTACAATGCCGATTATCCCGAAGAATTCTACCGCTTCTTTAAAGAGATTGGTTGTCATTACATCCAGTTTGCTCCTATTGTAGAACGCATCATGCCTCACGGCGACGGACGCCATCTTGCATCGCTGGCCGATAGCGGCGAGATACCATTGGCCGACTTTTCCGTTACGCCGGAACAATGGGGCAACTTCCTTTGCCGTCTGTTCGACGAATGGGTAAAAGAAGATGTAGGAACTTATTACATACAGCTGTTCGACTCTACCCTGGCCAATTGGGTAGGGCAACAACCGGGTGTCTGTTCCATGGCACGTACGTGCGGACATGCCGGCGTAATGGAATTCAACGGCGACGTTTATGCGTGCGACCACTTTGTCTTCCCCGAATATAAGCTGGGCAACATCTACCAACAGACGCTGGTGGAAATGATGTACAGCGAACGCCAGCAGTGCTTCGGACAAAACAAGTTCGACTCTCTTCCCCGCCAATGCAAAGAGTGCGAATGGCTCTTTGCCTGCAACGGTGACTGCCCCAAGAACCGCTTTGCCCGTACAGCAGACGGTGAGCCGGGACTGAATTATCTTTGCGCCGGATACAGAAAGTTCTTTAGCCACGTGACTCCATACATGGACTATATGAAAAAAGAACTGCTGGCCGAACGTGCTCCCGCCAATGTGATGCAAGCCATCCGTGAAGGAAAGTTTACGAGTTGACAAGAAGGCGGTTGACAAGGAGCAGGAAGCCATTTCTTCATCAACTTGTCAGCTCGTAAATTTGTCTATTAAATAACTAAATAACTTTAAACCAAATAACTTAATCACTTTATGAGAATCAAAAAGTACCTTGTTGCGGCCTTCGCCGCAGCATTCACCTTCTCGGCACAAGCCGACGAAGGCATGTGGCTGCTCCAACTCATCAAGCAGCAGAATTCCATTGAAATGATGAAAAAACAGGGACTGAAGCTCGAAGCCGAAGACTTGTACAATCCCAACGGCGTGTCGCTGAAAGATGCTGTCGGCATCTTTGGAGGTGGTTGTACTGGTGAAATCATCTCGCCCGAAGGCCTCATCCTGACCAACCACCATTGCGGATATGCCTCCATTCAGCAACATTCCAGTGTGGAGCACGATTACCTGACCGACGGTTTCTGGGCCAAGAGCCGTGCCGAGGAACTGCCCACTCCGGGACTGAAATTCCGCTTCGTACATCGTATTGTCGACATCACCGACCTGGTGAATGCCAAAATAAAAGCTGGTGAGACAGACGAATACAAAGCCATGACCCGCCCCTTCCTCAATCAGCTGGCCAAAGAAGAGATGGAAAAGAGCGATCTGAAAGGCAAACCGGGCATCGAGCCTCTTGCACTGCCCTTCTATGCCGGAAACAAATACTACCTTATTTATTATAAGGTATATACCGACGTACGTATGGTGGCCGCTCCCCCTTCGAGCGTGGGTAAGTTCGGCGGCGAGACAGACAACTGGATGTGGCCGCGCCACACGGGCGACTTCTCCATGTTCCGTATCTATGCCGACAAGAACGGCGAACCGGCCGAGTATAGCAAGGACAATGTTCCCCTGAAGACTCCCAAGTATCTCAGCATCTCACTCAAAGGTCTGAACGAAGGCGACTATGCTATGATTATGGGTTTCCCCGGTTCTACCGAACGTTACCTCACCCAGAGCGAAGTGCGCCAGCGTATGACGGCCATCAACCAGGCCATGATAGACATGCGTACCGTCTACCTGGACGTGCTGAAGAAGTACATGCGCCAGAGCGACAAGACCCGCATCCAGTATGCCAATAAGTTTGCCGGCAGCAGCAACTACTGGAAGAACTCCATCGGTATGAACAAGGCCATTGTAGACAACAACGTACTCGAAACCAAGGCTGAACAGGAGAAGCGCTTTGCCGCCTTCGCCCAAGGTAAGCCCGAATACGAAGGTGTGGTAGAGAAGATAGACGCCCTCGTTGAAAAGATGACCCCCGCACTGCGCCGTACCGAATATCTGTACGAAGCCCTGAATGGAGCCATCGAGTTCGGCTGCCCGCCCGCACTGATGGACAAGATGAAGGAAGCCATCGAAACGAAGAACGATTCCCTACTCCAGGCTACCAAGAAACAGCTGGAATCGGTATACGAAGGCATCTACAACAAAGACTATGACCAGCAAGTAGACCGTGCCGTAGCCAAAGCCATCCTGCCCGCCCTGGCCAAGGCGCTGACACCCGAAGAACTGCCCGCCTTCTACCAGACCATCGAGAAGGAGTACAAGGGTAACTATGATGCCTACGTGGACGATCTCTTCGATACATCCATCATGGGTAGCCGTGCCAACTTCGACAAGTTCCTGAAGAAGCCCAGCGTGAAAGCCATCGACCGTGACATGGCCACCGCCTACAGCCGTGCCAAGCTCGAAGCTATCAAAGCTGCCTCAAACGAATACAGCCAGCCGTCCAAAGAACTTAGCCTGCTGCACAAAGCCTATATCCGCGGACTGGGTGAAATGAAGCAGCCAGTGCCCTCCTATCCCGATGCTAACTTCACCATCCGTCTGACATACGGCAACGTGAAGTCGTACAACCCGAAGGACGGTGTACACTACAAGTACTTCACTACCACCGACGGTATTCTGGAGAAGGAAGATCCCGAAAATCCGGAATTCGTAGTGCCTGCTAAACTGAAAGAGCTCATCCAGAAAAAAGACTTCGGCCGCTATGCCATGGCCGACGGCACCATGCCTGTCTGCTTCCTGACGACGAACGACATCACTGGCGGTAACTCCGGTTCGCCCGTCATCGATGGCGAGGGCCGCCTCATCGGCTGCGCCTTCGACGGCAACTGGGAATCACTGAGCGGCGACATCAACTTCGACAACAACCTGCAACGTTGCATCGCCCTCGACATCCGCTACGTGCTCTTCATCCTTGAAAAGCTGGGCGGCTGCGGCCACCTCATCAACGAGATGACCATCGTAGAGTAATAAAATAAAAGGCACGGATTACACGGACAATCACGGCAATAGAAACAACCGTGAACCTTCCGCGAGATCCGTGCCTGTTTTTTCACCTTAAGCCCCATTCATTATGAAAAGACTGTTATTTGCGGCAGCCCTGTCTGCCCTGACACTCCCCGCACTGGCCGACGAAGGCATGTGGATGCTGACCGACCTGAAGCGGCAGAACGAAGTAGCCATGCAGGAACTGGGCCTGCTCATCCCAGCCGACTCCATCTACAACCCCGAAGGCATTGCCCTGAAGGATGCCGTCGTACACTTCGGCGGAGGTTGCACGGGCGAAGTCATTTCGGCCGAAGGCCTCGTGCTGACCAACCATCATTGCGGCTACGGCGCCATCCAGCAGCACAGCAGCGTAGAGCATGACTACCTGACCGACGGTTTCTGGGCCATGAACCGTCAGGAAGAACTGCCTTGCAAAGGCCTTACCATCACCTTTATCGACCGCATACTGGACGTGACGGACTACGTGCAGCAACAGCTGAAGAAAGATCCCGACCCGCAGGGCACCAACTATCTTTCGCCCAAATACCTGGCTCAGGTATGCGAACGCTTCCTGAAAGACCAGAACATCACTCTGGGCAAAGGCGGCAAGGCTGAACTGAAGGCCTTCTACGGCGGCAACCGCCACTACCTGTTTCTGAAAACCGTCTACAGCGACATCCGCATGGTGGGCGCACCGCCTTCGAGCATCGGCAAGTTCGGAGCCGACACCGACAACTGGATGTGGCCACGCCACACGGGCGACTTCTCCCTGTTCCGCATTTATGCCGACCGTGACGGACAACCGGCCGCCTACAGTCCCGACAACCAGCCCCTGCATGTCAAGAAACACCTGCGCATCAGCCTGGCTGGCTTCAAGGAAGGCGACTTCGCTTTCGTCATGGGCTTCCCCGGACGCAACTGGCGCTACATGATAGCCGACGAAGTGGAAGAGCGCATGCAGACCACCAACTTCATGCGCCACCACGTACGCGATGCCCGCCAGCGCGTTCTCATGGAACAGATGTTGAAGGACGATGCCGTACGCATCCACTACGCCAGCAAGTATGCCTCCAGTGCCAACTACTGGAAGAACGCCATCGGCATGAACGAAGGACTCGTACGCCTCAAGGTGCTCGACACCAAGCGTGCCCAGCAGGAAGCTTTGTTGGAACGTGGTCGCCAGATAGGCGATACCTCCTATCAGGCTGCTTTCGACCGCATCCAGGCCATCGTGAAGCAACGCCGTCCGGCTCTCTACCATCAACAAGCCATTCAGGAAGCCCTGGTCACCGCACTTGATTTCATGCGCATCCCCAACACCACTTCCCTGACCACAGCCCTGAAGAACAAAGACAAAGCTGCCATTCAGGCAGCCAGCGACAGCCTGAAAAAAGCTGCCGACAAATATTTCGCCTCTATTCCCTACCCCGAGGTTGAGAAACTGGTAGGCAAGGAAATGCTGCGCACATACGCCCGCTACATTCCCGAGGATCAACGCATCGGCATCTTTAAAGTCATCGACCGCCGGTTCAAGGGAGATACGGATGCTTTCATCGATGCCTGCTTCAAGTATTCTATCTTCGGCAGCCGCGAGAATTTCGACAAGTTCATCCGCAAGCCCAAACTCTACAAGCTGACGGGCGACTGGATGGTGCTGTTCAAATACTCCATCACCGACGGTCTGTTACAGACAGCCCTTGCCATGATGGACGCCAACCACGACTACAACAACGCTCACAAAATTTGGGTAAAAGGCATGATGGACATGCGTCAGGCTAACGGACAGCCCATCTATCCTGATGCTAACTCTACCCTGCGCCTGACCTACGGCAAGGTGGCTTCGTACGAACCGGCTGACGGAACGGTATACGACTACTATACCACTCTGGACGGTGTGATGCAGAAAGAAGATCCGACAAACTGGGAATTCGTTGTCCCCGACAAATTGAAGCAACTATGGAAGGCTAAAGACTTCGGCCGCTATGCCCTGCCCGACGGACGCATGCCAGTCTGCTTCATCGTCGATACCGACAACACGGGCGGCAACTCGGGTAGCCCCGTGTTCAATGCCAAAGGCGAACTCATCGGTACCGGTTTCGACCGCAACTATGAGGGTCTGACAGGCGATATCGCTTTCCGTCCTTCGTCGCAGCGTGCAGCCTGTGTAGACATCCGCTATACGCTCTTCATCATCGAGAAATATGCAGGTGCCTCACACCTTATCGACGAACTCGACATTGCTGAATAATTGACTGGAAGAACAAAAACGGCACACTGTTTGTTAGAAGTATCAAGAACTATTTATTCAGAACAATTATGGAAAAATTTGAAAACTTGATCAACAGCACAACAGTGCCCGTACTTGTAGACTTCTACGCAACCTGGTGCGGTCCCTGTAAGATGATGCACCCCATATTGGAAAACGTAAAAAGCCGTGTGGGCGACAAGGCACGCATCGTTAAAATAGATGTAGACGAACAACAGGCATTGGCCATGCAGTACCGCATACAGGCCGTACCCACCCTGATGCTCTTCAAGAACGGACAGCAGGTATGGCGACAGTCCGGAGTGGTACAAAGCAACGAACTGGTCAGCCTGATTGAACAATATGTATGATAGCTGCGAGTGACGAGCTACAAGCTACAAGCTACGAGTTACGAGTGACAAGTGTATGATGAGGGTATAATTCACGATTTATAAGTTTATAGCTCACTACTCGTAGCCCATATCTCATCACTCGTAGCTCGTAACTCGTAGCTCGTAGCTAATAACTAAAACTAATAAAGATATGAAGAAACTATTGCTAACGCTGGCTCTCGCAGCCACCACACTTCTGGGTTACGCCCAGGAAGTCGTTGTGATGGACAAAGCCATGTTCATCGACAAAGTATTCGACTATCAGAATGAAAAAGAATGGAAATACAAAGGCGACAAACCCGCCATCATTGACCTTTATGCCGACTGGTGCGGTCCATGCCGCAAGGTAGCTCCCATCATGAAAGAACTGGCCAAAGAGTATGCCGGCAAAATCACCATCTATAAAGTAAATGTAGATAAGGAGAAAGAGCTGGCTGCCTTGTTCAATGCTACCAGCATTCCTCTCTTTGTGCTCATTCCGATGAACGAGAAACCTCAACTGTTCAGCGGAGCTGCCGACAAGGCAATATACAAGAAAGCCATCGACGACTTCCTGCTGAAGAAGGAATAAACCTTCAGACCGGCTACCTTAACGGAACTTCTGCCCACTGACCCGCACGCAATTGCATCACAGATGCAAAGCCAGCATTCCGCAAAGCCCAAAAAGCAGCGGACATGCCACTGCTAATACGTTCGGGATAGTGGGCATCACTGTTTACTTGAATACGGATTCCCAGCTCACGCAGCAAAGGGAAGTAACGTTCGTCCGGATAGAAAACACCCAGCTCCTCATAAGCTTTCGTATTGACTTCCATCTGATATCCCCGACGGGCAATCTCGGCAAAGTAATCGCATACCAACTGGTCGTACCAAAGTTCATCCATGATGCCGGGACGACAACAAGCTGCATTGTAATGCACCTTGTCGGCATGACCTACAATGTCGAAACCACCCAGTTCCACCATCCGCCACGAGCGTTCGTAATACTGGCGTACCACCTGTTCCACATCACCATGAAAATGTTCGTCAACCATCTGCCGGAACTTTCCAGCGGGTAGATCGGCATCTACCACCTTGCCCGTTTCATCGTATAACAAGTGAACCGACCCGATGCGATAATCCAACGGCAAACGCTGGAAACATTCGGCTGCCGGATTGCTTTCTTCGTTCAGATAATCTATCTCCAACCCGATATACAGCTCAATCTGTCCGGCATACTTCTGTCTCAATCGTTGGAATTCGGCCAGATAATCCTCCATACGATCCCACTCCATCGTCCAAGCTGTAGAGAACGGAAGAGGAGCGTGCGACGAGAAACCGTAAGAAACAAAACCACGGCTTACGGCAAAACGTACAAAGTCTTCCATTCCGGCACGGCCGTCGCAGTAGAGAGAATGGCTGTGGTAGTTAGCCTCACCCCCCTGCCCCCCTTTCCCAAAGAGAGGGGGAAGTGGACGGGTCTGGTTATCAGTTATCGATTGCATATTATATACATACTATTTTTTAATAAAAGGAAACCTCTACTCCCCCCTCTCCTTGGGAGAGGGACCGGGGGTGAGGCTTAAGAGATTTTATTCTATCTCACTCAACTCCAGCCATCGCATCGTCTTCTCGTCAATCAACTCCGTCAACTGTGGCAAACGTTTCGACTTATCCGTCAGCTCTTCCACCGACAGCGCTCCGCTGCACAACGCTTCTTCTATGTTTTTCTTTTCGGCTTCCAGAGTGGCTATCTCCTGTTCCAGTTGTTCGAACTCGCGACGTTCCTTGTAAGTCATACGACGCTTATCGTTCAGGCGTACCTTGGCAGTCTTAGCTTCCTGTGGCTTAACGGCTGCCTGCTGCTCTTTGTCATGACGCGCCTTTGCCTCCTTCCATTCCCGATACTGGGTATAGTTACCGGGGAAGTCGCGGATATCACCTCCACCGTTGAACACCAAGAGATGATCTACTACCTTATCCATAAAGTAACGGTCGTGGCTCACGACGATAACACACCCCTTGAAGCTTTGCAGATACTCTTCGAGCACTTGCAAGGTAACGATGTCCAGATCGTTCGTCGGCTCGTCGAGCACCAGGAAGTTCGGATTGCGCATCAGCACCGTACAGAGGTAAAGCCGCCGGCGTTCTCCGCCGCTCAGTTTATAGACGTAACTATGCTGAGTTTCGGGAGTAAAGAGGAAGTGTTGCAGAAACTGCGAAGCGGTAAGCCGCTTGCCGTTGCCCAGTTCGATGACTTCGGCAATGTCGCGGACTACATCGATCACCTTCATCTGTTCGTCAAACTGAAGTCCGTCCTGCGAATAGTAACCGAAGCGAACTGTCTCACCAATATCCAGTGTGCCACTGTCTGGTTTCACCAGTCCCATCAGTATCTTGATAAAGGTCGATTTTCCGGTACCGTTGTTACCGACAATACCCATCTTCTCGTAACGGGCAAAGATATAAGAGAAATCATCCAGTATTTTCAGATCACCAAAAGACTTACTCAGGTGGTCGGCCTCGAATATCTTGTTGCCGATGTACGAAGCCTTCACATCGAGTTTGACGTTGGCATCGTAAAAACGCTGCTTTGCCACCTTCTCCAGTTCATAGAAAGCATCTTCGCGATAACGCGCCTTGTGTCCGCGTGCCTGCGGCATACGGCGCATCCACTCCAGCTCGGTACGATACAAGTTGTTGGCACGTTCGATTTCTACCGTCTTAGCATCGATCCGTTCCTGTCGTTTCTCCAGATAGTAGCTGTAGTTTCCTTTGTACGAATAGATCGTACGGTTGTCTATTTCGATAATCTCAGAACATACCCTGTCGAGGAAGTAACGGTCGTGAGTCACCATCAGCAAAGTCAGGTTCGTACGCCGCAGATACTCTTCCAGCCACTCAGTCATGTCGAGGTCAAGGTGGTTGGTAGGCTCATCCAGAATCAGCAGATCGGGTTCGGTAATCAGGGTGTTGGCCAGCGCCACACGCTTCAACTGTCCGCCCGAAAGGTGCTTTACCTGCTGGTCGAAGTCGCGTATCTTCAGCTGAGAAAGTATCTGTTTGGCTTTCTGCTCATAATCCCAAGCTTTCTCCTGATCTATGCGAAGCAAGAGTTCATCCATACCGGGATGACCTTCGGTTGCCAAGCATCGTTCGTACTCCTTAATCAGATCCACGGTGCTGTTGCCATGATGAAAGCAGGCTTCGAGCACCGTCAGTTCTTCGGGGTAATGCGGACTTTGCTCCAGATAGCCCACGCGAAGGTCTCGACGAAAGGCTATCTTTCCCTCGTCGTAACCTTCCTTACCCGACAGGATACTCAGTAAAGTGGACTTTCCGCTTCCGTTTTTGGCAATCAGTCCCACACGCTGCCCTTCGGCCAGCCCGAAGGATATATTTTCAAATAAGACCAAATCGCCGAACGACTTGGTAAGGTTTTCTACTTGTAATATTGAAGACATTATTTAAAATGAAGAATGATAAATGAATTAACCATTGTTACAGTAGGCTTCGGCCAGGTTGACTTTCTCGCCCGCTTTCACCTTGCTCCATGCCAGCTTCATGGGATCGACCCACTGCCCGGTGGCAGTGTTGAGCAATACGGGAGCTTCACGGTTGCCGTCAATCAACGTACGCCACTCCATTCCGTCTTCCTCGTTTGCCATAATGACACAAAGAGTAATACCCATAGCCAGCCAATGGTCCTTTTTCTTAGGCCCTATCACACCACGGTCTACCACCTGCTGCATATTTTCCACATCGGCTTCCACTCCCTGGAAATCTTTCTTCAGCAAGTCTTTCACCGTATTCGACACCCATTCGTAAGCTTCGTTAATCTGGCAGATTTCCGAAACACGCACAGGTATCAGTTCGGCCGGATATTTCACCCCCTGCTTCCGCACTTGCAACGAAGCAATCACCTGTTCGGCTTCGGCCACAGGCTGACCCTTGCGAACGGTAAACGAACATTCGAATGCTACATCGTCGATACCCGTTATCCAGATGTGCGAAGTGTAATGTTCGCCATCCTCTTCGAACGTTTCACGGCTGTAGGCACAGTCCAAGGCTCCTACCCTGGCCCGGCGTGCGGCAGGATTTTCTTTCAGTTCCAGGCTGACGCACTCACGTCCGTACCCTTCCTGACCCCGATATGCCGAAATGCGGAAGTTTCCAGTCCATTCTTCGGGATTATAAAAGAGGAACGAACCTTCACCGTCCTCGAATTCGTTCCATGTTGCCGGATATTGCATGGAGAACCAGGCTCCCGGCGAAATATACTTTTTCTGTTGTTCCATAATGTGATTCCATTCAGAGTTGGTTGGGCAAAGGTAACATTCCCGCAGCTCATTTGCAAGCGAAGCCCGCAAAAAGCAGCCTATCTGCCAATGGGCTGAATCTTACGCCGGACGTCCTTCGATATTTCCAAAAACATGTAGTTCAGCTTGTCCGAGTGAATACCTTCCTCATGTTGTTTATACTTACGGTTGGCATACTCTTTCGACTTGTCGAAGGTGATGCGCGACATCTGGTTCTGCGTCTTGCCCACCATAGTCGAGTCGAGCCGCTCGTCGGGAAAGAAATCATCCAAATCGACATCGCCAATCATCGTAGTTTCCAGAAAATCCATATTCTTATGTCCGTTGTCGGTATAATAACCTACAAACATGTGGCCGGGTATACGCACCAGAATGGGTTCGATGTTGATAGCCCGCAGCAGCGAAGCAAACAGTACACTACCGTCCACACAGTTGATTTGCGAAGAATTGAGGGCATCATCGAATGTACGTACCCGCTGTGAAAAGACAACATTACTCGACAGGCTTGTGTTCGACACCGAGCTATAACGGAAATTCCGCTTCTGCAACACATTCCACAAAGCGTATACTTGCTTGTCCACCGACCCGACCGTACCACCTTGATAACCCAGGAAGCGATTGACGATGCGTGTGTTCAGCGCCTCACGCAGCAGTTGGTCTATCATGGGGTTTTCTTCGTTGACGTAAGCAGCAAAGAAAACGCCAGTATCGTGAAACTTAGTACCGTCGGTCACATAGCCCAGCAGGCATTCGTTGATGCTGCGCACCGAAAAAGTACGTACCCGCTGCCCCATCTCCTTACCGTTGAGTTCGACCGTTACTGCCACGCTGATAGGTTCGGCCTGCTTGTTGTTCTTCAACGCTTCGTAATTCCAGATAATATCGGGATAAATGGTATACTCCGTATGTGGCTTGGCCAATACGAACTCCGACACCGAGAGCGAAAAGAAAGGTGTTTCGGCCACTTCGATACGCACACGGCTATATGCCTTGCCCGAACGGACTCGTATGCTGATACACGACTTCGGATTGCCTACATACAAAGAATCGGAAGGCACAATGACCTGTGCATCGGTCGTAGCTACAGACAATATACTCGAAGGAAAAATATTTCCTCCCAATTCATCGGTTATCTCAAATCCCGAACGGAAAGGAGAAGTGTTCAGCCACACCGAACCACCCACCACAAGAACCAGTAAGCCCACTATCAACGGCAACCGCCAACGGTGTTGCTGTCCTTTATTCCAGTCTACAATAGGAAACGATTTCATCTCTTTTACATCATTGGTACCTGACAAAATTAGCACTTTCCATGCATAATTATCTTCTTCAAAAGAAGAAAAATGAAAATTCTTTTGGCAAGAAATATATTATTCGTATTTTTGCGAACAACAAACAAGAAAAAAGACAGCAATGACTCAAAAGAAATATTCAGAAGAACAGGAAAGGATAGCTCGTTTTGCCAAAGCCATGGGGCATCCAGCACGCATTGCCATACTCCAGTTTCTGGCAGCTCAGGAATGTTGCTTTTTCGGTGACATCCACGAAGAACTGCCCATAGCCAAAGCTACGGTATCGCAACACCTGAAGGAGTTGAAGGAAGCCGAACTGATCCAAGGAGAAATTGAGGCACCTAAAGTAAGATACTGCATCAATAAGGAGAACTGGGAAATAGCCAGAAGAATGTTTGCCGACTTCTTCGGACAGCCGGTATGCAAAAAAGAGAGCTGCTGCGGTTAAGCTCTTTTTTTGCAATAGATGTTCGTTGTTTTGCGAATTACTAACATTTAATATATAATAAACATGAAAAAAATTCTGTTTCTGGTTGCCGCCTGTTTCGCATTTGCCTCATGCCAGACGAATGCAAAGAACGAAGCAACCGCACAAGCTCAAAAAGAAGTCGCTGCCAGCGACCACGTGGAAGTACTGTATTTCCATGGGAAACAGCGCTGTGCTACCTGCATGGCCATTGAAAACAATATCAAGGCCGCAATCGAAGAAAACTTTGCCTCGCAGATAAAGAATGGCGATGGAGTCTTCAGAGTGATAGACATCAGTCAAAAGGAGAACGAGGACATTGCCGAAAAGTACGAAGTAACATGGTCGTCGCTGTTTGTCGTCAAATACAAAAACGGGCACGAAACCAGTGAGAATATGACCGAATTTGCATTCGGCAACGCCCGCAAGTCGCCGGATGTATTCAAGGCCGGAGTAGTAAAATCGGTAACAGACATGCTGAACTAAAGCTTATGGATTGGCTACAGACACTGCTCGATAACAGCTCCACACCTGTATTGACGGCATTTCTACTCGGACTGCTGACGGCACTTTCGCCTTGTCCGCTGGCAACCAACATCGCCGCCATCGGATTCATCGGAAAAGACATGGAGAACAGGAAACGGATCTTCCGCAACGGCTTGCTCTATACACTGGGGCGCATCCTGTCATACACCCTGCTTGGCATTGTGCTGATTATGATTCTGAAAGAAGGTTCAAGCATGTTCGGCATCCAGAAGACTATCGGCACGTGGGGCGAACTGGCCATAGGGCCGCTACTGCTTATCATCGGCCTGTTCATGCTTTGGGGAGACAAACTCAACTTGCCTAAGTTTGGCTTCAACGGCCAGGCAGAAGGACTTGCCCGAAAAGGCGGATGGGGTGCACTGCTGATAGGCATCCTCTTTGCATTGGCATTCTGCCCCACAAGCGGCGTGTTCTATTTCGGCATGCTGATACCCATGTCAGCCACAGCTACAGCAGGCTACCTGCTGCCCGCCGTATTTGCCATCGCTACCGCTATACCTGTACTTGCCGTAGCTTGGATACTGGCATTCAGCGTACAGCAGATGGGACGTTTTTACGGTCAAATGAAAGCGGTACAGAAATGGATGAACCTCATTGTCGGATGGATATTCATTGTAATAGGCTTATATTATTGCTGGACAATGTACCTATAAAACACTATTGATACTAACAAAAAAAATCTTAGGAATATGGAAATTAAAGTATTAGGACCGGGTTGCTGCAAATGCAAGACAACCTACAATGTAATCGAAAAAGTAATCAAAGAAAACAATCTGGACGTAAAACTGACCAAAGTGGATGACATCATGGAAATGATGAACTACAACATCATGACTACTCCCGCCGTTGTTGTAGACGAGGTGGTAAAAATGAAAGGACAGGTTCCGACCGAGAGTGACGTAAAAAAACTTTTGGGTATCTGATAACTCAGATTATTTAACTGCGAACGGCAGAAACAACCGTTATTGAATCTGCCGTTCTTTTTATATAAACATTGTTCGTATTTATACGAATTAAAAAAACGGTAAAACATGATACAAGATTTTGCAGACTGGCTTGTTTACGGACTGTTCGGACTGAGTGCCGATACACCGTTAGGAGTGGCCGTAAACTTCTTCTTTTATGATACAATCAAGATTCTTATCCTGTTGTTCTTTATCAGCGTGCTGATGGGAATCATCAATGCTTATTTCCCGATCGAACGTTTGAGAAACTACCTGATGACGCACAAGATGTATGGCTTGCAATACCTGCTGGCATCCGTATTCGGTGCCATTACTCCGTTCTGCTCCTGCTCTTCCATCCCGCTGTTCATCGGTTTCGTCAAAGGCGGCATTCCTTTGGGAGTGACTTTTGCCTTTCTCATCACCTCGCCGCTGGTCAACGAAGTAGCCGTTGCGATGTTCCTTGGTTCTTTCGGACTGAAAGTAACACTGATCTACGTCATCAGCGGTATCCTGCTGGGTGTTATAGGTGGAGTCGTGCTGGGACGGATGAGACTGGCACCTTACCTGACCGACTGGGTAAAACAGATACAAGCACAGGCTTCGGCCCAGGCTGGCGAATGGGAAAAAGACCATACTACTTTCCTCAAGCGACTTCCGACCATCATCCGAGACGCTTGGAAGATTGTCAGCGGCGTACTTGTCTACATCCTGATAGGTATCGGTATTGGTGCCTTTATGCACGGCTTTGTTCCCGAAGGCTTCTTCGCACAGCACATGTCGAAAGATAATTGGTATGCGGTTCCCCTGTCCGTCATTCTGGCTGTACCAATGTATGCCAATGCCGCAGGCATTGTACCCATCATTGAGGTATTTGTGGCCAAAGGTATCCCCATGGGTACGGCCATCGCTTTCATGATGGCTGTTGTAGGCCTTTCGCTACCGGAAGCCACACTGCTCAAAAAGGTGATGACCTGGCGACTGATTGGCATATTCTTCGGCACAGTGACCTTTTTCATCATCCTGTCGGGCTATCTGTTCAACTATATATTGTAAACATCTCCCACAAAAACATTCAAAACATTATTTATCATTAAGTCAATAATCCGACTACTATAAATGTAATTAGCAATAAAAAAAATGAAAGTATTGATTCTTTGTACAGGAAACAGTTGCCGCAGTCAAATGGCACACGGCTTTTTACAGTCATTCGACCACACTATAGAAGTATATTCAGGCGGAACAGAACCTGCTGCACAAGTAAATGCCAAGACTGTGGAAATGATGAAAGAGGTTGGAATAGATATCAGTTCTCATGTACCCACGCACGTAAACACTTATCTCGATCAGGAATGGGATTACGTGATAACCGTATGCGGAGGAGCAAACGAAAATTGCCCTACATTCAGCGGTAAAGTAGGAAAACGTCTTCATATCGGCTTTGATGATCCGTCACATGCTACAGGTACACCAGAATTCATCGATTCGGAATTCCGCCGTGTACGCGACGAAATCAAAAAATCCTTTGCCCGTTTTTACATCACTGAAATCAGAAAAGAAGCATTGCCCCAATGCTCTTGTGGAGGCAATTGCTAACATAACGAGCATAAATAATCCACGTTCCACACTTGTACGGCTCGCGAGCGACACTTGCCCGGCTCGCGAGCCGTGCTTGCAATACGCACGAGAGTTGCAGGCCATACTCACAGCATTGCTTGTTACGCCAGCTAACTACCAATGTTATGCGGCTAAAGTAAGTAGTTAAGAAAGGAAAGTGAATGATTAAAAATGAAAAACCGGGTGAAGGATGGATACGCGAACGAAGCGGATGGGGCAGACTAACACGGATAAAAATAAGAAAAGGAAAAATTGGGTTCATGCTTTCAAAACGCCATTTTTCATTGATATACAGCAGGATATGGTGAAAGATAAAGTTTCACCAACATTTGGTGAAACATAAATCGGGATGGCTGTACAACCCGTTATTTTTTTCCCAGTTAGGAAAAAATTTTTTCCTAACTAGACAGATATTTTTTCCTAACTAGGAAAAAAAATTGCAATAGTAGCATTTAGCTTTCACACCCCTTTCTGAAAATTCGCTCTGCCTGTATCATCCGCTTTAACCGGCTCAACAACTGTTTTATCTTTCAACACAATCTATTCATATTCAAACGCTTATGGTGAAAGTTCACCACAATAGGTACCCACTTGATGTCTGCTGCTGAAATCTATGCCACAGTAAAACACAAAAATGCTGCAGTGCTGAAGGATTGTTCGTGTACGTCGTCCACCGACCTGTTAGCGCAGCTGGGCGCAGGATATATACGAAGTATGAGCATGGGGATTTTGTGGAGCAGAACGGAAGTAAAATCATAAAACCGACCGGCTTTCATTTGTGAAATAAATGTAAATAAGCCCCATCAGCTTTCTTTAACCTCATACGTTTATCTATCTTTGCAGAAAGAATCTGTAAGGACTTTTTGTCACATCCTTTATATAAAATCAAACCTGTTTCCGATTGGAACAAATCATAGGTTATCAGTTGAAAGCTGTATTCTACAACTGAATAAATAAAAGGAGTACAAAAACAGTAAACGGACCCAGAAAAAAACAAAAACGATTTCAAGGAAGGAGAGCAACGTTATGAAAGATTACAGAATTGCTGTAGCCGGAACCGGCTACGTAGGACTTTCGATAGCAACCCTACTGTCGCAACACCATCAGGTAACAGCTGTGGACGTAATACCTGAAAAAGTGGAAAAGATAAACCAACATATCAGCCCCATACAAGACGAGTACATCGAAAAGTATCTGGCCGAGAAGCAACTGAATCTGAGCGCCACCCTCGACGGACGGAAAGCCTATAACGAAGCCGACTTCATCGTGATAGCCGCACCGACCAATTATGACCCGATGAAGAACTACTTCGACACAAGCCATGTGGAAGAAGTAATCGATCTGGTACTCGAAGTGAATCCTGACGCCGTCATGGTGATTAAAAGTACCATCCCCGTGGGCTATTGCCGAAGCCTGTACGTAAAGTATGCCGAGCGCTTCCAATCGTCGCCCGCCCTGCAAGGCAAGCGGTTGAATCTGCTGTTCTCGCCTGAGTTTCTGCGCGAAAGCAAGGCACTGTACGACAACCTCTACCCCAGCCGCATCATTGTAGGATATCCCAAGATGATAGAAGGACGAGAGGAAGAAAACGAAGCCATCCGAGCCATCGCCGGAGAGCGGCTGGAAGAAAAGGCTCACGAATTTGCCGCACTGCTACAGGAAGGAGCCTTGAAAGAAGACGTTCCTACCCTGTTCATGGGACTGAAAGAAGCAGAAGCCGTGAAACTGTTTGCCAATACTTACCTGGCACTGAGGGTAAGCTACTTCAACGAACTCGACACTTATGCCGAAGTGAAAGGACTCGACACGAAAGCCATCATCGACGGCATCTGTCTGGATCCGCGTATCGGAACACACTACAACAACCCTTCCTTCGGATACGGCGGCTACTGCCTGCCCAAAGACACGAAACAGCTGTTGGCAAACTATCAGGATGTGCCCGAAAACCTGATCCATGCCATTGTGGAGAGCAACCGCACCCGAAAGGACTTCATCGCCGACCAGGTGCTTCACAAGGCAGGATATTACGACTATTACAATCGTGGTGCATTCGATCCGTCGAACGAAAAGAAGTGCGTCATCGGAGTATACCGGCTGACGATGAAGTCGAACAGCGACAACTTCCGTCAAAGTTCCATTCAGGGCGTCATGAAACGCATCAAGGCCAAAGGAGCCAGCGTCATCATCTACGAACCCACACTGGAAGACGGCAGTACTTTCTTCGGATCGGTAGTCGTAAACAATCTGGAGAACTTCAAACAACAGTCCGACGCCATCATTGCCAACCGCTACGACAGCTGTCTGGACGATGTAAAAGAGAAAGTCTATACCCGGGATATTTTCCGAAGAGACTGAGAAAAACAAAGTCATCAACTTTAATAAAGTGCAACCATAACAAAGACAATGGAAAAGAGAAATGTAGCTTTAATTACCGGTATCACCGGACAAGACGGGTCGTTTCTGGCCGAATTGCTGCTAAGCAAAGGATATGATGTACACGGCACCATCAGACGGTCGTCGGTAGACTATCGCGAACGCATCGCGCATCTGGAAGGAAAACCCAATTTCCATCTACATTATGCCGACCTGAGCGACTCGATGAGCATCCTGCAAGTCGTAGGAAAAGTGAGACCGACCGAAATATACAACCTCGCCGCACAAAGCCATGTGCAGGTAAGTTTCGACTCTCCGGAGTTTACAGCCAACGTAGATGCTACAGGCGTACTGCGTGTATTGGAGGCTGTGCGTCTGGCGGGCCTGACTGATACTTGCCGCATATATCAGGCATCGACTTCGGAACTGTACGGCAAAGTGGAAGAGGTGCCGCAAAATGAGAATACACCTTTCCACCCTTACTCACCTTATGCTGTTGCCAAACTGTACGGTTACTGGATTGTAAAAGAGTATCGCGAGGCATACAACATGTACTGCTGTTCGGGCATCCTGTTCAACCACGAAAGCGAACGCCGTGGCGAAACTTTCGTAACGCGGAAAATCACGCTGGCAGCAGCACGTATCGCGCAAGGTAAGCAGGATCGTCTGTATCTGGGTAACCTGGATTCGCTGCGCGACTGGGGATACGCCAAAGACTATGTGGAATGTATGTGGCTGATTCTTCAACAGGAGAAACCGGAAGACTTTGTGATAGCTACCGGCGTGCAACATTCGGTAAGAGAATTCTGCTATCTGGCTTTCAAATATGCAGGTATCGAACTGGAATTCAAGGGCGAAGGCATTGACGAGAAAGGCTACGACAAAGCCACAGGCAAATGCCTGGTAGAGGTAAGCGAAGACTTTTACCGGCCGACCGACGTGGTAAACCTGTGGGGAGACCCGACTAAAGCAAAGGCTAAACTGGGTTGGAATCCCAACAGCACCAGCTTTGAAGAACTGGTACGCATTATGGTGGAAGCAGATATGGCCAAAGTAGCTGCCGACCATGCAGCTCAGCAGGTAAGAACCAATCTGGCAGAATATCTGGAGAAAGGCATTGTGAAGTAAACGGTAAATTACCTTTTTACATAAGTATATATAAGTAAGAATGAAAATGGATAAAGATACTAAAATCTATGTAGCCGGTCACAGAGGACTGGTAGGATCGGCCATTTGGAACAACCTACAGGAAAGAGGATACCACAACCTGGTAGGACGCACACATAAGGAGCTGAATCTGCTGGATGGAGTAGCTGTAAAGAAATTCTTCGATGAAGAGCAACCCGAGGCTGTAGTGCTGGCAGCCGCTCATGTGGGAGGCATTATGGCCAATCTGCAATACAGAGCAGACTTTATCTATGAAAATCTGCAAATTCAGCAAAACGTCATAGGCGAAAGTTTCCGCCACGGCGTCAAGAAGCTGCTCTTTTTGGGAAGTACCTGCATCTACCCCAGAGAGGCACCGCAACCCATGAAAGAAGAATGCTTGCTGACATCGCCGTTGGAATACACCAACGAACCTTACGCCATAGCCAAAATTGCCGGACTGAAAATGTGTGAAAGCTTCAATCTGCAATATGGTACCAACTACATTGCCGTGATGCCCACCAACCTGTATGGTCCGAACGACAACTTCCATCTGGAAAACAGCCATGTTCTGCCAGCTATGATGAGAAAAGTGTATCTGGCCAAATGCCTGAACGAAGGAAACTGGGAAGCTGTAAGAAAAGACATTAACCTGCGCCCGGTAGAGGGAGTGGACGGCAGCCGGACAGAAGAAGAAATCAGACAGATTCTGGCCAAATACGGCATCACAGCCGAAGCTGTCACCCTGTGGGGAACCGGAAAACCCATGCGCGAATTCCTGTGGAGCGAAGAAATGGCCGACGCCAGTGTACACGTACTGCTGAACGTGGACTTCAAGGACACTTACCGTGAAGGTGAAAAAGAGATTCGTAACTGCCACATCAACGTTGGAACTGGAAAAGAACTGAGCATCCGCGAAGTGGCCGAAAAGATTGTTGCCGAAATCGGGTTCAAGGGTGAACTGAAGTGGGATGCCAGCAAGCCGGACGGCACAATGAGAAAGCTGACCGACGTAAGCAAGCTGCACGGACTGGGATGGCACCACAAAGTAGAAATAGACGAAGGAATACACCGTCTGTACGAATGGTACAAACAAGGAATCTGCATCAACCATCAGACTGTGTAACCCCCTAAGATACGTATACCGTACAAATGACGCACCGATGAGACTGCCACAGCATCATCGGTGTGTTTTTGTATTACAGCATTCCCTCTCTGTGTTCCTGGCAATAGATGTTCAGATGAAAAGTGTAACAGAATCGTAATACTTGTTTCATGCGTCCGTAATAAAAATGCCTCACTTTTGCCTGCGAAAAGAAATAAAGTATAACTTTGTAACAGGAAGAGGACGTACCGTTACAGACGGGAAAAGTGCTTCCCAGTTGCAACTTAAAACCAGGAAACAATGAACAATTACCGGATCTTAGTAGTAGACGATGAAGAAGATTTGTGCGAAATCCTGAAGTTCAACCTTGAGAACGAAGGATACGAAGTGGATACTGCAAACTCGGCCGAAGAAGCCCTGCGAATGGACATCAGCAGTTACAACCTGCTACTGCTTGATGTAATGATGGGAGAGATATCGGGATTCAAAATGGCAAGTATGCTCAAGAAAGATAAAAAGACAGCACAAGTGCCCATAATCTTCATCACAGCTAAAGACACGGAAAACGATACTGTAACAGGATTCAATCTTGGAGCTGATGACTACATATCGAAACCATTCTCACTGCGTGAAGTAGCAGCACGGGTTAAAGCCGTACTGAGACGTACAGGACAGGGGGAAAGCGAACGGATGCCCGAGCAATTGGTCTATAAAACGCTGGTTCTTGACATTGTGAAGAAAAAAGTTTCCATTGATGGACAGGAAGCTCCGCTGACCAAAAAAGAATTCGAAATTCTGCTGCTGTTGCTGCAAAACAAAGGACGTGTCTTCTCGCGCGAAGATATTTTGGGACGTATCTGGAGCGAGGAAGTCTATGTGCTCGACCGTACCATAGACGTTAACATCACCCGCCTGCGCAAAAAAATCGGTATTTACGGAAAATGCATTGTAACTCGCTTGGGATATGGATACTGCTTTGAAGCCGAATAAAGATGAACGGCATTTTCTGTCATTCAGCCGGAAGTTATTTCTTTCGGTTATCTCGCTGTTTCTTGCATTCGCAGCTTGCTTCATCGCTTATCAGTACCAACGTGAAAAAAGCTACAAAATAGAATTGCTCAACACACAATTGCAGGATTATAACGAGCGTTTGTCGTTCGAACTGCGTATTGTTCCCGACAGTCTGTGGACCAGCACTTTGGACAATTACATCAATAGAGTAAACAATAACCTGCGTGTCACTCTTATCAGTCTGAACGGGAAAGTGATATACGACAGTTACAAAGGTAAACAGGAACCAGGCAATCACCTTGGACGCCCGGAAATACAACAAGCACTTCGGCAAGGAAAAGGATACGACTTACGCCGTATGTCAGAAACTACCGGAATGCCCTACTTCTATTCGGCAACTCTACAAGACAATTATATCATACGTTCGGCACTGCCATACAACTTGAATCTGATTCATAACCTGGCTGCCGACCCTCATTACATCTGGTTTACCGTTATCGTAACCTTACTGCTGATATTCATCTTTTACAAGTTTACAGCAAAACTTGGAAAAGCCATCACCAATCTTCGCGAATTTGCCAAACGGGCCGACCGCAATGAACCGATTGAAATGGATATACAGGCTGCATTCCCCCATAATGAGTTGGGAGAAATCTCGCAACACATCATCCAGATATACCGACGCCTGCGAGAGACAAAGGAGGCTCTTTACATCGAAAGAGAAAAACTGATCACACACTTACAGACATCGCGAGAGGGACTAGGTGTATTTACCAAAGACAAAAAGGAAATACTCGTCAACAACCTCTTCACACAATACGGGAACCTTATTTCGGACCAGAATCTGCAAACTACCGAAGAGATATTCTCTATCTGTGAGTTTCAGAAAATAACCGACTTTATCAACAAGTCGCAGAAACGTCCGGCTAATGCAACGGAAGAAAAGCGCATGTCGCTCAACATCAACAAAAACGGACGTATCTTTATCATCGAATGCATCATCTTCCAAGACCGTAGCTTCGAAATCTCGATTAACGACATAACCCAGGAAGAAGAGCAAATCAGACTAAAGAGGCAACTGACCCAAAATATAGCTCACGAACTGAAAACCCCGGTAAGCAGTATACAGGGCTATTTGGAAACCATCGTCAGCAACGACAGCATCCCACGCGAAAAGATACAGACTTTCCTGGAGCGCTGCTATGCCCAAAGCAACCGCCTGAGCCGACTGCTACGCGACATCTCCGTGCTGACACGTATGGACGAAGCAGCCAACATGATCGATATGGAAAAGGTAGACATCAGCCTGCTGGTTGGAAACATCGTCAACGAAGTAGCTTTGGAACTGGAAGAAAAGCATATTACAGTAGTCAACTCGCTGCAACCCAAAATACAGCTGAAAGGCAACTATTCACTACTCTACTCCATTTTCCGGAATCTGATGGACAACGCCATCGCCTACGCTGGTACCAACATATATATACACATCGGCTGTTTCCGCGAAGACGAGAACTTCTATTATTTCAGCTTTGCAGATACAGGGGTAGGCGTAGCTCCTGAACACCTGAACCGCCTGTTCGAACGCTTCTACCGGGTAGACAAAGGCCGTTCGCGCAAGCTGGGCGGAACCGGCCTCGGACTGGCCATTGTGAAAAACGCCGTTCTGATACACGGAGGAACCATCTCGGCCAAAAACAGGCAAGGAGGAGGACTGGAGTTTGTATTCACACTGGCCAAGGAAAAATAAAATATTACCTTCGTAACATGTATTAATTTGCCGGAGATTTCCCTTGTAAATCCCCGGCTTTTTCTTATCTTTGCGCTGCATTGGTTTGCAATCCTCTTTCGGGAAAGCAATTAAAAGGGAATCAGGTGAGAATCCTGAACAGTCCCGCTGCTGTAAGTTTCGTGAAGTGTGACAGGCACATACCTCTTAAGCCACTGGATACGTCCGGGAAGGCGTCTGCCACAGAAACAAGTCAGAAGACCTGCCATGCAACACACTTTATCATTGCTTTCGAGGAAAAAGCGTTGAGTTTGATGAACCGGACAACTATTTCCTGTCCAAATCATTTCAACTGATTCAAAGAAAGTAAAAAGGTAAATGAACTCTGCCAAGTTTATTGAGAATGTCCGGTCGAAGTGATTTCGCCCGGACATTTGTTCTTTTACAAAGGGAAACAAACTTCTTGCTTTATAGAAGAAAAATCACTATCTTCGACTCCTGAGCAATAAGTCATAGACTTATTCCGTTAACCAAATGTCAAACCCTCAAAAAAAGAAAAACTAATCAACTATGGAATTACCCTTTGCCGAATCCTGGAAAATAAAGATGGTAGAACCCATCCGCAAAAGCACCCGACAAGAACGTGAACAATGGCTGAAAGAAGCCCATTACAATGTATTCCAACTGAAATCTGAACAAGTCTACATTGACCTGATCACCGACTCGGGTACAGGCGCCATGAGCGACCGCCAATGGGCCGGAATGATGCTGGGCGATGAAAGTTACGCAGGTGCTTCATCGTTCTTTAAACTTAAAGATACCATTACCAGACTGACCGGATTCGAATACATCATCCCCACCCATCAGGGACGAGCCGCCGAAAACGTACTCTTCTCCTATCTGGTGCATGAAGGAGACATCGTGCCTGGCAACTCACACTTTGATACGACCAAAGGACACATTGAAGGACGCAAAGCTTTCGCACTGGACTGTACTGTCGACGAGGCTAAGCAAACACAGCTTGAGGTTCCTTTCAAGGGAAACGTCGATCCTGCCAAACTGGAGAAAGCCTTGCAGGAACACGCCGACCGGATTCCTTTCATCATCGTCACCATCACCAACAATACGGCAGGAGGACAACCCGTATCCATGCAGAACCTGCGTGAAGTACGTGCCATAGCTGACAAATACGGCAAACCCGTTCTGTTCGACTCGGCCCGTTTTGCCGAAAACGCCTATTTCATCAAGACACGCGAAAAGGGCTACCAGGACAAGACCATCAAACAAATTACCCGTGAGATGTTCAGCCTGGCCGACGGCATGACCATGAGTGCGAAAAAAGATGGCATTGTCAACATGGGTGGTTTCATCGCAACCAACCGGAAAGATTGGTACGAAGGCGCCAAAGGCTTCTGCGTACAGTTCGAAGGTTATCTGACTTATGGAGGCATGAACGGACGCGACATGAACGCACTGGCCATCGGCCTGGACGAAAATACCGAATTCGACAATCTGGAAACCCGCATCCGACAAGTACAATATCTGGCCTGCAAACTGGATGAATACGGTATCCCCTACCAACGTCCGGCTGGCGGACATGCCATCTTCATCGATGCTCCCAAGGTGCTGACTCACGTTCCTAAAGAAGAATTTCCGGCTCAGACACTCACAGTAGAGTTATATCTGGAGGCTGGCATACGGGGATGCGAGATAGGTTATCTGCTGGCCGACCGTGATCCTGTGACGCGCGAAAACCGATTCACCGGCCTGGATCTCCTGCGCCTTGCCATACCGCGCAGAGTGTATACAGACAACCACATGAACGTAGTGGCAGCTGCACTGAAGAATGTATACGACCGACGCGAAAGCGTGACACGAGGCGTACGCATCGCCTGGGAAGCACCCCTGATGCGACATTTCACCGTGCAACTGGAAAGACTGTAAACAACTTATTGTTTGAAGTAAGTAGACGTATCAGCCAGGGTCAACTGGCTTAGAAGAATAAGACAAGCACTTGGAGCTGGACGGACTCAGTATACCGTCCACGTCAATACAAAATCAGGATGGAGCAGATAACGGATGAGAAACGTTCGTTGCTGCTCCGTCTTATATTCACAAGCACGAAACTCTCCCCTTTCTTGCGGAACAAACGGCAGTATCTGCAAATGATCACACAAATCGACTTCGGAACGGTCTATGCATTTAAACATTACCTCCTTAGCCGACCAGTGAAGCAACAAGCTCCACGTGTCATCGCCCTGATAAGGAACCGGCTGTTCGTCGGCACGCATAAACTTCGACGAAATCCGATGCACGCGAGTAGCATATTGCTCAATATCGATACCTGCAGGTGTCGATGCCAGCAACAAAGCCACATAACCACGTGTATGCGAAATACTGATGTGAAAGCTGCCGTCAGTCAGATAGGGCTTGCCGGAAGGTAAATAAGCAATCTCTTTGTCGGCTCCCAACAGAGTACGCAGCAGAAGCCGGACCGACAGCCATTCATGCCTACGCTGCACTGCATGGAAACGTTCGGACGCCTGACGGCAAAGATCCGTACCGGCCAACTGACGGCACAATTCCTCATACGATTCATCCATCCGCCATACTCCCAGCAGAAATCCGTCCTCCTTATGCTGCATAAAAAGACTCAAGACACCCCCTCCGTTTATGCATTACCTTCGGCCTCGTCCGTAAGGGGATTGACTGTGAACTTGACTTTCAGAATGCGTCGGTTATCCATTTCGAGTACTTCGAATTCATAACGCTCATAACTAACCTTTTCATGCAAAGCCGGGAACTCGCCTTTCAGCTCCAGCAACAGTCCGGCTACCGTATCGGCATCGCCGGCTACCTCGTCGAAAGCTGTATCGTCAATGTGAGTTACCTTATAGAAATCGGTCAGCTGTGTTTTGGCTTCGAATACCCATGTATGGTCATTCAATATCGTGTACGTACGTTCTTCGTCATCGTACTCGTCACGTATTTCACCTACAATTTCCTCAATGATGTCTTCCATTGTCACAATGCCCGACGTACCTCCAAACTCGTCTACAACGATGGCAATGTGTATTTTATTAGCCTGGAAGTCACGCAGCAGATCATCAATCATCTTTGTCTCAGGCACAAAATAAGCCGGACGGATCAGCGACTGCCAACGGAAATTGTCACCTTTGTTCAGATGCGGAAGCAAATCCTTGATATAGAGTACGCCCTTGATGTTATCACGCGTTTCGGCATATACAGGAATACGCGAGTATACATTCTCGACAATACACTTCAGCACATCTTTAAATGGGGTACGTATTTCAAGGTCGACCACATCCAGACGGGAAGTCATGACTTCTTTCACCGTCTCGCCACCGAAACGGATGATACCTTCAAGTATATTGCTTTCTTCTTTCAACTCAGCCTTGTCCGTCAATTCCAATGCATGCGAAAGTTCGTCGACAGAAATGTTGTGGTTCTTACGGGTAACATGCTTGTTAAGAAACGCCGTGGAACGTACCAGAACAGAAGCCAGCGGATAGAAGAACGAACGGAACATCGTAATGCCCGGAGCTGCAAAACGGCAGAATGCCAAGGTCTTCTGAGCAGAATAAATCTTAGGCATAATCTCGCCAAACAGCAACAGCAAGAAAGTAAGTATGACTGTCAGCACCAGAAACTCGGCAACAGGCGAGTGAAATTCGAAGACAGTCATAAAGAAGAAGTTGCAAAGCATGATAATGGTCACATTCACAAAGTTGTTTGTAATCAAAATCGTAGCCAGCAACCGCTCGGTATCATCCAGCAATCGGCTGATTTTTTCATCGGAAGGGTTCTTCTTCTCGGCAATGGCACTCAAGTCTGCCGGAGAAAGCGAAAAGAAAGCTATTTCGGATGCAGATGCAAATCCGGAAACAAGCAGGAGCAGTCCTGCCAAAACAATGGCTATAATAGCCGAAACAGAAGGTGTATGTACGGAAATTCCGTTAAATACGTCTGCCAACTGGCATAAAAAAGCGTCTGGGTCCAAAGAATCGGGTTTTAGTTAAACAATTAGAACGGCAAATCATCCGCCTGGTTATTCTGAACAGAAGCTGTCGGAGATGAAGCTGGTTGCTGGGGCTGTTGTGGAGTTGGAGCCGCTGAGGTGTTTCGGGGCGAAAGCATCTCCATGTTGTCCACAAAAATCTCGGTCACATAGCGCTTGATGCCTGCCTGGTCATCATACGAACGGCTGCGGATTTTTCCTTCCACATAAAGCTTGTCGCCTTTATGTACATACTGGTCCACAATCTCGGCCAGACGGTTACGGAATACCAGATTATGCCACTCCGTACGGTCGGGTATCTGCGTACCATTCTGCAAGGTATATCCTTTCTCGGAAGTTGCAAAAGATACTTGCGCCACACATGCGCCACCGTCGTAGTATGTCACCTTCGGATCCTGTCCGACATTGCCCAACAATATTACCTTATTTACCGACATAGACTTCTATTTTATCAATTCGCCGCCAAAAGTAACAAGAATAATTACACAATGCAAGAATCGGCACCTACTTTTCACTCGTATTTTTCCAGGAACGCATGTATCAGCCTGGGCACTGCATATTGTCCAAGCTCTTCCCGGGACACCCGCCGATAAGCTGAAAACGAACGCGTTTCTTCCGGCAACACCACTTCATAGAAACTGGCATAGATCACACGGTGGGACAATACATGCTTCACCCCACGACGCAAACAACGCAACTGCGGCTTATCCTCTGCAGCAAACAAGTCACGGAATTGGGGCAACTGCACAAACTCAGCTTCCGGCATATCGCGTTCGGTCTCGACCAGCGGAAGTTCGAACAAATTCTTCCAGATGTCATTCCCGGTACGTTTATTTATATACGTGTACGCGCCTGCACGTACATATATATAATTGAAAAAACGATCGGTAGTCTTCGTCTTATGCTGTTTCACCGGCAATTGGTCCACCCTTCCCTGTGCCAGTGCTGCGCACGTATCGCACAAAGGACAATACATGCACAAAGGCGATTGCGGCGTACATTGTATGGCTCCGAAATCCATGATGGCCTGATTGTACTCCGCCGGTCGGGAGACTGGAAGCATCTCCTGTGCCAAAGCCGCAAACAGTTTCTTACCTTCGGTCGAATCAATCGGAACTTCAATGCCCCAATAACGCGACAAGACACGATAGACATTTCCGTCAACCACAGCATAAGGCATGCCATAAGCTATCGAACAGATGGCGGCAGCCGTATAATCCCCTACTCCCTTCAGAGCCCGTACTCCCTCGTACGTACTGGGGAATACTCCGTTCATGCTACGTGCCGCCTCGTGCAGATTGCGTGCACGCGAGTAATAGCCCAGCCCTTGCCAGTACTTCATAACTTCGTCTTCGGAGGCCTCGGCCAAAGCGTGTACGTCGGGAAAGCGCTGCACAAAGCGCAAAAAATAATCGTACCCCTGCGCCACCCTGGTCTGTTGCAAAATAATTTCCGAAACCCAGATCAGATAAGGGTCCTTTGTATTCCTCCATGGCAGTTCGCGAGCATTATCCGCGTACCACCCAAGCAATGTTTCGCTAAAAATATTCATGCCGCAAAAATAGTACATTTCCCGCCCGATAAAGCCTAATGCAGCGACTTTTTCAAAAAATAGTCCGAAATATATTTTTCAGAGACGCGGAAAAGCTATATATTTGCAGTCCAAAAAATTAAGAAACAGTAATAACCATATTTGTAGAAAAAATGACTAAAGCTGACATTGTAAACGAAATTGCAAAAAACACCGGAGTTGATAAGACCACCGTACTTACAACCGTTGAAGCATTCATGGAAGCAGTAAAGGCATCCTTGTCAAGAGAGGAAAATGTTTACCTCCGCGGGTTTGGTAGTTTTGTTGTAAAGAAGAGAGCACAGAAAACTGCCCGTAATATCTCTAAGAATACAACGATTATCATTCCGGAACACAATATTCCGGCGTTTAAGCCTGCAAAGACATTCACTCTTTCAGTGAAAAAATAATAAACAATAGTATTAACCCATAAAATTTTAGAAGCTATGCCAAGCGGAAAGAAGAAAAAAAGACATAAAATGTCTACGCACAAGCGTAAAAAAAGACTAAGAAAGAACAGACATAAAAGCAAAAAGTAAATCTTAGTCTGAAAGACAAGACAAAAGAACAAACTTGTGAAACAAAAGGTCTCGCGGGTTTGTTCTTTGTTTAAGTAATGAATTGTGCCAGCAACAAGCCGGCAAGAAAAAACGGAGCATATATACATCTCCCGACTTGTTTCCTGCCAGCTTGTCCACAATGAAACCCTGTATTATCAAACAAAAACAAAAGTAACGACTGTGACCAGCGAACTCGTTGTAGACGTACAGCCCAAAGAAGTCTCCATCGCCCTGCTCGAAGACAAGCAACTGGTGGAACTTCAGAGCGAAGGAAGAAACATTTCTTTCTCCGTGGGCAATATGTATTTGGGGCGTGTCAGGAAACTGATGCCCGGTCTGAATGCCTGCTTCGTGGACGTGGGTTACGAGAAAGACGCTTTTCTTCACTATCTGGACTTAGGTCCGCAATTCAACTCGTTAGAGAAATACGTAAAGCAAACTTTAAGCGACAAGAAGAAAATCAACCCTATCACCAAGGCAACCATACTCCCCGACCTTGAAAAAGACGGCACCATAGCCAATACCCTCAAGGTAGGACAGGAAGTTGTGGTTCAGATTGTCAAGGAGCCTATTTCGACCAAGGGCCCCCGACTGACGTCCGAACTGTCTTTTGCCGGAAGATACCTCGTACTGATACCTTTCAACGATAAGGTTTCCGTATCGCAAAAAATTAAATCGAGCGAAGAACGGGCCCGCCTTAAGCAACTGCTGATGAGCATCAAGCCGAAAAACTTCGGCGTTATCGTCCGCACCGTAGCCGAAGGCAAACGGGTAGCCGAACTCGACGGAGAACTTAAAGTATTGCTGAAACACTGGGAAGACGCCGTAGTAAAAATACAGAAAGCCACCAAATTCCCCACTCTGATTTACGAAGAAACCAGCCGCGCCGTAGGACTGTTGCGCGACTTGTTCAATCCATCGTTCGAGAACATCTATGTGAACAACGAAGCCGTGTTCCACGAAATCAAGGATTACGTAACTCTCATTGCCCCTGAACGGGCAGGAATCGTGAAACTGTATAAAGGCCCTCTCCCCATCTACGACAATTTTGGCATCACCAAGCAGATTAAATCCTCTTTTGGTAAAACCGTTTCATACAAAAGTGGTGCCTACCTGATTATTGAGCATACTGAGGCGCTTCACGTAGTAGACGTGAACAGCGGTAACCGCACCAAGAATGCCAACGGGCAGGAGGCCAACGCACTGGAAGTGAATCTGGGAGCTGCCGACGAACTGGCACGCCAACTGAGACTTCGCGATATGGGAGGCATCATCGTCGTGGACTTTATCGACATGAACGAAGCCGAGAACCGGCAGAAACTCTACGAGCGCATGTGCCAGAACATGCAAAAAGACAGGGCACGCCACAACATCCTGCCCCTGAGCAAATTCGGGCTGATGCAAATCACACGCCAGCGGGTACGCCCCGCCATGGACGTGAATACGACAGAAACCTGCCCCACATGCTTCGGGAAAGGCACCATCAAGTCGTCCATCCTCTTTACCGATGCCCTGGAAAGTAAAATAGACTATCTGGTAAACAAGCTGAAGATAAAGAAATTCTCGTTACACATCCACCCGTACATCGCCGCCTACGTCAACCAAGGGCTGATGTCCCTGAAACGGAAATGGCAGATGAAATACGGATTTGGCATTAAAATCATTCCCAACCAGAAACTTGCGTTTCTGCAATATATCTTCTACGACCCGCAAGGCGAAGAGATAGATATGAAAGAGGAAGTAGAAATTAAGTAAATCGAAGCGGCTATGCCCTCCCAAAGGCATAGCCGCTTTTCTATGTTTGCCAGCGTCGCTGCCCATCGCCATTTTCCAATTACGTATTATCTACCTGCTATATTCACTCCCCTCTTCGCCCACATTGCTTATCCGCTCCGTTCCCTCCTGTGGAAACGGCCGTAACCATTAAAGGGAACGGGAATTCCCTCAGCAGGAAACGCGCGTTCCCTAATAAGGAAACGGCAGTTTCCTCTTATAGAAACAGGAGGAAACTGCCGTTATCTGATTTACAAAGACTTAACCTGAATATAAAATCGACCGTTATCGGGCGAAACGGATAAGCATCTATGCCCAACGGTGTTCGAAGACATAATCGTCGAAATACTCGTCAAGCTCCACACCCAGCGAACGGGCAATGTGTACAATCTGCTGTTGCTCCGATGGAGACAGCAGACGCTCTCCGCGGCGAGTCAGGTAATAGTTTTTCCGTCCCAGGCAACTGATGGCACGGTTGCGGAAAGTTCCTGCCACGCCCAATGTCAACGCCTTCACCGTACGCATAAAGCCACGGGCATAGCGCACGGGCTCGTCGGGCAAAAAGTACTTGCACGCTGCTTCGCCCTCGACCGTCCGGCAAGGGTTCAGCATCCGGAAGGATTCCAACCGCGACGGCAGGTGACAATAGGCCAAATGGCGCAAACACGCCGCCGACTTGGCACAGTGCGAAGCGCCGCAATGCAGAAAGCCATGAGGCACTTTGGTATAGTCGAAAGAATCGTCGCTCATAATCTTCCTTTTTTATAAGGCCATGCGATAGATTTCTTCCGTATCGGCCGAAGTCAGCTTCACATAACTACCTACAGTGAGGCCTTTGTTGCGGTGCAGATTGGCCACCAGCGTATCAATGTCGGGCTGTTCGATGCCCAGCTCCTTGAAGCTGACGGGCAGTCCGATGTAACGGAAGAAGAACTTCAGCTGCGACACGCCGCTCAACGCCATCTCCAGCAAATCGTCCGACTGGGGCACACCGAATACGCGGTGGGCAAACTGAGCCACCTTCTTCGGGTTGCGTTCGGCCACAAAAGCCATCCAGGCAGGTACGATCACTGCCAGACCGGCACCGTGAGTGACGTCGTAAAGGGCACTGACTTCGTGCTCCAGGAAGTGCGAAGCCCAGTCTTCCTCGCGTCCCACTCCGCACGTACCGTTATGGGCAATGGTGCCACACCACATGATGTTGGCGCGCGCATCGTAATCGTTCGGATTGGCTTTCAGCCGATAAGCTTCCTTGATGATGGCCACCAGGGTGCCTTCGCACAGGCGGTCGCTCACCTCAACACCTTCGGTATTGGTGAAGTAACGCTCCATGATGTGCACCATCATGTCGGCAATGCCACTGGCTGTCTGATAAGCAGGCAGCGTATAGGTCAGCTCGGGATTCATAACGGCAAACACCGGACGAAGCACTTCGGGGGCACGTATGCCCAGCTTCTGCAGGGTAACCGAATGGGTGATGACCGCATTGCCCGAGCCTTCGCTTCCGGCAGCAGGAATGGTGAGGACCACGCCCACCTTCAATGCCTTGGTGATGCTGGCCTTGCCGATGTAGAAATCCCAAAAGTCGCCCTCGTAAAGCGCACCTACTGCAATGGACTTGGCCGTATCAATCACCGAACCGCCGCCTACGGCAAGCAGCATGTCCACTCCCTGTTCGCGACAAAGGCGGATGCCTTCGTACACTTTGGGTTCGGTAGGATTGGGCTGCACGCCTCCCAGTTCGCAATAGGCTACGCCGGCTGCCTGCAACGACTCTTCAACACGAGCAAGCAAGCCGCTACGCTGCACCGAGCCGCCGCCATAAACTATCATCACACGGGTGCCACCGTACTTGCGCACCAGACTACCTGTCTGCGCTTCCGTATCCTTGCCAAACACAAATTCGGTAGGACTATAAAAAACAAAATTGTTCATAGCTGAAATAATATGGTATTAGTTTTAGTAAAAGAAAGCATGCAACTTACTTATAGAATACAAAATAAACGGCCAGCACCAGGCAGATGAATGCCACAAAGTGATTCCAGTGTAAAGCCTCGCCCTTGAACAGCACCGTGGTAAAGACCGTGAACACGATGAGCGTAATGGCTTCCTGAATGACCTTGAGCTGCATCAGCGAAAAAGGTCCGCCGTTGCCTACAAAGCCGATACGGTTGGCCGGCACCTGACACGAGTATTCGGCCAGTGCGATGCCCCACGAAAACAGAATCACCGCATAGAGCGGCCAGTTGGAGATGATTTTCGTCTCCTGCAACTTCAGGTGCCCGTACCAGGCAAAGGTCATGAAGATGTTAGACACGACCAGAAGTAGAATAGTGTAAAATCCTTTCATGTTGTTTTCCTTATTTTATTTCGATTTTTCTTTGATTTCTGCATTGGGTATGGGAAAGCCTCATCAAGGCATCGGCTGCTCCTTGCGGGGCAGAAGCTCGTCCTGAACATTGGACATACTCCCCCAAAGACTGTAGCGTGCTTCGGGGTTCATTGCTTCCAACTGCTTCAGCACGTCTTTCATCGAGCTACGGTGGGAGTCATGCTCGTAGGGACAATTCTTCACCTGCTTTCTGAAGCCGCGCGCAGAGGCCAGTTCTTCCAGGTCGGACTCGTGAACCAGACACATCGGACGGATGATGGTCATATCGAACTTCTTCATCACCAACCGGGGCGGCATCGTACCGAACGCCCCTTGAAAGGTGATATTCATCAGCAGCGTTTCCAGAATGTCATCCATGTGATGCCCCAGGGCAATCTTGTTGCATCCCTGCTCCTTGGCCACGGTGAAGAGCGCCTTGCGCCTGTTCCACGAACAAAGAAAACAGGGCGACTTGCGGGTATCGGTCGAAGCGTCAAACTCTGTTTCATATATCACCAGAGGCACGCCCCACGACTCGGCATAGCGGCGCAGGTAGTCGATATCGCTTTCGTAAGCAATGTTTTTCATCACCACGTGAGCAGCCACAACCGAAAACCTTGGCTTGTAGATGCGTGCACGGCGCGCCAGCAGCTCGACCAGCGCCAACGAATCTTTCCCGCCCGAGAGACCGATGAGAATCTTGTCTCCCTCTTCAATCAGCCCGTATTCCACCACTCCTTTGGCAAACCGTTTCTCGATGCGGCGGAGCATTTTTTCTTCTTCTGTATACTTTGCCATAACCTGTGAAAATCGGGCACAAAAATAACGCAAAAGAATGATTTAAAGAAGAATTAACATAATAGAATCAGCGAAAAGGGCTTTATTCGCGATTAATTTGTATTTTTGAACTTTTGATAGCATAAAGAATACAATAAAAATATGAAAAAGAAATATATCCTGTTGCTTTTCTCCTGCCTGCTGGGCACCGGTGCCTACGCACAGACACTGGCCAAGGCCAAAGAATTGTACGAGAAAGGCGAATACGAACAGGCCAAACCGGCATTCCAACGCCTTGTCAAGTCGAACCCCTCGAACGGTAACTACAATCTGTGGTACGGCGTGTGCTGCCTGAAGACCGGCGAGGCTGAAAAGGCTGTGAAGCCTCTGGAGATGGCTGTGAAGCGGCGCACCCCCAGCGGCCAGCTCTATCTGGGGCAAGCCTACCATCAGGTGTACCGTTTCGAAGAGGCCGTCGAAGTGTACGAAGAATACATTGCCGAACTGAAGAAGCGTAAACGCTCGACCGATCAGGCCGAAAGCCTGCTTCAACAAAGCAAAATCGGATTGCGACAGTTGAGGGGTGTAGAAGAAGTGTGCATCGTCGACAGTTTCGTCGTAGACAAGAAAGACTTTCTGAAAACCTACAAAATAGGTTCGGAAGCCGGCAAGCTGTTCATGTACAACGAATACTTCAAAGACCGGGAGCCCAGCGAAACAACGGTTTACGAAACCGAGCTCGGCACCAAAATCTACTATTCCGAATACCAGCCGACCGACAGCACCCTGAATATTCTGGCCAGTAACAAACGTCAGGACGGATGGAGCAAAGGTACTCCCCTGCCCGGCTCTATCAACGGAGAGGTAAATGCCAACTATCCCTACGTCATGTCCGACGGAGTTACCATTTACTATGCAGCCGACGGCCCTGAGTCAATAGGCGGATACGACATCTTCGTCACCCGTTACAACACTCAGAACGGAACCTATCTGAATCCGCAAAACGTCGGTATGCCTTTCAACTCGCCTTATAACGACTACATGTACGTTGTCGACGAATACAACAATCTGGGATGGTTTGCTTCCGACCGCCACCAGCCCGAAGGCAAGGTATGCGTCTATGTCTTCATCCCCAACACCTCCAAACAGGTGTACAGCTACGAAAACATGGAACACGAAAAGCTCCTCGCCCTGGCACGCCTGAGCTCTATCAAACAGACCTGGGCAGACAACGACCTCGTCACCGAAGCCCTGCAACGGCTCAAAGATGTTTCTACCGAGAAGAAGGAAGTAAAACAGAAGCACGATTTCGAATTCGTCATCGACGACCAGACTGTGTACTATAAGATGGCCGACTTCCGTTCGCCACAGGCTAAGAAGACATTCCAGAAATACCGTCAGCTGGAGAACAGCTATGCCCAGCAGAGCAATAAACTGGACGATCTGCGTAAACGCTACGCGTCGGCTCCACAAGCTGAAAGAGGAAAAATGGCTCCGGGCATGCTCGATCTGGAAAAGCGTATCGAACAGCTTGCCGACGAAATAGACCAGACAGCCATCTTGGTACGCCAGCAGGAGAAAGGAATCAAATAACAAAAACTATATTACGAAAAACACTATGGACATACTTATCATTGCCGTACTTATTGTCGCCGCGATTATCCTTTTTCTGGTGGAACTGTTTGTCGTACCCGGCATCAGTATCGCAGGCATTCTGGCAGGAGGCTGCATCGTCTTTGCCAACTACTACGCCTTTGCCCACATGGGAACGATGGCCGGCTTCATCACCCTGGTTATTTCAGCACTGGGATGTATAGGGTCGCTGATACTGTTCATGCGGTCGAAAACCCTCGACAAGCTGGCCTTGAAGGAAGATATCTCGTCGAAAATCGACCGTACGGCCGAAGCGAAAGTCAAGGTAGGCGATACGGGCATTTGCACCACCCGCCTGGCCCTGATCGGATATGCCGAAATAGGAGGCGACATCGTCGAAGTAAAGTCGGCCGACGGTCTGCTGGACGAGAAGACTCCCATCGTAGTAACCCGCATCACCGACGGCGTCATACTGGTGGAAAAACAAAAATGAAATTACAAAAGATTCAAAAACTTAAAAACTCAATAACTTAAAACCTAAAGCAATGGACACAAGCTCTCTGTATCTGACTGCTTTCCTCGTGGTAGGAGGCATCATCTTTCTGGTACTTTTCTTCCATTACGTACCCTTCTTCCTCTGGCTTTCGGCCAAGGTGTCAGGAGTGAACATTTCGTTAGTGCAACTCTTCCTGATGCGCATCCGTAACGTACCGCCTTATGTCATCGTGCCCGGACTGATCGAGGCGCATAAAGCCGGACTGAACAACATTACCCGCGACGGACTCGAAGCCCACTACTTGGCAGGCGGACACGTAGAAAAAGTAGTTCACGCACTGGTATCGGCAGCCAAAGCCAACATCGACCTGCCCTTCCAGATGGCTACTGCCATCGACCTGGCCGGACGTGACGTATTCGAAGCTGTACAGATGTCCGTAAATCCCAAGGTGATCGACACTCCGCCTGTCACCGCCGTAGCCAAGGACGGTATCCAGCTTATCGCCAAGGCACGCGTCACCGTGCGTGCCAACATCCGTCAGCTGGTAGGTGGTGCCGGCGAAGACACCGTACTGGCCCGTGTAGGCGAAGGTATCGTATCGTCCATCGGTTCGAGCGAAAGCCACAAGTCGGTGCTCGAAAACCCCGACTCCATCTCTAAACTCGTACTCCGCAAAGGACTGGATGCAGGCACCGCTTTCGAGATTCTCTCCATCGACATCGCCGATATCGACATAGGTAAGAACATCGGTGCCGCCCTTCAGATGGATCAGGCCAACGCCGACAAGAACATCGCCCAAGCCAAGGCCGAAGAGCGCCGTGCCATGGCCGTAGCCAGCGAACAGGAAATGAAAGCCAAGGCTCAGGAAGCCCGCGCCAAAGTGATAGAAGCTGAAGCCGAAGTGCCTAAAGCCATGGCCGAAGCTTTCCGCAACGGCAATCTGGGTATCATGGATTACTACCGCATGAAAAATATTCAGGCTGATACCGACATGCGCGAAACCATCGCCCGTCCCACTGCTGGCGGAAGCAGTCAGCCAATGAATAAATAAGGCGAAATGACAAGTCATAAGTTGTAAGTTCATCCCCCTTTCTTCACCAACAAATTACTAGAATCTGAACTTATAGCTTATGGCTCGTCATTCAAGACTCAAAAACTCATAATCTAAAAACTAACAGCTCGGAGCTTATAACTCGCAGCTAAAAAAACACCTACGCTTATGAAAAAGTATTTTCCTTCTTCCGAACTGATTATCAACGAAGACGGTTCCGTTTTCCACTTGCATGTAAAGCCTGAATGGCTGGCAGACAAAGTAATCCTTGTGGGCGACCCTGGCCGCGTAGCCCTCGTTGCTTCGCATTTTGAAAATAAAGAATGCGAAGTTGAGAGCCGTGAATTCCGTACTATTACCGGCAGTTATCAGGGCAAGCGTATCACTGTAGTGTCTACCGGTATCGGATGCGACAATGTAGACATCGTAATGAACGAACTTGACGCACTGGCTAATATCAATTTCCAAACGCGTGAGGAGAACGACCACTTCCGCCAGCTTGAAATCGTACGTATCGGCACATGCGGCGGTCTGCAACCCTATACTCCCGTAGGTACTTTCATCTGTTCTGCAATCTCTGTCGGCTTCGATGGCCTGCTCAATTTCTATGCCGGACGTAATGCTGTATGCGACCTGCCCATGGAACGCGCCTTGCTGAACCACCTGGGATGGAGCGGCAACCTTTGCGCACCTGCTCCATACGTTATCCATGCTGACGAGGAACTGGTAGAACGCATTGCCCGTCAGGACATGGTACGCGGGGTAACGGTGGCATGCGGCGGATTTTTCGGTCCGCAAGGACGCCAACTCCGTATTCCTTTGGCCGACCCGCATCAGAACGAGAAAATTGAATGTTTCGAATATCAGGGACACCGCATCACCAACTTCGAAATGGAAAGTTCAGCCCTGGCTGGACTGAGCCGACTGATGGGACACAAGGCTACTACCGTATGTATGGTTATAGCCAACCGACTGATCAAGGAAGCCAATACGGGCTACAAAAATCAGATAGACGACCTGATCAAAACAGTATTAGACCGCATCTAACAGTTTCCTTAAAAACAGATCAAATGGAAGCAAGTTTCAAGACGAATGAAAATATGAGTAAAGAGGAACGCTATCAGGCGTTCCTCACCCAATATGCGCCGCTGATTGAAGGCGAGACCAATGCTGTAAGCATACTGGCCAACACATCAGCAGCCTTAAAAGAAGCTTTCGGTTTCTTTTGGGTAGGATTTTATATGGTAAATGACAACGAACTGCATTTAGGTCCCTTTCAGGGAAGCGTAGCCTGCTACCGCATCAGGAAAGGACGCGGGGTATGCGGCACCGCATGGGCCGAAGCAAAGACTCAGGTCGTGGCTGATGTCGACCTTTTCCCCGGACACATCGCATGCAGTTCGCTCTCACGATCTGAAATTGTAGTGCCCATCATCGCCAACGGCGAAGTAAAAGGTGTGCTTGATATCGACAGCGACCAGCTGAACACTTTTGACGAAACCGACCGAAAATATCTGGAGCAAACAGTACTCATTCTTACCCAAGTCCTCTATCCGCAATCATAATTCTCCAAACTACATTTCGCGATGTAATCCGAATGACGTATCTTTGCAAGCCATAAAAAGAACAGATTTTTCAGAGAGATAAACAACGTGAACATACAACTATCCAACGATACCATCTGTGCCATAGCCACTGCCCAAGGCGGTGCTATCGGCATCATCCGTGTGTCCGGGCCACAAGCCATCAGCATCACCAATAAGATCTTCACACCTGCCACAGGGAAGTCCCTGAGCGAACGTCCTGCTTATACATTGGCTTTCGGCCAAATCCGCACGAATACAGGCGAAATTATAGACGAAGTACTAATCAGCCTATTCCGTGCTCCCCATTCGTATACAGGAGAAGATTCCGTAGAGATTTCATGTCACGGTTCGTCATATATTCTTCAGCAGGTAATGCAACTCCTCCTTAAAAACGGATGCCGTGCTGCAGGCCCAGGAGAATACACCCAACGGGCTTTCCTGAACGGTAAAATGGATCTGAGTCAGGCAGAAGCTGTAGCCGACCTTATCGCTTCGACCTCGGCTGCCACCCACCGCATGGCTATGAACCAGATGCGGGGAGGATTCAGCCACGAACTCTCCCTGTTACGTGATAAGCTTCTGCACCTCACCTCTCTTATGGAACTGGAACTGGACTTCAGCGACCACGAAGAGTTGGAGTTTGCCGACCGTTCGGAACTGCAAGCCATCGCCTCCCAAATAGAAACGGTTATCAGCCGCCTGGCCGACTCGTTCAGTGTAGGCAATGCGTTGAAAAATGGTATCCCTGTAGCTATTGTAGGCGAAACCAATGCCGGCAAGTCTACCTTGCTGAATGCCTTGCTAAACGAAGAACGTGCCATCGTTAGTGACATCCACGGTACCACGCGCGATGTTATCGAAGATACCCTGAACCTGGGCGGTATCACTTTCCGCTTTATCGACACGGCCGGTATACGCGACACCCACGACACCATTGAAAGCCTAGGTATCGAACGTACCTTCCAAAAGCTGGAGCAGGCCGATATCGTCCTGTGGGTGATCGATGCTACCTGTGCCCACGAACAATACCAGCAACTAGCCGAAAAGATACTGCCCCGATGCGAAGGTAAACACCTTGTGTTAGTGATAAACAAAGCCGATCTCGCACCTCAGGCTTCCTCCATCACCTTCGACAGATTGCCCCAAGATACCCACATCCTTACCCTTGCTGCTAAACAGAAAGAGGGCCTTGACGCCCTCCAGCAGTTACTCATCGGTTTTGCCGCCCTACCCGACCTCTCGCAAACCGACGTCGTTGTAAGCAACATCCGACACTACGAAGCCCTGACCCATGCCCTCGCAGCCATCCACCGCGTACAAGACGGCCTCTCCATCGGCCTCTCCGGTGACTTCGTCAGTCAGGATCTACGCGAATGCCTATACCACCTTGGCGAAATTGTGGGAGGAACTATTGAGACGGATGAGGTGCTGGGGAATATATTTAGAAATTTCTGCATCGGGAAATAAGGACTGAGAAACGATGAAAAACGCCAGCAAACGATAACAAATAAAAGTCTAATAATCAATATATTAAACAATGTTAGCAATCTACTCTAACATTGTTTATTTTCACGGTTTTGCATATTTTTGTACCCCGAAAGTACCTGTTGACTCATTAGAGTAATTTTTCACTAACAACGTGTGCGAAGTACAAAAGGTATTTACACATCATTACACACCTTTACACACTATTTCGCAGCGAGTTTTGGAGAGTAAAATATGGGTAACAAGGTAAGAATTGAAAGAATCTGTGAATTTTGCTGGAAGACTTTCATAGCAAAGACCTGCAAGACACGTTTCTGTTGTAAGGCTTGTAACGACAAGTATTACAAGGAGTTAATTAGAAGTGACCGCTATAATGCAGTCACAAAAGAAGTGAAAGAGGAAAAGAAGAAAAGAATCCGTCTGGCTGTGGATGAACTGGAAGTTATACAGGCGAGAGAATTTATCAGCCTGAAACAACTCGCCATTTATCTGGGGGTAAGCCGAAAAAGTATTTATACTTACATGCGGATTTATGAAATTCCATTTTCACAAATTGGTAGTAGAATTATTGTTAAACGCAAAGAGGTTGAAACGGTTATGATGAATTTAAAAAGCGTAAAAACAATGCAAGAGAGACCTATTAAGTCTACAAAAACAATTACTGATTTCTACTCTGCAAAAGAGATAGAAGAAAAGTACCAGATTTCTTATAGCAGACTTTATGTGATTGCTAAAGAAAACAACATTCCTTCAGCTACTCTTTCAGGAAAGAGGCTGTTCAGTATGGAACATATTGACCGATATTTCAGGAAGTTGGGATATAAGGAAGCTGAAGAAATAACAGAGTGGTACACAATCGAACAGATTCAGAAAATCTACAAGATGACGGTAAAGGCTGTACACAGCTTTACCTCAAGGTATAAAATTCCCAAGAAAAAGGAAAAGACCGGAAATACTACCTTGTATTCCAAGAAACATGTTGATGAAATCAAAAATGCCCGGATTGGCGAGGACGGATATATAACCGTTCCCGAAGCTTGTGCATTGTTCAATGTAGATCGTGACACTATCTACAACAGATGCAAATGGTACAACATTCCCAAGAAGACAAAGGGAAAGAATGTCATTATAAGCATTGAAGGACTCAGAAAGGTATTTGGTACAGGAAACATTGCCATAAATAATGTTAATGAACCTGCCATAGCCGCACATGAGTAAACGGCAATCTATGACAAACAACGCTAATGTATCACCTATCAAATCCGAATTATCATGATTTCAAAAGTATATCTTAGAAAAAAGAAAATAAGTAAGGGAAGAGTTTCATTATATCTTGACTTCTACCCTCCTATTCTCATTCCTGGAACTAACAGAACAACACGCCGCTATTTTCTCAATGTACATCTTCCGGAAAAGCCCAAATCATTTACGGAACGTGAACATGTAAAAAGTATTATGCAGAAGATGGAAATATTCCGTCTGAGAGTACTGGAGCAGATAATAAACGAGAAATTCGATTTTTACGATAAGATTGTTGAGAAAACAGATTTTCTTGATTATTTCAAAAATGAATCACTCAAACACAATAAGAAGTGGATTTATGTGTATCAGCACTTTGCTGCCTTCACCAACAACAAATGTACTTTTGCAGATATCAATGTGGCTCTCTGCCAGAGATTCCGTTCCTATCTGCTGAATACGGCCAAGCTGAGAGACGACAGTAAAAAGCTGAAGCAGAACTCGGCTGCCGGATATTTTTCCACATTCAGAGGAATGTTGAAAGAGGCCTATAAGAAACGGATGCTTAAAGAGAATATCAATGATTTTCTTGACAGGATTCCGGAAGAGGAAACAGAAATCAATTATCTGACAGAACATGAATTAGGACTGATCATAAATAATGAATGCCCTATTCCGGTATTGCGAAAGGCTATCATTTTCGCCTGTATAACAGGCTTCAGAAGAAGTGACATACTTGCTTTGAAGTGGGAGGACATCAAGGAATTGCCCAAAGGCGGATGGTGTGTATTCAAACGTATGCAGAAAACAAAGAACATGGCAAATGTTCCTATCGGAGACGATCTTATGGAAGTTATCGGGCCACGTGGTGAAGGACTCGTATTTAACGGACTGACCACATATATGCTGACCTATCCGATGAAAAGATGGTTCAAAAGCATAGGCATAAAGAAAGACTTGCACTTCCATTGTACACGTCATACATACGCTACCCTGTCACTGGCCCTCGGTACAGATATTATTACTATCAAGAATGTACTCGGACATAAACAGGAAAGTACGACAATGCGGTATACCAAAGTCGTGAACCCATTAAAGGAACAAGCTGCAAAACGATTAAGCATTAATACAATCAGTCAAAACACGGAACAATATGAAAAAGGCAATTTCTAAAATCAATCCATTCAGATATGCAAAAAAGTTGCATATCGGATATATCTGGCTAATAGCAGTGCTTCTGCTATTAGTCGTAGGTGTTATCTGCTCAGGAGCAAAAGTGTATAAATACAGCCCCATACTCTCGGTTGTCTCCTACTCTTTGGCCGCAATCAGTCTTATAGCTATAATTATTATGATAGTGCGGAAAACCTCCGATATGAAGATCCAAAGTGAACTGGACAAATATATTCTTGTGCTGAATGAGCATAAGGATGATCAGGAATGGTTACATAAAGAACTTACTTACGTTAATCTGAGGATATATAACAAGACAAACGGACATTTATACCGGTGCAAGAAAAAACTGCTGGAAGAATACAAAAATGAGGCAAACAATGAAAGTGTAGCCGAAGAGCTGCTGATACGACTTAAAGAACAGGAAAACCGCCATCAACAGCAAATCGAAAAGATAGAGGAACTTCTTGTAAATGACCAGAAGCCATTACAGTATTATCTGGATGCAATAGAGAATAACGGAAATGATAATCCGGCAGATGACAAATCTACAAGATTATGCAAACTGTTTTCTTTTATTTATAATTATATCAGCACGGAATTGGACGATTGTCTCAAGCCCTATGAAATTGAATATTTTAAAAAATATGCCTTTGCTCAAATTACAGGTATGCCAATAGAAGAAGATATACAATACCCTATTTCTGAAATCTACAGAATGTCAAAGACTGACTTGGGAGCTTTCATTCATAACCTCTATATAATGTGCCACTATTGTAGAACAGACCTAAAGAAAACCGATTTCTTCAATGGGTGCCAGAAGTTCATATCAGCTTCTTTCTGCACTGCCAATATATTATTCAAGAACAGTACAAGACTGGCAACCAATTCCCGTATTGAGGCCATAAATATGAAAAAAAGCAATTTCTTCAGCGAGTATCTGAAAGAATTTCAGTAAAAACAAATACTATCATTATTACTGAAGATTCCTGTAAAACTGTATTTAAAGTTTTATGGGAATCTTTTTTTATGTCAGCTAGACACATATAAATCATAGTATAAACACGTATAATTACAGTATATTACATTGTAGTTGTTAAAAGTTTGAGGAAAGCATGAGGACCGCATGAGGAATTCATGAGGACATGCTTTTTTATCCATCATTTGCCATTCTTTTGCAGAGAAATCAAATTTTTACAAATGATGAAAAACGAAAACAATGTTTTTGGCAAAGTTACACATGATAACTTGCCGCAGGCTGTAGAGCACCTCATAAAAATGATGGAGGAACAGGCTCAGAATTCTAAAAACAACATGCCGGTGGAAGATGATGAGATATCCATTGAGGAAGTAAGTTCTCTTATAAAGAAAAGCGTGAGCACCATTTACCGGTATACTTGTCAAAACAGTATTCCTCATTCTAAGCAGGGTAATACACTCCATTTCTACCGGTCTGAGATTCTCGAATGGATGAAGATGCACAAGAAGAAATGTATTAATGAACTCTCTGATGAAGCACATATTGAGTCTTTCAGGGTATTAAATCGTGATTAACAGGTATGGGAGAAAGTAGAATAACTCCGAGTGACATAATAAATGACGCTGTCAGCATGATAGGCAAAATGAACGACTCTTCATTTCCTATTGATATTTTCCCAAATAAGATAAGAAACATCATTCTGAATATGTATGAGTACCTAGCATTTCCTATCGACTACACTGCGTGCAGCATGATGACAGCCATTGCCACTTGTATAGGCAATACACATATCCTTCATTTCAAAACGGGATGGGATATCAAGTGTATCATATATATGGCTCTTGTAGGAAGGCCGGGTGCCAACAAAAGCCATCCTCTGAAAACGGCCTTCGAAGCTCTGTTCAGATTTGATAAGGAGCAGAAGGAAATATATAACGAAGAGTACAGAAAGTATGAATCAATAATGAGCTTGAGTAAAAAGGAACGTCTGGAACAGGGATTTGATATGTTTCCCAGGGAACCTGTACGTACCCGATTTCTGGTTTCTGATATCACACAGGAAGCTATGGCAAAGTCAATATCAGAGAATCCGCGCGGTATTTGCCTTTACATGGATGAACTGCAAGGGTGGATCAATAATTTCACACGCTACAACAAAGGCTCGGAAGAACAGTTCTACATATCACTGTTCAATGGGTACATGTATATTTCCGACCGCAAAATGAATACAAACAATATCATGATAGACTCTCCGTTTTCCAATGTGATAGGTACAATTCAGCCGGAAATACTTATTGATACATTCAAAGGAAGTAAAAGCAATAATGGTTTCCTTGACCGTATTCTTTTTGCCATACCTGAAATCCAGGATAAGCTATACTGGAAAAACGATGATATTGACATGAGCCATTTCAATGAATGGAACACAATCATGCAATCGTTCATCAGGATGAAAATAGAACATGATGAGCACGGAAACATAAATCCTACAAGACTGGAATATGAACCTGGAGCCAGACGAAAGGTTATGGAATGGCAGCATCAATGGGCAGATATGTTGAACATGGAAGAATCGGATAAAAGACGCAGTATATACAGCAAATTTGAGACTTACATTCATAGATTCTGCCTGATCATACAACTGTGCAAATGGGTATGTAATGAAGGTGATAAAAACTGCATCGATCTTGACAGTGTGCTGAAATCCATACGTCTGGTGTCCTATTTTAAAAATACCGCCCTGCAGATATGCTCCATGATTGAAGGCGTGATGCTCACTCCCAAGCAGACAGAACTGTTGGAAAAGCTGCCGGATAAGTTTACACGTTCTGAAGGATTGGAAGTAGCCGTCTCCATGAACTGGAGTACCAGCACGTATGACCGATTCCTGAAAAAAGCAACGGGAACTTACCTTTATCACGAATATGGAAATTATAAAAAAGCACAATGACAAAGTGATAAAGTGACAAACTAAGGCTGACTTTATCACTTTGTCACTTTGTCAATCACTAAAAACAGAAAATTATGGAAAACTTCAGATTTATATTGGAGCCGTATAACAGGCACCAGAGAAACAGATACACCTGCCCCTCGTGCGGAAAGCATCGTGAGTTCACCCGTTATATCGATACCCAAGGGGCTATCTCCTTTCCCGAATATGTAGGAAAATGTAACAGAATCAATAATTGTGGTTATCACTATACTCCTGCAATGTATTTTGATGAACATCCGGAATGTAAAGAATACAATAAATCATTCCCTGTTGTAAAAGACAAGAAACCTGTTGTATGTCATCCAAGACTCCCTCCTGCACACCGGCATACCGACACATCTTTTATACCAGATGAAATTATGCAGCAGACAATGAAATGCTATGAACAGAATAACCTGTTTCTGTATCTTGCCAATCATCTGGGATATGAGTCAGCACTGCGTCTGATGAAGACTTACCATGTAGGTACCGCCAGGAAATGGAAAAATGCTACGGTATTCTGGCAAACAGACATATCCGGAAAAATAAGAACCGGGAAAATCATGCAGTACAATGCAGAGACAGGAAAACGTATAAAAGAACCTTATGCACATGTTTCATGGGTACATACAGAACTTGATATACCGGAATTCCACTTACAACAATGCTACTTTGGAGAACATCTCTTATACAACAGCAGGAAACCCGTTGCCATAGTGGAAAGCGAAAAGACTGCTATCATTGCTTCATTCTATATACCGGAATATATCTGGCTTGCAACGGGAGGTAAAAACGGATGCTTCAACGAGCAGAATTTTGGCGTACTCAAAGGCCGGAATATTGTTCTGTTCCCTGATATCGGAATGACACAGGAATGGAAAGAAAAGTGTATGCAGATGAGAAAAAGAAACATCCGTACCGAGATTTCCGAGTATCTTGAAGTAAATGCAAATGAGGTTGAAAGGGTGAACGGATATGACATTGCCGACTACCTTATAAAGGTAAAATCAGGTGAAGCCGTTCTCCAATCCATGACAAGAAAAAATCCTGCTCTAAAACTTTTGATCGAGACTTTCGACCTTGAACTGTCAGGTTTCGGTACTCAATAAAACTACGTTGCCCATATCCAACAATATCCTGGAAAAAACGGAATGACAAAAGGAATGTAGTTTTTTCGGTTGGCAAGTTTATGTTTTGGTAATACCAAAACCTCTGAATCCATCCGGGAAGTACCCAACAGGAATCAATTATAAACCGAAAAAAATAATCAACAGAATGGAACAAAAAAGCAACAACAAAAATAAGGCTATCGGTGGCAGACCTCCACTGGACAAAATGGAAAAACGTACAGAGATATTATCATTCAAATGTACCGTATTGGAGAGGCATATCATAAACGGTAAGGCCATGACAGCCGGTGTTACATTAGGTGAGTATATAAGAAATACGGCCATAAATGGAAACATAACAGCACGCCTTACACCTGAAGATATAAAACTGATAAGGAGTCTTTCAGGCATGGCAAACAACCTAAACCAGCTTGCTAAAAATGCAAATACTTTCGGATATGCTTCAGTGTCAGAATCCGTATCTGAACTGGCTGATGAAATAGACAAAATCATTAAACTGATAAAGGCATGATGGGAAAGATTATGAAAAGGAATGACTTCGGTAAGATTGTAAATTATACGATGAAAGGCAACAATAAATCCAAGCTGCTTGCAACCGAAGGAGTACGTTCAGACAGCAAACAGCATATAGCTGAAAGTTTCAGTTGTCAGGCAGGTTTAAATACAAGAATCAGAACTCCGGTCTATCACATATCATTGAGCTTTTCAAAGCAAGACTCTGGAAAACTGACTGACGACCTTATGGTAAAGATTGCCGGAGAATATATGGAAAAGATGAATATCAAAAACACACAATATATTGTTGTAAGGCATTACGACAGAGAACATCCTCATATACATCTTGTAATAAACCGTGTGGACAATGACGGTAAAACCATAAGCGACAGCAATGACCGCATAAGAAACAACAGAGTATGCAGGGAACTGACAATAAAATATGGCTTGTATATGCCGAAAGGTAAAGAGAATGTCAAGTATGACAGGCTTCGTGGCAAAGACAAGCATAAGTATGAAATGATGTTTGCCATACGCAAGGCTTTGGAGAAAAGTAATAATTGGAACGAGTTTAAAAAGAAGCTGAGCAGAGACAAAATTCATTTTACTATAAGAACAGACAGCAAAGGTAAACCATGTGGTATAGTCTTTTCACGTGGCGAATATACATTCAGCGGTTCCAGAATAGACCGTAGTCTGAGTTATTTTAAAATAGCTAATATGCTAAACAAATATGAGAACAGTCTGGATAAATCGGACAGCTTTGGAAATACCCAACAAGACAAAATCCTGGAGCAAGAAAAGGATACAGTCAAATCTACAGAACATGAGGAAATATATGAAAATGAGGTTACCTCTCATACTGGCAATTCTATCATAAATGCTGTTGCAGATTTACTCCTTCAGCCTAATGCGGTAATTTCTTCAGGAGGTGGTGGAGGAAACAGTAACCAATTGGATGATGATGAAAGAAAAAGGAAAAATCGTGAACATATTAGAAGCAGAAGAAGATGATCAAGAAAGAAATTGAAGGAGCCGCTCTCCTATCCATATACAATGAGCTTAAAGATGAAATAAAGGCCATACGGACAGATATTCAGCATTTGAATATTCAACAACCACAGAATTTAGAGAGCAATCAAGAATTAAATTCATTGCTGAAGGAAACGATTGTAAATGCTGTAAACGACACTATAAATGCCCACATAAACAGTAGAGAAAACTATGCTGATGAAGTTAGTAGAAGATGTAAGAATACTATTGATTTTGCAATTGAAAGGGAAATCAAACTGGTTAATAATGTGTTATTGCCCAAACTCACCCCTATTATTCAAATCGATAAAAAGATATATGCCATAAATGAAAGGCTTAACGGAATCGAAAATGACATACAGAAGATACCCAAAAATAATATAGGTAATACCAACAATCACAGATTTCTCTGTATAATGTTGATTATTATTACTTGTGTGTTTTGGGTATTGGGGAATTTTCTTTACATGGATTTAAATCAAAGGTATAATGAGTTAAAGGAGAAGTATGAAATGGTGATGAGGAATATAAGTTCTGATAAAATAAAGAAATAAAAAAGGCCAAGTATATTCAGTATGCTATACCTCCAAATCGAGAATCTTCTATACTAAAATTGGGTATTTACTTTTTGGCAAATTTCTCTAAAAAATCATAAATAAAACTAATAACAACTAATAATATTTTTTATAAAATATTATTTTGCTACATAAAATACTGTAAGCATTCGGTAAACTACGTTGTAAATTTTGTGAATTAGTTCCGAATCGGTGCTATTAGTAGTCGATTCGGAACTAATAGTATCTATTTGTAACAAGTTTGATGGGATTTTATCCAATTACGTGGTAGAAGTTCTTCCATATTCTTCTCATCCCTCTGATAATATGGGATTTTGCTCAGGACATCTTCCATCCAGATTCTAGGGCCTACTTCTGCTGATTTGCAGGTGGCAATCAGTGAGTACACGATAGCAGCCCTGTATGCGGATGTATCGTTGTCACAGAACAGATAGCTCTTTCTTCCAAAGCCAAAGGTCTTATGGCATTTTCTATGCGGTTATCATCAATTTCGATTCTTCCGTCGTTTACGTATCTGGAAAGTTTTGGAAGGAGCGTGTACGTATATTCGATAACTTTACCCATACGGCTTTTAGGAAGCACTCTAAGATAAGCATCCTGCATCCACTTTTCAAATTCAAATATCAGCGGATAGGACTCACTGATACGTTTTTCCTTACGCTATTCAGTAGTGAGCCTTGCATCATTGGTTTCAGATTCTATCTTGTACAATTTACTAATGTAGTGTATTGCCTGTGTGGCCAGACTCCTGTTCTCTTCCAGAGCATCCACGTATTTTTTCTGACATGTGCCCAGCAGCCGGCCAGAGTGATTCCTTTCATCTGCTCAAACTGTTCTTAAGCTGCCTAGCCGTCACATTGCACAATGCCCCGGTAGCATCCCAGCAGTTCACGGGCTACCATACCCGAACGGCTCCCACGGTCATAATAGAACATGACGTCCCCAGTGATGCCATCGCGTACGCACCACTCATACTCCTTTTTCGCCTCATGTTTCTCATTACAGGAATGACACTTTCGTCCACTTGTATATACTCACTGGAGAGTATCTTCTGTTTGAGCAGGTTGTACAGAAGCCTGAGTTTCTCCACCGCCATTTCATACCATCCGCACATGGTAGATTCGCTTATGATGATTCCTGATTCGCGATACTGCTGTATCAGACGGTAGAACGGGAGATGATGCATGAACTTGCCGATGATAATGTCCGTCAGGACCGAGGCGCCTGCCATACATTTGCTGACCGGAACAAGAGGTAGCGGGTGAATCAGAATCTGCCTTTCCTCGGGGTATTTCTCCATATCGGATTTACTTATCACTTTGTGACGGACGGTCTTCAGGATATATACTTTTGCCGGAACACGTTCCAGGCGTGAACTCTCTTCCTTTCCGATTTCAATGAATTCATCTTTAAGCCTGCCTTCCTCGTCTGTTGTCCCTTCAGGGTAAAGATCAACAACCTCTACAGGCAGTGAGGAAGTGTCCAGAGACTTGCGGACCGGTTTTTCCTTGACTTTTATAGTTCTGGTGATTTCTTCTTCACTCTTGCGGACTTCCTCCTCCATCCGGGATATTTCCATGGAGGACATTTCCTCCTTTGAGAACAGAAACAGCTGGTTGGGATCAAGCGGAAGACTCTTCTCGCTCATCCGCCCAAAGACTTTTTTCCGGAGCCAGTACAGGGATTGTTCCAGCGAGGAAACCCTGCTGATAAGCGCCGCTTTATCCTGACGGAGCTTCTCAATTTCTTCCAATAAGGCTTTTTCCTGTTCTTCTGTAAGCATCTGTATCTCATTGTTCTACAATGTAAATATACTAAAATCCAATGACATACAAAAGCGAATAGAGTAAAAATCCGATACTATTCTCGGAGTTTCTGCAGGTTTTCAAGTCTCATACGTCGCGAATCGCGGGCTTCCATGATACCCTCCACAATCATGACAAGTTCCCGCCATTCTATATTTGTACAGACCTCATTGTCGTTGGCAGAATCAGGCTTGCCTAAGGTACCGGCTTCCAGAAGTTTGGAATACAGCACCATGCCGCCCGGCTCCCAATGCAGGAGCTTTATGCGGTCACGGGCACGGTTTATGAAGATATATACGTTGCCGTTGTAGGGGTCCTGGCCCATAGCATCGGTGAAGATACCGCTGAGAGTATGGAAACTTTTGCGCATATCAGTCGGACAGTTATGATTGGTGTGCTCTGTTTACGCCCGCTTGTTCCAGTAAATGAAGGAACAGGTACAAAAGATCCGATGTGGGGAAGCTCGATAAACTCACCTTGGGCCGATTTACCCGATAATTGCTCGGCGGCATAACGGGATTTGCTGTCATAAAACCGCCATACAGGGATATTGAGTTCCTCTAATCTTAACTTATAAGTCACCTTGTGCTCTTTGCAGTAGCTCATTATCTCTACTACTTCTTCTCGTGTCATCATAACTTTGCTTTTTGGACGTAAAGTTAATGATGTAAGTTGGAGACAAAAATACGTGGGTTTACCGAATGCTTACAAAAAAGTGGAGGATATAAATTAAACTGTGTCAGCAAAGAATAACATATTAACTTAGCTTGCTGAAAACGGTTGATATCCGTTCACCCAAAACGGTGATATCCGTTCACTTTTCATACTCTTACCTATGGCGATGCAAATTTATTGATTTTCGTCTGTAACGTTGCAGTATTGATGTCTTTTTTGACGTAAACTGCTACCTTGTAGCTCAAAGCGCACACTTGTGTGTACCAGCCTGTCTAATATTGCATCAGCTGCAGTCGTGTTGCCTTTCATCACATCGTACCAGTTGGCAACCGGCAGTTGTGATATGATGATCGTAGCTTTTTGTCCATGGCGGTCTTCTATAATCTCCATAAAGTCAAGCAACTGTTGTCCGTCAAGAACTTTCATGCCGAAGTCGTCCAGTATAAGCAAGTCAGTCTGTGCCAGCTTGGCGAAGAAACGATGCAGGGTACTGGATATGCGGGCAAGGCTTATTTCCTCGAAGAGCCTGTACAGGTTATAATAAGCAACCTTATATCCGTTCATGCAGGCCTGATGACCAAACGCTGTACCCAACCAGCTTTTACCGGTACCGGCAGCACCCGTAATAAGTATGGATACCCCATTTTTCACATAGTCACAAGTGGCAAGATTAAGTACTTTCTGCTTGTCCACGCCACGCTTGCAGTCATAGATAACTTCACTTATGGAAGCCTGATAACGGAAGTGTGCTTTTTTTATCAGACGGGCATTCCGGCTTTGATTCCGGTTATCCATTTCAGCCTGTATAAGCAGTTGCAGACCGTCTTTCAAGGAGAGCGACTCTGCCTGTCGCGTCTCCTGCATGGTAGCCCAGTAATGGGCCATTCCGGGCATCTTAAGGTTTCTTAGAGCATTGATAATTTCATCCATCGTTATTTGTTTTGAGTGTTAGAAGTCTGTCATTTGAACTGTGCTTTTCCACGGATATTACAGTGCTGCGGAGGAGCAAAGGAAGATGAAGGTTGCCCCACACCGGCACACTTGCTCTCTACCAGCGAACGGATAAAGCGTAAGCATTCAGTAAACCCCGTATGATTAGAACTGGTAAAGCCGGCATAGATTGTCTATTAAAAATTTCGACTTGTCTCTGAAAATGTTGAAGATATTCGACGATTTCTATCAGGATCTATTAAAAGCTAGGATTTTTCTCCGAAAAAGTCGAAGACATTAATACATACCTGTGACCTTTTCGGAGATTCTTTAAATAATCTTCTTGTCTTTTAAAGATGATGGCAGTAATTCTGCAATGTCCTTGGAGTAATCACTGTCGTATTCATGTACGTGGTTAAGGAAATAGTTCATCCAGCCCTTGAAGTCCACATCGGCAGCCTTGCAGCACCCCATGAATGAATAGATAACAGCAGCATCTTCAGCTGCGTCATGATTACCACAGAATAAAAAATTCTTCCTGCCGACCGCTATGGGGCGCGCTGAATTTTCTATCAGATTATTGTCTATACAATATTTACCGTCCATTGTATAATGTGCCAGCTGGCGCACATGATTAAGGAAGTAGTGCATGGCTTGTCCTATCGGACTTTTAGGAAGAACCTTACCATACTCCGCAAGACACCATTTCTCAAACGAACAGATTATAGGATATGCAAGCCGTTTACGCAGTTCCATACGCTGCTGTGCATTCATGTTGTCGTCATCGGCTATACGTTACACGTCATAGAGCATGCCTATAATGGTCATGGCATACTCCGCCCTGGCCTTGTCATGCTTCAAAGCCCTCTCAAAGTAGCGTCTGGCATGTGCCCAACAGCATATGACGATGATACCTTTTATCTTTTCAAGTGTACCATAAGCGGCATACCCGTCCGTCTGTATGGCACCTTGATAATCCTTGAAGAGTTCCAGAGCCACTTTCATACTTCTGGAACCGTCATGATAGAAGAAGAAAACCTGGTTGTTCATCACACTCCGTACCAGCCAAAGATATCCTTTTATTGTCTGATGCTTCTCGTTGTTGATTATAGGTATCGTCGTCTCATCAGACTGGACATAATCGGAAGACAGAACCAGTTCCTTCAACCGATAATAGGCGGGGCGCATCAGGTCGGCCACTTCATGGAACCAGGCTTCAATAGTGGATGGCGGCAGGCTGATACCTATACGCTTGAACATCTGTATCTGCCGGTAGAACGGAAGATGGTCCACATATTTGCCGACCATAAGTTCTGTAAGCAGTGAAGCACTTGCATAACTCTTAGGTATCGGTTCGTTTTTCACCGGAGCAGTGATAATCCGGTTTGTATCCTTGCGCATGCCTTTGTGTCTGACAGTAACCCGGACATACAGTTCTGCCGGTTTATATTCAAGATGTTCGGAAGTTTCCGTTTCATTAAACAGCACCCATTGGTCCTCATGACCAAGATAGCCCTCCGGATAGATATGTTCTTCCTCACGGCGGAGATGCTCAGGCAGCTTTTGGCGGACGGGAACTTTTTTCTTGTGTTCCCTGACCTTAATCCGCTTATACTCGCTTACCTCTTTTATGGCCTGGCGGGCTGCCTCTTCCTCCTCTGGAGTCATATCCATCTTGTCGAAGTCAAGTTTCAATTGGTTTGGGTCATCAGGGAGTTTTCTCTTTTCAGACATTGCTCCCCAGACTTTCCTCTGAAGATACTCCAGTTTACGTTCCAACGATGCAATACGATTGTCCTTGGATTCAATGGCTTTATCCTTAGCTTCAATGATTTTGTCTTTCTTTGACAGCCTGGCTTCGTATGAGTCTTTCATGGCCTGCAGGTCAGACATTTCTTTAAGCTTCCTTTCTGCCTGCATAAGACGTCGGTACAGGTCATCACGGTCACGAAGGACTGCCTCAAGTGCTATTTTAAAATTTGGATCTTCTGCCATTTTCCGTATCTTTTATTTACTGTAAAGGTACGAAAAACACCTGACATACAGAAGGATTTGAACATTATTTTACTATACGATCACTCCTTTTTAGGAGACCAGCGTGGTGCTCTTTTCGTCTCTGAAGGTGATATACCATGCACTATCAATGTCAATTCTGACCAGTTGATGGAGAGTGAAGCGGAAGAGTCTTCACAGTCAATATCAGACAAACGGAAAGTACCACTCTCAAGTCTCATATTATATATCACCAGCCCACCGTATTCGGCATGGAGTATTTTCATGTTGGTCAATGATTTATTGATAAATATAAATGCATCGCCTTCCTGTACATCCTTACCCATTTTCTCTGTCACGATTCCGCTCAGAGAGTAAAAACTCTTTCGCATATCAGTCGGATAAGGGTAAAGGAAAAAACGATCTGAGTCACTGAGGCAAAACATGGCTTACTGGCATAAAAGGATTAATGACTTTAGCACCTCAAGTGATATTGCACTATTGATACGAAGCGTTACACCATTGGCGTATATAATCTCACATTCTGAATCGCTTTTAGATTCTATCTCTTTTGAAGCAGTAGTAATGTTCAGTTTACCGTTCAGATTGTTCATTCTTACAGGAACAAATCCTTGTGTATCGGGAAGAGCTGAATCGGTTAGTTTCCTACGCCAGTAATAAAATTTACCTTCGTCAAATCCGGTATTGTTACAATAATCCCGGACAGACAAACCAGACAACTTCCAGTCTTCGTATGTCTGCTTGAATTGGTCTAATGTCATATTCTTCATTTTTGTACAATATTGGTTATGGGTACAAAAATATAAAGAATCAAGACTGAGTTCTGACGGGGTTTACTGAATGCTTACGATAAAGCGATAGTTGCATCTGTCTACATTCAGGGCTGTCTCGCAGGCTTTCTGGAAAACGACCGGATCACTGCTCCTTTGCAGGTTTAGAAGCCCGTCGCAGGTCTTGTAATGAGTCTCCGGAGGCATTGTGGAAGAATAAAATATGCGGCGGATTACATCTCCAAGTATGCCGGATGCACGCTCGGCACGCTCTATGTATGATTTTGCACTCATCCCTCTGTATTCCCGGGAGTTGCTTGCAAGATGCTCCTTTACGATAGTATACTTTCCCCTGTTGTAATCACGTATGTGAGTGGCTACAAGTTCACCGTCCACATATACTTTTACCAATGTGCGTGTATATGCAACATGTGCAGTTTTGGATATATACTGATAGGGAACTGTATAATAGTGCTGGTCACGTCCGAGATAGATACAGCAGTTGGTTGACACCTTCAAATCGGTATATGACACAATCTCAAAATCCCTGTCAGGCAGCGGCATAAGATTAGGCCTGTCTACGGCAAGGAACCGTTCCTCACGCGTATAAGGATGCTTCTGCATGCGTTTCTGGTTGTGCGCTTTCATTTTGAGCGAGGCTGCCCGGTTAAGCTCTTCCAGTGAATGGAAGGTTTCATTGCGGAGTTCGGCAAACACACGCATATAGACAAGCCTCACGGTCCCTTCCACGTTGCTTTTATCTTTTGGGTGTGCGGGACGTGCCGGTATGATGACCGTGCCGTAATGATTGGCCATATCCTCCATTACACGGTTAAGCGAAGGCTCATATCTGTCTGTCTTGACAACGGCAGCTTTAAGGTTGTCAGGGACAAGCATCTTTGGTACGCCGCCAAGATGTTTCAGGCACTGCGTTATGGCATATACAAAGTCTTCTGTGCGCTGTGAACGTACGAAGAGGATATAACCGTAGTCGCTTGCAGGCAGAGTGGCTACAAAAGCCTGACACTGGACGACCTCACCGGTTTCCATGTCGTAAGTATTCGGCCAACTACAGGTATTAAACCTTTATATAC
>ULRW01074162.1_pt1 | contig 59696 bp, 92 predicted proteins | sample 1955581 | NCBI WGS metagenome assembly ULRW01 (sample SAMEA4835687, study PRJEB28245) | human gut metagenome | biome: gut microbiome; material: fecal sample | place: Denmark | collected 2008 | reverse complement strand
TTGGTTTCTCAAAGGTTTATTGTTTACTTTTCAATGTGCTTTTCGTTCAGCTTTCAAATGTGAACGAATGTTATTTTACTACTTTATTTATTAAATGTCAACACCTTTTTTAAATATTTTTAAAAAAGTTTTTTAAAGTGTTTTTAGCGCAAAATAATAAATTAGTATTGATGTTATTCTTTGTTTGAATTTTCTTTACTAATTTACTTTTTCACTCACATTTTCATGTGTTTTTTTCTTTAAGTAGTAACTTCATTTATAATAACATATTGTTTCTGTAAAGTCAACACATTTTTTGTAGATTTTTGTATTTTTTTATATATTTTTTTATATTTCTACTAATATAACATCATCTCCTATGCATTTTATATTTTGCCATTGTATTACAATATCATTATTTGAAGAAAACATACTCAAGATTTTATTACTTCCTGGAACAATAATTGAGGTTATTGTTCCGAGTTTCTAAATCAGCACATACATCTTGTACAAATCCAAGTCTTTTTCCATCTCGTATATTAATAACCTCTTTGTGTTTAAAATCCATTCCTTTTTGCCCCATATTATCCTCCTACCACCTTTTATAATAGTATTCTTACTTTATGATATCATGATTGATTTATGAATTTTATTTATATATTCTTCTAATATGATTTATTGCTGTTCTTTCAAGTCTTGAAACTTGAGCTTGCGATATTCCAATTTCTTCTGCAACTTCCATTTGTGTTCTACCTTCAAAAAATCTTTTATTTATAATCATCTTTTCCTTTTCATTAAGTTTTTTCATAGATTCTGCAATTGTAAGATTCTGAGTCCATAATTCATCTGTATTCTTTTTATCTTTTACTTGGTCAATTATATATATGTTTTCCGTATTTTCACTATATGCAGGTTCTTGCAATGAAATTGGTTCTTGTATTGCATCCAAGCTAATTATTACTTCTTCTTTTTCAATTCCAAGTTCATTTGCTATTTCTTCCACCGATGCATCTCTTTGTTGTTCCTTATATATCCTTTCTTTTATCCCAAGAGCTTTGTAAGCCAAGTCTCTCATAGATCTACTAACTCTAATCGCATTATTATCCCTTAAGTATCTTCTTATTTCACCAATTATCATCGGAACTGCATAAGTTGAAAATTGTACATTTTGATTTATGTCAAAATTATCAATTGCCTTTATAAGACCTATACATCCCACCTGAAATAAATCGTCTAGATTTTCGCCTTTTCCATAAAAGCGTTTTATTATACTTAAAACCAATCTTAGGTTTCCACGTATAAATTCTTCTCTTGCTTTTTCATCTCCATCTTTTATTTTTTTCATTAGTATATCTTTTTCTTCTGGAGAAAGTAATGGCAAATTACTTGTATTTACTCCAGCTATTTCAACTTTATTCAAATTCAACAACTCCTCTTAGAAATGTTTCTTACTTTGATTATTTCCAAAAGGAGATATGCTATTCATTTATCATTCCTTATTATTCGACATTTAAATTATCCTGTTTTGCTTATTATTTCTTTTTTCATTCTGTTTATTATTTTCTTTTCTAATCTAGATATATAACTTTGTGATATTCCGTAACATATCTGCAACTTCTTTTTGTGTTTTTTCTTTACCACTTATAAATCCAAAACGAAGTTCCATAATGTTTCTTTCTCTATTGTTCAGTTTTTCAATTGAAGCTCTTAATAACTTCTTATCAACTTCATCTTCAATTTGTCTTGACGTAACATCAGGGTCTGTTCCCAAAATGTCTGATAATAGTAACTCATTTCCATCTCCATCCTGATTTAATGGTTCGTCAATTGAAATTTCACCTTTTATTTTATTGCTTCTTCTTAAAAACATTAATATTTCATTTTCTATGCATCTAGAGGCATATGTCGCTAATTTTATATTTTTCTCAGTATTAAACGTATTTATCGCTTTCATTAATCCTATTGTACCTATTGATATCAGATCTTCAATTCCAACCCCAGTATTTTCAAATTTTTTTGCAATATAAACAACTAATCTTAAATTTCTTTCCACTAATATCTGTCTAACGCTTTCTTCTCCATTTGACAATCTAGTTAATATTTCATTTTCTTCTTCATTAGTCAATGGTGGAGGTAATGTCTGGCTACCTCCTATATAATAAATTGGAAGATTTTCCTCGTTTTCAATATATCTTACATATAATGTATTTATACTATTTTTTAATATTTGTAACAAATTCATTGTTTTCTCTCCCTTCAAATAAATCTAGTCCAAATAAAGCAGAATAATTATTACTTAGTTTTTGTGGTGATATTCCAATAATCACATTCTTGTATTCTTTAAATTCATCTCCTTGTATTGTTATTTCATCTGCTTTTATTCCTATCATAAGCCCGTTTTGTTTTCCTATTGACGAAAACGGTATGATTTTTATTTTATTTACATATTCATCATCTAACTCATAATTATAGCAGTCTTTTTCACCTCCTAATATTCTCTCTATATTTTCTAATAATTCTTTTGGTAAAGTCTCATTTAATTTTTCTTTTTCAATTACAACTACAGGCATTTTCGTTATTGGATCCTTTAGCATGTTTCCAGTATCAAGCATAGCTTTTACATTTATTTCTTTTTCTAAAATTTTTACTTTCATTTCATATATCATATCTTTTTTCTTTAATTTGTTTTTTACCATTTTAAAAGCATTATGAGCAATTATAAAGCCAACAATTCCTCCAAGTAGTGTAATTTTTATTGGATATGTTCCTATATATACACCATTTTTCATAAGTATGTTTTGTGGTTTAACAATATAAAGTAATGAAAAGGCACATCCTCCAAATGTAAATGATATTAAGTAAAAAACCATTAATTGTTTTATTGTTTCTTTTGGTGTTTTAGGATGTGTCGATACATATACCATAACAATTGATAAAATTATTTTAGTTATAATATTGGAATATATAGGCAAAACATTCATATATAAAATCACAGCATATAGTCCACCTATTAAACTTGATATTAAAATTTTCCATATTTTAGTTTCTATTCTCATAATGTAGCATGTAGCATACAGAATAATATAGTTCATGCATAAATTTTCTAAAAATATAATATCTAGATAAATAGTCACTTATTTTTCCTCTTTAAAGAATTAATAAATATATATTTTATATTATGGATTATACTATCTTATATTTAAAAAGTATGTCTTTTCGTGTTGGCGAACTAATGAAATATTCTACAAAAAAATGCAAACTCTTTTACGAGTTTGCATTTTTCTTTTATTTTCTTCTCAAGAATGTTGGTATATCCAAATTTTCTTGTGAATTTGAACTATCTGTTGTTGTTGGAATAGAATTTAATTTTTTGTCCCATGCTCTATCTATAATATCTCCCACAGCCATTGTTCCAGATAATGGTCCTTCTTCTTTTTCAAATCCTGTTGCTATAACAGTGATTACTATATCTTCATCAAGGCTATCATCAATAACTGCTCCAAATATAATATTAGCTTCTGGGTCAACGCTTCTTTGAATTAATTCTGCAGCTGTATTTACTTCATGTAAGCCAAGATTTGTTCCGCCAGTTATATTTATAATAACTCCTCTTGCACCTTCAATTGATGTTTCTAGTAGAGGGCTTTGTACTGCTTGTTTTGCAGCATCTTCTGCTCTGTTTTCTCCAGATGCTCTACCAATTCCCATGTGTGCCATTCCTGTATTTAACATTATAGTTTTTACGTCAGCGAAGTCTAAGTTAACTAAACCAGGAATTGCAATTAAGTCTGATATACCTTGTACACCTTGTCTTAACACATCATCTGCCATTTTAAATGCTTCAACTATAGAGGTTTTTCTATCAATTACTTGTAATAGCTTGTCATTTGGAATTACAACTAAAGTATCTACTTTACCTTTTAAGCTTTCAATTCCACGTTCAGCTTGAGATAATCTTTTCTTTCCTTCAAATGTGAATGGTTTTGTTACAACACCTATAGTTAAAATTCCCATTTCTTTAGCTGCTGCTGCAACTATTGGGGCTGCTCCAGTTCCAGTTCCTCCGCCCATTCCAGCTGTAACGAATACCATATCAGCTCCGCGTAAAGCTTCTGCTATTTCAGTTTTGCTTTCTTCAGCTGCTTGTGCTCCAATATCAGGATTAGCTCCTGCACCTAAACCTCTTGTAATTTTTTCTCCAATTTGTATTTTTGATGCTGCTTTTGATAATAATAGAGCTTGTCTATCTGTATTTACTGCAATAAATTCTACATTTCTTATTCCAGATTCAACCATTCTATTTACAGCATTATTTCCTGCTCCACCTACTCCAATTACTTTGATAGTAGCAGTTCCGTCTAGCATTGTGTTTTCATCACTGTTATTATCCATTAACATATTGTTCATTCCTCCTAATTTTTATTAACCTTATATATTTAAAATTAAAATCTATGAATAAAAGAACTCTTTGATTTTTTCTATAATGTTTTTTAATATACTTTCATTTGAATTAGTATCTATACTGCTTCCTACAGTTTTAGCAAATGGTCTTGATGCTACATATCTAACTAACGCATAAGCAGTTCGATATTCTGGTCTTACTACACTAATCAACCTTCCTGTTGCAATTTTCACTGGAATATTTAAAGTAATTTTTCCAGCAACGTCGCTTTTGTTAATATTAGTAATTCCTTGTCCTGTTAATATAACATTATTTATTTTAGATTTAATTCCCTGTGCTGTTATATCCTTATTAATTATAGTAAAGATTTCTTCTATTCTTGCTTCCATAATTTCAATTAATTGTGAACTCTTAATTACTTTTTTTCCATTTTCATCTTTACATGTTGTAAGCAAGATTTCATTGTCATTATCAATAAATGATTTTAATGCTAATCCATATTGTTTTTTTAATCTTTCAGCTTCTTCTTCGCTAATATTTAGGACTAATGCAATATCATTTGTAATGTTGTCTCCTCCTAAAGGTATTGTATTTGTGTATACAAAACTTTGTCCATCAAATACGCCTATTTCTGTATTTCCTGCACCAATGTCCAATAGCATTACATTATCATTTAGTTCATTTGCGTCAAGTGCTAATGATCTTTGAGCTAATGTAATTGGTACTAAACCATCAATATCTAAATCAACCTTTCTAAATATTGATGCAATTTGTTTCATATATTCTCTATCAGCTAGAATTACTTCTGCTTTTAAAGTAAAACTACCACTCAAATTTCCTACTGGATCTGAAACTGTTCTTCCATTTTCAAGAACAAATTGATTTTCAACTATGTCAATTATTTGTTTTCCTTCTGGTATATCAATGTCTTTCACTTGCATAATACTTGAGACAACATCTTTAGCTGAGATTCCAGCATATTTATCCTTTGCCTCTTTTACAACACTATTTTTAACTATTGTAACATATTTACCAGGTATTGTGACATAAGCTGAATTTATTTTTAAATCCGTCTCTGATTCAGCATCTTTAATTAAGTGGTGTATAGAGCTTGCAATTTCATTTTCGTCTACAATTTTGCCTTTTCTTATTCCGTTGCATTTATGAGTAGTCGTACAAATGACTTCTATTTGATTAAAATTATTAACTTCTCCAATTACTAAACTAACCTTCGAAGTTCCAATGTCAATTCCTACAATTATATCTCCGATTGCCAAGGTTCATTCCTCCAATTTTGCATCCCCTAAAGATTGTTTGTCATCTGTTTTTTGATGTCTAAAGAATATTACATTTTGAAAAAAAAGTCAATAGATTTGTAATATTTTTGTAATAATTGTGTAATACTTATGAAACATTGTTTTTGTTTGCCATTTTCTCGTTCCATCTCTCTAAATAATAGCGTCTAATTATAGCTAAATTATTAAACATTCTTCCTACAAAAACAACGATTGCAGCTAAATAAATATCTACATTCAACTTTTGTCCAAGGTATGTAAGTAATATTGATAATATTGCATTTCCAAAAAAGCCTGTTACAAATATTTTTAAATCAAAATTTTTCTTTAATGTTGATGAAATTCCACCAAAAACAGAATCTAGTGCAGCGATAATAGCTATAGCTAAATAGCCAGAATATGTATATGGAACTATCGGTGCATAAATTCCAATTACAGCTCCTAAAATACATCCAATTACAATTGCAATAAAAATCATTACTTGTTTTCCCCTTCCTTCATATATTTTATATTCATATCTCCATTATATTTTAAAATTTTTATGTTTTTTCCAGTTTCCAATTTAACATTTAGTCCTATGGCTCTTGTTTTATCAATGTATCCACTATCCTTTAAACTCAAAGTACTTGATAAATACGTTTGATTTCCAATTGCTTTTATAACATAAGGCGATGAAACTCTTTGGCCATTTATTATCATTAAAACTCCATCTGGTTGTGCAATTTCCGTAGAACTTAATATTCTTACATCATTAATTGATATAGCTTCTGCTCCCGCATATCTTAATTCATTTATTAATTCTAGTAAGTCTCTGTATTTTACATCTCTTTCTTCACTATTTGATAATGTTATTGTTACTCCTTCGCCAAATACATCTGTCTTTCCTAAAATCATATTAGAATCTTTTAATTCTTTATCAACAAGTCCTGACGCTTCTTCATTTTTTTCAAGCTTGTTTTTATAGTCTTTAATTGTTTTTTGATTTGCTTGTAATTGCTCTACAGTTTCTTCATATTTTCCCTTCCATTCAGATATAGCTGTTCTCAATTCTGCTTCTCTCATGTTTTCAATTGCTGTAATATCTGTTTCCTCAATAGTTCTAAACTGCATAAACATAACTGCAAAAAGTATAAGGCATACTCCTCCAATAATTATGGTCATTATAATTTTGTTTTTCTTTTCTTTATTCAAAGTGTATACTCACCTCTATTTCTCATTTTTTACATATTTGTAGTTTATAACTCCAGAATATTTTTCAACCGTTAAGTTTTCCATTTGTGTTGTTTCTACAATAACTCCAGCTTCATCAAGTATATATAAGTACCCGCCTATCATAGTAAGTGATCCATATAATAATCCTTGTGAACCAATTGCTTTTATTGTAAATGGAGAGCTTACTTTTTGTCCATTTATTTTTATTACATTTCCTTCACAAGTTATTGCTGTAGTTTGTATAATTCTTTGACCATTTATTGATATTGCTTCTGCTCCTGCATTGTTCAAAGCATTTATTACTTCGATCAAATCATCATAATGTACTACTTGTGAACTTAAATCTAATGCTTCACTTTCATTTTTTAAAGTTCCAGTATTGTTGTCTGCTATCACAATTTGTAATCCTTCACCTTTTACTTCAGATAATCCAAGTAGCATATTGTTGTTTTTTATTTCTTCTTGTTTTGCTGAAGATTTGGTATCATTTTGAGTTGCTTGTTTTCTGACCTCTTCTAGTTCTTTTAAAGACTGATTAAGTTCCTCATAAACATTGTCATATCTTTCTTTCCATCTTAGCACTTCGTCTCTTAATCCATTTTCTTTTAGTGATTGCGAGATTGTTGTAGTTGTGTTTTCAATTGTCTTTAATTGAATGCATATTGCAACTGTTAATATAAAGCACATTATTCCTAATGTAATAGCTATTTGCTTTTTGTTCATTTTGCCCTCCTTATTAATGATTTTTATACTTTTTTTCTAAATATAGCCCATTTATTGTTTAAATCAGTATTAACTAAAATTTCTCCTTCTATTTTTTTGTTTTGTTCTATTATCTCTTTTATATATAACATTTTTGTACTTAAATTTGATGTATCTCCAACATGTACAGTTTTCTTTTCGCTTTTTAGCTCTAACACATAATCTTGTTTATCAGATATATTTATTTTTGTTACAATATTAGCAATCTCATTGCTTTCTGCTGCTTTCATTATTTGTAATATATCATCTAGCTTTTGTAAATCTTCTGTACATAATCTTTCTCCTAGTTGTATATCCTCTTCTTTAGTTGCATACCCTGTTATTATAGGCAACTCTAATTTTTCTTTTGAAATTTCAACAAAATATCCCTGGTTGTTTATATATGCATAAGCATTTGCAAATGTAATCATATATGTAGGAACTCTTTCTTCTATTTCAATTAATATAGTACTTGGTAAATTTCTTTTAATTTTTACACTTTCCACATAAGCATTTTGTTTAATATTTTTTTCAATTTTGTTTTTTGATAATTTAAATGTGTTCTCTTCAATTTCAATTTGTGACAAACTTATCGCTTCATCTCTGGTTAATTTATTGTTTCCTACTATTTCAATTTTCTTTATATTAAAAAATGAAGATAATAAAAAGCCTATTCCTCCACCTATTAAAAGTAATATAAGAGTAGCCCATTTTACTAACCTAAGAAATGCTTTTCTCTTTTTTCTTGCAATTTCCTGTTTTTTAGTCAATTTTTTAGTTTTTTTCTTTTTCTTTTTTGGTTTAACTTTTTCATCTTCAATTCCAAGTTTAAGTTCAAACTCTTCTTCTTTGTTTTTAGTCTTTTTCTTTGTTTTCGTAGTCTTACTTTTTTTAGTTGTATTTTTATTTTTTATTTTTTCATTTTTTCTCTTTTGGGTTTTCTTTTTGTTTTCTTCAGGATTCGGTAAAGTTTTAATGCCTATAATAATTTCATTGTCTACATTAAATGTAGAATCTTTTTGCGTATTTTTCGATTTTTCTTTAAGTTTTTTAGACATTATTTTCACCTTCTTTTTATATTATAATTGCATTAAAAAAAGCACATACAATTTACCACATTATACGTGCTTATTTTATCATATTTATATATAATAAATCTAGTCCCTTTTGTAATTATTTTTATTCTTTTTGTATCGAAATTTTAGCTCCTAATTCATTCAGCTTCTTATCTAAGTTCTCGTATCCTCTTAATATATACTCTATATTTGTTACTGTAGTCATTCCTTTTGCACATAATCCAGCTAAAATCATACTTGCTCCGCCTCTTAAGTCAGTACTTTTTACTGTTGCTCCTGATAGTTTTCTAACTCCTTTTATTACTGCTGTTTTTCCTTCAGTTGTAATTTTAGCACCCATTTTATTTAATTCTGCTGTATATCTATATCTATTTTCGAATATATTTTCCACAATCACGGATGTTCCTTTTGCCGTAGTTAAAATACTAGCAAATATTGATTGCATATCTGTTGGGAAACCCGGATATGGCATTGTTTTTATATCAACTGCTTTTAATTTTTTAGGCGCTTGCATATATATTCTATTTTTTTCAACTTTTATATTACATCCCGCTTCTTCTAATTTATTTAATATTGGCGTAATATGATTAGCATTTTTATAATTTAGGCAAATATTTCCTCCTGTAATTGCACCTGCACATAACAAGGTTCCTGCTTCAATTCTATCTTGCATTACTTTATACCCTGTATCTTTTAATTTTTGTACTCCTATAATTTTTATAACATTAGTTCCTGCACCTGTAATTTTGGCGCCCATTTTATTTAAGCATTTAGCTAAATCTACAATTTCTGGTTCCATCGCTGCATTTGTTATTTGTGTAACTCCTTCTGCGTATATTGAAGCAAGTATAATATTTTCTGTTGCACCTACACTCGGAAAATCCAAATTGATATTTGTTCCAACAATTTTTTCTGCTTTACATATAATAAATCCTGAATCTTCTATAATATTTACTCCTATTTTTTTAAATGCTGCTAAATGTAAGTCAATTGGTCTTGCACCAATATCACAACCTCCTGGATAAGAAAATTTTGCTTCTTTAAACCTTCCAAGTATCGCGCCTGCTAAAACAACTGTTGAACGCATTTGATTCATAAGGTGTTCTGGTATTTCTCTTTTGGTAATATTTTTACTGTTTATTTCTATTTTTCCGTTATGTTTTTTTACTTTACACCCTAAGTATCTTAATATTTCTAAAGTAATTTGTGTATCATGTATATTGGGAATATTGTATAATCTTGTAATTCCCGGATTTAATATGCTGGCTGCTATAATTGGTAAAGAGGCATTTTTAGAACCAGAAACTTTAACTTCTCCTGTCAGTCTTTTACCGCCTTCTATTATGTAACTAGACATCTTATTCACCCTTTCATTTAATTTTTGCTATATATTATGTATAGTTTTCATAAAGTGTGAATACATTAAAAAGATAGAGAACTCTTTAAAGCTCTCTATCTTTTTATAACTAATTTATTGATTTTACTGTTTATATATGCCTCCAACTTTGTCATAAATTCATCTGGTTTAATTTGCTTACTTGATACCATTTCTAGCCCCTTTTCCCAGCTTGCTGTCAATTTAGGATTTAGCATATCTGGCATTGACATAAAAACCACGTCATATATTTTTTCTCCTTTGTCTGTTGGAGTTATAATTTGTGTTTTACTATTTATTGCAATATACCCTATTCTTTCTAATTTTTTCATAATTTCTGCTCTTGTTGCACTAGTACCAATTCCTGCTCCTTTAATTTGCTCTCTTAATTCTTCCTCTTCTATAAGCTTTCCCGCATTTTCCATAGCAAGTATCATAGAGCCAGAATTATATCTACTTGGAGGTGATGTCTCAGATGTTTTTGTTTCATAATTAATTACTTCTATTTCTTCACCTTTTTTTAGCTTTTTTAATATTTCTAAGTTATTTTGTTCTTCAGGTTGTTCTTCTAAATTTTTAGATTCTTTTTTGGGTTCATTTTTTGCTACTTCTAAATATCCCAACTTTTCACATACTTTTCCATTTGCATAAAATTGTTCATTTTCTACTTCTATTGTGACAGCTATTTTACTATATTCTGCTGGTGGATAAAATATACTTAAAAACCTTTTTACTATTAATTTGTACATTTGCTTTTGTAGGTCTGGTAAAGAATCATAATTCTCAAATCCTTGTCCAGTTGGTATAATTGCATAGTGATCAGTTATTTTACTGTCATTTACATACTTTGTTTTTATTAAATCAGTAGAATATTTTTCATTTATCATTTTGTTTATATATGTTTGAATTTCTTCATCTTTAAGTCCTTTTGCTATTCCATTAAGATTCTTTGAAATTACTTTTGCCACAGCAGTTGATAAAACTCTTGCATCTGTTCTCGGATATGTTACTAATTTTTTCTCATATAAATTCTGAATAATTTCAAGTGTTTGGTCAGGTTTTATTTTAAATCTTTTCGTTGATTCGTTTTGTATTTCTGCTAAATTAAATAATAATGGTGCATTTTCTTTTGTTTTTGTTTTTTTAACTTCTGTTATTATTGCTTTTTTATCTTTTAAAGATAATATAAAATCTTTTCCGTCATTTTCTTTTTTAAATCCATTTTCATTATATAATTTAGGTGATTCCCACATTTTTGATTTTTCTGTTACTTTCCATTCAGCATCAAATGAAGAATCCTTATCTCCAAATTTTCCTATTATTCTATAATATGGTATCTTTACAAAATTTCTGATTTCTCTTTCTCTTTGAACTATCATTCCAAGTACACAAGTCATAACTCTACCAACAGAAATGGATATCTTTTCTTCTCCAATATCTTTTGCCATTCTTTTTCCATATATAATTGATAAAAGTCTCGAAAAATTTATACCAATCAAATAATCTTCTTTTGCTCTTAAGTATGCTGAATCACATAAACTATCATATTCACATAAATCTTTCGCTTCTTTTATTCCTCGATTTATTTCTTCTTCAGTCTGTGAATCAATCCATACTCTTTTTCTCTGTTTTTCTTTAACTCCGCACTTGCTTTTCTACTAGCCTATATATATATTCGCCCTCACGCCCAGAGTCGGTCGCAACATAAATACAGCCTACATCTTCTCTTTGAAGTAGGCTTTTTACTATATTAAATTGCTTTTCTACACCTGGAATTACTTCATATTTGTATTCTTTTGGCATAAAAGGTAATGTATCTAATCTCCAGAATTTTAAATTTTCATCATATTTTTCTGGATAACTCATCGTAACCAAATGTCCTACACACCAAGTAATAATCCAATTGTCAGACTCTATATATCCATCCCTTCTGTTGCCACCACATTTTAGTACTTTTGCAAATTCTGTAGCAACAGATGGTTTTTCTGTTATAAGCAGATTTTTTGTCATTTAATATTCCTCTCATTATTCGTATAATACAACATCCATTTCAGCTGTAAAATTTTGATTTCCATAAGCAAAAATTATATATAATTCTCCTGTACTACCTAAAAAGAAATTTGATATATTTGAAAGTTGATATATACTATTTGATAAATCCCTATTATACACTTGGTATCCAGATTTAACTAATATTTGTGCTTCTTCTTGTGCCTTACTAACAACTCGATTTATTTTATTCTGACATTCGCTTTGAACTATATTTCTTTTTGTCAATACATCCACTAATTCTACCTTTTCGCCAGTCTCCAAATTGTAATTATATGTTTGTATTATTTCTCTTTGTGGATTATTTCCACGTTTCAATGTAGATTTTATTGCTAGTGATAATATATTATCATTTATGTATGAAATGTAGTTAACATCATAAATAACTTTTTCAGTATATTTTTTGTTTAATATTTTTGATGCTTCATCAGCAAAAACACTTTGAGTTATTTTGTTAAAGCTTGCTGGAACATCTCCAGAAATATTTATAACAGGAAGATGTATATCTACTTCATATAATTCTTCTTTTTTCTGTATATCATAAGCTGAATATACTATATCTTTTGAATCGTTTGCTTTTTGCACCTCATAAGTACTATTATTTATAAAGTCATTTGTAAACAAACTTTTTAATTGATTTTTTATTTCTTCTTGAGTTTTTGGTTTTGAATCTCCACTTATATTGTCTGTTGGATTTTTGGTGTAATCACTACCTTTATTTCCAACAAAAAATTGTGTATAAATTCCTGCTATTAGTGCAAATACACAAAAAGCACCTACTAAGATAAATATTATTTTTTGATTTTTCATATTACTTCTCCTTCAGTCTCTCTTTATTTATATTACCTCATTTTAGAGTAAAAATCTAGTATTTTAGATAAAGTTTTTTTGTGCAGTATTTTAGCTTAATATCATCATCTATTTTATAGTGTTTTCAGCTGTTTTTCCATTGACTTCTTTATTAATTTAATGTATTATATATTATGTATTTTTTACAATAAAAGAATGGAGTTTATATAAATTTATGGAATTATGTTCAGTATGTGGAAAAAATCCAGCAGTTATATTTTTAAACAAAAAAGATGAGAATGGTAAATCTATTTCTAAAGGCTATTGTCTTGAGTGTGCTCAAAAACAAGGAATTAATCCATTGAAAAATCTGAGCGAAAAAGATATGAATAATATGACAAAACAAATAGAAAACATTGTAAGCAATTTAGCCGAAAATATGGATTTAAATTCTCTTTCTGAACAAATGGAGGATATGGATCCTGAAGATATAGAAAAAATGGAACAAGGTACTCCAATATTTGGAGCCGCAATTCCATTAGGTTCAATATTTTCAAATATGTTCGGTGAAAGCCAAGATGAATCAGCTGGAAGTTCAAGTGAAAAGAAGAAAGTAAAAGTAGAAAAGAAAAAAGATAAACGTAAAAAAACACTAGAAACCTATGGGACTAATTTAACTCAAAAAGCTAAAAATGGTCAATTAGATATGGTTATTGGTAGAGATAAAGAAATACAACGAATGACTCAAATTCTAAATCGTCGTAGTAAAAACAATCCATGTTTAATAGGAGAACCTGGTGTTGGTAAAACTGCAATTGCTCAAGGATTAGCAATAAAAATAGCAAATGGTAATGTACCTGCTAAGTTGTTAAATAAAGAAGTTTATTTATTAGATATGACTGCAGTTGTTGCCGGAACACAATTTAGAGGTCAATTTGAAGCACGTATGAAATCTATTATTGAAGAATGTAAATCATTAGGTAATATCATTCTAGTAATAGATGAAATTCATAACATCATTGGCGCCGGTGATGCCGAGCATTCTATGAATGCAGCAAATATTCTAAAACCATCTCTTTCAACTGGAGAAGTACAATTAATTGGAACAACAACTTTAAAAGAATATCGCAAATATATTGAAAAAGATAGTGCTCTTGAAAGAAGATTTCAACCTGTAATAGTTGAAGAACCTTCTATTACCGATTCTATTAATATTCTAGAAGGAATAAAAAAATATTATGAGGATTATCATAAAGTTAAAATTTCAAATGACGTAATAAAACAAGCTGTTATTATGTCTGAAAAATATATTCATGATAGATTTTTACCAGACAAAGCAATTGATATTTTAGACGAGGCTTGCTCAAGAATTAATTTAAACAATAAAGATTTATATCAATTAGAAATATTGAAGGGACAATTAAAGGCTGTTCAAGAGGAAAAAGAAGAAGCTGCTCTCGCAGACTCAACAGAAGATTACAAGAAGGCTGCAGAATTAAAGGCTAAAGAATGTAGTTTGATTGAACAAATTGATAATTTAAATGACAAAATGAAATTAAAAAATTTGACAATTCAAGATATTGCAGAAGTTATAGAAAGTTGGACTAAAATTCCTGTTAAGAAAATTACTGAGGCTGAAACTCAAAAATTATTAAATTTAGAGTTAAATTTGCATAAAAGAGTAATCGGCCAAGAAAAAGCTGTAGAAGCTGTTTCAAGAGCAATTCGTCGTAATCGTGCTGGTTTAAAAAGCACTAAAAGGCCACCATCTTTTATATTTGTTGGTCCTACAGGAGTTGGTAAAACAGAATTAGCCAAGTCATTAGCTTACGAAATGTTTGGAAATGAAAACTCAATAATTCGTGTAGATATGTCAGAATATATGGAAAGTCATTCTACATCAAAATTAATTGGTTCACCTCCTGGATATGTTGGTTATGATGATGCAGGTCAATTAACTGAAAAAGTAAAACGTAATCCTTATTCTATTGTATTACTTGATGAAATAGAAAAAGCACATCCTGATGTCTTTAATATTTTATTGCAAGTATTAGACGATGGTCGTCTAACAGACAGCCAAGGAAATACAATAAATTTTGAAAATACAATTATTATTATGACATCAAATGCAGGCTCTAATCAAAATACAAATTCAATAGGATTCGGAGGTACTAGAGTTAATCAGGATAAGGTTATTGATAGTTTAAAAGAAACCTTTAGACCAGAATTTTTAAATCGCGTTGATGAAATTGTTGTTTTTGAACAATTAAACAATAAGCAATTACTACAAATTGTTGATTTAATGCTTAATGATACGCAGAAAATATTAGCAGATAAAAATATTATTCTAAATATTTCTGCTGAAGCAAAGAAATTCTTGTTAGACAAAGGTACTGATATAAAATATGGTGCTCGACCTTTAAGAAGAGCTATTCAAAGGTATCTTGAAGATGAACTATCAGATATGATATTACGTTCTGAATTGCAAAATGGTGATACAATATCTGTTTCTTTAGAAGAAGATCATTTAAAATTTAATGTAGAAAAATAGGAGATATTTTTATGGCAAAACATATACCCAATATATTAACAGTAGCAAGATTTTTTTTAATACCCTTTATTATTTATTTTATAGTAAAAGAGCAATATATTACTGCACTAATACTACTTACATTATCTGGATTAACTGATATTTTAGATGGATGGATTGCACGAAAATTTAATTTTATAACAAACTTTGGAAAGTTAATAGATCCATTAGCTGATAAAGCTACTCAACTTGCTGTACTTTTAACAATTACATTTAAAGGTGTTATTCCTTTTTGGATTATTATTGTAGTTGCATTAAAAGAATCAGCTATGCTAGCAGGTGCTTCTTTCCTTTATGGTAAAGAGCTAGTAGTTTCTAGTAGATGGTTTGGAAAACTTGCAACAGTATTATTCTATATAGCAATTGTATGTTCGTTTATAATTACATCATGGAATAATATTGCTGAAGTTCCAACAAATACTATTTCTCCACTACCCCATTTCGATTTATGGATTTACTATCTTGCTTTAGTTGCTACTATATTCTCTCTTGTTATGTACTATATTACATTTTATAAACAAGGATATCTAAAAAAGGAAAATTTAAAAATAGATGAGAAATAATCTCATCTATTTTTTATTCAAAGTCCTCTAATACACTATTAAGTTCTGTATTTCCAATAGCCTCTATTCCTGTTTTTACCTTTTCTAAATCTACATCTGTTAAATATCTTGTTTGAATTTCAGTATCTTCTTTTAGTTGCAATTTTCCGTTTTCATCTATTGTATAAATTCCTAAAACACCATTATGTTCTTTAATTAAATAATGTTGGTCGCAAAATCCTTCTTCCTGCTTATAAATAGTTACTTCATTTGATGAAAAACTATCTACATCCCAACCTTTATAATATTTTTCAGTTTCACTTTTATTTTTATTAATTAGCTCTTTTGGGACTTCTTCTGTTTCCTTTAATAAATGATCACATCCTATGAAATACCTTTTTTTTAATATCTTTGCATTTGGTGATATCTTTTCCTCAGTTGCGGATGTATAAATTATATTCTCAACTTCATCTGCTAATCTTTTATTTTCTACAATATTTATTTCATCAGTTTTGCCTTTATTGTATACTGAAATTCCTACTGCAACACCTATTAATAATAAAAAAACTGCTAATGCAATAATCCATCCTTTTTTCATACTATATCAATCCTTTTTTTATATTTAATATTAGTATGAAATTTTCTGGAAATTTTATTCATTTTTTATACAATTTGTAATCAGATAACTATATAATTATATGCAGATGCACGAATTAATCGATTTGTAATAGCAAGTCCTAGTCCTTCATTTCCGACACCTTCAATTATTATTAAATCAACATTCTCTTTATCTGCTCTTCTCAAAAAAGTAAATATATTTTGTGCCACTTCATCTAAAGAACTTCCCATATTCCACTTATGTTTTGAAATATATCTATCTATATGCTCACCTTTTGCTAAAACTAAAACATTTTCATTCTGCTCAGTAATTTCATTTATCTTTTCAATCATTTTATCAGCATTTTTGCTATATACCATTACACACTTTGTATTTGGTGCATAATGTTTATATTTCATTCCAGGTGATGAAACAACTTCATCCTTTTTAACTTGTCCTAATACATTTTTGTCAACTTTAACCTGATTTGCAACTGTTTCCAATTGTTCTTTTGTTATTTTTCCTGGTCTAAGTATATTAATGTTTTCCTCATCAACTTTAATAACTGTTGACTCTAAACCTATGTCAGTTGAACCTCCATCTAAAATATACTCTACTTTACCATCAAGTTCTTCAATAATATCATCTACATTTGTTCCACTAGGTTTTCCAGAAACATTTGCACTAGGAGCTGCAATTGGAACTCCTGATTTTTCAATCAGCTTTTTGGCAATTAAATTGCTTGGCATTCTAATTCCTACTGTGTCTAAATTTGCTGTTACAACATTTGGAATTATCTCATTACTTTTACGTTTAAATATTATAGTAAGGGGACCTGGCCAAAAATTTTCAATTAATTTTCTCTCTAAATCCGTTATTTCTTCAACTATTTCTTCCACCATTTTTATATCAGAAACATGTACAATTAAAGGATTATCCTGTGCTCTACCTTTTGCCTCAAATATCTTTTTTACAGCATTTGCATCTAATGCATTAGCACCTATTCCATATACTGTTTCTGTTGGAAACAATACTAAATTTCCCTTTATAATTTCATCAGCTGCTTCTTGTATTTCTTCTTCTTTAATTTCATTTATTTGGTTTGAATATTTTGATAACATCTTTTTCTTCCTTTTTTATTTTTCCAATATATTATACTACTTTTTAGTTATTTTTCAATATCTAGCCTTTTATTCACATTTACTTTGCCATTCTTTATTGTAATAGTTATCTCTCCATGTAAATCTGTCCTATATATTTCACAACCGCAATTCATTTAGTCTTTCTAAAACTTCACCATTCGGATGTCCAAAAGTATTTTTTTCTCCAACTCCAATAAGTGCTATTTCTGGTTTAACCATTTCCAAAAACTGTTGTATTGAGGAACTTTTTGAGCCATGATGTGCAACCTTTAATATATTTGATTTTAATTTTTCTGTTTCTTTATATTTCCTTATTATCTTCTCTTCAGCAACCTTTTCTATATCTCCAGTAAATAATATGCTACACTTTTGAAAATTAAATTTACTAACAATTGAATTATTATTTAAAATATTTTGCTTTATTAGGTCACTATCAGGAAATACAATCTCTAAATTGCAATATTTATCAATTACAATCTTGTCACCTGCTTTAACTTTAATAACATTTGTATGTTTTGAATCTATTAATTTTAAAAATTTATCAAAGTTTTCTGAATCTTTGCCTTGTTCTCCTATAATTACATTTTTTACTCTTATATTTTCCAAAATTGTGAATAATCCTTGGCAATGATCTGAATCAAAATGTGTAAATAATAAATAATCTACATTCAGAATTGATTTATTTAATAAATATGGTAATAAAGTTTGTTTTCCAACATCAAATGTTGCAAATTCACTTCCTCCACCATCAATAATAATTTTCTTTTTAGATGGTGTTGTAATAAGTGTACTATCTCCTTGTCCAACATCTATAAAATTAATTGTTAGCTTATTAGTTGGCAAGATTGTAAATATATAAGGTAATATAATAAAAAATATAAGCAAAATAATTATTTTTTTATATTTGTTTTTTAATATTGGGTATATTTTTAGGATATCTTCTTTAAAAAAATACATTATAATAATCAAATAATAAATTATAATTTGCCAAATTTTTGGCGTTGGTATTAAAAATTTAGTTAAAGGTATTTTGCTTGAAATCTCTGCAATGAAAATAAATATTTTTAATAATGGCTTTAATAAAAAAGCAACTACATAGGCAATCGGCTCAATAATTAGTGAAACACAGAAAATCATCCCTAAAATCAAACATATTCCCATTATAGGCGTTGCAAGTAAATTTGATATTATAAATGTTAACGATATAGTGTTAAAATGGTAAGCCATAATTGGTATTATAACTATATTAGCTGCTAAAGACATTATAGTGGTTTGTTCTATATATATTAATGTTTTATATTCACATTCACTATATTTTTTTGTTGTTCTCTTCTTTTCTTTCTTTGTCGACTCTTTTTTCTTAGTAATACCTTTTAGCTTTAATTTAATATTGTATAATAATTCTACAAATACAACTATACCAATAGTACCTCCAAATGAAAGTTGAAATCCAATATCAAATAATGAATATGGATTAAATATTAATATTACAAGTGCACTTATTCCCAAATTATTAAATGTATCTGATTTTATAAACAAAATCTCGGCAATTATGTTTAATATTGCCATTATACATGCTCTCGATACAGAAGGAGTACAACCTGCCAAAAACATAAAGCACACTAAAAGTATGCATATACAATATCTTGCCCACCTCTTGTGTATTTTTAAACAAGATAAAAAAGTTGAAAAGCCTAATAATATGTATGATATATGTGCTCCAGAAATTGCAAGTGTATGTGATAAGCTTGCCTCTCTAAAATACAATTCTGTCTCACTACTTATTCCAGCTTTTTCTCCTAAAAGTAAACATGCACATAATCCAGCCTCTTCTTCCGGCAAAATTTTATATATTCTATTTATTAAACCACTTCTAAAATCATTTATGAATTTACTAAAAATATTAACATTATCTCTCCCTAATATTTTTATTTCTTCTTTTTTAGTACTGACAGTTCCACAAATTTTTTTAGTTTTCAAATAACTACTATAATCAAATCCCCCTTCATTTCTCTCAGTATATGGTGCTTCAAAACTAGAATTAAAAGTTATTTCATCTCCAAATTTTAATCCTATATACTCTTTATTTCCTTTCACATCACAAATAAGATTAAACTTTTTTCTTTTTACTTCTCCAGTTTTGAAATTATATGTTTTCACTACTCGAATTTTATATTGTGTTTTATATTTCTTTTGATTACCATTTGATATAATAATACCCTGTATTCTTATTTGTTGTTTATTATATGTCTTTTTTATTTCTAAGTAATTGTTTTCTAAATAGCAAACATAAACACTAAATATTATTATAAAAAACATTAAAATTCTTATGTTTTTATTATGTTTTATATAAATAATAATTATAAATCCTACACACAATAAAAGAGCTATACTTTTTAAGTATAGCCCTATTATAATTCCTAAAATTGCTCCAATAGCGGCAATACAACCTGGTCTCATTTTCAACCTTTCTATATAGTGCCCCTATTAAATTAGTCTTAATGCTGAATAAAATCTTCCTTTATAAATCGTTTTAAAACTTGATATTTCAACCGCATAACATGTTGTTGATGCATGAATAAAATTATCATTTCCAAGATATATTCCACAATGTCCTATCCCTTTTCCCGTTTCATAATCAGTCAAAAAGACTATATCTCCAACTTGCAATTCACTGTATTTAGTAATTTTCTTTCCTTTTCCACATCTGTACTGAGAATTTGCTCCATGTGGAATATTGATTCCAAAATGCTTGTATACGTACATTGTATATCCTGAACAATCAAAAGTTCCATTTGATCCGTCCCCGCCATACACATATTTATATCCTAAATATTTTTTCGCGTATGCAACAATATCAGTACCTTTTATTGTTGTATTATCATCTTTGGTTGTATTATTACTTGTAGATACTTTTGTATCTTCTTTAGATGTATTTTTTTCTGTTGTTGTTTCAACTTTTTGCGTTGTCTTGTTTTCTGTTCTTGAAACAGAATTACTTCTTGTTGTCACAACTTTTGAGTCTGATACAAATTCTTTTGAAACATATCCTGTAGTATTTCCAGTTTTTACTTTATACCATTTTCCATCTTCACCAATTATAGTTAATTGTGTATTTAATGATAATACTTTTACTATATTATATGAAGTTCCAGCTCCTTTTCTCATATTAACAGAACTTTCACTTATATATGCTGTTTTTTCTGTATATGAATCTGTGTTATTATCTTTATTATCGTTTTTAATATCAGATGTTGTTGGTGCTTTTGTATCTTCTAAATACTCTGTCCTTACCCAACCACAATTATAGTCTGTTTGTATATAAGACCATCCTGAAATCTCGTTTACTAGTACAACACTTTTATTCTTTTTTAAAGTTTCAATATTACTTGAATAGATTAAAGGTAATATTTTAACTGTAGTATCTTGTTTTACTTTTTTATACACAATCGTATCTGTTTCTTGATTTTCATCTTTATTATTCTGTCCAGTAGTTTCGTTGGTAGTTTCTTCGTTTGAAGTATTATTTGATACTACTTGGTTATTATTTTCTGTGTTATTATCAGTTGTTGTTGTTTTCTCTTCATTTACTATTTTTACATATTCTTTACTTACATAACCTGTGTATGTTTTATATTTAATTTTGTACCAATCGCCTTCTTCTGAAATCATTTCACATTCAACGCCTTTAAATAGCATAGCTACTACTTTTGAGTCTGTTGAAGGGCTTTTTCTTATATTCAAAGTATCTCCAGTAACTTTCAAAGTCGTTGCAGATTTAGAAATAGTTGATATTGTTAAAACAGTAGCTGCCGTAAGTGTAAAAGTTATCAATATTTTTTTTAAATTCTTCATTAAAAGAACTCTCCTTTTTCAATATTAAAATTATTTTGTTCTTTGGTACGAATATAGTATATAATTAAAGTCTAAAAATGTCAATAAAATTAGATGATAAAAAGCAAGGTGTCACAATTTCTTGTAACCCTTGCTTTTTTCTATATTACATAATTTAAATTAAGCAATAATTTCAGATACAACACCTGAACCTACTGTACTAAAAGTATGTAATTTGATTATTTTTAAAGTTTACAAAAGTGTTGATAATTAAACATTTTATTTTCATATCTTTTATGAAGTTTTATAATTATTCAAAACTGAGTCGGGAAAAAGTCGGGAAAATCAACTGTAAAAAACTTACATTTGTTTTTTATCAAGCATTCCTAATAAATAAATTCTAGAAAACACTTCAACATTATCTAAAATCATTTTTGTTTCTTCCTCACTAAATAATTTTTCATTTAATTTTACTCTATCTTTTACTATTTCTACTACTTCCATAATATACCCCCATTATTGACATTTTTTAAAATAGAGTGTATATTATATATGTATATGTTGAGATATAAAATATACACTTTGGAGATAGATTCGATTGCCGTCGAGCTATCTCTTTTTTATGGTTTCATTATATAACAAAATCCGACAAAGTCAATTAAAATCGTTCGACAAAACTTAGCCATTTCAGCATTTTTAGCAAATTCGACAAATAAGAATTAAGTGTTTTCAACACTTCTATGATTTCAATATGGAGCTGGGAGTTCCATATTTTCTTTTATGAATAAACATATTAAAATACATACATACTAACTTTAGGAGTAATTATGTATATATTTGTGATAAAACCTTTACGAGAAAAAAGAAATATAACTTTATATAGCTTGAGTAAATTTACTGGCATTTCTAGAACCTATCTAAGAAGTCTTGAGAATAATCAAGTATTTAATCCTACAATGCAAATTTTAAATAAGATTGCTAATGCGCTAAATGTTAGCATAAAAGATTTGTTTTACTATGGAAATGATATCGAGAAGTTACGTGCAGAAATGCACAACAGAATTGAGATTTTCGGGTTAGATTCAAAAGAAGTTTTAGAAATTAGTCAAATTATAGATCTATTAATAAACGTCAAAATGAAAGAGAGCTAACTAAATATTAGCTCTCACTTCTTTGCATAATTCATTAAAACTTTTATTGCTTATATATTTTAAACTTTCAGCAGTTAGCACATTATTTTGTATGGCATACTTGTCCCATTCTTTTTTGCTTAATATCTTTGGTAATTCTCTCATCTTTCGTAGTGATTTTTGATACATCTTTTTCATCTTAATCACTCCCTTAATTTATTATACCACATTTTATAAAATATTTGTGTCGAACCGTGTCGAACGAAAAAAATGCGTAAAATCAAGGAAAAATCAACACTCCAGAATCGATTTTAAGGCGTTTTTATTTTTGAGACAACAAGTTATATGGCTCAAAAAAAGACTATTGCTAGTCTTTTTTCATATTTCTTGTAAATATTTCATATATGTATTCATAAATCTTTCTAATTCAACTTGTTCTACATATCCAATTTTAAACACTATCTCCCTTTTAGCAATTTCTATTAAGTCATCACACTTTACAATGCTGTCTTTCTTCAATCCGTTTGTTTGATTTTTATTTAGACTTTCATTATATGGATATGTACTTTTTTCCGTTTTTGAAGACAATAGAAATCCAAAATAATTCATATCTACTGCTTGTCCATCATCTATTATAACAAAACTATGATTAGTTCCAGTAGCACCATTTTTATATTCATAATTACTTACAAACACTATATCTCCAATATTAAATTTTTTCATCTGACTTCTCTCCTTTTGCCTTAGAAGTATAATAAATGACTTCTTCTTTTGATAAGGCATACTTTTTAGCTTCTGTTGTATTGCAGAAGTCAGAATATTTTTTTATCAATCCTTTTTCCTTAGCCATTTTGACTAATGCTGCAGATTTGTTTTTATAATCTACATTAACCATCTCTTATACCTCCTTATAATATTTATTTTATTATTTCCATTTTTATAATATATTATTAATTTTTTTTTAAATTGTTCATAATATATTATACCATAGATTTACATAATATGCAATTTTTTTGTTATTATTGCTATCTATATAATACCACAACATTTTTATTTGTCAATTATTTTTTTTTGAAAAGGTCAAAAAATAAGCTAGGCAGTACCTAGCTCGTTATACTTTTTTACAATATCTTAAGCAAATCCAACCAGATGGAATTTTACCCCATTCACCTTTTACTTCTGATACATCACAGATACAATTTCTTACTAATCCGTTTGGTTTGTAGCCTGATAATTGTTTTATTTGTGCTTGTGCGTTTGGTGTTAACTGATTGAATTTTTTCCAGTCATAATTTGTTCCTGGACCAGTTCGTACTGTTAAAACGTCACAGTCAACTTTATATCTACCTTTACTATATTTTTTACTATTATTTGAAGGTAAATTTGCATTTATATATTTTGTTGGGTTTATAAAATTGTCATTTTTATCTCTTACTTCAAAATGCAAATGTGCTCCAAAACTATGACCAGTATTTCCCATGTAACCAATAACTTGTCCTTTCGATACTTTTTGTCCTACTCCAACTGTTACACTATTATATTTCATGTGTGCATATAGTGTGTAATATCCATTATGCTTAATTTTAACATAATTCCCATAAGAGCAACCAGTTTTGTCATTTGTTTTATAATTATTTCTAACGGCCACTACAGTTCCTTCTGAATGTGCTGTAATATAGTCTAGGGTATAGCCAGTGCCAACTAGATCGATGCCATTATGCACTCCTTTTTTAAATACTTGTGTGATTACGTTACCTTTATTTCTAAAAACTCTACTCATCTTCTGTCACCTCGATTTCATCTTTTATCTCTTCAAAAATCTCCTCTGTAGGTTCTTCTACAGGCTTCATTACTTCTTCATCTTCCATTTTATTTTTCCTCACTTTCATCATTTTTTGTTTGTTTTTTCTTTGTGAAATAGTACGTAAATACAGCTGTAGCTATATTAGTGAATAGCACAAATACTAGTTGAAACATATTCTCAGAGGTAAACACGGTAATGAATACTAATACTATTATAGTAATTGTAAAAGCTACAGTCACAAAACTCTTTAAATCTTCCCATGCTTGTTTCATATTTTAAATTCCTCCTTTCATTATATAAACTTTTATAAACCAAACAAAAGCCCCAAAAATCAAAGTACACAATGAACTCACAATTGCAGTTATAATCTTTGATTTTAGAGCCTTTTTATTTTCTTTATATTCTAAAAATTCTTCAGAAGCTAGTGAATCTACTTTTTTATTTGTTTGTTCTAATGTTTTTTGCATATTTTGAATGTTAATAGCCATAATATGCACATCTTCTGCCAAACTTTTAGTAGACTTAACATCTTCTTGCAGTTCTTTAATTACTTCTGCGAACCTTTCATGCTCTGCATTTGATTTCGCCTGTTGTTCAGACAATTTGATAACTTCTTGAGTTAACTGCTCGTTAGTCATAGCTTTCTCCTTTCTTTTGTTTTATTTTTAATTTTCTGCTATAAATGATATATTTGCAAAAATAGTATTTCCGACCTCAGGTCCTTCAAGAGTAATAAATCCATCCTTTGAAATACTGAAAACACTAGCTTCTCTTTTTGTCAAATTTGTAATTGGATAGTAGGAAAATTTCTCAGGTCTAAATCCTGCTGGCAATTGACACACTGTTTTAGCTGTTCCTGATTTCAATGCTAACATTAAAGTAACAATATTGTTATTTTTTTCTATCTTATTAGCATTGCTACTATATTCTTCCCAGCCATTGAGTAGTATCGGAAAAGATACAGAATCTCGAGTCAAACATTGCCATTGCCCCCAAACATTATTATTTTTAGTTCGAAATTTTACTCCCGCAATGCTAAATGAAATTTGTTGTCCATAAGATTTATTACCATATTGCATTCCAATAACACTATGAGTAGCACCTGATTGAATATAATTGTTATCACTGACAGGAGAATTAGTTATTAAGTATGCCTTACCATCTTTATAACCGTCTCCAATTATTTGACTTACATCATCGAATTTACTATCATTTGTTTTTACAAAATAATTTTCCAGCTTATTTTCTACTAAATTCTTAAATATTTTATATGCACTAAGCACTATACTCCCCCCTTACAACAAATTCAAAATATTCGCCACTTTCACAGCCCCAGTCTGTTGTCGTTTTAATCTGGTTGCTTACCGAATTAGCTTCGCCCACTTCTCGATAATGGCCGTCTGTTCCTGCATCATCTGAACTAATTGTTAGTAGTTCTCCCATATAATACACGTCAAGACAATGTGTTCCTACTTTGTAGTAGCAAGGTAGTGTTATAGTTCCACCTTTGGCTACTGCTGCAGTTAGATGTAAGAAGTATTTATGCTCTATATGTGAGTTAATCTCTTCTTCAATGTTATTCTGCATATCGTTTAAGTTTTCTGCCGATAATGGTGTTGTACCTTCATAAACTGCTTCTTCTACTTCTTGCTTGACATCGCCATTCATAAAATAGGCTTTACTTTTTAATGTTCCGTTTTGAAATACCTTCTTTTTCATCTTCTAGCCTCCAATTCTTCAATTTTGTTTTGTAACTTATTTATTTGTTCTTGTTGTTCTTGTATTGCCTTCGTTAATGTTGCTATTATAGGCAACTCATTAATATAATATCTTTCTTCTATTTTTCTTTTTGGGTCTGCTGGTCTCTTAATAACAAAATTAGGATCTATTTTCTCCATATCCTGAGCTATATATCCTATTTTATAATGTTTACCATCATCTATTTTGTCAAATTCTTTATGTTTAATTTTTTTGATTATATCTAAAGCACATGCACTACTATTTTTTATATTCTTCTTTATTTTTTTATCTGATGAAATATTCTTTGCATAAATATTTCCATCAACGTTCAAATCGGCTCCATGAATTTGTACCATACTAGAAGGGTACATTGATATAGTTGCCTTTTTACTAGCAGTTCCTAAAAATATAGTTCCCCCAGCCACATGAAAATCTCCGTTGTCGGTTTGTAGAACATAGTTTTCTCCGCCAATTTTAAGTGAATAACTTCCGACTTGAATTTTTAAAAAATTCAACAGCATTTAATATGTTGACTTTAGGCGTATTGCTATCATAGGAATTTTCAGGAATAATCTGCAATAGGATATCTTCAGTTTCCTTATCTATAAAAATTATCTCACCACTTAGGCCTCCAACAATTTTAATATTTCCTGAAATTATACCAGTGTTATTTCCAGATAATACTAAATCACATGCAGTTAATACTAATTGACCACTAAAATCTCCAGCATTTTTGCTAGCCATTTTAAAATCTTTAATAAAAAGTATTGGCCAAAACTTCCCATCACTTTGAGTCGTCATCCCCCACGCCATTCCATCTTCTATATTTTGACTATACTCCCCGTGGAACAGCAAAAGCTATAAATCTATTTTCTCCAACTTTTTGAACACCCATATTAGCAAATATTGTTTCACTATCGTAAAAGTGCTGCCCTGTTTTATCCAAAGACATCAATACTTTTTTATTGTCATCTAATATTGCTAAACTTGCATTTTGATTTATAATCATCATTTGAATAAATTCAGCAATTTTGTTCCAAGCAACTTTAACAGCTTCTGAATTTATTTCCAAATATGTTGCAAATTCATTTTTATCTAATTTAGTGCTTGCCATTATTTCAATTTTTCTGGAGGTTTGTTCTATTCCTGTTTTAAACTCTGATTTAGTTGTATACATATCAGTGAAATCATTTTTTACAATGTATTCTGCATAAAATTTGTTTCCTACCATATCGATTAAGTAGATATAATTGTCACCTTCAAATAACTCAATATTTATATTGTCTAAAGGTTCTTTTATAGGTTCTTCTAATTCCTCTAAAACATAAAACTCTGTTAGTTTTAATCTACGTAGAACATAATCTTCATCTTTCGTTATAACTAAACTATCATAAATATTGCCTTTAAATCGTAGCTCTTCAATGTCTATTATGTACTCTTTTTTATCTGCAGACGGATTAGTTCTACTTTGTTTATCTACTACTATTTTATATTTCATAATACTATCCTTTCTGGTTAACTTGTAATCCTATTCTTGGATATAAATTACTACGAGGAAATAAGTTTGCTTCATAAGTCTTATTTCCTTGCACCTCTAGTCTTAATATATCAGCTTGTCCTGCATCTTTAATATGTATCTCACTTACTCCATCAGTTTTTCTCTTATATTCTGCTGTATTAGATACAGTTTGCTTTATTACATTGATATCTTGCTCTTGTTGAGTTAGTTTTGTTTCGTGTTCAGAAGTTTGCTCTGCTAGTTGAGTTATTTTTTGATTTTGTTTATCTACCAAAATGTAAGTTTGATTTATTTTTTTATCAGTACTGTCTGCATACTTATACTCTGTTTCTGTTTCCTCTGGTTCATCTGTATATAATTTTTCAGATAGTCCATCGTCTAATTCTATTTCATTATTCAGTAAAATTGTTTTGTATGTTACTTCATTTAACACAAAATTAAATATGTCACATACTTCTAAGAACAAAATTCCTTTACTTTGCACATCAAATATATAAAAGCTTAATGTTTTTAAGTAATTAAACATTGCATCAATGTAATCTGCTCTATCATTTGTACTGAGTAGCTGATTATCAGATATTCTGTATTCGTGTAGTCCGTTGGTAGCAATGCTTTCATCATCTTTTCTGTAAATGTTATCGCTTTCTTCTGCTCTGCTAAATACTAAAGAATTTATTATGTATTTTTCTCCAATTGTAATATTGTCTTCGTCTAAATAACTTTCATCTATATTTTGATTTGTTTCTGTTGGATAAATTAAATATAAATTATTTCCCTTAAATAATAAAAAGCTACAAGTTATTGTAGCAATCTCATCTAAGATATCTCTATAAGTGTAGCCTATTTCTATATGTAGCGTTGGATCTACTAATTTATCTGAATTTATAAAAGTTTCTGGTATATTGTCAGTATTCCAATTTAATTTCTGACAAACAGCTAGTAAGTAATTCCTTACTGTTAATTTTTCAGTAAGTTCTAACTCGCTATCTACCATTGCCTCTTGCATTTTAGTATAAGCTAAAATTCTATATGAATTGGTATCTTCTTGTCTTTCACAACTCTTTACATAGTAAGTATTCAAATCTATATAGTTATAGTTTTTTTCATTTACTTTTACGCCTATTTTTCCTGTTATCTTAGTTTTATTTGGCATATATACTTTAGAGTCTATCTCAATTTGATGCATGACTGTTTTGAATAGTGAAGTATTAAATGATGGCTTTATATAATTCAAATTATCACTACTTATGTCATTATTGTTTGCTTTTAATTTCACATCAAATTGCCTACCGTAAGTTCGTATATCGATTTTGAAATTATCATTTACATTTATCATTATTCATAATGCTCCCTTTTTTTATTTGAGATTACTGCACTGCTGTATCCTTCTACTTTTCCTAAATATTTTTGTGAATACTCTTGATCATTCGAATAACACGACATATTTACTATTTTCTTTTTTAGGTCTGGGTTATAGAATGTTACTTTGTTTTCCGCCTTATTAAAAAGAGATAGGATTACTCCTACCTCTTCATTATTTAACCTTCTAAATGTCATTGTTATCTTGGGATATATTCCTTTAAGTGTTCCTGAGTTATCTCCAGATAAAGACCTTCCAGTATCTTTTCCCCAAATTTTGTGATAACCAAATTTAGCTTCTGTTAAATATTGAGCCATTTTTACACCATCTATTATTAAACTTTCTTTATCTATTAGCATAATTACCTCCCATTAGTAGCAAAAGCTAATTCTTGTTTTCTTTTTGCTTGTCCTCTTTGTATTGTTCTTCCATCTAAATTGATTATATATGAGCCTCCTGAAGTTCCAATTTTAGACGCTAGCTTGTCTGCCAAAACATCTAACCACTCCATATTATTTTCTAGAGGTACAACCGCTTCTCGTCCAGCTTCTCCTATAATTGCTTGTGTAGGCTGTGATATAACACCGCCTTTTGCTAATCGTGGAAGATTAAATGTATTCAAATATCCTAAATTGATTCCTGGAACTCGATTTATTACATCAGTCAGACTATTGATTGCTCTAATTGGCGAATTAAGAATATCTTCAATAGCTCTTAACACGCCATTTACCACAGCTTTAAATGCTCCTGATATTGTAGCACCTACTGTTGTTCCTACATTTACTGCCATTCTTCCTATCAATATAAACATTGTTTTAGCAGTATTTTTTATGCTTTTCCAAATATTGCTGAAAATATTTTTAATGTTTTGCCAAGCCCCTTTCCAATTTCCAGCAAATACATTTTTAATAAATGAAATAATCTCATTGAAATTAGCTTTTATTCCTTTCATTGTACTGTCAAGCCAATTCAAAACATCTTGTAAACCACTAACAAAATTGTCATATATGTCGCCAACGACATCTCCAAACATTTGCCTAATCCAATCGCTTTTTCCTTTTAGCCAACCAATTCCACCTTGAAAAAATGTTTTTATTTGTTCCCAATATTTAACTATAATTCCCCATATAATCACTGCCGCTGCTATAACTGCTAATGGTAAGTTACCTATAATTATAGCTAAGCCTAATATTGCTATTCCTATTCCTTGGATTACTTTCCCAAAATTATTGAATGTCGGGTCATTTAAATAAGCAATTAATCCTTGTATCGCTAAGACAACACCTGCAACCATAACACCTATTCCAAGTGCTTTTATTCCTCCTAATCCTAATTTCCAAGCAAGTAATCCTGCTGTTACTCCTGCCATTACTGATAATATTAAATCTTTATTTTCTATAATCCATTTTAACCATGTTGGAGTTTCTATTTTTTCTATATTTGGCAATGGATTCCCATCATTTTCACTAGTTGAACTAGAATTATTTTGCAGTATATTCATTTCGTCGAAACCCTGTAATGACTTTTGTATTTCCTTTGCTGATTTTGCTGTACCGCTTGCACTATTTTTCATTTTCTGAAAATCCTCAGCACTACTATTGCTAAATAAGTTGATACCAAACCACGCTGTACTTATTGCGTTTATGTAACTCAAAGCAGTGTATAATAATTTTATTAGTGATTGTACTATTGGAACTAAAGCATTTGCTATACAGTATCTCATATATTCTAAGTCTGTTGATACTTGACTATTATATTGAGAAACTATATTTATAGCACTTCTTACTGCATTCCAGGCAGTTCTTATTCCTATTATTGCAAATGCCATTTTACCTATTTTACTTATTTGTCCTTGGATACCTTTGCCTATGTTGTTTATTTGATTTTGAACTTTATTTATTTTTATAGACTCAATTTTATTTTTAAATTCCTGTACCTTTGCATTATTTTCAGTTTGCTTTGCTTTTATTTTATCTAATTTAGCATATACTTTATCAATTTTTGAGGCCTGTTTATCTATTTCTAGTGTTGCTTGTGAATATTTTTGTTTCATTAAATCAATATTTGTAGTAAGCGAATTATATTGAGGTACATTAGTACTGCTTAGTCCACCTAAGGTCAAAGTTTTTCTTTCTGCTTCTAATTGTTTAATTTTTTCTTTATATTTATCTGCTTCGTTACATAATTTTTCATATTGATTTATTTCTTCTTGCAATCCTGTTGCTTCTTTATCCAGTCCTAAATTATCTGTTTGTGCCTTTTTTATTTTATTTTCTAATTCTGTAATGTCTTTATCTATTCCACTATTGTCAAGTTTTGTTTTGATTTTTAAGTAACCATCCAAATATCTCACCTGCCTCTTAATTGCTGTTCAAACAGCTTATCAAGTCTTCGTTCTTCAGCTGTTTTTGTATTTTTCTTTTTTAGTGCCAACTGTTCTTTTTGCCTTGCCCATTTTTCATATTCTTTACTGTCTTTTATTTGACTTATATCGAAATCTCTTACAAATCTAACTCTACTCAAAATACATTTTTCACTGAGTCCACAAAGCAAATTGTAAAACTCCCACCAGTGCATATATGTATTTTTATTTAATTTAATTTTGTAGTCATAAAAAAAAGAAGTTCTAATGTATTCCCAGTCTTGCTCGAAATCCATGTCAACTTCAATTTCTTCTTCATCGTTTTCTATTTCTTTACCACAATTCAAATATTTCATTCCTATTTTTAAAAGTTCTTGCCAGTTTTCACTATCTTGTAGCCCTTTATTTCCAAAGAGTAAATATATTATTGCTAACGCTCTTTCTTCTTCAGAAACTTCACTTCTTGCTACTTTCTCACATTGTAGAGCTACTTTGTAGTTTGTATTTATTTTGTACTTTTTATTTTTTATTTGTGCATATTTAGGATAACTATTCATTAGTCATCACATCACTATCTACTACCTTGTATTTTTCTTTTATTCTTTTTTCCATATCACTTACAGTTAACTTCATTTTGTCCATATAAGGTTCTAATGCTTCTGATATATCATCCCACATCTCGAAATATGGATTTCTTCCATTTAAGAATTTCTTGGTTCCGCCCTCTCCCAAAAATAAGTCCATTGCTTCTTCCATTTCTTTATAACATTGTTTAAATGCTTTTACTTTTAGTACCTCGTTAGAACTTAATAATTGTTTTCCTTTATGGTCTTCTTTCTTATTTATTATTATCATCTGTGCCTTTAAGTTGCTTCTTGCTTGTTCTATTAAATTTATACATTTATTATATTTTAACGGTAAATCTATATCTCCTAAGTCAAACTGTATATAAATTTCCTTATTGTTCTCATCTTTCGTAATGTTTCCTTCTTCATCTTGAAAACCTAATTGTATTATATCTTTTTTATTTTTTAATTTAATATATTCCATATTCCCTCCATAATAAAAACACCTGCATTTGCAAGTGTTTTATTGTATTATAGTCTTATTTAATTTTTACCAGCCTGTTATCTCTACAAACTTATAGGTTGAAACCTTTTCAGTAACAAGCCCTATTGCTTTATATTTCCACGTTGAATTTGGTTCTAAGTTATTTATGTTATCTACTGCTGTTCCTAATTGTGCTCCATTAGCATCATACAAATTAAACGTTACTTGAACATATGAATATGTTTTGTTTGTATTGTTTTTTATTTCGCCTTCAATATAAGTTGTTCCTAAACTATCTATTACCTTTTTATCTGACACTAAAGTAAATTTTTCTTGTTGATTGTTACTTGTTGGTGTTGTATTTTCTCCTCCACTTGCCAAAGCCCCAATTCCTATGATAATAACTAATATACCTAATATTACTCTTAAAGCCGTGTGTTTTAATTTTTTACCACATTTTGGACATACTTTTGCACTCTTGCTTACTTCTGTACCACAATCCTTACAAACTTTCATTGACATTTCTAATACTCCTCCTTTTATTTTTTTATGATAGAATGAGTATATTACAAAAGTCGACAAAGAGCAATAGGTTAAAATATACTTTTTATCGACTTTATTCGACATGTTTTGTCGAAACTATGCAGTCTCTTCTGTGAATGTTGGTAAACCACTTGCAAAAGTAACTGTTCCAAATGTTGGGTCGCCTTGTACTTGAATTTTATATTTAATCTTTAATGCAGTTCCACCTTCTAATGTATCAGAATCTGGAACTACTAAAACTTTAAACAGTCTTGCATCATACTTTGGTGTAGACTCTGTTTCGCTCACTCTATATTTAAATACTTCAAGTAATTCTGTCTCTAAGGCTGTACCCTTTTTCATTCTATACATTAAATCATCAATGTATGTAAATACTGGGTCGCCTTTAAGAGCTACTTGTTCTATATCAGAGCCTAAAGCATAACCATCAACGCTATGTCTTTCGTTTTCCTCTATAATCCAGTGTTCGTCTGTTGTTTTAGCACCATAACTATTTTCTTTTGATGTAACACCTTTACCTAGAATTGACCAGGTTTTACTTGTGCCAGTTGGTGTTGTATTTAAGAAATTAACTTTAGCAGTATTATTTAATCTTTCTAATTTCACTTCTGTATCAGCCATTGTATTTTCCTCACTTTCTAAATTTAATAAACTAATTTCGTTTGGAGTATCATTTGCGACTGTTTTTCTTTTAGTTGCCATATTTAATCCTCCTTATAATATTTTAAGTAACATTGGATACGGTAAATAGCTTCATTTGCATTTGTAGCAAATATGTAACCATTTGTCGTTGCTCCAATTTCATATATTCCCTCTATTTTTGGGTATATTTTTTTATTATTATTTTCTTCTAACCAATTTTTAAAATTCTCAAAGAATTTAGAATTATCTATATTATTTTGAATATCTTCGTTCCAATGAAGTTTGCTATCGAAAGTAAATAAAAACTGATAATCAGCACCTATCACATATCTTTGAATTACTGGTTCATATCCAGCATTTTCATTTATTGAATAAGTTTCTACCTTATCAGTTAAATATTCTATATTTAATTCAGCATATTCTTTTAAATAAGGACATTTACTAATATAGTCTCTTACAATATCAATCATTGCTTTACTCATTTATTTATCTCCTTTTGACCTGCATTTAATATATCTGCAAAATGGTCTGCCAACATTCTTTCAACAAAATGGTCTCCTCTTAACGCTCCACCATGATAATTAAGTTTTTGTCCACTTGGAACTTTCTTTATCCCTGGTCTACTCCAATATCTTCCACTCACTGGATCATGAAAAGCGCCTATTTTATATTTAGGGTCAATATATTTCTCTCCTTCGTGCTGATAATGAGCATAAAGTGTATTTATATTTATTTCTCCGCTTCCAACCTTAGTAGAATTATACATACTTGTTATCATTTGCCCACTGTCCATCTGCATATATTTATCGACATGTGCCATAAAACTACTATCAATTATTTTTTGCGTTCTTCCACCCTCTAGACCATATTTATCAACAATTTGTTGTTTTTGTAAACCACTAAAAGCTACTACATAATCAACTTTCATACTAAGCTCCTGTTACAGAGAAATGCCACATATCTTCTGAGCCATAATCTTTAATAGCAATGTTTGTAATTTTTATTACTTCTTGATAATCATTCAATAATTTAGATATAGTTGTAAAATTCTCTACCTTTCCTTTTATCAAATAATCATCATTTTGTAATGTCCATGTTTTTTGCTTTTTTCTAAAGTCCTCTGGTTTTTGATATTCTTCATTTCTATTATCATTTATTAGTATTCTTACAGACAAACCATCATTTTTTGTTAGCTGTGTTCCATTTATAGATATTCCATCATTAGAACTCCAAAATCCTTTTACATAGCTTACTTTATATGCTTTTTTATGGCTCTCATCTATGTATTGATTTATTACTGTTATATCTTTATCAAACATATCTTCCATATTAAACACCTCTATATAATAAGCCTGTATGTAATAAATATCTTCTTAATTTTTCTTTAATTTTCTCTTTTTGGTTAGAAATTTCTACATTAACATTATCTATTCCTAAAGTATCAAATGTTCTTGAATAATCTCCAACACTTTCACTCTTTAGATTATTGTTTGATAATATCGTATCTTTCTTATTTTCTAATTGCTCAACTTTTAATAATATATCAGCAACAGAGCAAGTTGCCATTTGTACTTCATCTTCGTAGCCTTTTATATCTCTATTGAAAATGTTTTTTTGTACTTCGTAACTTGCTCTTACTATTACTTTATTAAAGTCGGTTTCGGGCATGTCGCCCTTATATATGTTTTTATAAAAATCATAATCAGTATAATTTGTCATGCCCTTTTCCTTTCTATGCAAAGTCTACTAATAAATCATCATCTAGGTCTTTTACACCATAGATAATATCAAAAGAAACTTTGTCAGTTTTTGTTTTAGAATCATAATCAAATACAACTCTAACAGCTAATCCATTTGCAGAAGCAATAGCAGCTTTTGCAGCTCCTTGTGGTAATTCCAATTGTCTAGTTACTAAAGCTAGTCCATTTCTATGGAAGCCTAAAGAATGAGCTTTATTTATAAGCATTGCACTTACAGGTGTTTCAATTGCGAATGGTATTTTTTCAGTTACTTTTAGTGTTCCTGCACCCTCTGCTAATGTAACATCTTCTGCTACTTCAAACAAGTAACCATTTACAATTAACTTGTCTCCTGCTTTAATTGTGCCAGTTTTTGCACTACCATCTGATACAGTAAATTGAGTAGCACCTTTTGTGCATTTTACTTTGTAAGCAGTAGCGGTTCCAGCTGTTGCCGAAGCATTTTCTGGTGTATTTTGACTCATAAATGAGTTCATTGTATACACTTTTCCAATTTCAGATTCTTTTAGAGCTTCACTATCTCCTTTGTAACATGCTTTAGCAAAATTATCTAAAGTATTATATTTATATAAAGTATCTACAGATAAAACTAAGTTTCTGTTATTATCTCTTGGTGCTTTCTTTTTGTCTAATGCCTTAGCAACATTAGCAATATCACCTATAACTGGAGTTGATGATACAGATACTTTTGAACCAGCTTTTTCGATACCGACAGTTAATAAATCAACGTCTACTGCTTGTGCTATAGATGATAAAGCTGGAGTAATTACTTGTTCACTAAAATCTTTTATATCTAATGACATTTCTTTTGAAGATACAGCAACAGTAACATCTCTGTATCTATCCATTTTTACTGGAACAGAACCTTCTGTTACTTCTTGTTCTTCTGTTTCTCCTATGAAATTTTTAGCTACAAATTTAGCAGGTTTTCTAACAGTTATTGTGTCTCCTACTTTAACAAATTCTTTTGAATAATCTCTATGAACTAAATTAGCCATAGTTAAGTTTGATTCTAATACCATTAATGCTTCATTAGCAATTATTTGTGGTGTTAATATTGTGTTTCCCATATTTTATTACCTCTTTCTTTCTAATTATTTTGTTTTCTCCATTGTTTATAAGTGTTGTAATCCATTTTTTCTGGATCTCCACTTATTACTTTTCCTTGTGGTCCTTGTGTCGGACCTGAAAATGTTGGCAAAGGCTTATCATTATCAAATAAATAATCGTGGCTTTCTTTAATAGAGTTTATTTGTTCCTCTAATCCTTCCACGATTTCAAATTTGTCATTGTATTTAACCTTTTCCATATCTAGCATTTTACTCAAAATACTAGCATCTTTTGCTTTATAGTTTAATAAAGCCTTGTCTAAAGCATTTTGCTTTTTAAAATCTTCGATTTCTTTAGAACCTTCTGTTTTTCCTCTCTCGTACTCAGATTTTTTAATAGCTTCGACGTCCACTTTTTCAAGTTCAGCTATTTTGTTATTCTTTTCTGAAATAATAGTATCCTTAACATTTAGTTGTTCTGTTAATTCATCTATTTTAGCCTTTAACGCTGTTGTGTCTTTTCCGGAATCAATCATTATTTTTTCGATTGCATCAGTTTCGATTCCTAAATCTTCTAAAAATTTTCTTTTCATAATGTTTCCTTTCTCCTACTACGAACTTTTACGTGTTTTTCGTTCACGATGTAGTTATGCACTTGTTCACGACCTGCATATAGTCGAATTTTTGTATAAAAAATAGAAGTCCATTTTTTGAACTCCTATGATTTAACTATTTAATTATTGTTGAGGGTTAGGATTTGCACCTAACATAGAGTGCCAGTGTACACTCCTACGCCACTTCTGATAACGGTTACCCCTGTATTTTATTCGACTCGGATATTTCTATCGCACTTAGCGTCTACCTATTCCGCCACCTCAAATATCTATATTAATCTTCTATTTTTCTTATTATCTTTTCTTCTGGTATCGGAGATATTCCTGCTATATAGCATTGTTCGCCTCCTATACTTCCTTGTATGTCAGTTATAACTACAATACAACCGTTTGTTAATTCTACTTTGTCTCCTATTTTATATTTCATTACTTTACCACCTCTTTTATTTCATCTTGTCTTATAGTCTCTGTTTCATATTCTGGATATTCTCCTGTATCATCTACTAATATATCAGCTTCATACGCTTTTCCTTGCTCATATATTTCCACTATTGTTGCTTTTCTACCATCTTTTAATATCACAATATCAAACATTTTTATTTTCATCATTATTACCTTCTTTCCACTTTTTACTTGTTACATATGCACTTGTCATCTTAGTCTTTTTCGTATCTTTATCTATTATCCAAGCTGTTTTTACATTTGCATTCTTACCGTTTTCTCCTGTCAAATTCATTATAATTTCGTATCTTGTACCATATCCCAAATCTGGCTTTTCTGTTGCATTAAACTTATTTATATTAGTTCTTATATTCTCTATCAATTTATTTGAATTGCTTAAGTTATATCCTAGTGCTTTTTCAAATGCTTCTGCCTTATTTTTATCTTTTAATGGATTTAATGCATACTCAGTAAATTTTTCTTCTGGTATTATGGCTTCTTGATAATTTGGTAATAATATTATATCATTTTTTTCTTTTATTGTCACATTTTTATATCCTTTTATATATTCCCTTGTATAATCTCTCTTTAATTTGTTTTCTTCTGTAAATGTATTTAATCTATCTTGCCATTCTTTAGCTTTTATACTCGATTTTTTATAGCCTTCTTCATCTTCTACTTTATTAGCAATTACTTGTTTTCTTTTCCATCTACGAATGCCATTTTCCAAGTATCTTTGCTTCTGTGTTTTTTCGTATTCTTCCTTGTTTTCATCATAGGTAAATCCTAAATCTTCTTTTTTTGTGGAGCCATACCAAACAGTAAATAAGTGCTTGCAGTTAATACCTACTATTCCTCGTGCATCTCCATAATTACAATGTTTCATGAAATCAGGAAGTTTCTTTTCTTCTTCTGTGGCCTTTCCATCATAATCCCAGCAGAAGAATTGAAGTTCTTGCCACCATGCATGATTTGTGTAGTCTTCTCCTCCGTCTCCTGTTCTAGCACCAAAGTGATTAGTAACTCTTACTATATGATTTCCACTTTCTTTTATTACTTCTTCATTTACTTTTCCTGCCAAACCTCTAGTTGCGATTAACAAGTCTCTTCTTACTGTTCCTACAACATCATAATTCCTCACTAAACCGTTTTTATTTTGATAAGCAAGTATTGATATACCTTTGTCCCCTAACTTGTCTAAACTGTCTAATATTGCCTCCTGATAACTACAAACACCTGCATTTGTTTTTATGTATGTTTCTGTTATTATATCTGTATAAGTTTTCCTTACTTGTTCTTGTATATTTTTGTTTAAATTTAAGAAAGATTTTTGTATTTCATCATAACTATATTGTATTATATTTTGTATATTTGTACTATTTATTATTGTTTCTGGATTTAATAAAGCATTTTTTTGTGTTGCTATATTTAATTGATCAACAGGTATAGAGCTTATGCCTATATCTTTCATTGCTTTTGCTAATTCTTTTTTTGTTTTTCCAGTATATTCTTCTAATAGTTTTAATGTTTCACTGTTTAGTCCACCAAGCTCTTTTAGCTTTTCAAAATACCAATAATCACTGTTAATAAATTCTTCATTTATATTAAAATGCTCTGCAATTTTCTCTATTAGTTCTAGTTCTATTTTAGAATATATACTTATAATAGGCTTTATTGCACTTTGTATTTTATTTTCTATCATAAACTATTCCTCTTGCACATCGTTAGGTATTTGTTCTTTGCTTCGTTCTCGCATTTTATTTACGTATTCTATTGCTTCTTCTTCTGAATAATCTCTCGTTTGTACAAAGTATTCTATGTCATCTATTAAACCTGCATTTCTTTCTATTAAACTTTGTGATTGTTTCTTTTCACTATCAACTAGAATACTATCGTCCCAATCAAAGTTTGTAGTTGCCCCTACTTTGTGTTTTATTCCATACAAGCTCATTAAAATATCTATGCTATAAATCAAATCTTCTAATGCTGTTTGCAATGCTCCTTGAATATCTGATACAGTTACATAGTAATCTTGTTTACTTGATTTAATTTCTGTTGCTGTCTTTTCAATATTTTCTATTTTAGATATAGTTCCAAATGCTAACCCACATTGACTCTCACATTGTCTTAACCACTCATTTAATCCATTAAACAATGCTGTATCTCTTATTTGAGGACTAAATACGTTCCACTTACTTTCGTCTCCAAAATCTAACTTTCTATATAGTCTTTCTTTGCCTTTTGGTAATATATCATTTCCGTTTTTGTCTTTTGTAAATGCCGTTGCATCTATATCAACAGCAAGTTCAGAGCCTTCATATTCCCATAATGTTCTGCTGAATTGTTTGTCTATTTCTTCTAATGTATCAATAGCATTTGCAAATATTGCAACACCTACAGGACTTGTATTGTCAACTGGATTTGCAATAGGTATTCTAAAGTATCCTCCTAGCAATCTATTAACATCATTTATTTGTATTTCTTCTTGGATATTAGCCCAATCTTGCACTTGTGAAAGTAAGATTTGATTACCTAATATATTAGAATTATGTACTGTAGTTTTATATGCTTTGTTCTTTATTGTTAATACTGTGTCATTTAATTCTTGATATTCAAGCCTTGTATATATCTCATTTCCTCTTGTGATTTGGTCAATAAAAATAGCACCTAGCAATTCGCCAGTGCTATCAAATTTTGTAGGTATAAATTTATCAGCCTGAATACAACTTATTTTTATTTTTCCATTAGCATAAAATGGTTTAAAGAACATTCCGCCTTTGCCAAGAGCATACTCTGTATTAGTTCTTATATTCTTAATAAACCTTTGATATATCTTATCTATCTGTTTATCATCTACTTGTGATTTAAATTCTATTGTTACAGCCTTTGCAACTTTTTCGCATATTGTTTTCGCAACATATAATGACTTAACTTCTTCATTTAGCCACGGTGCTTTACTGTTGTATATAGCTGACCACTTTTCAATGGCAGATAGCATTTCATTGCTTGTTGATATATCTATATTAAAATCTTTTGCTATATCAGTTGTATTAAACATTTTATTTATTGCTCCTTTAATAAAATTTACTATTCTTTCAAACATTTTCATGTTCCTCCTATGCAACTCTACTATATTGTCTTATATATCTTTCCCAGCTGTATTCAAATGCATCTAATGTGTCTATGTCTGATGTTCCATCATCTAATCTTTCATCTTTTCCCTGTTCTTTTGGTTTATCATTATACACTGCATTTTCAAACGCTAACTCTAATGTTTTACAATCATGTGTCATAAAGTATCTAAAACTAGCCATTAAACTTGTAGTACATCTTACTCTGTCTATTATCTCTTCTTTGATACTGTTTCTAACGATTATGTGCGGATATTTTCTTGACACCATAGTTTTTATTCCATTTATCAGTGTTTGTTCAGCACTATCTGGATACATTGCACTGACTTGTCCATATTTATTTTGTACTCTTTCAATAAATAAATCTAATGCATTATATAATTGTTGTGGTGTCATTCCTGTTGCTTCTATTCTTTCTGACATTAAAGATGTCAATTTTGAGTAATCATTCTTTAAACCACTTGCAACAAATGTATGTGCAGAACCATTGCCACCAAAATCTATTCCTATTTGAATGAAGTCATAATCTGGGTTATCAGTATAATATGCTTCTTTATTATCACTATAAACAGTATATATAGAACCTTCCGCAGTTACCCATAATCCTAAAATGTTTCTCTTATAGAATACTCCTACAAACATTCTCTTATATCTTTCTTTTACTGCTTCTGATAATGTTAAATTATCGTCCATTGTAAAATGTAGATATAATATATTTTTTTCTTGTATCTTGTCTATATATTCTAATTTAAACCAATGATTTGGACTTTTAGGATTACAATTAAACCAAAATTTGGCACCTTCAATACTTAATCTTGCTACACCTTGTTCAACAAATGATTGTGGCATCAATGCTACTTCGTCAAAGAATATTCCAGCTAAAGTCATACCTTGTATCAAATCTTGACTAGCTTCATCTTTTCCACCAAACAAATAAAAATAGTTAGTTTTTCCATTTTTACTAACTATTAATAAATTTTCACTTCTTTTATGTTCATATCTATATTTTAATGAATGTAATTGTTTTTTTAATGTGTTAATAACATTCCTGTTTAAAGAACCTATCGTTTTACCACATATGGCAAAATCGCATTCATCATATTTTTCCATAGCCCACATTACAAAGCTTGGAGCCATACTTACTGTTTTTCCACTTCTGACGGATCCATCTGCAATAATTCCATCTTTGTCTTTCATTGGAGAGTTATCATTCCACCAAGTAAAAACTTTTAGTTGCTTATTAGACATTGGTTTCCATTTGAAATTAGCTTTACCCTTCTTCATTCCAAATATCCTCCGTCTTTTGATTTAACGCTTCTATAAATGAATTGTCTTCGTCATTATAATCTTCTTTAGGATCTAATATATCATTTAAATCTTTCAATGCAGATGTTAGCTCTTTTAGCCCTTTTCTATCTATAATGTCTATATATGACTTTATTTCTTCCTCTTCATTTATTGTTTCTTTACTTGGTTTACACATATCGTAATTGTATTCTACTGTCTTAGTCTTTTTCTTATTTCTCGCTATATGCATATTAAGTTCATTATTAGCTTGTACTATTTTGCTTAACAAATCATTTGCTACATCTTTTACTTGTATTATTTTATTAGCTTCTTTTTCCGATTCTTTTTCAAGTACTTTTTCTATTACTTTAGTACTTTTTTGTTCCTCTTTTAGTACCTTTTTTTCTTTCCAACCTTTTGTACTCTTTTTGGTACTTCCGTTTTGTTTTATTCCTTTATCTTTTAAGAAGCTACTTACTGATTTATAATTACCTAATATATATTCTTTTTCTAACTGCTTCCAGTCATACTTTGCCACCTCGCTCACCTACTTTGTTTTGTCTTTAATGTTTTGGTTTACATTCATTTTTTTACCTCAAAATATTTGTCTACTATTTCATGAATAATGTCGTAAGAATTTGATATTATATCTGCTACATCTTCTTCTGAATAGTCTTTTGCATCATGTGTTATATAATTATCTATATAGCAGTGTGTCAATTCATGTATTAAAGTAGCTCTTTTTCTATCTATTGGCAAATCTCTATCTAAATATATTTCTTGTATATCACAATGTGTAACTCCGTAGTATCTTGGAGTTACACTTTTTATATTATCGTCTTCATTTGCTCTTCTTTCATTTTGTATCCTTTTTATTTCACTTTGTGATTTTTCTTCTATTGTCCATGTTCTGTTATTTATTTTAAACTTCATTTTATTTCTCCTTTACATCTACACAAATCTCAAAGTACACACACTTCTCACATTGCTTCTCTCCCTCAATAACACACTTTTGTCTCTTCTTGTTTGCGTATGCTTTTCTTATTTTATATTCTTCGTCTATATATGACGCTATTATACTACCTTTCATCTAAATACCTCTTTTGTGTTTTTATAATTCACTATGCAATGATATGTTCTCCGACCGGCTTTCTTCACTTATTTTAGAACGAGTAAAACCGATAAAAAGCAATCGTTCTTCACAAAATTGACTAGTTTTTGCATACTTGCTTAATAAAATAGTCAGTTTTATTAAGTAGCTCTTTATATCACTGCATACTAAATTATAGAAAAATAGAGCCACGTTCTATGAACATAGCTCCGTAAAAGATATTTCTTTTTCTTGGTTGCGATGGTTGGAATCGAACCAACTGCCTTTAGCTTATGAGGCTAACGAGATTCCAGTTCTCTACAATCGCAATATTTAATGAGCTTAACTAGAATTGCTCTACTGCATCTTTTATCTAAAATTACGAAAGGAGGTGATTAACCTAATATATAATAATTTATCTAGTATTATTATTATCTTTTATGTGGCACATTTCTGTGCCTGCCCGCTTTATAGGGCAAAGTTATTCAACTATCTTCCAGTCTTCTGCTAACATGTCAGCTTGACTTGCTAACCAGCCTAATTGAATACCTGATGTTCCAACAAATGCTATTGCTTTATTTCCTATTGCTTCATGCTCTGAATTTATTGTTTCATTATTAGCATTTTTATAACTGATATTGGTTGCTAATTCTATATATTGATTTTTTCCATTCCAACCTTGTCTTTGTGCTCTTTTTCCTCTTTTTAAATTAGATATTGCTTCTCCAAATGTAAATGTTTGAATATTTAATTTTGATTCATCTATATCATCACATATAACCCAATTATCAGCTACTATATTATCTAAATCTACAAATATATCTTCCGTTTCTAAAAAAGGGATTACACTTCCATCTTTACAATGCATTGTTATTGTTCCATTTTCTTTTACCCAATAACCTTTCCAGTGTTCTCTTTTTATTTTATGCCCTTGTTTTAATGCTTCATATGCTTTTTTAAATTCCATTTTTCCTATTCCTTTCAAAAAATAATAAAAGAGTAAACATTTAAAACATTTACTCTTACACAAACAAATTGCTTTTGCAAATACTTTAGTCGCTCGGCCTTTGAGATATTTTTCATATCTGCGACTTTTTATAATTTATCTATTATAATTATAATACCTTAGAATCAAAATTGCATCCAAATTTCATCACAATTTTATCACAATTTTTCATTATTCACCTATATTTAGTACATCAAGCATACTTTTTATTGCCGTGTCCCTTATATTTAATAATTGGTTTATAGATTTTGGTTTTTGGAACTCCATACAGTATTGTTGTGATACATAATCCCATTTAGATTTTTCCATATAATATATCTTTATAACAAACTTTTCTTCTGCTGATAGTTGATTTATCATATTTTCAACTCTTACTATTTTTTTTTCTAACTCGTCTTTCAATTTGGTTAGTTCTTCTAATTTGGTTTGTAAAAATTGCCTATCTTCTTTGTTTATGTGTCTTTCTTCTCTATGGTAATTCATTGCCGTATTTAGTACTTTATCTGATACTTTGTTTGTATTACTATGTATACTATCATAAGCCTGTCCAGCTAACTGCATATTTTCTATAATTTCGTTTTCTGTTTCCTCATATACCGTTCCAGCATATTCCAATCTTTTATCATATTCTTCTTTTTTTAATTGTATTTCCGTCAGCTTTGCTTGATTTTTTAAGTGATCCTTTAACATATTTTCAATATCTTCTTTAATATATTGCATCTTCTGTACCTCCTACAAATATTTTTTTAGATCTTCTTTTCTGACTGCTAATGTTAACTTGCCTAACTCAAAACTTATAACTCCATCTTTATCTAATATCTCAAACTGCTTTTTTACTATTGTATCTCCATTTATCATAACCATTTCTATTTTATCCATTACGTGTACCTCCAGATTATCTGATTTCTTTCGCTTTATTTATAAAATATTGTTTGATACAGTCTTTGCAATCTAATTCTCCTGAATTTGTGTCACAATTTACTTTTTTGCATATATCTTCGTCAATATCTAAATTCATAATATAATAAGTCATTTGTTCTATTATTTTATCTTTTTGCTCCAGTTCTTGCTTTTGCCATTCCATATATTCAGCTTTAGTTCTATCTAATTCATCTCTCATTTCTCTTACCTTTTGAATTGGAATATAGTTTTTATCTATGTAGTGTTGTATTTTCTTTATGTTCTCAAATGGCGTATTTCCAAATAATTCTTCAAATTCTTCCTCGTTCATTTTATTTTCTCCTTTCTAGTAGTTCTTGTAAAATTCTTTTTTGTGCTAGCAATTTTCCTGCCTTTTCAATAAATTCTTCATCTAATCCACCTTTTGAATTATCAATACTTTTATCTATTTCTCTATTTAATTCTTCTATCTTGTCTTTTATTTTTTGAATTGGAATATAATTTTCATAAATTATTTGTCCTGCTTTTTTTTGTTCTTCTGCTCTCCCTCGTATATAAGCATCTTGTTGAATATTTCTATATTTAATTGCTGTCATTTCATCTAAATTTGGTGCTATTGCTATATATTCTTTTAATTCTTCATTCTCTTTCAATGCTCTTTTGTAGTTTAATAAAATTGTTTCTTGAATATTTATTAGTTCATCAGCTCTATTTATTTTTTCTTTATTATTTTTTTCGTATTCTACCCAATGTTCCATTATTTTTATAGTTTCTTCTATACTATTTTCCATGCTACCGACATTTGTGTCGGTACCATCATTATTTTCTTTCACTTAATCAGCCCCCTAATTCTCTTATTTAATATCTTACTTTCTCTTATCATGTCTTGTTCTATTTCACTTTCTATATATTTTTTAATGTCCCAGTTATCTTCTTCTACTAATTGCATTTTTTCTAAACTATCTAATATATCAATTAACCATTCTTCTGTTACCGTTCTACCTTTTAGCTTTAATGCATACACTTGTCTTTGAATATTCCATAACATATATCTTTTTCCTATTACTTTTAATGCTTCATTATTATCTTTCACTTAAAATACCTCCTACAAGTTTTTGTTTATTATTTCTATCTATTCCTACATAGCAATCTGTATTTTCTTCTTTTGTATCTTTTCCTGGATATAAAATACACTTGTTATTTATATTATTCATACAGTCTTTGCATTTTACTAAATCTTCAAATAATTGCATTAAATCCACTCCTCTCCACACTTTTCGCACTTATATACAATATGGTCTATTTCCATATCTAAATATTCGCTTTTCATTCTTCCACCACATTCAGGACAATGTAAACTAAATATGTCTTTAATTTTTTCTATTATTCTTTTTATTTTTTCTTTCATTTAAAACACCTCCTAGTTTTTGTCTTATTTCATTTTCAAATTTTTTTCTTGCTTTCTCTGCCTCTGCTATTGTATTGTATCTTCCTAAATAATAATGTTTTCTCTTATATTGAAAGCTTGCTATCCATTTATTTCTGTTTTTATCCCAACACACTCCGTTTTATTCCAGATTTATTATTTTTGTTTAATTTATCACTAAAAATTCTATCTGGTTGTGTTCCATTTTTGTATCTTTTTTTAACTTGTTCTTTTTGGTAGCATTTACAAGAAACTGTATCTCCATTAAGTAGCTCTTTACTTCTTACTTTTACAGTATTGCCACAATCACATTTACACTCATATACAACGTGTCCATCTTTACTTCTTTCTTTTAATTCCTTAACTACACTTAATCTTCCAAACCTATCTCCAATTTTAACTCTTTTCATTCCACCCCAATTCTTGACATTTCTTATTTACTCCTTTACTACTAAATTGGCTCTGATTAAATCTTGTATATATTCTTCTAAACATATTTCTTGTTTTTCTATGGTACAATCTAAAGGTAATTGAAAATCAATTGTCCTATCTTTAAATATTTCTACTAAAATTGGTATTTTTTTCTTAACTAAAGGCATTGGTCTATAATAACAAATTTTTGCATCTTGTTTATTATGGTGTGTAAAATGAAATCTTTTAAGTTCTTTTAAATCTACATCATCTCTTATTTTTAACATATCTAATTACTCCTTTACTGATAAATCTAATATTATTTTTTTCATTGTTTGTTCACTATAATTATATGCTCTGTCATCTATATATAATTGAGCTGGTAATTTTCTGTTTGTTACTCCTATGCAATTCAAATCATTCCAAAATGTTTTGTCATTACTTATGCTTACAGCCTCGCACCAAAATCCTTGTTTATTCCACCAACTTATTATTTGCATTGGTTCTCTTGTAGAACATATAAAAATCGGTATTCCTGCTTTTTGTAAAAAACACATTAAGTTAATTATTTCTTTGTTATGTTCATCATATATACTTCCGTCTTGCCATCCTTTTGAATATTTATGAATAACTCCATCAAAGTCAAAACATACTGCGTGTCCTTCTTTTAATTTTAAATTTAAATTTTCTACTAATATATTTTTCATAACTTTACTCCTTTACTACTAAATTTGCTTGGATTAAATCGTATATATAAGGTTCTATATCAGGATATTTTATATTTTTAATAAATGGAAATCTAAAGCTTATTTCTCCCCATTCTTGTATTAAGATTCCACCTAAGTTTTTACCATCTACAATTATATCTATTTCTTTTAACCATTGGTCGCCTCTATTGTAATTACCTACATATTTATAACCAAAATCTTGTAATTGTCTTAATCTTATACCTTCTTTTAATTTATACATATCTATTCTCCTCCTAATAATTCTGGATTGTCTGTAATGTTTCCTATTATCTCTGCCTTTTCTGCATTATTCCATGTTGTTATTTTATTAAATCCGTTATTTCCTTTTCTACATAAATAAAAAGCAGTTCCTATATATTTTACTAAATAAATATCATTCCATTGTATGGATTTTAATATATCTCCCTCATATATTTCTTTTCCATTTTTATCGTGTAATCCGAGTAAATTGTCCTATTGTTTCTATGTCTATTTCTATATCTGCAATTGAGAAACAACCATTTAAATCAATAGTTTGTCTTATAAAATAGTTTCCGTTTTCATTAGTCCAATAATATCCATAAACCCATTCTCTAGTTCTTTTGGATATTCCTCTAAATTTTATCTCTCTATTCATCTTCTCCTCTTCCTTCCACATATACAGGAAATTTACTTATTATCTCCTCTGTTGTTGGTATTTCTTTTTCTTTTAGCCAGATTCTAAGTTTCTTTTCGCAATTAGTACATAAGTCAAATTTCTTTTTAAATATTGAGTTTTTTTCTCTACTTGCATATGTATATAGTCCTACAAATCCTTTTTTATATGTATATCTTATTTCTACTCCACATTTATCACAAAAATATTTTGGATGCCTAGTTGTTCCTTTATTCATCTTCTCCTCCTACTTTATAGCAATTAGCCAAATATTGCTCTTTTGTTAGTATTGTTTTTATATCTTTATTTTTTAGAAAGCCTGTAAATTCGTCAAATTCGTTATTCCATTCTATATACAATTTATTATCTTCTATATGCAAAATTTTCATTCCATTAACAAAATCTCCAACTTCTATTAAGTCTATTAAGTGTTTGCTATAATTTATAATCTCATCTTTTAATTGATATTCTTCTAAAATGCAAGTAAACTCTCCCTATTCATTTGCTATATCAGTTTCTAATTCATATTTTTTATCATAAATATCTATAATTTTATTTATTCCTTGATTTCTTGCTAATCTCACATATTCTCCTACTTCTATCTCTTTCATATTTCCTCCCTTGTAATAATTTTTATACTTAGCTTTGGATACTTATACTCAAATAATTTCTGCTTAATCTTAAATGTCTCTGTTTGCATTCCTTTTGTGTCTTCTACAATTGTTTGTCCATTCTCTTCATAAACAAAGTCTGCTATATACTTTATCTCTCTGTGCGTCTTACCGTTCTTTTTAAATCCTTCTTGTAACAGAAATGGTACTTGCAGTCTTAAGTTACTTATATGTTTTGCTCTCTGCAACAGCTTTAATTCTTTATATCTTGTTGCTTCTAGATTACTATCAAACTTTATATTGTCTACTACTATTTTTGTGTTTTTATATTTGTTCATCTTTTATCTCCAATCTGTCTAATATACTTGTCCTATACTTATATGTTGGGTTTTCTTGTCGTTTTTTTAAAACACCCTGTTCTTTTAGATTTTGTATTATATCTCCTGTTATTAACTTGTTATTGTACTTGTCCGTAAACTTCTTTATTACCTCTATGGTGTCTATGTTGTTTTTAATTTGTCTGCGTTCTTCTCTCAATGTTTTCCTTAGTCTCCCTACTTTTGCTAATTGAGGAGCTTTCAAATTGCGACTTTCTATATAATGATCTAAATCTGATAATTCCATATCTTTTTGGCTCAGCTTTTCGTATTCCTCACTTAATTCTTTAGCTGTATTGTTGAATAAATTAAGCATATAGTTCATTAAATCTTCTATAGGCATTTTTTCTTTAGCTCCTCTCGTAATTTTTCTTGCCAGTTTTCAACTCCTGCTACAAAATCTTTGCATCTCATTACTGGCTTATAGTCTGTATCTGCTTGTTTGTTACAGCCTAGACAATAGTAACATAGTGTATTCTTTTCTATTTGTTTCATAGGCTAGTCCTCTGGCATATTGTACACTTTAGCATCTATCTCATACCAATGTACAATATCTCTTAATATTTCTCCAGCTCTTTCTTCTGTATCATACTCTGCTATACAATAGAAATCGCCTCTACCAAAATTAGCATCAACTGAAATTCTATTTTCTTCCCTGTTTATCATTTTCACATTATCAAAATTTATAATATCTTCTCTATCTTGACTTACTATTATCATAACTACCTCCTAATCTATTCTTGGAATATGTTCGTAATTCAATGCCTCAAATCCTGACTGTGTTCTCTCATATACTGCTACTGTCTTACCTGTATAATCGCATTTCTTTTTACCTATTGTTTTTACATATCCCATTTTCTCTAATTCTGTTAATCTTGGTGCTGTATAATTCCTCTCTGTTGTATTTGTAAAACCTAAATCAAATAGTTCTACTGCTAATTCCTTTGCTGTTTTAGGTTTCTCCAATCTATTTAAAATTTGTATATATCTTATTTTTGCTTTATCTTGTATGTCATTAAAACTCATTTGTCTTGTTTCTGCTGTAATCATTTGTTAATCACACTCCTATCTGTTTTACACTTATTTTATCCGCAATTTGTTCTATAAAATTTTGCATTTGTTGTGGTAATAGTTTTTGCTCTTTTTCTCTATTTACTATAACCTCATATTGTTTTAAGAATTGCCCCTTTGTTACACTATTTACTGTTGCTATATCTGTTTGCGCTAGTTCTTTTACTTGCCTAACATCTCCGAAAAATCTTTTGACCTCTGGACTTGCCATATCAAACTGCTCTTGTGTCATATATGAGCCAGAACAAATCATTTTATATGCTTCGTTCCATGCTTCAATAGCTGTTCTTGATGTGCTTGGATTTATCATTTCTACTGCATTTTTTCTAATTTCATGAATTGTAGGAGGATATGGGCTTTCAATTATCGTTTTCTTTACTGCTTGTAAAACTAAGTTATAATCTAAATCCCCTAAACACTCTTGCCATGTATCTACCATTATTTTTACTTGTTCATCTGTTTCGGTTCTTTTAGCAAAACTCTCATAGTTTCCAGCAAGTAGAGTTAATATTACTACTGTTTCTTGTCTTGTCATTTTATCTCCCTTCTTCGAAAGCTCTCTGTAGTGCTGACATTGGTCTCATTTGTTCTATACCTTCGTCTTCCCACCTTTTTTGATTTAACCAGGTAGAAGGATATGGAATAAATTGTCCACCATCTTTTTGCCATTCTTTACTGGCCCTAAATTGTTCCAAACTATATAACATAGAACTAAACAATTCATTCGATGGTTTATTTTTTTGAAACCATTTCTTCACATCTTGCTTTTTTACCTTTTTAGGATATAGGCTATAAAAGTCATTAAATTGTGTCTCCCACATGTCTAAGATTTTTGTCTCTTCCTCTTCTTCCCCTATAACCCCTTTATCTCTATCTTTATTTTTAATTATATTTTTATTTATATTTATATTTTCATTTTCCATATGTTCTTCATATGAATTACATATGTTTTTCATATCTTCTTCATATGTTGTTTTCTCTTCTTTTTTCTTTCTGTTATTTCTTCTACTTTCTGAATATGCTTTGCGTTTATTAATTTCTGTTTCTAGTCTTTCATTATAGTAATTGCCTTCTTCATCAATTTTAAATTTGGAGAAAATTTCTTCATTATGTGTTTTACATATGTTTAATATATCTTTCTCTTTCAAATGACCTTTTTGATGTTGTAAACATATTAATTTTATATATTGCCCTATTTCTTCATCTGTCATTAACATCGTTCCAGAAAGAAAATCGCTACTATAAAATAGAAATGCTGGGTCTTTCATTGTTTTCTCCTTTCGTAAAATAAAGGGCTAGTTTTTGTTGTCTAGCCCTTGTTGTTATATTCCTAATTTTTCTAATGTGTATCGTTTACCTGTTTGCATTTCTTTGTACATTGTTCCTTTTTTAAAGTATGGTAAAGTAAAATTCTCATCTCTCAGTTGTATATTTATAAATTCTTTATTGCTACAAATAGAAGCCATCTTATAAACAGATCTAACTTTACTCCTAAAAGGTCTAACAACATCTGCTAAATACTTCTTCTCTACCTCGTCTAATATCTCTTCTTTTCTTTCAAACATTGTTTCATATTTTACTGGTCTTTCTACCTTGACGATACTTACATCATCATTAAAATATTTTAATTGTTCATTAATGTTGCTAAAACCATAATTTGAAGTCTTGTCAACAAATATAACTTGTCCATTTTTTAATGTACATTTATCTCCGTCTTTTAAATCAGCTTTTGTAAATTGTTTTTCTTGCACTAGTTCTAACTCATCTTCTCTAAAAAGCTCATTAACACCTTCAAGTTCGTATGGATAACATCTATTTGCAACTATACCAATAATATTCCTTATTGTATTATTATTTTTACAATTTACGTGTGTCCTGCATCTAACTACCCTTACTTTATCTCCTATGTTAAATTTCATTTTAAATCCTCCTATAAATAATTTTTACCTATTAAATTTATAAATTCTTCTTTTGTATGTCCCAGATTTATATACTTTTTTTTCACAAGTTTCTTTTAACTTTAAATCCATTTTCTTCTGATATTCTTCTGTTCGGATTTCCAAAATATATATGATGTTCTTCTACTGGACTATATAGTCCACATATATAACATCTTTTTTCTTCTTGTAATATCGATTTCATATTGCCTCCTTATTTAAAGGGCGCGTGGCACTAACAATAACAATAAAAAGGGGAGTTTTGTTCATCTATTAGTGCCACTCCAACTGTCTAACAAACTCTTGATTTCAGCTGGTGTTTTGGTTTCTATTTCTAATTGCTTACATTCTTGTATTAGTAATTCAATCAACAAACTCATTTCTTTTGTGTTGTATGTACTAGAGCCATAGTAAGCTTGTACTTTTACGCACTTATCTTTTCTTGATACTTCCCTAACTAGAAATCCTAAGCCTTGTCTTTCCCATATTCTCTTAAAATCTTCAAATGCTTTTTCTTCTACTATCATAGCTTGAAATGTACCTATATTTGAAATTGCATCTTTGTATATATCTTCTTTTGTTATTACTGCATCATTTGTTGTTAATTTTTTTGCAATTAAATCACATAGAACCCAACAATATGAATTAGCATCTAAGGACCTCTTTTTATACCATTTCTTTAGCTCAATATTTAGCTTATTTTCGTTTTTAAGTTGTTCGACAACACTTATCTCATTCGTATCTAAAACTATGCTTACTTTTGGTTTTCGTGTGTCAAAATCTATACTAATATCATTTATAATTCCTGTAGTTTGCATATTTACCTCTCCACATGTTGATGCATTAAAACATATTCTGAATTTTCTCCCATGTTATTTAATAAAAATTCACTAGCTTGTTGTTTACTTAAATGACTATCTTTTGCTCTAAATTCATAAACATATTTACAATCTTGTTGCTTTTCTTTTATTCTTTCTTCAATTTCGTCTTCGTCGTAATTACCTTCAACAAGATATAAATCATAATTTTTAGCACTTATTCCTTCGACTGTTTTTGTATCTGTCATATATATAACTTTATAATCATCAAATAGTACTCTATAACCACATTGTGGTACATCATGATATAATTTTATTGGTACTATTTTAAATAACCTATAGTCGTATCTTGTTCCAATTTCAAGTACATCTATATTTTTTCTTTCAACTCCACATTCTAAAAGTGGTTTTAATAGCCATTTGCAACAAGCAAATCTTAATGTTGGTCTTTCTTGTGCTAATTTCTTTATTGTTTCTTTTTTGAAATGGTCTCCGATGTATATGTGTGAGGAGTACTATTTTTAATTGTTTATAATATTTCTCTAATCTTTTAAAAGTAACTCCACAATCTATTAAAATTATGTCTCTTATTATTGCTGCATTTCCAGTGCTACAACTTGATATAACTTTATAGTTCATTCATTGATACCTCTTTTGTATCTTCTGTTTGTTCTTCTATTTCTGCTTGTATCTCAATAGGTTCTTGCTGAGGAATTTCTTGCTGCATTTCTTCTGCCTCGTACATTCCTGCTAAGTCTTCAACGAATGTTTCTCTCAATGCTCTTACTTTTGCTACCTTTTCAACCATTGTTGCTCCTTTGCTTCCCCAATTTGAATTTAATTGCCCTTGCCCTGTTTTTTGTGCTACTTCGTTAAAACTTACACTTGAATATGTAGGGTGTGACCAATCTTTTCTAAACACTCTAGCCCAACCACCTACAAGTTGTTCAGTTCCTAATCTAAATGTTCCTTGTCTCTCTTCTATTGTTCCATCGTCTTTTTGAACTATAATTCCACTTTCCATTCCATCATAATTTGAATTTAATACTGCTCTTTTCAATATAGCATCTTTTCCAACAACTAATTGTGCTGGTACTCCTGCTTTATATTTAATTAGATATGCTTCTCTTAAGAATGGGTTTAATTTTCTAACTTTACAAAGTTCTGTAAATAGTTTAAATTCTTGATTTGTTATTTTTGCATCTGTTCCTACTATGTACTCTTGTACTATACTTGGTGTTAATTTTATTTCATTACCGTCAATATCAAATTTGACCATTAATTCATTATTTTTTTGTTGTATTTCATTACTCATAATCGTATCCTCCATTTTCTAAAAATTGTTTTAACTCTCTTAATTTTGTTTTTGTTCCTCTTACCGTGAATTTTAATGTTAAAATTTCTTCTGTTTTTTTCTCTATTACTGGTGCATTTAATATTGTTTGTTCACTATATTTGTCTGACTCTTTTGCAGTATCCAAAATAAATTTTTGAAGTTCTTTTTCTTGTTCTATTTTTTTCTTTTCTTCTTCAATAGCTTTAAATCTATTTGTCACACTTGTTATTGCTTGTGATACATTTAATGTTTGTTTATATTCACTAAGTATTTCTGTTTTATGATCTTGTGTTTCAATTAATTTTAAATCATCCACTATTTTGTCAATAAATTGTTTTGCTTGTTCTTTTAAACTTTTCATACTCGCTGATAAAGTTGTATTTATTTTTGTTTGCTCATATGTGATAAAATCAATATTATTAGCTGTTTTATATTCTTCAAAATAATCTTTTACTTCCTGTTCTTTTTTTGCTTTTAATTCATTTTCTATAGAATCTATCTTTACTTTTAAATCATTGTCGGCACTTTTATATTTATCTGATATATATGTCTTATAAATTTCTTCAAATTGCATATATGGTGCTAATATTTGTTCTTTTACAATCTTTCTTTGTTGTTCAACTTCTTTAAATTCTTTATTTAAACTTGCTCTTATTTGTTTTATCGTTGTTACATTCTCTTCTGTGCAAACCAAATTCTTTGCATTTTCAACCTTTTTATCTACATCTAGTGATAATTCTTTAAGATGTTCCTCAATTTGAGGTAGTTGTTTTACTACTATTAATTCCTGATTACTCATCGCATTTGTCCTCCAAATCTTCATAATACTTGTCCCAATCTCTTGGTTTCTTGTAATACTCGTTATAGCACTCATCATTTATTAAATCTGTTATGTTATATTCTGTTACCATAACTCCTCCTTGACTTTTTATTTCTTATGTAGTAAAATATTAAAAGTAAAAATATTTACTAATAAGTTTTGAGTTAGTTTTTTGATTGGTAGTCGCGAACTAGCTCTTTTATTTTGTTTAAAACTATTTTCTCGCTGTCTACTGGACAAGCAATAGTTCTATCTGCTACATCTTTTAATAAATCTTGTAGCTTCATATTTTCTTTAACTAAAATTGTGTTATTATGTACTTCTTGTTTTCTTAGATCTTTAAGTTGTTTGTTTTCAAAACTTAAATCTCTAACTTGTCTTGCTAATTCAACATTTCTTGAATTTGACTCGTCTATTTCTATTGCTGTTGTTTCTTTATAGTAAATAAAACCTAATAAAACAATTAATGCTACTAATGCTAAAAGCAAAGTCATATCATTCATCTCCTTTCTTGTAAAATTTTGTAAAATAATATATAATACCCTCGAAGTGAGGTGGTATACATGAATAGAACTTTTGTAAATTCTTCTGATATTCGCTCTATTGGTTATGAAAATAATACTCTTGAAATTGAATTTAATCGTGGTGGAATATATCAATATCATGGAGTTCCTTTCGATAGATATTCTGGTCTTGTAAATGCTGGTTCTACTGGAAAATATTTTCATAATTTTATTAAGCCATTTTATCCAGGAATTAAAGTTCGTTAATTAATGGAATACTTATTTCATCTGTTACAACCTTTATACTATCTTCACTAATTATTACTGTAGTATGAGGGTTGTAATTTTCTTTTATGTAATTAATTATTGGGTTGGCTATCTTTTCAAGTTCTTTTATCTTATCTTCCATCTTTTCATCTCCTAAAATCCAATTATAATGAAAATCGCAAAGAATATTCCTAGCAAACCGCTGTATATATATTCTTTTATTTCTTTAATTTTCTTTTTTGTTTTTTTATTTAGTTTCTTTTTCATTTGTTTTTTCTCCTTTCTAAACTAATATTGATTTTGCTTTTTCTAATTTTGTCTCTGCTTCAATTGCTCTTTTTAATACTGCTTCATATTGTTGATAAGAAACTCCACCATTTTTATAAACTTTTACTTTATATTGATTGTCGGTCTTGAGTCCTTCAAGCTCTCCTTTTAGCAATTGTTTTTTTACTTCTGCTTCTCCTATCCCTGTTTGCTTTGCATAACCTCTTGCAGATAAAAAGAAATATGGTACTTCTGACATTTATTTCGCCTCCTTTGCAATTGTTTCACAATTTGTGAAAGTAAAAGGTATAAAAATATCTTGCACTTCACAATCTAATAGTTTCGCAATAGCTTCAGCTTTTTGTTTTGGAATTTTTCTTTGATTGTTTTCATACATGTTGTAACATCCTACTGAAACATCAATGTTCTCTGCCATTAGTTGTTGTGTATAACCTTTTTCTTGTCTTTTCTTCTCCATTTCTGTCATCATATCGCCTCCTTATTTTTACTATTTGTGAAATCTGCAATTATAATATAACAACTTGTGAAAGTTGTCAATGGTTTTTTTAACATTTTGTGAAAATATTTTACAAGTAGTGAAATAAATGCTATAATATCAATAGATTTCACAATTTGTAAAATATAAAGGAATGATTAAAAATGGATAATATTTTAGGAAAAAGAATTGAATTAGAAAGAACTAGATTAGGTTTAAATCAGATAGAACTTGCAAAAAAACTAAACTTATCTTCTAGTGCATCAATTTCTCAATACGAAAGTGGCGAAAGAACTCCTAGTGATGATATAAAATTAAGAATGGCAGAATTATTTAATTGTAGTTTGGATTACCTTATGGGTAAATCAGATGTACGAAATCCACAGCAATCTGACCCTCTTGGACTTGCCAAAGTGGGCTTTAGTATGGACAAGTATGTTCCTCCAACAGACGCACAAAGAGAGCAAATAAAAGGGTTACTTGAAGTGATATTAAAGGATAATAAGAAGAAAGAAAAAGATAATTAATTAACCTTCTAAGATAACAGTTAATTCCTCATAATATAAATGCTTATGAATTATAGTGGAGAAAAGAATGAATTTAAATAATTTATATAGTTTAACTGAAAAAGAAAAAATAAAAGTATATAATTGGCATATTGAAGATGCCAACGGTGCTTATATTAATATAGATAAGATAAATGCTATCGCTTTGAACTACAACAATATAGGTACTTATATAGAAGAAAAGTGTGTATTAGCTGAAGAACTCGGGCACTATTATTATGATGCTACTTATTCTCTATACTGTCAAGATTTGCAAGTTATATCAAAGCAAGAACGAAAGGCTAAAAAGTGGGCATATAATGTTCTTGTTCCTTACGAGGATTTACGCAGAGCAATTAAAAATGGTTTGACAACAGTTTATAGCTTGGCAAATTATTTTGAGGTTACAGAGGCTTTTATAAGCAAATGTATTTCATTTTATATAGAAAAATATGGAGATTTTACAGAAGAAGCATTAAGTTATTAGTGTTTCTTTTTTTAGAAAGGATTTAAAATGGCAAAGAAAACTAATTATTCTAAAAATGGTAAAAATTATTATAGAATCACAAAAACTATAAGTAAAAAACCTGACGGCACTTCAATAAAAAAAGAATTTTACGGTTCATGCAAAGCGGAAGCTGAAGAAAAAGCAACTAAATATATTAATGATTTAAAGTTAGGACTAATCGAAAAAGATAAAAAGTATACTATAAATATATTGTTACCATTATGGTTGTATGGAACCAAAAGAAACACAGTTAAAGCCTCTACTTTAGACAGCTATGATGGTATATACAAAAAATATATAAAACCTAATGTAATCTCAAATATTCCAATTAATGATATAAAAACTTTAAAAATACAAGAATATTATAATAATTTAGATACAACTGCTAGTAATGTTAAAAAGGTTCATAAACTACTTTGCCAATTTTTCAATTATTCTGAAAAAGAAGGCTATATAGTTAAAAATCCTTGCAATAACGTTTCTCTTCCCAAAGAGAAAAAAACAACATTAGAAGTTTTAAAAAATAAATCTAAATTTCAATATTATAGTGAAGATGAAATAAAAAGGTTAAAGGAAGTTTTTAAAGATAATAAATTCAAAAATGTAGTTTTATTCGCTCTTGGAACAGGTATGCGAAGAGGAGAAATATTCGGACTGCAATGGTCTGACATTGACTTTGAAAAAAAAGAAATACATGTTATACACAATTTAACATATATGGCAACAAACATCACTGAGACTTCTAAAACTTATCATTTAACACTACAAACTCCAAAAACTGAAAACTCAATCAGGACTATACCTATGTCAGATAGTATTTATAAACTATTAAAATCAATTTATGACATAAATTCAACTTATGTGTTTTCTCCTAACGACGGGCATTTTGATATAAAATATTTTGAAAAAGTTTATAAGAAAAAATTAAAAGAAGCGCATATCGAAAATAAGAACTTTCACGACTTAAGACACACATTTGCAACTATGTTATTGGCAAATGGAGCAGATCTTATAACGGTTAAAGAGTTGCTTGGTCATAGTTCAATAAAAACAACAGAAATATATTTAGAAGCATTACCTAAAACTAAAGAAGATGTTGTCAATAAAATCAATTTTATTTGTAACTGAGTCGGGAAAAAGTCGGGAAAATTTTAAAAAGTACAAAAAAAGCAAGGCGTTACAAATCTCTGTAACCCTTGCTTTTTTCTATATTACATAATTTAAATTAAGCAATAATTTCAGATACAACACCTGAACCTACTGTACGTCCACCTTCACGAATAGCGAATCTTAATCCGTTTTCGATAGCGATTGGAGTGATAAGTTCGATAGTCATATCAACGTTATCTCCCGGCATAACCATTTCTGTTCCAGCTTGTAATTCAATAACACCTGTAACGTCTGTTGTTCTGAAGTAGAATTGTGGTCTATATCCATTAAAGAATGGAGTATGACGTCCACCTTCTTCTTTAGTTAGAACGTATACTTGTGCTTTGAATTTTGTATGTGGATGAATTGTTCCAGGTTTTGCTAATACTTGACCTCTTTCAACTTCGTTTCTTTGTGTACCTCTTAATAAGATACCAACGTTATCTCCAGCTTCTGCTTGGTCTAATGTTTTTCTGAACATTTCAACACCAGTAACAACTGTTTTCTTAGATTCTTTAGCTAAGCCAACAATTTCAACTTCGTCTTGAAGTTTTACTTGTCCTCTTTCAACTCTACCAGTAACAACTGTACCTCTACCACTGATTGTCATAACGTCTTCAATTGGCATTAAGAATGGTTGGTCAATTGGTCTTTCTGGAGTTGGAATATAGCTATCAACAGCATCCATAAGTTCTTTGATTGGAGCATATACAGGATCA
>ULRW01006946.1_pt1 | contig 61101 bp, 102 predicted proteins | sample 1955581 | NCBI WGS metagenome assembly ULRW01 (sample SAMEA4835687, study PRJEB28245) | human gut metagenome | biome: gut microbiome; material: fecal sample | place: Denmark | collected 2008 | reverse complement strand
AGATCTCCTGACTGTCCGGCTTATGCGCCACCGGAAGTCCCGCCTCCTCTGCCAGGGCACGAATCTCATCCTTGGTGTATTCTCCCACCGGCATCAGAGTATGTGAAAGCTGATCCTGGGTCAGATTATACAGCGCATAGGTCTGGTCCTTCGCCGCCGTAACGGAATTGCGGATAGCAAAACGACCGTTTGGCAGTCTGTCGATCCTCGCATAATGTCCCGTGGCAATATAATCCGCACCGATCTCTAAGCTCCTCTGTAACAGGGATTCCCATTTCACGTAACGGTTGCAGGCGATGCAGGGATTCGGTGTATGCCCTCTTAAATACTCGTCCACAAAATAATCCATGACATGACACTTGAACTCTTTTTTAAAGTTCATGACATAATAAGGAATCTCCAGTCTCTCTGCCACTCTTCTGGCGTCATCCACCGCAGACAATCCGCAGCATCCGCCATTGGCTTCCTTCGCTGCTTCCTCCTCGTCCTGCCAGATCTGCATGGTAACCCCGATCACATCATAGCCCTGTTCTTTTAATAACATGGCTGCCACGGAGGAATCCACGCCTCCGGACATGCCAACCACTACTTTTTTCTTCATAGATCTTAATAGTCTTCCTCTTCTTCGCCCTCACTGATATCGTTCTTGGGCTTCTGCAGGCCTTCAATGGTGATGTGGTTCTTCTCCGCATAATCCCACAGAGCTGCATGGATGGCTTCCTCTGCCAAAAGTGAGCAGTGTACCTTTACGGGAGGCAGTCCGTCCAGAGCCTCCATTACCGCCTTGTTCGTTACCTGCAAAGCTTCCTGGATGGTCTTGCCCTTTACCAGTTCGGTAGCCATGGAGCTGGTAGCTACGGCAGCACCGCAACCGAAAGTCTTGAACTTTGCCTCTCTGATGATCCCGTTCTCGTCAATGTCCAGGAACATTCTCATAATATCTCCGCACTTGGCGTTACCCACAGTACCTACGCCGCTGGCATCCTCGATCTCCCCGACATTTCTGGGGTTTTGAAAGTGATCCATTACTTTTTCACTGTACATGTATCTGTTATCCTCTTCTTTCTTGCTTAGTTGTTCTTCTGACTTTTCAGAAAATCTTCATATAAAGGAGACATATCCCGCAGTCTCTGGACGATTTTCTTCACTTCTTCCGCTACGATATCCATCTCTTCCTTCGTGCTATCCTCAGACAAGGTCAGACGTAAGGAACCGTGGGCTTCCTCATGCTTTAAACCAATGGCTAACAGCACATGGGAAGGATCTAAGGATCCGGAAGTACATGCAGATCCACTGGAAGCACAGATTCCCTTCATATCCAGCATGATCAGCATGGATTCTCCCTCGATAAACAGGAAGGAGAAATTGATATTATTCGGAAGTCTCTTTGTGCGGTGACCGTTCAGCCAGCAATGAGGGATCTCGTTCTCCAGACGTCCAATCAGATAATCACGCAGTTCGATCTCCTTGCGGGTCTTACTGTCCATAATACGCATAGCACGCTCTACGGCTGCCCCCAGTCCCACGATGCCGGGGATGTTCTCTGTACCGGCTCTGCGGCTTCTCTCCTGCGCTCCGCCGTGTACAAAAGAACGGATCTTTACGCCTTTACGGATGTATAAAAAGCCGATTCCCTTGGGGCCGTTTAATTTATGACCGCTGGCACTGAGCATGTCAATATGCATCTCATCCACATGAATGGGAACCTGTGCATACGCCTGTACCGCATCGGTATGAAACAATACGCCGTGCTCTTTTGCAATCTCACCGATCTCGGCGATGGGCTCGATGGTACCGATCTCGTTGTTGGCAAACATCACGCTGATCAGAATAGTATCGGGGCGGATGGCCGCTTTCAGCTCGTCCAAGCTGATCAGTCCGTCTCTGTCCACATTCAGATAGGTGATCTCAAAGCCTCTCTTCTCCAGATACTCACAGGTATGGAGAATGGCATGGTGCTCGATCTTCGTGGTAATAATATGTTTTCCCTTAGAAGCATAAGCTTCTGCGGTGGCTTTTAATGCCCAGTTGTCGGACTCCGAACCACCGGCGGTAAAATAGATCTCTTCCGGCTTCGCTCCCAGGCTGTCCGCGATGGTCTGGCGGGCATGATCCATAGCCTTTTTGCTCTCGGCGCCCAGACTGTAAATGGTGCTGGCATTGCCGTAATATTCACTGAAATACGGGAGCATCGCATCTACGACCTCCGGTGCTGTTTTCGTAGTCGCTGCATTATCTAAATATATCATATTGCCTCATTTCTGCATATCTTGTAACTGATCATGCACATTTTACTGCTATTCATGATAGCATTCACTTTACTGTTCTGTCAACAAGGTCATCGGAATATACTTTTGCAAGATCTTTTAAGCCAAAAGGGTCAAAAAATCCGCTTATGAAACATGCCAAACGTCATCCACTGATCTTCGGTACTATCATTCTGACTGCAACCGGCCTTATCACCCGTGTCATTGGATTTTTCTACCGTATCTATCTGTCCAGGCTCTTCGGTGAAGAGGGAATGGGCATCTATCAGCTGCTCAGCCCGGCATTATCCCTATCTTTTTCCCTTACAGCCGCCGGATATCAGACCGCCATTTCGAAATATGTGGCGGCGGATAGTGCCAAACGCCCTTCCGGGAATTTAAAGCCTCTGCTGGCCGGGATCAGTATCACCTTACCCCTGTCTCTTGTAACAAATGCCATTTTGTTCTTCTCTGCGGATCCTATCGGTATTTTTCTATTAAAAGATCACCGTACCGTACCCATGCTGCGGATCCTGTCCTTCTCTGTCCCCTTTGCCGCGCTGCACGCCTGCATCAACGGTTATTTCTATGGGAAAAAGAAAGCTTCCGTGCCTGCTCTCACACAGCTTTTAGAGCAGCTTGCAAGAGTCAGCTGCGTCTTTCTCGTCACCGGAGCCGATCTGGCAGAAGGTCGTACTCCCTCCATCAATGCTGCGGTTCTCGGTCTCACCGTAGGCGAGATCTTTTCCATGCTGATCGCTCTGGTCTGCCTGTATATACATCTGTATCCGGACAGCAGTATTCTTTCCCTGCAAAATATCTGTCCTTCTGTTCCGGTCTATCGGGATCTGCTTGGTATGGCACTGCCTCTGACCGCCAACCGTATCGTTCTGAACATTTTACAAAGTATCGAAGCCGTCTCCATTCCTCGAAAACTTCTGCTCTACGGTTATGATACCACCACAGCCTTAAGTGTATACGGAGTTCTTACCGGCATGGCCATGCCCATGATCTTTTTTCCTAACGCCCTTACCGGCTCCGTGGCGGTGCTTCTCCTGCCCACCATCTCCGAAAATCATGCCAAAGGAGACCGTGGAGCCGTCATAAACGCCACCCTGCGCACCGTAAAATATTGCAGTCTCATGGGTGCCTGTTGTCTATGCGGCTTTCTGTTTCTGGGTGACTGGATGGGAACGGAACTGTTCCACAGTGAACTGGCCGGTCATTTTATCGTGACTCTGGGCTTCATCTGTCCTTTTCTGTATCTGGATACCACTCTCTCCAGCATTTTGCAGGGTCTTGGCATGGCGGGACGGATCTTTGCCTCCAACGTGGTCTGTCTTCTGATCCGGCTCCTGTTCGTATTTTTTGCCATTCCCGTGATCGGTATGCAGGGATATCTGTGGGGGATTCTGGTCAGCCAGCTGGTACTTGCCGAAATCTATTTTTTCTGTCTGTATCACTTCTTCCGAAAAAATTAAAAAATACCTCCGGTGTCTTGCTTACGCCTGACAGACGGAGGTAACTATTCTGTAAATACCGTTTTGCTTCCCACAAAGTACTGGTACTGCTGTAAGATCTGGTCCTTACGCATATCGGAGATTGCCTTCTCCACATCCAGGGAATGGATATCGCTGTCCCTGCCAATGTAGCCGAAATCGTCCTGTTTGTGGAACGTAATGGAGATGTCCTCTAACGGTGCGTTGGATTTCTGCTCCTGAACCGGAGCTTCCTCCTTCGCCGCTCCGGGATTCCCGGAATTTATCTGTTCCGAAGATGCTACATGGGATTCTTGTCATTCAGGACACTCTTTAATTCATCCATAAAGGTGTTCACGTCCTTGAACTCCCGATATACGGAAGCAAATCTGACATAAGCTACCGCATCCAGATCTTTCAGCTTATTCATCACAAGTTCACCGATGGTTCCGCTGGGGATCTCACGTTCTTCCCGGTTGAAGATCTCGTTCTCCACCTCGTCCACCAACGTCGTGATCTGTTGTGCGCTGACCGGACGTTTATGGCAGGCTCTGAGTACTCCGGCCTCGATCTTGGCACGGTCATACGTCTCTCTGTTATTATCCTTTTTAATAATGATCAGCGGAATCGTTTCGATCTTCTCGTAAGTGGTGAATCGCTTGCCGCATTCATCACACACACGGCGACGGCGAATGGAATTGTTATCTTCCGCCGGTCTCGAATCAATCACTCTGGTATTTTCATGGCTGCAGAACGGACATTTCATAGGCATCCTCCTCTTAAAAACCACGTGTTATTTATACGGATATTATAAGAGAATCAGCAGTTAATGTCAACTAAAATTATGTCCGGACCGATCTGCCGGATGTCCTTGTAAGGAATGACAATATTGGGCTCACAGCGCAGGAATCCCAGCCACTGGTTTCCTCCCGGCACCATGATCTTACAGATGCATCCGCTGCACTCATCAAACTCCAGATCACAGACATGCCCAAGCTTTTTACAGTCTCTGATATTGATCACATCTTTGCATTTTAATTCGGAAAAAAGCATATGCGTACTCCTGCTTTCTATATATATATATATATATAATATGCCTTTCCCATCCGTTTGTTCGGCAAATACTGGAAATTCTACCGGCAAAGTATATCCTTCCACAGTCCTGTGAATACTGTTGTTATCACAAAATTCAGTAATCGGGAGGTCTCTATGGTACAGGGAAAAGTGGAAATCTGCGGTGTCAATACAGCAAAGCTGCCTTTGTTAAAGGCGGCAGACAAGGATGCTTTATTTGCGAAGATCCGCGAAGGAGATACCGCTGCCCGCGAGAGCTATATTGAGGGAAATTTACGTCTGGTCCTAAGTGTGATCAAACGTTTTTCGAGCAGTGCGGAGAACGTGGATGATCTGTTCCAGATCGGCTGCATCGGGCTGATCAAAGCCATTGACAACTTTGACTCCACACTTGGTGTAAAATTTTCCACTTATGCTGTGCCGATAACAATAGGTTCTGCTAAAAATTCTTTAATTGAATTTCAACATCACCATTGACAATCACAATCCTTGATATTATGCTTTTTAATATATTGTTTTTCTCTTTCTTGTCGATATGCGCCCACACATCGGCAAGTTTTTTTATGTTCTCGTAAACAACTTCTTTCTTCTGACTGTTTCTTTCGTTTTTTTCTTCCTCAGTTATCTTTACTTTCATTTCAGAAATGCTTTTTTCAGTGTTCTTAATCATTTCTAAAACTGTGTCATTTCCATCGGAATAAAGAACATATAGCCTTTTTAATTTCACATGTTCTTTTTCAAATTGTGACTGCATTATTTCAAGTTTGCTTTGCTTTTCAATAGGCTTGCACTCTGAAAGATTTAAGGATATTTTCAAAATTTCACTTTCTACCTGTTTTTCAATATCAGCAGCCCATTCCAAAGAATTGTTACAGTTTGGATTGAAATTAGGCAAATACTTCATTGCTTTATCACGAGAACAGCAATATATTTTATGCTTTCCGTGCGTCCACTTCTGATACCGCATCTTGCATCCACACACACCACAATAGCACAATCCTGTTAACAAGTTGGCATCCGTATGACAAGCAGTTTTGTTTTTCCTACGTGATTTTCTGATTTCCTGTGCAAGTTCAAACCTTTCTTTATCAAAAATAGGTTCATGAAGTCCTTGATATACATTCCCTTTATATGGGATCATACCTATATTGACAACTCCAGTAAGCACATTTCTGACAAGAACCTCGCTGTGAAATCCTAATGATTCCTTGATATATAAATCAGAATAACCGCCAATAAACATATCAAGTGCTCTGTTTGCTTGTTCCTTGCGCTCTGGTATAGGAATGAGTATTCCTTTCTCCTTGCTATAATTATAGCAATACGGAGTATTAGCACCACCAATCCAGTAACCTTGTTTGATTCGCTCCAACATACCGCCACGCATACGAAGCATCATAGTATTTTTGTCAAGTTGTGCAAAAACAGCCATCATCTGTGTGTATGCCTGCTCCATAGGACTGTCATAACTTACACTGTCATGGACACATTTGAATAACACTTGGTTTGGTTGAAAAACTCTTTCAATTATGTATAATCCATCAATCATACTTCTTGAAAGTCTGTCTAATTTAAACGCAACAACACATTTAACACGTTTTTTTATGCAGTCGTTAATAAGTCTTTGCAATTCCGGTCTATCCATATTTGCACCGGTATATCCATCATCAACATACCAGTCAGATACAACCAGTTCATTTTTCCGGCAAAAAAGCTCTATGTCTCTTTTTTGACTATCAAGGCCGTTGCCCTCTTCTGCCTGCTTTTCCGTGGAAACACGCATATATGCGACACATTCCATTTTCTTTACACTCCTTTCAATATATAAAGAATGTGCCGTATTTATCATACATACGACACATTCTAAAGCCTTTTTACAATGGTGTCAACAGCATATGGATGCTATAATCTCAATAATTTCTTTTGGCAGAGAAACATCTTCAATATCAACATCTTTGCCGTCTTGTGTAACTCTAACCATTTTTTACCTCCAGTCTGTTTATTTTTTCATAAACATTTTTCGATATTCTGTTGACCGTTCTGTCACATACATTAATCTTTTGTGCTGTTTCTGTAATAGTTTTTCCGCAAGAAAGCATTTTAAACACTTTCTCTTCCTCTTCCGTGAAATTGGCGTTACGGAAGATTTCTTCAAGTTCTGGCTTAGTCAGTTTTGACAACTTCATAAGCCAGTCTCCTTCACTAAATTATAGATTCTATTTCATCCAGGCAAGCATTCCAACCGTCCATCGTTCCTCTGACATAATCCTTTCCGAGGTCATCGGCATCGGTCATCTCTTTTTCACGTTCCGGCAGTTCCCGGAGCGGACATTTATCATGCCGTTTCTTTATAAATGTATTCTGTGACAGCATTGATGCTCCATTATTGAGGACATTCATAAGCTGACATTTTTTGATTCCTTGAAATTCATACAGAAATTTACATTTGCTACATGATTCCGGCATATCCATCACTAATACTGCTTTAGCCATATTCTTCTTCCTTTCTTCACTAAATTTCAGTTTACCTATCATATTTCTGATCATCCAAAAGATCTACATCTGTATAATTATCAAGACACTTTTCATAATGCCCCTCTTGCTTAGTAATTCCTGAATATGTTTCATACGGATTAGGAAGATTATGTTTTTTACAACATTCATAGCAGATTACAAAACTTCTAGTTTTTTCTCTATTTCCATACGGTTCATTATCTGTATGATACCTTGCAAAATTTTGAAAAGGTGTCATAGACAGTAGCGTTGCTGTTCTATCGCAATCCTTACCACAAAAATCACATATAGCGTGTATCATGCTCATTACCTCTCTTTCTCTACTAAATCCTAATTAATCCGCATAAGACAAATCATCTTTGATAAATTCTACAAACTGCTCTTCAAATTCTCCCATCGAAGATATGTCGAATTCATCATCTCCAAGTTCTAAAAAGGCTAATAATTCTGCCTTTAATGTTTCACTGTCCAAATTTGTTAAAAAATCCATACTCGTACCTCCATTAAATCCTAATATTTCAGTTTAAGACACTTTAAATCTGTCTCTCGCCGCAGAACGGAACATCATAAAAAGCATTTCCGATAATGGTTTTTCCCTGTCTCTGCGTTTTGCCTTCTTAATTACTGTCAATTCTCTCCAGTTATTACGCCAACTGCTTTCTGTTGGAACAAGTACCCCTACAAAGTAAGGGATTTTATTTGAAACCGCCACATAAACTTCTTCCGGCATCACAAGATAATTGTAATCGCCTATAAAGTTCAAACCGTGTCCTGAATTGAAGTCTTCAATAGAAGATTTTACTTCATAACAATAGAAATCCCCTTTTTCAATTCCAGAAACTGTGTTATTAACAGGCTTAAATTTCATATAGTCCACTCTGATTGCATGTCCTGTAGCATAATCAAATGTGACCTCTTTAGCCATGTAAATTCTTGTGTCATTTTTAGGATTTATGTATTTTTCCAACGACATGGACAGTTTCTTTGTAATTTCCGGTCGGTTGCTCATCTCTACCTCCTAAATTCTAATATTTTCATTTTCTTCCGGAGAATACCTGCGTAGTATTCCGTTATCTTGTATTTAGGGCACTCGTCCCTCCACATCTCCCGTCCTGTCTTGCCATCCCAGTGAATGCACTCATTGCAGTTAAAGCACGTATCGTCCATCTCTCCCTGGCAATGATCAAAGCATTCTGCGCTATTAGCACAGTGCTCGCAGATACATCCAATGCAGCTCATGTCCTACCTCCGCTAAATCCTAATATTTCAGTTTAACTGCCTAATATTATCCTCAATAAATCCTTTCAGAGTAGAAAAACCTTTATTTTCTTCAATTCCTTTTCTTTTCAACTCTGCCTTTATAGTATCCATTTCCTCTTTTACTGACTGATATGCCAGTAACATTCCTTTTTTCATTTCATCATTCATTTTTTCTACCTCCACTAGATCCTAAATAATTTTCTAAAGATATTCTTTTTTGGCTTAATCACCTCGAAACACTTTTCTTTCCAGTCAAAAACATAATCCAAGTTGTATGAGCTGAAGCCAATATTGTAATACCGTTTTCCTACCTCTCTGTATTTTATTTCAAAATAAGGTTTTTCTTTTTTTCCAGTGACAATTATTTCAATTTCACTCACTTTAATTTTTCCCATATTCCGCTCCTTTGATAAATCCTAATTTAACTTATTTAAAACAACTCAAATAGAAACTCAAATTTTTAATTAAATTTTTCACTTTTTAACTCAAATTTTGAGTTACTATTTCACTTCATCCATATATTTTCATCAATAACATATTGTCGAATGAAACGATCTGCATATTGTGGATGAATCATTGAGCGTTCTGTCTTTCTTGATGTAAAGTTTGTTGCCTTTGCCTTTACAATGTCTTTTTTCTCAACATAATCTATTGCTTCAAACACAAGATTATTTTTAGGTTTGCAATTTATAAACCAATACTGTGTAGGTTTCTTATAGAAATCTCCATTTGCTGTTCTGTCTGTATCAATTATGCTTGGTTTTATACACCAATATGTTGTAAGATAGTGTGGCTGGCTGTATGGATTTTCAATAATCAGTTTCAAATTTCTCCTTATGCAAATTATTACAAGCTTATTTAAAACCTCATAAAATTCATTTAATTCTTTGTGCCTTTTTATTACCAGTTCACAGTTTTTTTCGTCACTGTATCCCCTTTGAGCATAATTATTTCCGGCAAACCATAACTGATTTTGGCATTCAAAATATGTGCATGGAAAAAATGCAAGTATAATGTCATCCTCTTTTATGTCATCAAATATGCTTTGATTTTCGTTATATCCCCCCCTAATTTCTTTGAATAAATCTATCACATAATCAGTTTCTCCAAATTCATCTTGGATATCATAGTCATAAGAATCTATTCCATATTTTCTAAACGCATTTTTAAAAGTTCCTGACTGTTCAAACAAACAATGTGCTTTCATGGCATCACCTCCGGCATAATATCAAATAATCGCATTTGTGCCATTTCTGCATCTAATCTTTTTTTTGACAAATCATAATAATGCTTGTCCAGTTCAAAGCCAACATATGGATGGTTGGTTCTGTAGCAGGCTATTAAGCTGCTGGCACTGCCTACATGTGTGTCCAAGATAATGTCTCCGGGCTTTGCATAGCGGTTTAGGAGCCATTCATATAGTGCCACTGGCTTTTGTGTGGGATGAATACGGTTTTCTTTGTGTTTCATATTTTGCTGAAGCATTCCGTTCCACCTATATTTAATCCTCCTTACTGCAGTACTGAACGAAGTCCATGCAAGTTCACAATCAGCAAAATCAGTATTTCCATTATCTTTATCCCAAACAATCCAACAACTACTATCAAACGGCATTTTGCTTATAAAATGATTTGCCCCAAAAATAATCTGATTTTTTGACACTCTAAACAGTTCATCGAAATATTTTTCGTTTGGTGGATTTATATCCATTCCGCTAAAACTCTTGTAATCCTTTGCTTTTGCCAGTTTACCTCTTGTATGGTTTTTATCCCCATTTTCTCCAATCCCATACGGTGGATCCACAATTGCAAGGTCAAAGTAACCATCCGGGAAATATTTCATCCCATCCATGCAATCCATGTTGTAATATCCAAAATCCATTACGGCTCCTTTCTCTTATTTCTGTGCTAAATAGCACATGATTCCACAATCCGGGAATATCAGTACCTTATATTCATATTTCCATGTTCGTTAATCCAATCAATAGCTTCACGATATGTAACCCCATTGTTTTCGATAACATCCAACAGTTTATACATTCCTGGATGAGTTTCCTTTAGCCGTTCAAAACGTCCTTCTCCCGGCTTTTCAAGATGACACCCGAAACCGCACAACACGCATCCGGTTCTATTGCATCCAGTAGTCTTAAGCGGTCTGTTTCCTGTGTCAAACAATCCATAATCAGCAGATAACTCCGACAAGTCTATTTGACCATCAACACTTCCCTCTGCATCATAATCAATGACAACATCACCATATACAGAGCAGATAGGATTATAAAATTCTTGTTCTTCTATGGTTTTTCCTGTTTTACGATCAACAATACGATTTCCATAAAACATAACATCACGGTTATTATTGATTTTCCTTTTTACTATATCTTTTCCATATAGTTTTATATACAAAAGAACGTCTTGCTCCGTCCAAAAAGACATGGGATTACTGATGGGTGTTTTCATATCAAAACCGTTGCATCCGTTTTTTATCCATTGTGATGTACGCAGTTTGCTTTCGCTTGCCATCTGCGCCGTTATAGCTTTTCTTCTGGTTCTTTTTCCGTATTCATGAGCAGGTGCCTTTTTCATAACTTTGCAACACATATCAGAACAAGCAAACTTTGCATCAAGCATAAAAATATACTTTGACCTATCATACATCTTTGAATATTCATCTGTATCAACACCATTTTCCCTATGCTTAAATATACCTAAAAGTTGTTTTGTTCTCACAGGTGCGTTAGGGATATTCCCCATCTTGATTTTTTGATATTCTGTATTCTCTTTGTCCTTTCGCCGGTCTATTCCCACCAGATCTGCTATGCGATAAGCATACGGAAGGTCTGTCTGTCTGTCTGTCTGTCTGTCTGTCTGTCAAGATTGTATTTTGGTTATTTTCTTTTTCAAGTTTTTCAAAATATTTTCTTGCTTCTCCTATGCATGCAGAGATCTCTTTTGAAAACATAGGAAATCCATATTTTTTACAGACATCCATAAATGATATTTTGGGTTTTATAATTTCAACGTTATCAAATGTTTTTGAAAAATCTCTCAGCTCCGGATATTGTGTCGGAACATCCACAAATACTGCCGGAATTTTTGGATAATCCTGTCTCACAATATCGAGAAGTACTGTGCTATCTTTTCCACCACTAAAGCTTACATATACCCCGTCCTCACCATATTTATCAACCCACTGCTTAATTCGATACTTTGTCATACGTATTTTTGCAGACAACGGCATGGCTTGCATTTGGTATAAATCAGATAATGTATGCTTATTTCCCATATTCTCATTCCTTTCTTACAATAGTTTCTGCTTGTTCCTTGTACATCTTCCCCGCCATCTGCACCAGATAGTGCTGTAAGGCTTCATCCACGCTGACACGATGCTTGGTACAGTAGCGGTCAACGTACCGCTTAAAGTCGTTATTTTTTTGATAAAGTACTTCATATTCATCAAACTTAACCTCGATATTTTCAATGTTGGTACAATCAACTCGTTCCATCTGCATCACACTCCTTCCGGCTTCTCGCACCGTTCAAATTCGATAACCCACACCCACGGATTAGCGCCCCAACCGTAGCGGTCAATGTCGGATTTCTTGATGGTGCTGTTCCAAATCCCTATAAACGATGTGATTGTTTGGTCTTCATTTAATGTTCCATTTGCATGAATGTACTTATCTGCTCCCTCAGTTAAAGCACTCTCTGCGGTTATTTCCTGCAACCGCTCTACCCTCACGTCCATAACCCGGAGCCAGATACGTGCGGCTTGTTTTGGCATGTTGGTGGACGGGTGCCATGTGCAAAGGAAATCATTATCATCTGCTTTGTAATAATATCTTTCTTTTGCATTCATCAAATATCCCTTACACCATGTTTCCCGGACATACAGGAGGTCACCCGGACAGATAGGACAGGTTCTCTCCACTGTACTTAACTGTTCCATATGCTCCTTATCAGCAAAGTTATGTACTGCATAAGTTCTCTTGTCGGCATTGTAAAATTCCATATCCGGCACGGTATACTCATTTGCATCTTTGCATATACGCCGGGTGCAGGTCTTCCGCCCATCCAGAATCGCCCGAACCATCTCTGTATTGAATAAAATCGGCTTAATTGCCATCTACTCCACCTGCCTTTACGATCTCCAACAAATCATCTACCAAATCCTTGACCTCGTACATCATCATAGTGTCGTAGGATTTTGACTGCTGCTCTGCTGTCTTATTTCCATACTTCGTACAGTCTTTAAGGAATGCTGTGCGTTCTTCCAACTTCTGCACAACCTTGTCCGGGTCGTAGGCGGTAGGCTGGGCATCTGTAACAGAAGCAACGCGTAAAAAGTCTAAGCAATCCATATCTTCGTTCTTTGAAATTGCTTTTTCTAAATCCGCTTTTAATTTATCCGCATCAATCAGTCTTCCCATCGTTCGCCCTCCTGTTCCATTTCTCAATCATGTTTTGCACACCTCCGCTAATAATTTTCACATTCATAAATATTTCTTTCTGTCAGTCTCTCCATCCTTGCTCCTTTACTCATAGTGCAAATTTAACTCAATACCATCAATGTTGCCGTTCAGCTTATTCTGACAGTGGCACAGCAGTAAATCCAATTCATTTGAGTCCGTAATTTTCTTTGTGCGAATGTACGATAAAACTCTGTTTACACTATCTCTGCGATATTCTGATAGCATTTTTTCATGTTCATGTTTGCACTCTTCAAGTTCTAATTTTGCAGCTTTAACCGATTGCGTTCTGATTTTTACTTCATCAAACTTATTACGGCATTTTTCATAGTCTTTTTCCAATTCTATACGTCTACTTTCTGCAACTTCTTCGGCTGTGTATCCTCTAATCTCTGCTGTTTTTCCCATTCTTGCTCCTTTCCTTGATCCTCGGTCTCTCCACCATCACTGGATAGCTGCACTCATACGGCTTCGTTCGTCCGATTCTAATAGCATCAGCAACCGGATGTGTAGCCATGTAGAGTAAGTCACCGTTCTGAAAGTTTCCTGTTCCCTCTCTCATACAGCTACACTCCTTTTTCCGTATGTACTTGCGATTCTGTATACATTGCAAATTTCTCTGTAATATTTTTCCTGTGCATGGATATTAGCATCCACACGGTCAAGTTCCGTCTCACACCACTTTGCAAATTCTTCTGCGGACAATGGTGTTTCTGAAACATCGAATTTCTCGCTGTTGTCAATCACGAAACACACCATATCAACCGGAATGTGGTTCAAATCCGCAAGAATCTGAATCTGCTTATCTTTGTCCTCTGCTTTTTCGTAATTCGCCAACAATTCATAACCTGTCATCTGCATTTATATCACCTCTTATCAAGTTTGATTTCTTTGTCGTAGCAATTTTTCTTTGGATTTCCCTCTACTGGGGAAACCATCTTTTTAGGGTCTGTAGTGTATGATCCGTTTAGTTTCACACCTATTTTGCTTTTTTCGTCCATATAGCATGACGGCTTGTAACGATCCGGTGGAATGTAGTTGTGAATGCGCCAGTGTTTTACAAGCATAACACCACTATCGAAAGATAAAAGGAATCTATTGTCTATCAAGGATTTCAAATCATCTTCTGAAGCACCGCACATCCTTATGATTTTCCGTGGGTTGTTTACAAATCCGTCATCATCAGCGTTCATACAGATATGGAAATAAAGCATTTGAGCCGTAGCAGGAATATCCAAAAAAGCATCACTCTCAATTATTTTTGCGCTGAACATTCGTTTTTCTGCCATTTAGAACTCCTTACTCAAAAATAGGCTTCTCAATATAGATTCCGGTGTTTTCAACCAGTTCTCTCCACAAGTCCATGAAATCCTTGCCGTTGCACTTTTCTCCGGCTTTGTCCATGTGGTCAGAAAACTTATCCTTGAAATTCGTCAGCTTCTTCTTACTAAATCCATCTTCCATAAGAATTACCATTCCATATAGGATGTACCTTGTGGACAACTCATTGATAATGTTGTTACATCTGACCTGTTCCTGGATGCATTTCTGCGCTACAACCGACTTGTAATGTGGATAATCAGCTTCGGTAAATTCCTTGTACTCAATCGTCCAGTCTGCAAAATCGTTAAGCCTACTCTGTAACTCCGTATAATGCTCATTCTCGTACTTTTCGTTGTACTCGGTGAATTTACCGCAAAAGTCGGAAAGTCTCGTCTGTGAGTACTTGTAGTCTTTCCACAAGGTATAGCAGAACAGTGTCAGTATTCCGGTGAATGGACTTCTCTCCGCAGACTGCTTCAAAAGTTCTGTCTGCCGCATGATTTTCAAAATTTCCTGCGGATTGTCATATCGTTTTGGCATTTTATGTATCACCTCTTTTCAAGTTCTGGCTCTTTCCTTTTGCAATGAGTAGCACCGTATTCTGATTTTCCTACATATTCGTAGCAATCAACACATTTCCATCTACCACTTTGATACGGTTTGTGAGTACGTCCGTTGATTGAGTGCATTGTGTTTGGGTACTCATTCCAACAGCTACAATCGTAATTTTTTTCGCTCATGTAATCTTCTCAAATTGCTTTAACAGGCATTCCTTACAAAACTGTACACCGTCAAACTCGTAAAGTTCCTCTACCTCTTCCTTACAATCATCGCAATACAAATGTTTCACATTTATGTTCGGGCACCTATTGCCGAGACATGGATAAGCTTCCGTTGCGCATCCGCAGCATTCACCTTCGTATTTAACCATCACTGCTACCATCCTTTTCTCCATGCAAAAGTTCCATAAACCGAACAAATTGTCTTTGTGAAACGGAATTGTTCTGCTTCTCAGGCTTCAAACTGATGACCAGATGCTTGTCGGCTATGTTCGCAAGTTCCCTTGCAAGGTTGATTTTGCCTTGTTCCATACCATCACGGTAACCTTTTCCCGGTCGGTACTCTGCGATCTGCTTCTTGCCATCACCTTGACCACCGGCTGTTTTGTTGCGAAGTTGGTAACCCTCGTCCGCATAACGCTTAATCCAGTACTGCTCCCACTTGTCCAGTTCTTCTACCGGATAATGTAAGAATCCGATTTTCCAACCGTATATATTTTCCACAGAATACAATCCGTGGCTCTTCATGGATAAATCAATGTGTTGGTATCCGTTAAGATGCCCTGCCAGTCTTTGTAGTAGGTGTACCGCCTGTCCCACATACGCAAAACGGAAACCATCCTCGTCTGTTCTTGTCAGAAAGTAAATTCCACTTTCATCGTCCACGTGTGGATTGACCGCCAGTATTCTTTCACGATTCTTTCTCTCTATGGATTTTGCTTTTGCTACATTCTTCCAATCAGCCAAACGAATCACCACCTATTCTTCTAAAACGCTCATATCATATCCGCTGGCAACAAAACTTATTGTTTTTTCATGGTTACATCTGTTTCCCAAATATGTGTATATCTTTTCCATATCTTTCTCTGAAAAAGTAGTACCCAAAAAATCATTTATTCCTTGCAAAATGAATTTATGGAATTTGTCATTGCTCTCTTTAGTGCTGTATGGTTCTGTTTTGTATGCTGCCATTGAAAGCCATTCCAAAACTTTACACTTCACATCCATTTCTGTTTTACAATCTTTCAATATAAAATATGTGTTGCTTCTGATATGTGCTATAAATTCTACTTTGCTTGTTACAACACTATTCGGAAAGCAATTCATAAGTTTAGATATTAAACTCCACTCAATCAAAACGGACACTCCTTTCCATTCCGTAAAATCCATTCCTTGCCTGCTGTCGCATAGTCCACATTCGCCAATGGATCAATCTTTTTTACCTCTGCGACACATTCTTTGGAATCAGAATTATCACGGCTTAAATGGCACAATATGACGTTCTGCAGGGCATCTGATTTGTTCGCAATGACAAATTCTTTTACCGTTTCCAGTTCCATATGACCACGGTATACATGGTATTTCTTAGCATCGTTGGAATCCTCTGTAATGTACTTCTTCTGATAGTTACATGAAATAAGGATGTGGTTTACTTCATGGAACCGCCACTTAACAAATTCAGTGTCAGTTACATAAAGCAATTTTCCCATTTCCGGGTGAGTAATCAGTAATCCATAACAAGGGCATTCTGAACCATCAGCGTTGGTATGTGTCCACTTACCATCCAGTGTTGTAAGATCAAATGCCATTATTTTTCCACCAGTAAACCCTATTTCCATAGGTTCTAAACTCTCATATGGTTTAAATACTGGTATTCCCATGTGTTCAAGGTCTGATACGGATAATGAGTGGTCTTTGTGCGCATGGGTGCATATCGCACCCACAACACACTTAACATCCCAGTTAAGACCACGCTTTATGTCCATGATAGGAAGTCCTGCATCCAGTAAAAGTGTTTCACCGTTATCTGCCGTTAGAAGATAGCAGTTACCGGAAGAACCGGAGCCTAAACATTTTAGCTTCATGTTTCTACCTCAATTTCGTCATCTTTTGGAAACTGAAATATGCAGTTATTTACATATTCAACTTTTGATGGCTCATTGTTCATGGTTTGAACTATAATTCCACTATTTTTCAATTTTTCAAACTGTTTTACCACATCTTCTGTAATTTCAACATTTTGAAAAAGAATCGGCATACCAACGTATGCTTTTCTAAGCATTTCCATAGCTTTCTTTGCCTTTTCTTTGGAACCGTATTCAGCCATTTTTGTTCCCATTGCTGTCGAAGAGTTGTGGCAATAAATAGCCGCATGCTCAACATCTTCATATTTCCCAACTGCCATGCTTAAAGAACTGATTTCATATGGCATATCAATCGTTCCGTCCTGCGATATAACTCTCATGGCAACCTCCTACTTAATCTCAATATCCGGAATAAGCCGATCCGGGTAAAAAACTAATTCATAATGGTATCTGTCCGTAGATTTCGGTTCTACCTGTTCCATCACATAGCAAGTCCAGTCGTTCAAGTAAATGTAGTCCTTATAATACTGGTTTTCCCCAGTTTTAAATGTAACGACAAGTTCATTAGCAGAGTTATTGCTAAGAGCCATATACCCCTCTGCCTGCAACATAATCATGTCTGTTCTTGCATTAGTCACCGTGATTCTGCGGTATACATTGAACTCGTCAGCTTCTTTATTGAGATTGTAATTCACAGTATCAGCGGTGCTACAACTACAAATACAAAGCATCATTACAAACATCATTACTGAAATAACAAAAATTTTGTATATCCTCTTCATATATTTCATCCTCCCTACTTAAAGCAATCCGGTGTCTCTGCGCTGGCAATGTCCGTCTCTGCGGTCTGCGGTACTTCCTCAAATTTTGCGTCAGGAAACTCAATAGTGTTTGCATTTGCCTGTACCTCTTCTGCCACAACTTTTTCCACATCAAGTTTCACATCGGAAACATCAGGAAATTCTTCCTGCGCATACAAACCTTGGAATTTATCCGGAAAAGCTTCTCTTAATGCCTGTACAACAGCAACTTTTCTTATCATTGTTGCAGGCTTTTTAGACCATTGACCGTTGATTGTTCCATCTTTTTTTCTTCCAACATATTCATCGAAAGATACTGACTGGTACTCCGGTGTCTCTCTTCCTTTGATAAACACTTTAGCCCAACCTCCTACAATAGATTCGTCCTTAAGGACAAAAGATCCTTCTCTTTCTTCAACGGAACCATCTTTCTTTTGAACAATAATTCCTGCTTTTTTTCCTGCATAATTCGGATTTGCATCGGCTCTTTTTGTAAAAACATCTTTTCCGGTAACAATAGTAGCAGGATCATTGTTTCCAAACTTAATGAGGTATGCTTCTTTCAAAAAAGGATTAAGATGCTGATATCTGCAAAGAGACATAAACATCATTACTTCCTGATCCGATACGTTTCCACCACCGCTTACAAGGTACTTTCTTACCGTTGTTGGGGAAATTTTTACAATTTCCCCATTTGATTCGTATTCCACAATTCCTGTGTTTTCCTGCTTCTTTTCGTCTGCCATATTTCTACCTACCTTTCTACCTTTTTGATGCCGTTAATGTTAATGATGAATACCTGTGTTGTCTTGGGATTCTGAATAAGTGCAAGAGTACGTTTAGACATATAATCGTGTTTTTTAATTCTTAAAACTTTGTATTCATCATCTTTGCTTACATCTGACCCTCTTACAAAATTCTGTTCGTATCCTAAAAGACCACTCCATGTACCGTATAAGTTGTACTGCTTACCGGTATCTGTGACTTTTACGGTATCTCCCACGCAGATTTCGTCTTTCTTCTCCGGTTCTTTCTCCGGTTTGTAGTTTTCAAGGACAACGTACTCTCTGTGCCATGCGTAAAACCTTTTAACAGAGTTTTCAACCTCACATGTTGCGTTCTTAACACCAATTACTCTGAAAATCTCTCCGTTTTCATATGGTATAAGAAAAGGTTTTGCATCCACAATCTTGATGTACTCACCGACTTTGGCTTTTCTCTTCACCTCACGAACACCGTTATCAGAATTCACATCTTCGCCCATCAGTCGATTAAAAGCCAACTTAGCACCAGTACGGAAATCAAATTCATCAGCCGGATTGCATTTTACTTCTGCTTTCTCGCCAGTGGATTTGTCCAGTGCAACTACTTTGTTGTCCTTGCGGTAGATTACGATGGTTTCATTCTGAGTTTTAACTAAATCAAGCGCATCTTCTGCGTGATTCCATCCGTGCCCTTCTTTGGCGAATCCATTGCAATCATGACCGCCTACAAATTCGTCAAACTCAACCGAGCAGTAATTATCCGTCAATAGTTCTTTGACTGTTCCGCATTTCCCCACAGTTCTTCTGTTGAGCGTAACAATATCCTTTTTTACTTTTACTCTGTCTCCAACCTTAAATTTATGTTTTTCCATATTATTCTTCCTCACTTTCCGGCTCATTCATAAATCCACTTGCAACTCCCTGATGCACTGTCACATCAGCTTTGTAAATCTCCTTGATGCTTCTAGGCATCACATGGAATGTCACATCCGTATCGGCAATCTTACCTTTGAATTTCAAAGCTCCACGGTCTGAAAGTCCCAAGTACACACCCACGCAACACTTGTCATCAAAATTGAATATCACTGTGTCACCGGCATTGATTGTTTCTCCGCTTGTTGTCAGAACAGAAATGACTGTTTCTTTCTTAATCTGCATTCTCTTCATTCCTTTCAAACTCTTTCAATTGCTCCGCCAACTTCTTACATTCATCAGCAACATATTCTTCTGAACGAACGACATCGACACCAACAGGAAATTTACTTTCTATCATTTTTTGCATCTGATAAATTTCTTTACGGCTTGGGAATTTCTGTATTGCATAATCCAAATCCGCCTTATCTCCAGCGTGACCGCAATCGAACCCAAACCACCATAAATCACTTTTGATAGGATAATTTGAATTTGTTCCACCACCTGAATATGAAATACCTCCGTGACACTGGAAATATGCTTCAATTCGAATTCTTTCATCTTCATCAATACAAGCACCAAGCAAAGGGAAAATGCCACTTACTTCTCTGCCCCAAATATCTGATTTTTTTATTTCAAGATGGTAATCATAATTTTTTCCGTATAACGTATGATTCTTTGGAATGCCAACATATCCGCACCTGTGAGCCATATTTCCAAATATCACAACGCATTTATACCCTACGTGTTCAAACTCACGCTCGACAATGTAGCGTTTCTCTGTTTCATTACTCATTCTTCGCTTCCTCCACTTTCAAACTCGCATCATCACTTCTGCGGAACATAATCAACTGACTGTCAACATCAGGAATCTTCCAAGGGTCAAGGCTCTCGGTATCGTCAACCATGATAGGCAATTCCACACCGCACCGCTTCTGAAACGCATTGCAAATGTCAATCTCCGTCAGAATCCTTGCTCCGTGGTTCATGTTCCGGCTGTAAGGCTCTCCACGGTATGTAAAGTCACAACATTCTTCCGTGTCACCATTCACAAGAGGTCTGAACATCCGCACAGTGCAGAAGCAAAGATACTTGTTCACATCAGCTTCCAACAGTTCGTTCTTCTTCCGGCTGAATTTCTTTAACAGGTCAAGCTGTGCCTGCACATCCGTAATCTTCTGTGCAATGTTCTTGCGCTCCTGTTCCAGTTCTGTGATACGCTTATCCACACTCTCGTTAATGCTTACACTCGCCAAAGACTTATCAACCACAGAAATATCATTGCGGATCTGCTCTTCATCACCTTTTAACTGGATTCTGAGAAGATTCATGTCAGTGAATTTGTTCATGGAAGCTTCTTTCTCAGCAATCTGTGACTGGATAGCTTTGTATTCTTCTGTGTTGGAAATATCCACGCTTGCCGGAATGGAATTTAAGGCATTATCAGCAATGGCAATCTCTTTTTCCAACCGTTCCACTTCATCCTCGATCTTTTTCAGTTCCTCACGCTTATGCTGCAGTTCTGCCTGATCCGCTTTGATATGTTCAGCGCAGGAAGAACCCTCTTTGGTAATAAGTTCCAATTCATGTGCCTTATGCGTATCAAACTCCGTTCTTAACTGCTCTTTCTTCTCTTCCGGATATTCCTGTCCACAGTAGGAGCAAATCAGAGAGTTTTCATCAAATTTAAGGCTTTTATTCAAATCCCAACTCTTCTTCAAATCCTGTCTCTTCTGCTCATACTGTGCGATACGCTTTTCCAGTTCCGTGATCTCTTCACGAATGGTATCTTCCTTAAGCAACTCTTTCTGATGCTCATTCTGAATCTGATTCAGTGTTGTGCGCTTATCTCTTCTGTCCGCATCCAGTTTTTCATTTGCTTTCTGCTGTAATGCACTCAACTGACCTTTTAACTCAATAATTCCATCAGAAAGCTTATCGTAGGACTTCATACTGTTCTGCGTATCTGTCTGCTGCTTAATGTTCTCTGACAGCTTATCCAGTAAAGCTTTCTTTTTCAGTTCCAGATCCGCAAGGTCAATATCTACTCTCTGACGGCTTACCTCGTCAATTCGGCTTGGAATTTCATCTAACAAGTCCTGCAAGCCCTTGGTTCCATTTCTTCCCCTTGTGCCGTACAACTGCGTATTGCAACGCTTTTTCAGTTCATCAACAGTGCCATCCTGCAGAACAGTCCTTAATGCTTCAAACTCCGGAAACTGATTGCAAATGTCATCATTACTGTGCTGACCAAACATATCAGTAAGAATTGCTCTCTGATCCGTGCCACCTTTCAGCAGAAGTGTCATGGCATTGATGCAAAGTGAAAACTTATCTTTTCCGCATACACTCTCTTCCAAAAATGCTTCAAAATCTGCTGCCTTTTTTGGAATATCATTCACATAGTAATCCGTGACATTTCCGGTAAACTCGCCTTTCTTATTGAAGTTCTGACGGCATACTTTTTTCAGAACCTTGTCTGTACCACCAATCTCCACGGTAACTTCTTCGGTAATATCTCCGTCAATGTCATTGCCGTCCTTATCGTGCGGTCTGATTCCGGTAATTTCTCTGCCGTTCTCGTCACGGCATCCAAAAATATACTGAATTGCTCTTTTGATTGTGGACTTACCGGTTTCATTCACCCCGGAAACCTCTGTCCGGTCGTATAAATCAGTGTCCACTACGTTAGAACCATAGAATTTGCAGAAATTCTGCAAAAAGATGTGTTTAATCCTCATTGTTCCTATCCTCCCAAAGATATAAATACAGTGAATTTACAAACATATAGATTGATACCGGCTTGTCTGTCTCATTGATTTTCTTGTACAACTCTGTGGTTGGGTTCATCTTATCAACAACCCACTTGATCGCCTGATACACGCTTTTTTCATTTGTGCTGTGTTCCTCTCCGATAATCCGGTAGATTTCAGAAAGTCTTCTGTTCCGGTTCTCAAACATCAGCGTTTCAACCTCGATGATGTACTGGAATCCCGGCAAGTACTGTTTCAGCCCCAGTTCTACCAAGATTTTTCTTATCTTCCTTTCCATTTCCTCACTCCTCCGGCTTTCAGTCTTCTGTTACGTGGATCATGTTGTCCTCTTCGCTGATATACAAGATTCCTGCATCTAACAGTCTTGCAATCAGAATCTCATTCGCACGGACGATGGGGATAATCTGTCGTTTCTGCATAAAAATACTCCTTTCTTAACCATTTTTTCTTCCCGGTATTGCGGTTTACAATTCTGTAATAGAATGCTGTTTCACGGTCAACTTCCCACTCTTTCGGACTGTAAAATATCTTTCCGATGCACCCTTTGACGGTAAACCGCTTTTTGGCACTCATACGGTATCCTCCGCAAGTTTTCCTTGATTCCACCTTGTTATAGAATCTGAGCTTACCGAAGAAAAAGAAGTTACTCCTCTTGTCCATGCAAATATTTTTCCATCTTCAAATTTTGCAAAATGTCTTTTTCTCCACTTTTCATCCTCTGAATCTCTCACAAGAATCTTTGTGTCCACAGGAACTTTTGACCAATCAACAGGCGGTTCAACATATTCCTGCTCTGACCATTCTTTTATTTTTTCTCCACATGAAATATCAGTAACTTTATTTTTCCGAAATATACATTCGTCACATGGTACTTTACCGCAACTATTGACTTCTCCATTTATGTTAATAGCAAACGGATGTCCAGTTACTGCAATATCAAGAATTTTTTCCGCATATCTCTCTCTGTTCGTCATTTTCCATTCATCCTTTCCAGTTCTGCGCTCCTGGTTAATATCCAGTCTGCGTAATCACTTAATTCTGTCTTTGTAGATGCGTTCTTCTCTCCGTGGTAAACCATGAGTACAATTCCTACATCACAGTACTTTTCAAACAATTCCGACAAGTAGTCGGCTCCCACATGAATATTTCCGTCCACAGAGTAGATGTCCGTCACTCCCAAACGTTCCATGCGGTCTTTATGCCATCTGTCAGAAATCTGCATCAGACCTTTGCAACCGCCACTTTCCACATCCGGTCTGCCGGAAGATTCTTTCTCGATCATTGCCATGAGCATTTCCGGGCAGATGCCGTATTCCTCACCGTACTTTACACACGTTTCCTGTGCTTCCTCGGAGATAAAACTGCCGGATGGCTGTGCCGTGGATGTAAATGTGATGGAGAGTGCTATTATAATAGGAAGAAACAGCTTTATTGTTGTTCTCATAGGCTTAATACCATTCGGATACAAACGTACCCAGTAAATCGCTGATAATGACATCCAAAAACATATCTGAGCCATCTTCTGTTTCTGCACTATGTGTCATTAAAATCGCATCTGTAAATGTTTCTCCACTTCCCATATCTACTTCAATATCTGTTACAGATACACCGTATGAAGCTTCTTCATCATGGAACAACTTCTGGAATGTAGCGGCGCTGTCTACTTTCGTAAAATACATTGCTTTTCCTTTGTTGTCTGTTGATGTAATTACTCTGTTGCTTAATCTCAAAAATTTGTTTCTCATTCCTTTTTCCTTTCTATGAGCAGTACCTCATTGCGTAATTCTTTACGATTCCCTCGAAAATTGCTTTCAACTGTGGTTTCTCATAAATAATTTGAATCTTAGTTGTGCCGTTTTTAATAGCTGTTTCGTTATTACCTGCCTTTTTCATCTTATTTATCTTGTTCCTTTGAAGCATATTTAAGCTACAATGTGCTGTCGTTTCCAGTTCACCGTAAAGCTGTCCATATAATGTCTGATATCCAATTCCACTCTTAACTGAAATCTCCCGTATCCTTCCATTTATTTCCGACTTCCAGTCACCGATAGGCTTCGTGAAAATATCTTTCATGTTGGAGACAGTCTGCTCTATGCGGTTTACCTTTTCTGCTTGTCTCTTCTGCTCTAACTGCTGTTCTGCTACGGAATTAAAAAGTTTCTGAAACATCTGCAAGTCCGGTGACAACTTGGACATATCAAGTTGTGCTTTCGGATTGTAATAATTTTCCTCCAAAACATCGAACTGTTCCCACGCCTTGTCAGTTCCAAGCATCTTGCAATGTCGGCTTGCTCCTCTGCGTGTCCAGAGATAAAGCTGATTTGCATTCTTTCCGACAAGGGGACAATCTGTCACCATGTTCTTAAAAGTCCTTAACTCTTCCCCCGTAAGTAAGTAAAAATGTTCACCTTCTGTGAATTTATCACCATTTCGCTGAAAATTTTTCTTTACATTATCAACATCCGTTTCATAAATATCTGCCAACTGTGCGGTGGTAATAACTCTTTGCCCATTCCATTCAATAACAGGCAACTCTTTTGTTCCAACTTTTACTAATTCTTCCATACTTCTCCTTTCTATTCAGTTTTAACTCTTCTTGAATCTTCAAATGCCACAAGGTCATCCTCTGTGATCCTGTATTCTCTTCCTAACTTGATTGCCCCAAGTTTTTTTTGACGAATCCATTCCCAAACAGTAATGACTTTTACCTTGTATCTCTCTGCTACCTCTTCACAAGTAAACATTTGTGCCAAAATATCACTCCTTTCCGTAAATAATACTTGTATATACCTCGGTTTAGTGATATAATCTCCTTTGTCGAACGAGTTACATCTTTTTAACGAAGTATTTTTCTAGAAACTATTTTTATATTTCGTTTTGCCGAGGTATGTACATAGTATATCTCGCTAAACCGAAGTTGTCAATAGTCTATTTCGTTATGCCGAAATATTTTTTAAGAGGTGATATTATGTACAAAACTTTCGAAAAATTGTGTGAATTAAAAGGAATTACACCATATAGGTTTGGTAAAGATACTGGTGTTAACTCTTCTACTTTAAGCACATGGAAAAAGAAAAATTCTATGGCAGATCCGAAGACCTCTCAAAAAGTCTGTGAATACTTTGGAGTATCTATGGACTTCTTAATGGGAAAAACTGATAAAATTGTTTGTGAAGAATGTGGAACAGAATACAATCCATTTGATGACTTTGATTGTGCTATTCACGAAAATGTTCATAAAACTATAGAAGCAGCAGAAAAATTAAATATAGACTTGGTTCCATATAAGGATATTATAAAAAAACGAGTAGACTATAAAATTAAATTAGAAGATGGAACATTTGACTTCGAAAATGATTTGACTGATTATTTGAAAGTGCGATATTCTGATTATATTTATAACAATGTTGGTAGCACTAATCTCATTGACAGAATGGGTTATTATAAGAAATGCCTTGTTGAGATTATCAACAAGGGATTTGTGCCGGAAAATAATATAAACACTTTTGTAGAATCATTTGGATTAAATAGAGATTACATAGACATGAACGGAGCTTTTATAGCCAGAATAAGCAAAAATTATGATGTGATGAAACTTGCTAAAATTGCCGAAAAGCTTCCACCAGAAATGCTCAATATGCTTTTGTTTCAAGCGGAAGCTTTTTACGATAAATATACCAAGGGGTGATTATTCACCTCTTGTTTTTTCTTTTACAAATTCATAGAACCACTGCAAAATATAGTTTTCATTTATGCTTCCAAACATATTTGACAACTCTTTTCTGTATTCTTCATTTGTCATTTCTTTTTCCATCGTAACCACGCCCCTCTCTCTTTAATTCTCCACACAATCTAAAGTAGCGAACAAGCACATTATAGAACATATGTTCTTAACAATCAATATATTTGACGCACGTTTTTTATTGTTGTAAAATATCAACAAAAGAGGACGGTGAAAACGCCAATAAACACCGCCCTCGCCAGAACTTGAAGTCCCTTGAAACAAGGGATGTTACAAGTGTATCATGTGAAAGGGGGACAAAAAACATGATGAAAAAAGACCGAATCAAAGAAATATCGACACATCTATCAGTCAACAGAGTAAATTATATGTTAAGTTTTCGTGGGAATCTCCATGAATTTCTAAATGAGCCGGACATGACGGTTTACAAGCTTGCTGATGAAGCTAATTTGCCTTATTCTACGCTTAATTCACTATTATACGGTAATTCTAACGACACAAAGCTATCGACCGCTGTTGCGCTTGCTAGAGCCTTTGGAATCAGTGTAGATGAACTGGTAGGTTGCGGCACTATGGAAGATAAGATGTTGGAATCTGTCAAGATATGCCGCAGTCTGCCGGAACACTCTCTGTACCTTATCCGTTACTTCATACGTCACCAAGCTAAAATCTATTTCAGTCTTGAAAAATCGCACAAGTATATTTCTGTCCTTAATCCACAACTTATGAATGGAATTATCGCAACCACAAATGCTGTGGAACCCATGTGCATAGACAGTTTGCCGGAAGACATAAAATCCAAGGCTTATATCGGTGTGAAAATTCCGTGCGACTACTATATGCCGTTTTATCTGCCTAGGGAAATTATTCTCCTTGCAGCGGATCGTGAACCGCAAGACGGTGAACGATGTATTGTGACCAGTAATGGTGGAATATATATTGTCGTGAAAACACATATAATTGAAGATGGTGTAAAAAAATGTAGATATGTTCCGCTCATATCTCCAAACAGCATACTCCCGGAAAACATTATTGATGACATGATAGGATATGTGGTTGGTTTCGTCAACAATGACGGTGAATGGGGAATCAGATAAATAGATTAAGAGCATGGCTTTTACACCATGCTCTTTTTGATTGATTTATTTTTGCTTTTAATCTCCACCCATCGATTATCACTCCTTCTGTAAATGGCAATTTAACTATGCATAGTGGTTCAATTACCACCGACTATTCTGTACGTCCTATTCTTTATAGAGCAAATTCATTTGAGGCAATGGTGTATATAGATGGTTTAAAAAATTTGACGAAAGGAAAAACAATTACTATTGCAACATTGCCAGAAATTGCTAGACCTACTGGAAATAGAATTGTTGATGCAACATCTCCAAGTGGTGCATATGTGAGAATTTCAGTGACAGCGTCTGGATTAATTGAAGCATACTTATATACTGATATTACACCGGAAAACGTAATAATTACGTTCACATATATTAAGTAACTAATTAATCAACCTACATATTGACTAGTAACTGTTCTACCTGTATATGTTCCAAGTGCCGTTACCCACATACTATCATAGTACATTGTATAAACACCTGTATTATTACCAAGATATACATAATCATTTACGTTCGTCGGTACAGTAAAACTTTTAGTTCCACCAGTCAGGTAACCAAGTAGTGTTGTCCCTATGCATATAGGTACGGGCTCATTATTATATGTATGATCGCAAGTAATAGATATAGATGATACTTGAGCTCCATTAATTATCTCATTACTAATTTGTGTCCTATCAGTGGTTTGATCGTAAGAACCACCCCATCTTCTAGTTAAAGTACCGCTTCCATACGTAGTACTCTTCTTAATTACTCTATACACAGTCATATTACTATTAGCAGTGAAAGTCGCGACCGGACTAGTTCCACTACTACTCATAGACCATCCGACAAAGGTAGCACCGCTAGGAGCCGTACTTCTACTAACAGTAGCTCCCTTCTTATATTTGACAGCAGTACTAACCCCGGCTTCTACAAAAGTAACTGTTACTGCGCTGGTAAATACTTCTACATCATTGTAGATGACTTTTTCCAGAGTAGTGCCGTCATAAATAACGTTATCTACAGTAGTACCATTAAATATTAAACTCATGATATCACATCCTATTTCGTTGTAATAATAAGCGTAGTTCCGCTTAATGACATAGTCGCTTGAGTTCCTAAATTGCCATTTACAGCATTTATGGCTGCATTAGTATCATTGATGTCTTTTGCACCGAATGAGGTTCCTACTTGCGTATATTCAGTAACATCAACAAAAGAAACAGTTCCATCGTCATTTTGTATTTGCTGATATTTTCTTACCTGATTTTTAGTTGTGTCTAATACATCATCAACGTAGTTTGTTTTTAAATCTGCCATAATCACACCTTAAATCCTTTCTGACCGCCAAGCGTAAAGGCAAGTCGGTTCTGCGCTTTTCTTTGTGCTACTAACGTATTGTATATTTTTAACTGCAACGATTCTATCCTGTTCCAGTCTTCATATGTTGGAACCGATTTATTCTCTTTCCATGTTTTAAATTGTTCAGAAAATGAGAAAGTGGAACTGTTAATTTCTGCCAGCGTAGTTTCAAATAAATTGACTTCATCGGCATAAATCAGATCTGCTTCAACCTTATCCTCTCCAAGATTAAAAGATGATATTTTATACATAGATTCTGCAGTGCTTTTTAATTCCAAAAGATTATTTTTAATACGGTTATAATCTGTATATAAAAAATAATCTCCTATATACGTTTCACCATTCCATTCAGAAGACCAATTTGTTTTAGGATCTGCCCACATTATGCTTCCTCCACATCTCCAAACAATTCTATATATTTCTCTGTATCATTCAGCCCCAAATACTCTTTTATATCTTCTTTTGTTTTCGGCACTATTTCTCCGTTTGGATAAAACAAGAAAAAATTACCTTTTTCTGTTCTGAATATTTTTCTATTTGTCATTTCATCAACATATATTATTTCAGAAGTTTGCGTGTTATACAGAAGACCGTTAATTATTTTTTTCATTACAACCTCCTTATGTTCTCATTGCTCTTCGTAATTGTAATGTTCCATTAAAAGCACCATTAAAGTTTAATTTGTGTTTTTCCACTTCTACTTGTAAGCTGTTTACAATATCACTCTCCATGAAAATAATATCAGCAGCTTCCAGCACCGGATCCCCTCTGTATTGAACATCATAAGAAATATTATTCGCATAATAATTTCCAAGCCATTCAGCAACAGTCCTTGCATGATCTTCCGTTGAAATAAGTTGATTTTCACAATACCTTATTTCGCCAGAGTTGTTAATTGATTTCTTTAGATATACGTTATCTTCAACTACTTGCGGTGTATTATCCTCTCCGTTTTGAAATGTATATATTTTGACAAAAACATCTTTTGTTTTTCTTTCTGCGTATCCATAAGGATTTTCTGTCATGGAGTCTTTTTTCAACTCATAATCAGATAAATTTCCAAAACTGATTTTATCAATCAAAACTCTGTTTTGTGGGTATGCTTTTGTTATCTCAAAACTAATACTGTCGAAGTTTTCAAATTCATCATTTAACAATGATTTTTCTTTCAAATCATCATATTTGAAAGTCTTAAGAAGTGTATCTCCATTATATGTCGATACTTTCATCTCTTTTGGAGGATTACCCTGGAATGAAATATACAATCCATAATACGTGTATGCTGCAGGAAGTTTTAATGTAAGCACTGGATTCTCCGAAAACAATCCATTTTCATCAGAAACATTGCTCGTAACATATCCTGTCTGTTCGATGGCTGTACCTGTATTCCTCGGAAGAAAAAATTGTGAACCATCTACACGCATAAAATTTCTTGTCAACTCTGCATATACATTGTTGTTTCCATATAATACATTCGTGGCATTTCCCCACCATGCAGTTCCGTTTGATGTAACCTGCATATCTGCAGGATCTATAACATTCGCAAAATTTGCTTTAATATTTACTTTTCCGTCAGAATCCACAAACAAAATGCATCTTGAAGCGTTGCACAACAACTGCAAACATTCTTTGTGAGATGCTTCCGGCATTGGATTGTGTAGGCTCACATCTCTTAAACAATCGTCAACAAAATACTCGTCAGGCTCGAATCCTGCATCTTTTAGAATGCTAATAGCTTCTGCATATGCTGTTCTATCGTATATTTTGTTTCCTATTGTATAGTTGTCTTCCAAAGTTGAAAGAACATCATTCGCGGTGAAAGACATTTGATTTTTTTTAGAGTTCCAGTCAGTCAAAAGCATCGTGGCTTTTTTATGCCATTCCACTGTTTCGTCTGACAGGACCATTCCGTATGATAACTCCATTTTTTGTCCAGTTTCAAGAAAGTTGATAAAGGAATTATCATCGTCTACATTGTATACATTGTTTTTATCCAGTATTGTTACAGATAATTTTCTGTATGGAATCTCCGCTGAAATTCCATTAACAAATTCTTCAAAAGATGCTGTTGACACATCATTATTTTTATATGTCAATCCAACACCCATTACGATTTTTTCTACTCTAAGACGTTTATTTCCTCCGACCATAGATATAGGAATTATTTGTATATTTGTGGTGTTTCCGATTACATCCGTTGTTGAAAAATCGTGTTTATCATTTGTATAATTCAATTCTTTTTCATCTGTAACAATTTTGAAGCTAGTCGGGTAATATTTTCCGAAATCTATCGTAAGTCCTTTGATGGAATACTCTTGTGGAAATGCTACTTTTACAGTTTCCATTATGTTTTGTGTAGTTAATGGAGCATTACGTAGCTGGTACAATCCGCTTGTCTCTCTCGGAAGAAAATACATTTGACCGTCTACACGCATATAATTTTGTTCCAAAGTAGCATATTCCGTATATTCTGCATCATTTTTAAACGGCAAAACCTTGTTTCCCCAGTATGCGTAATCACCGTCAAAATGAGCCGTATTTTGTGCATCACCATTTACTACACCGAGAGTAATTGATATGTATGCCCTGTCTCTTATCTTTTTCTGCATTGCAGACTTATAAGCGTTAGAAGCTTTTATCATTCTTCCCACCCACAATCAATTAAATTGAATTTACACGTTTCATAGTTCCTATAAAAAATATCATCCAAAAACAACGGCTTACCGGTAGTGTCTCCTGGATACATTGTGTGTGTATGCCTTTCATTGTCATCCCCAGTAAACGTAACTTGCACAAAAAATGGCTCTAACGCATCTTGCATTTCTTTCCATGTTTCCGCATCTAAACCATTCCATTGAAGATTATTTATCTTCCACAATTTTCTTCCGACTTTTTGACCGACAACTGCAGCATTTACATTTCTTCCTGAATTAACCGTCTGCGACCGAACTATTTCCATTCCTGGAGCCGGGCACGGAAAGCGTACTCCGTTTACTATGATGAAATCACTCGCTCTTGCTATCATTGTGTTTTCCTCCATAGAAAAAAAGATTGGGAATAAATCCCACCCTTAAGTAATAATCTGTAATCCCATAGCTTTCTGACCCCTTAAGCTTGCCCTTGCTATGTCTCTATCACCAATATTGACAGATGTTTCTTTTACAAGTAACTGCTTAAGCAGGTCAATTTCCTGTTGCATCATGCGCATTTGTGCTTCTGCTGTGGTGTTAATGGCATCTTTGATTCCAGTGATTTCAACTCCACCGGCAACCGCTGTTTTGCCACCTACTGTTCCGGCAATCTCCGGTATACCGTTTTCTCCTGCCATAAACATTGTGTATCTGCTTGGAACATAACCGCCAGTTTCAAAAGTAGGAATTTTGCCAAGACTAATACTTCCTCCTGGTGCAAGTTGTATTCCGGCTATCGTTATAGGATCCCATGAGAAATTAAGTTTATCATTTATCCAGTTTGCAAAACTATTCCAAATTTGTTTAACAGCCGCTATAGCATTGTTCCATGCATTAGACAATCCGTCTTTAATGCCACTCCATGTCCATTTCTCGGTAGTAAAATATGATTTTACATTGTTCCACCAGTTTGCAAAACCAATATTTTTCCACCATGCGGTAAATTCATTCCATTTCGTAGAAAGTGCGGTCTTAATATTTGTTCCTAATTGATTCCATTTTTCGGCAGAAAACCAAGGCTTGACAGATTCATTAAACCAGTTTCCAACAATAGGTTTTAAATTTTCAAACACTGATACTAGACCAAACGTATCATTTATGTCCAGTTTAAATTGTGATAGAAAATCAAAGAATTGTCTTATCGGCATTGTTTTTGTTAAAAAATCTGCCGCATCAGAGTTCATCTGTTTCCAAGCGTCAAATAGTATTGAAAAATCAGTGTTTTTTATTGTATCAAAGAATCCACCTTCTCCAAAAAACGAGAAATTTTCATAGATTTCTTTATCATCAGGGAAAAGTGCTTCACCTAATGATTTTCCGACATTAAAACCAATCTCCCAAGTAACAGCAGCTATTGCAATTGTAGGAACTATTCCTATGCTTGATCCAAGTACCGTGGCTGATAACTTGTCCGATATTTTTCCCCATATGATATCTCCAACACCAGTAAATTTTAAAAGTCCTATTGCTGTTATAATCGTGGTTTCAATCGGTGCAGCATCAAAACTTCCTTTCCATAGATCGATTGCCGCATCTATGGCAGTTTCTATGAAATTTCCGGCAGACGTAAAGATTGCTGTCCAATCCATTCCGTCCAAGAAACTACCTATGTGTCTTCCTATTTTTTCCCAGTCAACAGAATCTATTGCTCTTGTGAACCAGTCAAAAATACCAGTTACCAGTTTAGAAGTATCCATTCCGGCAACCTTAAACCAGGCATCAGAATCAAACTTAAATGCATATGACAGATCTTCTATGATGTCTTTTACTGGCTTAAACACCTTACTTACTTTGTCAGCCCAACCCATAGCTGTATTCTGCATCTTGTCAAATGCTTCCTGCCATACTTTTTCGTATTCAGCAGTAGCATCCATGATTTCCTTGGTAAGGTCAATTCCTGCTCCACCAGCAGAAGAACTTCCGCTTGAACCGCTGTTATTGTCACCGATATTTAATTCATCAATACCAAGTGTGTAACTTTTAGCCTTTTTTGCGCTTTTTCCAACTTTATCCAGCGCATCTGCCGTATCTTCCAAATCTTCATTGTACCCGGATACACCTTGACCGAATGACGAAAAGTCAATCTTGATTCCCAGTAAATTTGCAACACTAACAAGCAGTCTCTTAATCGCAATTACGACACCGTTAATGACAGGAAGTACTTTCTGCAATACCGGGATAAACAACTGACCCAGTACCATTCCGGCTTCTTTTACGTTGTTGGTAAACTGACGAATCATGTTACTTGGAGAATTGATTGTATTCGCCAAGTCTCCCCATGATACTTTGGACTGGTCTAAGATTGCCAGTAAACGCAACTGCTGTTTCTCTGCCTGTGACATTTCAGATACAGCCTTTTCAATGCCGTATTTGTAAGCATAGGTCTGTAAGGTGGCATTCGTTATATCAATACCATACTTATACAGTGCTCTTGACTGACCGATTAAGCCGGACTGTAAATTAGTCGCAACTGTACTGAAATCCACGTTAAACAGGGAGGAAATATCCCCGGCAAGCATTGTCATGGACTTTGAAATTGCCGTAGTGACTTCTCCGGTTTGCCCTAAAGAGTTGGTGATAGATGCAAGTTGTGAAGCGTACTGCGTAATCTCCTGTAAATTCAGTCCCAGGTTTTTCATTCCGCTTTCAGAAATCAATCCACCGTCTACATCTACTTTCAGACCGGACATTTTACCAAGCAGTTCATTTACACGGTTTCCGAAACTCTGCGCATAATCCTCTGCGTTGTCGTAACCGAATTTTTCAAAATCCTTGCCCCATTCCTTGCCGACTTTATTGAATGCTACCGTGTAGTAGTTGAATGCTTCGATATAGTCCGTGGTTCCCTCTATGGACTTCCACAGACTTTTAATTCCACGGATCACAAGGAAATAGGTTGCGTAGAATCTGCCGAAAGCCGCTGCAAGACTGAATGTGCTCTTCGTGGCTCTTTTTGCGCTTGCCGTATATGTGTTCAGATTACGTACTAAAGAGTTTGCGGCTCTCCCGGATGCCGCACCAGTAGATGCCAGTCCTGCCAGTGCATTTGTCATGCGGATAATGTTCTCACTGACATTCGGAGCGGTTGAAAGAGTTGTAAATAACTGCTTCAAATTCTTTGCCAGCAAAGGAATGTTTGTGATTGCTCTGCCGGATGCCACACCACCAAGTCTTGAAATTGAATATGCTATGCTCGCAATATCTCCTACTCCATCTACTTTAGTTCCTGCCATGTCAGCAGAAAAAGTCTTCAGTGCAGATGAAATTCTGCTTAATCCGCTTGTATCTATTTTCCCCATTCTGTTAATGGAATTTGTCAACGTGGAGATATTCTTAATACCGCTCGTATTCATAGAACTGGCGGCATTTGCGATACTCTGTATGCTATTAGAAATGCTTGTCAGTTTGGATGTATCAATGGACAAGCTTTTCTGAAAATTCGTAAGGCTATTTGCCAACTTATCCAGTGCGTTACTTGCGTTATTCGCATCCGCTTTTATTTTAATCTGCAAAGAATCAATATCTGCCATACCGCACCGCCTTTACCGCAATAAAAAAAGGAAGTGTCTCCCACTTCCAAGAAAAGAGCGGTAAGCTGTGACACCTACCGCTCCTAAAATCACTTTTTGAGATATGCCCTTGTAACCGTACCGATTTTTCCGTCCACTTTGATACCGACACTCTTTTGGAATGCTTTTACTGCATCAGAAGTGGTTTTTCCAAAATATCCGTCAATGTTCGTCTTACCTTTCGCATTTACAGAAGGCATAAAGCCTTTTCTTACAAGTTCGTACTGCGCCCACTTGACATCATTTCCCTTCATCATTGTCAGACGCTTGTAATAAAGAAGTCTTTCCGGCTCTGTATAAGGGTTGCTATGGCTTGTAGAATCCTCATATACGGCATCTAACTCCTTGTACCATACATTCATGTCCACATTTCCTGCAATGCCGCCTACACGCCCTTTAGAAGTATACTGCCATCCTACCATGTTCGGTACTTGCGGTTGATACTTCACATCACACTTGCCGTTATTCTTGCCGTACCGTGCGATCCACATGGGATAACTCACACCGCCATAAGGCTTAATGTATGTCTTGTAAAAACTTTCCCCAGTGTATACACCGAACTGTAATCCTGCATCGGTGATGACCTTGCCGTAAGCATTGATAATAGGAATAATATTTTTGCCAAGGCCTTTCATCACGGCATCTTCAACATCAAGATATACTGTCACTTTTCTACCGTTAAGAATAGTAAGCACTCTTCTTGCATCAGAGCGTGATTTTGCAACCGTTGTAATATATCCATATTCATATACTCCGTGCACATGAACGTTGTGTTCTTGGCAACCTTTCCAGTTCTCTTCAAACTTCTTGTCCGGGTTCAAATCCTTACGGATGACCTTTAGAATAGCAAAATCAATACCGTTCTGTTTTACCGCCCACCAGTTAATCGTCCCCTGGTATGAGGACACATCAATTACTGTTAAACTCATGTTTGTTTCTCCTTAATCCGGACTTTCCGGCAGCCCTTGTTCTCTTAATGCTTTGATTCTCTGTTTCATTTCCCATATTGCAATTTCTTCGTTGGATTCCTTATATTTAGGCTCATTATCATGTGCTATCTTTTCTGAAATAGGCTTTTCAACATAAGTAGCTCTTGCTTTTTCTCCATGTAAGCAAGAGTCTATTGCAACGATTAATGCAGATATTCCGTAATCTCCCCACCGTTGCCATGAGTTTCTATCTTCTTCCTCTTTTTTGAGTTTATATCCTTTGTAACACCACTCTAATTTCTTAGGATTCAGATGTTTGAACTCTTCTATCGAAATTCCCATGGAAAAAGCAAATGGAAAATATTCTTCCCATATTATTTTGTGCCAGTCGATTTCTTCTTGTGATCCTGTGGCATCTTTGTTACCTTGCTGTCCTCTTTCTCCATCTCTTCCTTGGTCTGCGTCATCATTTCCGTCAGACCCGACAGTTCGAAAAAACCGTCTTCTTTCATACAGTCTGTCAGTTCTCCATACAGCTTCACAAAAGACAGACCGTTTGCTTTCATGTATTCTTTCATTAAAGCATTGGATTCATCCGGTGTAATATCTTCATGGTTTTCGATAAGGCCAGCATAAAAAGCCGTTTTGCATACATGAGGAAATTCTGCAAGCATATATCCGCTACCATCTACAATTTCTTCTGGTGTGGGATTCTGTACATTTTTTGCTTTTTTAGCTACATAGCCACCGGAAAGCATAAGAAACATCTTTTGAATCAAATCCTTGCACTCCACAGCACCGAATCCAAACTCTAAAGTATATTCAACATCATTAACTAAAATCTTCTTCATAAAAACATATCCTTTCCCCAACATTTTGTTGGAAAGGAGCCGCCCGAAGACGGCTCTCTTTTGCTTAAATCAATGTATCATCTACCGTTTCATCATTGTCAGCCACGGCAGTGTTATTTGTTTCTGACTGACTTTCTATTTTTTTGTCAGTGTAATTGCTGTGGGATAACCGTTTTCGTCTTCGGTTACTGCAACAGTGTAATTATCTTCAATCCACTTCGGTACAGTAGCCTGTGCAATCGTAGCAGTTCCGGTCAGATGATCGTCTGTTGCTTCGTCCGGTGCAAAACTTTCCTGACCGATAAATGCACAAATACCCTCTGAACCTTTTCCGTCAGTTCCATACAGGATGATAAAATCGAGTTTCTTTCCCTCGTTTGTCACCATTTCATCCTTGTACTTTTTCTCAAATGCTCCTTGCACTTCCATACTGTTAGCGGCTCTACGACCCATTTCCTGTGTCTCTACCAAATCTTCCAGTGTAGAAGTATCCACCATGTTCTGACTTCCGAACGGTGAAGGAATACTTTTTGCTCTCATAAGCAATTTGTACGTTCCTGCCCAGTACTCACCAGTAGCGGCACTAGAACTAGGCTCTTTATAGGCAATTCTTGATTTTAAACCAGTAGCCATATTTACCTCCAATTTTGCATAAAAAATAGAGCCGTTAGGCTCTGACAATAGTTACAATATATCGTCAGCATCTACACTTCTTCTGAACCGTGCAGTGCTTCTGTATGTGTCCTGCGAAGTATTATTGAACTCCGGCATGGAAGTTATTTGAAATCGCAAACGCTTGAAAAGTCCGGCAACCGTAGACATGATAGCTTCAGCTTCTTCTTGACTTTTGTTGGTTATCACATCCACTTGGTATGATGCTGTGATTCCATTAACCGAACGTGCTTCAAGGTCTTGTCCAGTCTCTGTAAACGGCATAGCATGAAAGTACACCGTAGGGAATGTAGGGTCTGACAAATCCTTACTTTTGTCCGTCACATAAGCTTTAGGATGGCTCTGTGGTATCTTCATTTTTAAGTACGATGCAATCTTGACTTTGAAATCTGATACCCACTGATATTCATTATCCACTACCAAACACCACCTTTGCTGTCTGTGATACAATATCACGAAGTTCTATTGCAGTCAGGTACATAAATGGTCTTAACGGCATACCTTCTGTAAAATACCATTTACCGTCATCCGCAGGATAAAACCATCCATATCTTCCATCCGCAAATTGCCTTATGGTTTTTCCGCTTGCATACTGCCAGTCAACACCTTCCGGTAGTTGATATGGATATGGTGACTGCTTTCCGACAACACCAGTACCAAACTCCACGAAAGCCGCATGGTCTGTACCTGCAACCACCGCCCAAACGCCGCCACCTTTTACGGATCCAACATATTCCGAATGGATGCTTTGCAAAAGTTCCGATGTAAAGATAGCATCAAGGTCAGCAATCTGCACTCTAGCAATATCTACACCCTTTTCTGCCAGTGTCTCAGCCAGTAGCCTACATTTATACTCTAAACTATTTTCATAGTCTCTAAGAGCCTTTACAGCCGCTTGTATGGACTTTGGGTCAAACAGGTTAATATTGATTGTCTTTCCCATATCACTTCACCGTTTTCTGTAACAAGAACAAATCTGCTGTCAGTCCCTCGTCTGCAACGCCTTTAACAACATAGTCCGCAGTCTTGTTATCCACAAACCCGTCATCGTCACGACCTACTTCTGACTTCTTCCAGATAACATCCCCTGCCTTAATCGGCAAATAGCCTTTATCGGTCACAATCTGACAATACGAACTGGAATCATCAATACCAAATTCTTTTACCAGTACTTCCGACAGCTTATTACTGATGTTGGCAGAAAAAAGGACGGGTTCTAAAAATTCCGTAATCGTTCCTTTGATTGACGGAATTTTTTCACCTGCCACTTCATCATAAATAATGTTACCGTTTTTGTCACGGTTATAAATCGTGACTTTTTCTCCCTGACGTGAGTACTTCATGTCCTGCTTGTTAATGTCAAGCATCTTTCTTCACCTGCTTGTAAATCTGATTTACACCAGTGCTTGCCAAACCGGAAACAATTCCGACCGCAATAGCATTCAGCACATCATTTGCCGGGAAATCCGGAATAACATACATTCCTACTACTCCGAGAATGCCACCAACAATGCCGACAACAACCGGGATGTAGTTATCCTTAATAACCGGAATCAGCTTCGCTCCAATACCGGAAAGATAGCAAATAACCACGATTGCAACACAAGTTCCTACCTGTGAAAAATCCATCATTCCTTACCTCCGTTCTCTTTAATGTTAAGTCTTTCCTCAATTCCATCAAGTCTATGATGTGCAGATGCCGTACTGGCTTCAACCTTTGTCAGCTTCTGTTCATGCTCTGCAAGCTCTTTCTTCATCTCTGAACGCTCGCTTTTCATTTCATTGATAGTATCAAGGATGGTGTCCAGTTTCATGTTGATGCGTGTGTTTTCTTTCACACGTTCCTCAATATCCTTTGTGTCTGTTCTTTTGCTGTTTTTCAGACCAATGTAGACGGAAAAACCGAGTGATAACACGCTTATAATGATTGCTGTAGATAACTCTATAGTCACATCATATACCGCCTTCCTTGTTTGTTGGCACACCGCCCACCACCCTTAAAGTGTGCCGCCTGCAACTTTATTACTGGAATCAGTAACATGGTTACGCACAATCTTCTTTTAATTACAATACCTTTGCAAATGGAAATACGCCAACAAACAGATCCTCACGGTCTCTCCATGTTCTCGACACTCCATTCTCTGAATAACTTGCCATGAAGTTTTCACCGGCTTGCGATCTGTCATACACTACAAGATTAACCACCACGGACTGAAATTTTTTCATATCCGCAGCAATCTTCTCTTCTGTGTAACTTTCCGGGTACATTCTTTTTGCTCTGATGTCGGCTTCTGCCTGACTAATAAGTTGTTGCAAAAGAGGATTTTCTTCCAAATGGTCAAACACGACCTCGGAACTTTCAGAATCAATATGAAATTGTTTCAGACGGATTTTTACTTGCTCCAAAGTCGTATATTCTGCCATGTGTTACCTCTTATTCATCCTTTGCAGTTACCGTAGTAATACCTGCCTTTACTGCTCTGTAATTAGGGTCACACTCGATAATCATAATTTCCTTGCCGGTTGTTGCTTCAATTTCAGAAGTGCCATCCCAAGTAGCATACGTCTTTACATTTCCAAGATAAGAAGGTAATTTACAATCATCTGCTACCTTGTATTTGTAAGAATTGTCGCCGCTTTTTGCAGGGGAAACGCTTACTTTCGTGTATCCATTAGTTGTTTGGCTTGCAGTGCTGTTCACTACCAATGTATCCAAACCGCTTTCTCCTTCGGTTAAAGTACCGATTACGATTCCATAAGGGTTAGGAATTACAGGAATAAACACGCCACTAGCCTTAGTCCACTCAGCAACCGGATCAGGAGTTGCCCACTGGGAAATAGTAATGAATTGCTTTTTGGACAAGCTTGTAAATGCACTTGCCTTTTCTTCTTCCGGAGTTACGCCCCAAAGTCCAGTACCAATCTTTCCGTTTCCAGTAGATACATAAAGAGTAAATACATTATCCGGTAAAAATCTCTTTGGAGTTCTCGTTGTATTTTCCTTGTTGGCAATTCCGTACATATCATCATCAATTACCATATTCAGACTATGCAGGCTAAACAAAAGATTTTCCACTTCTGCCTGAGTAATTGCCATTCCAACGAAATTAACTCCCTTAATAGCTTTCATTATTCCTTCATTCTTAAGCATATAAGAGCGCATTTTGGTAGAAGTCAGTGCGGTATTGACAACATATCCTTTGTCAAGAGCCATCTGAACCATGTCTGCAATATCTCCAAGGATATCATGGGTAGGATCTTCCCAGCCTTTCAGTGCCTTGAACTTATTTACTTTGAAGTCAATAGCAAAATTGAGACCATTTTCGTTAATGGTCATCTTACCAGTAGACATAACCTCCATTTTTGCGATTTCAGTTCTTGTCTTTACAGAATCAGACAGCCGACCCATATCGTCATATACATAGTCAATCAGGTTGCTTTCTCTTACACCATGATTCAGCAACTGGCGTAATCTTTCAGACTGGTTGATTTTTTCCTTAATCAGCAGCTTTTCTACGCTTACTTTTTCGAATCCAGGTCTTACACCAATAGCAGCCTCGGTATCAAATGCGTGTACCATTGCTGCGGTAGGAAGATCCATTCCCTCGGAAAGTCTTTCGTACTCTGCTTCAAGGTTCTCGGTCTTGATATCAGGGAAAAGACGATCACCTACATAATTTCTTGCGATAGAATAGTTTTGGGAAAAATCCAATCTATCCTTGTCTGTAATCATTGTTAATACACTAGGCATACTGTTCTTACCTCCGTAATTTAATCAAAGTAAATGCCGCTTGCTTTAAGTGCGGTTTCGGCATTGGTATCTACTGCAACAGGCAAATTTGCCTTAATAACACGGCCTGCAATAATTACAGAAATAGGCTTCTTTTCGTCATCTGTAATATCAACATCCTCAAACACAATTCCCTTCGCAGAAGCGTTATTTGTTGGAACCACAGTTCCTGCCTTGATGATCTTCTTATCATCTACCTGTGTTGCCATTGCTTGTGTTCCCTCAAAAGTTTTTAACACAAGTCCGACTTCACTTGCTAAAATGTTTACACCAGAAGTGTAAGTAGTGGTTTTCATGTAAGCCATAACGTTTATACCTCCTTGCTTACTGTTCGATTACATAGCGCTGATTATATTTCTTTGCCATTTCAGCACCTTTACTTTCAGTTCCATCACCACCGCCAGCACTACCACCGCCCGGATTTGTGGTTCCGTTTGCGATTTCCTGCTCTTTAGCCTGTGCCGCAGCAATCTCTTTATCAGAGATAATCTTTCCGAGTACTTCGTAGTCAAAACTGCCGTCATCCTTGATAACCTGTGATGCCTGTTCAGCAGAAATGTTAAACTTGGATGCTGCATTGCTTCTCTGTGCCGCAATAGCCTGCGTCTTTTCAAGTTCTGCGATTTTTGCATTTGCAGAATCAAGGTCTTTTTGCAGTCTTTCCGAATCGGATAAATCCTTATCTTTCATGGCTGTGTATTCCTTTTCCAACTCACGCAGTCTTGTCAACTCTTCACTGTTTTTGTTTGCTTTTGCGTTTGCTGCCTGAACATCCTTGCTATTCTCAGCAATGATTTTTTCAATCTGTTCATCAGTCAAACCCATAGCTGTCAGTTCTTCTCTCTTCATAAATTACCTCCGTTATGTCCTACGAATTTTTATACGGTGCAACGACACCGGTTGACATTGCCGGTTTATACGCTCACGGCATTGCGAATTTTTATAAAATAAAAACAGCTACCTATTTCTAGGCAACTGTCTTATTTTGCATTTGTTTTACTATTTCCTGTGCTTTCGCCATCTGCTCTTCTATATTGATAATGTCAGCAGTTTTCCACAGAGCATCAAGGTAAGGTTTGGAAAGGTTGAAAGTCTTTTCGCAATCTCCCCAAAGTCCAACCGTCTTGATTGCAATAAGAGGATGAATACCACACTGCAGAAGTTGCAGTAATGTCTGCGACTTGGTATACATATTATCTTGTGGACTGTGGTTAATCTGCACATCAAAATCTCTAAGAGTGATTTTCAGATCCTCTTTCTTAATGCGGATAACATTCAGCGCAACCTTGGCCAGTCTCTTCTCTGCTGTCTTAACAACCGGATCCTTAAGCCTTGCTCTTGATTTTGAAAAATCCCATCCGTTTCTCAGCTCAACCGCACCCTGCGTATCACCGCCAGTGTTTCCTTGCTTGTTCGGTATTCCCAAAATTGAAAGTGCGCTGTCTGTTAAATCATCTTTGGATACCTGTGTCTGCGTTTGGTCAAGTTCCTGTGACATGACATCCACATCAGACTTATTGTCTTTATTGATGGACTTTACAACCAATGCATGGTTCATCTTCATTTTTTTGAACTCTTCTTCGTCAATCTCACAGTTTACAAATTTGTACCACGCCTGGATAAATTGCTCTATGCCGTCCATTCTGTTTGACTGCGTATTATTGATTGCATCCAACAGATCTATAACAAGTTCAATATCAGACAACCGCTCATGGTTGTTCGGAAATTCTACAATCGGAATACCACCAAATCCGTGAAGTTTCCATGTATCAGGAACAACCGCACTGTTTTTTATCTTACATTCATAGGATTCCGTGTAGCAGAGTTTGTACCACTCTCCATTTTCATCTTTTAATTCCTGTACCGCCAAAATCGGTTCTTCGGAACTGCGGTTGTAAATGACAAACGTGTTCAGAGGATTAGGTGCAACCACACGGATAGGCACATCTCCATTCACAATCTGAATAGCTTTGAATGATGTTCCGGTTGCCGACTGCCACTCACCAGCTTTTATGTCTTTCTCATGCTTATTTGCATCTGCTAAGTAATCATTCAGTTCATCTACTGCCTTATTTACAGCTTCATCATCTTTTCTGCTGACAAACTGAATAGGCTCTCCGTAAGTCTGAGCGACCTTGAATTGCACCCATTCAAAAGAATGGTTCTCTACTACTCGATTGGTGATATCCTCATTTGACAGCTTTGTTCTGTATAGTACCGGTTGATCTCCTTTGTAGTACTCCCACAAGTACTTGATAACTGGCTTATTGTAATAAAAAACACCGATGCAATCACCGATAACCTTTACAATGTTGTCTTCGGTTATCTGCTCCACATCCGTATATGCAATTTTTCTACCGTGACAACCCTTTACAAGGTCTTGAAATTTCATAGTGTTCATATTTTCACCTACATAAATGTCATTCCGCTGCTTTGGTCTCTTTTTGGAAGTTTCTTGATCTCACGTTCTCCGGTTTCCGTATGGTAAACAACCATCTTATTGCAATTCCGGCATTTATATGTCTTGTCGATGTGTGATTTTGAACTGCATTCACCGACCAACCGTCCGCATCCCGGACAGTACACTCTAATTTTTTGATTAAAAATCATAAATACCTCTTTTCTGCGCACAAAAATACCGCCCTTGCTGATAAGAGCGGTACTTCTGGAGTCTTCACATAATCTGAGGAGGAAATGAAAAATATCTTGGAATCTTTCTGCATCTTAATAGTATCACGGAAAAATCGGACATATCGGACAAGTTTAATTTGCCATGTAACGATCGAATGCTTTTCTTACGCTATCCTCTGTGTTTCCACCACCGATTCTGTCAGCGACCTTGTTCCATGATAATTTTTCAATAAATCGTAAATTTATGATCCGTCTTATACGACTGTCCTGAACGCTTGCAATAAATTCTTCGACTTCATTATTTTTTTGCAGTAAATCGTCCTCTAAAAGCTGTAAAGTAGCCTTTCTGGAATAAAGCAGTGTCCGTTTTCTGCTGTACTCCGGATAAGGGAATCCTTCAATACGAAAATGTTCAGTGCCGCCGCATCCACCTGATACGCTGTCAACAACATTCCCATCCGATTCAATTTTTCTGATATCCGATTCAAGTTTTTTAATCTTCTGCTGTACTTCTTTGATTTCTTCCTGTAAATCTATGTATTGAGATAAAACCTCTTTAGTCACCATAATCAATACCTCCGTCCGAAAGAGAATGGGTTTTGAATTGCTTCTACTTTTGCTACCCTGTTTCCGTTTGTAATTCGCAATGCAAAGTTTGAAAATACATCCGGTACATCATCTAACTGTTTTTTTCCTGAAACAGAATACCTTTTCAGTAACGACATCATTACACCGTATGGTTCGTTAGGCTTATACAATGATGAATCCTTGAATATTACGTGTTGCAAAATCCAGTTAGAGCACTGAAAAATTCTTGCTTCTTTGTTTGTCTCTGTCGGTGTGTCTGTGATGTTGCATATCCATCCTTTACTCTCTACACGCTTATTTACTTCCATTGCCACACGGTCACCGCCGGCATTACGCTCAAATTCGCACTCTTGCACTTTATTATTAACAAGTACATTTGCAGCATTTTCATACTGCATCTCATAATCCGCAGTATTGTCGCAAACAGCATCCACGCAGTAATAATCTTCTCCGTACTTTTGCAATACCGGAAGAACAAAAAAGTCGGTTCCTTTTCCCTTGGTATCGCATTGCCCGGTAATAATTTCCGGTTCCCCATGTGGCAGATTAAGATAACGTCTGATTTTTTCTTCCGGGAATAACAATCCCTCACGTTCAATAGGCTCCTGCTTGTAAAGACACCTATAAGAGATTTCATCCATGAGTAATTGTTGATCTTCAAAAAAAGCAACCGTAAATCCGGAAAATTCGTAGTCAAAATTGCTTAATCCTGTTTTTGGGTCAATATCCGGAACCGCAATTACTTTTACTCTCGGATTCCCTTCATACATATTTTGGATCCGACCGATTACATCATTTACGCTCCACCTGGTAGCAATATGGATCTCTTTGCAATTCTTTCCGTCAGTATCTTGTGTCTTTCTTTGTCTTGCATCTACCGCATACTTGTCCCACAATTTATCCAAAATTATAGGATTCATAGCTTCTTCGATGCCACCGATCATGTCATCTACGAACAAAAACTTTGATGCACGTACTTTACCAGCATTTTTACTTCCTACGGATGTACACTGAACGGATGGAAATGGTTTATATTTGCCGATGTTAAACTGCTCCATTTTTGCGTTAGTACTGGTAACAGAAAGATTTGGGAAAATTTCATTCCAAGTGTACTCGTCAGAATTTGTACAAATATCGTACACACCGTCATAGTACATACGTGTAATATCTCCACTGTGGGAGTAAAAAAGGTTGAAATCTCTCGGAAACCATCCTGCTACCAACGCATTTAGCATTTTCTCGACCGTGGTTTTTCCAGCACCAGGGATAAGTGACACGCAGAGGATGTCATATATATCATCAATCATGCCTTGAATGGCATCAATGAGACCGATTTTAAGGAATTGCTTTCTGCGTGGCATATAGAACCGCTCTCTAGGTTCTCTTTTCTTTTCCAAATAGCGGTATGCACTGTCCACAACTTTATTTTGTGCTTCTAGTAAAAGAACATCGTACAATTTATCTGTCAGAGAATAATGTGTCTTGTTTGCGAAGGAATACTTTTCTAAATCCCATATGGTTCCTCCGGTTCTTTCCATGCAGAAACGCTCTACAATGCCTTTAGAACGGTTTGTTATCTGTAAGCCATAAGTTATATCCTTTTCGCCATTTATAGCCACTCTGCAGGCTTCTATGTACGCATCAATGACCTGTTCATCAATTCCCTTGCGCTGTATGTAATTGTCATAGCTGTTTACTGCCGATATAAGGCTCTGACTTGCCAATATAAAAGAGCCTCCTTTCCTAAAATTTTGGAAATTTGGCTCTCTGCGTAGGCACTCTACGGCTGGTGCTCTGAAATATTTAATTCAAAAGTTTTAATATTCTGTCACAAAATCTTATATGACTTTTTAGTAGTTCCTTTCTTGTATGGTCATTAACAGGAACACCATCAAAACATTCTGCGTATTCGTTTATCCTTTCCTGTGAAATTCGCTTTTCTGTTTCTAAAAAATCAAAAACCTTATCCTTTGGTAAATTTACACCGATTCTATTGATTTCCCCACATTTCGGGCATTTAATCTCAGCCTGTCCGTTGAATTTTCCTAAAAGACGTTTGCATTTGCTACAACGATGTTCGGACAGTTTTACATAAAAACATTTTTTCAAAGCTTCCTCGTCTTCCTTTGTATATGCCACGACAATCGGGTCTTCTCCCAGTGTTGTACATTCAATTTTTACATTTTCAATATTCCCGATGTTTTTAGGTGTGACCTGCCGCCACGCATCACGCTCTATGCTATCAATTACTGCTGTCATGCTCATTTTTCATCCACCTACTTTCATATCAAGCATATATAATATTTCCTGTTCGGATACTTCTTTTGCTCCTTCTCTAACATGAGCAAGTATTTCTGTTAGTTGTTGATTATCTTTATCCGTCATTCTGTTTTTATCAATTGTTTCATCGATGCAGTAATATAAACAATGCCCATATCCACACCCCAAATGACTTCCATAAAATGATTTTCCAACAACATCAACCTTATCTGTTATCAAAATGTCATGTCTCAAATCCAAAAGATATTCTTTTTTTGCATTCCAGCAATTTAGGCAAAGATTTTTCAAAAAGCTTGCGACTCTTTTTTCTCTATCACTGATGTACAATATTGTGTCTTTCATTCTTCATCCACTCCTCAAACTCTTTCCGGCACTTAGGGCATAAGTCAATTTCTGCTTCTTCTGTGTACAAAATAATTCCAAAATTGTCAAGCAAACTATCAATATGGTAACCTTTTTGGATTTTTGACTTAATTTTCGCTTTTCCTTTTCTGATAAGTGTATTCTTTATTTCTAATCCACACCTATCGCAAGTGTTCCATTCTTTGATATGTTTCATTAGTTACACCTCTTTGTATGGATTGAAGAAGTCCTCATCTTTTCCAATTCCAAGATGCTTTTTCAATGCAAAATTTGTTATCCGTTCCCGATTAAACGAATTACTGATAATATAACTTGCAAGTTCTCCATCTTTCCATCCGTCCGTACTTGTCATAGAATCATAAATCTGCTTATATTCTCCGGTCAGCTTATCAAATTCAAACCAGCCTAAGTCAAGCGTCACTCCATAATTATAAAATCCCTTGTCAGACCACTTGCTGACATAACACATTAACTGCTTGTACGAGAATCCTAATCTTTCAAAAATATTTCCAATAGTTCTTATGCTCAATTCCCGATCGCTAGAATGTAATTTTCTTTTCTGCTCATTCACGCAAGCTCTGAAAAATATTTCTTCTAATGGATTCATTCTTCCACCAACTTTCTTATAATCTAAGGTTGTTTTCATGTATTTGAATCAGTAGTTTTTAAATATTCAACAAACAGTAACCAAGCCTGTTCGTATGTTAAATCGCCATAAGGGTTTTGAGCATAGTTTTCTCGGAAATACTCATGGTATTTTTCTTTTTCATACTCGGAATATGAATCCCATTTAGAAACTCCAGATTTCTTTTTGAAAAATTCGCACTCATGCTTGCTATCTGCATATCCGGTTGGTGGAATATATTTTTCTGGATATTTGCAAACATCTATCGTTCCAATATTTTCATTTCTTTCAATTTTAAGATAGGCACAATCATAGCACGTCATTACTCCACCAACTTTCTGCCACACATGGGGCAAAATACAATATCAAAGTAGCCTGCCGCCTTGCATCCTTTATAAATCACGATACCTGGCACTTTATCGCAGTTATTCTTCATAATCTGTGCACATGTCAAATTTGTTTCATTCGCACATTTATTAATTTTTATGTCTGCTCCGCAGATTGTATTTTCGTCATGCCAGTTTTCACAAAATTTACACATGCTTATTTTTTAACCTCTCCATTAACCGTTCACATTTATCAAGATTTTCGCAAGTAATGTTGTTTAAGTATTTTTCGCTTTTGTCAGATACTGTTGTTATATTCATTTGTATCAGTTTCGGTTCAAAATCTTTACAATACTGACAACAATCTTGAAGAATAAGGTGAAATCCATTCATGCAAAATTCCTCCGTAACCCATGCAGACGGAATCGAACCGCCGACACACATCCTATGCGGATGCCGCTCTTCCACTGGAGCTATGCATGGAAATTGCACCGTAAAAACCTTTTATGGCTTGCGCTTGCCATAACCAAATGTGCACCGCCTACTTGTCACTGACTATCCACAATCTCACAGTCTTGTCTGTTCTCTACTTCATAGGCTTGGTTTTCGCTAAACATATGTGGCTTACGTTTTAGCTAGGGAATAGTTGCCGTGGGAGTTGAACCCACCCGACCCAAACAATGTACGACTACTTTTGAATCTGCAAATTCTACTCGCAGAAGTGTTTTTCGTTGACCGATAATGAGCAACTACTATCCATACATCTCCCATCGACCGGAACTATTGCAGTAGTACCCGGCTAAGTGGAGATAAAGATAAACGCCGTACACAGGATTCGAACCTGCAAGCCTTTTACAGCCAACGGTTTTCAAGACCGCTCCCTCACCACCCGGACATACGGCAAATATAGCATGGTTAATTGCTAGAACAGGTATCTCAACTCACAATTATGCATATCCCCCTGCGAACAATGATATGCGTTCCCACTCGTATAAACGCAGTGTGTAGGATTCGAACCTACAAGGCGAATAAACGCCCGGCGGCTTAGCAAGCCGTTCCAATACCATTATGGGAACACTGCATCTTGATGGTGCGATTTCTTGAAACAATCCATCCGTTACGACTATCAACCACGCACCTGCCCAATAGCGTCTTTTAGGATTGAATGAAAAAGTTGGGATGATGGGACTTGAACCCACAGCCTATGCCGTAGAAGGACACTGCTCTTTCCATTTGCGCTACATCCCAATGATCGGTACGAGATTCGAACTCGCGTTACCACCGTGAAAGGGGGGTGTCTTACCACTTGACTAACCGATCATGTGCGTTTCCATAAGCTGTATGCCTACATTTAAGGCGCTGACACAGCGCAACACTTATGGCTATTTTTATTTTCGCAGGGCATCCGCCAGTTACCTGCTAGCCGGTTGCGATCCGACATCGTGGGGAAAGAAGGAGTCGAACCTTCGGTGTTTCTAATGTCACGGTTTTACAGATCGCTGCAATCGCCACTATGCATATTTCCCCAAAACCTGTGCCGTATAACCACAGATGAACTTCTGGCATATCTATCTGCTACCTACCGACTATTGCAATCACGGTATCGTCTTATCACCGCAGATAAAGTTTTCACCGCTATATAGTTGCAAGGCTTCAAGCGGTTACGTGGGATATAGGTGGGTGAGGATTTGAACCCCACAAGCAGTTTTTCTTATACAAGGATAGTTTTTCGTGTTTCCTCCTGCTCACTGGATCGCCAGTTTGGTACTCCGCCGTTTAATGAGTGTCCTGCTACCACTTAACAAAAACTGTATAAGATTTTGCGTTTACCCATTCCGCCACCACCTACGCCCATTTTATGTCTGCAAGGGCTGTGCAGTATCTCTGTTGAGCCACATACTCTTCTAAACTGTTGTATGGTACAAAACAGATGCAGATTAAACCCACAACGGTATTCTGCAAAAACCGGGCTGTAATAAACCGGTTAAACCCTCACGAGCCTTGTGACGGCTCTTAACAGCATTCCGCTATGAGGTGAAAGGAGTGTCTCCAATGGAAAAGTATGGAAGACAATTCGCAGATGGCAAAGACCAAAAGAAGAAAACATCTGCGAAACAGGACTACCAGGATTCGAACCTGGGAATGCAGCAGTCAAAGTGCTGTGCCTTACCGCTTGGCGATAGTCCTAAACTCCGGGAGAGAGACCATCTGCTCCCGGATTATTTTCGTGAAACACCCTATATTGCTTAATTGTCACGCCTGTGCACGGTACTTTGAAAAACTTGGTGTTGTCGAACGCATATTTCCATTTTTCGTTTCCCACACACAGGCTACATACACTCTTGATGCCTTGATTTCTCTGCCACATATCCAATGCCAACACAACACCGGATATTCGGCAATAACAATGGCTTTATGAATTTAACCCATTCAACATTGTGATATGGGATAATTCGCATAATCTCCGGTAACCACATAGGCTATACCCACATGAAAGTTATTCCAAATGCAAGGAACATTGCGAACGCAAATAAAATAACTCCGTCTGATGCTGTTTTCTGTTTTGGAGCATACCATAAAGCAGATATTGCTAAAACTGTCAATACCAACGTTGTCATTATTTTTAAAATCATGAATCCAAGCATTTTTTCTTCGTCCTTCCTTCAATTTCATCGATCATTGCCATTACCAGTGCTTTAGCAAACTGGCTATTGTTATGCATTTTAATCAGCAGATTGCCCTGCCGGATAAGATATTCCCAGTCTTCATCCGTTTTCGGATTAGCACACTCTTTATGGATTTTCCAAACCTCTGTGTAGATTTCTTTAATCTCCGGTGGCAATTCACATTTCTCCTTAACTGGTAAATCTTCTTTAGGCTCTTTATCAAGCCTGCTCTTTTGGTGCTTCATCTGACAGCTAACCATTTCCGTAACGTTCTCACGGTCTCTCTTAATTCCGTGACCTTGCAGAAATAATTCGCATTGCAGGACTTCACCGCATTTTGAACATTCGTCTTTAATCTCTTTTCCGTAGATCTGCATAAGTGACCTCGATCATTGTAAATTCATACAGAAGTTGCAAAATTCTTAGCAGTTTGTGGTTTATGCGCCCTTGATCCTGTATCTAACTTAGGAATTGTTGCAACTTTACTTAAATCCTCTTCCACAGAAACTTTTTCATCATTGTCTGTTTCAGATTCATGTTTGCAAAGCGGTATAGCAATTTCAATATTTGGCGGTATTTTCCAATTTTTTTGAATATTCTCAATGCTTCTTTCCAAGTTTTCAAAAGATTTCTTTAGCTTTTCTTTGTCTGATTCAACCAGTTCCAAATACTTGTCCAGGTACCACTTAGCTTTCCGAACATCCTCTACACCATTTTTATTCTCATGCCGGTAAAGATATTTAAAAGCATTGCAGATGCAGAAGTTCTTCACAGCTTCAATCCCCTGCGTCTCAATCATCACATCTATGCACTCATATTTTCCTGTCTCATAATGACTTGGGTGATTTACATTATCTGACATCTAGGTCTCCTTTCTGGATAAAGGTCTTTTTATTTTTTAGGAAATTTGAGGGACTAAGTAGGGGCTGTTCGCTGATCCTGTCAGACCCCCTCCCCCCCGTTTCCATCAACACATTTCAACTATGCGCAAAATTCGCGCTTCGCGCAGTCTTTATTGACACGTCCTTAACTATCCCATATTTCCGCACGTTTCCTCACTTGTTGCTAATCATTCGCATCTACGTTGCTATCGTCATACGCTCCGGAATCGGTCAACATTGATGTATTTTGTCCATTTGCAACGCCTAACTGTGGCAAATCCGAAGCAGTTAACGCTTGCTTGTGGTTCTGCTGCTCTCTCGATACTCCCGGAAGGTTCCATCCGTAATGGCGGTTTAGGATTGCCAGGATCCCCACAGGGTTACGCTTTGCCGTGGCAAGTTTTGCGCTCAAAGATTCTTCGCGGAAATCCGATATCTTTTTGCCAATGTCAGAACTTAATGGACTTGATTTTGTTCCCTCGTCTCTCCAAGTAGCTATCGTATATCTGTCTATCCCTGTCAATAAACTAAATCCTATAGCTGATACCTCTTTATCATACATCATACACATATATATATAATAATCACATATACGATTAATTAACGTATAGTCATAAGCATTATAATTACTATAACCACCCATAAACCCGTCTATATTATGCATCTCTTTAGATTTGAGACAATCCGGCTCATTAAATGCATGGCGTTTGATATACATAAGAGCAGCATTCCATACACTCTGAGACTCTTTCCTGATATCATCGATTTTCTGATCCTTGCAGAACTGGGAGAGGTATAATTCCATGTCATTTTCATAAACCTGTGATGTTTCCGTATTTTCGACTTTTTCCATGTTCTGCACCTCCTAAAAATCTGCAATAAAAAAATCACTAAGCATCACTCAATAAACCTATGTTTTTTTATCTCCTCCACAGATCATGCAAAAACATAAATTTACAAAAGTGATCAGCTAGTGACTTCTGATCGGTTCCGGTCTGTCGGCTCCGGTGGTCTTGGTTACAATCTGGGCGGCTGCATATCCAGAGGGGGTTGGATTTGCACCGCTGTCACTCGCACCGTGTTAGCGTCGGCTCCCTAACTGCTTTTATAATATCATAAGTGCTATTTATAAATCCACGACAACCTTTTACGCATTTGACAATTTGTTACTGTGGTATGTCTTCCGGTGATCCTGAGTATATAAAAATCATGCGATTAAAAAATATCATCCGGTTAAATTTGACAAATGGGATTATTTAACAGACAGACAGGTAATATTTGCAGATGGGTACATGGTGGTAGACGGACAGCTCTAGTATTTATATATACTTGGATATACAATGTCTTTCTGCTCTTATTTACTTTTATTTTATCTAACCTTTATTTTATCTAATCTCCTTTTATTTAATCTGCGTCTACAAAATGTCTACAATTTGTCTACAAAATTTAGCACGTTAAAATATCACAGTGAAAATAGATCAAGAAAAGCAGGCTGTTGCACCTGCTTATAGATTACGATATTTTGATTTTAATATGTTTATAAAATCATCTGTTAATAGTCCGGATTCTTTTGCTTTTTGTGCCTCCTCTCTTGCCGATTTTGCAACATTTATGTTTGATGTGGTCACAATCTTGATTTGCCTGTGATTAACAGATACGCAAGCAATCCACTTATTTTTTACGGTATCCCAATTAACGCCAGGTATACCGCTATTCTTATGTACGCCGGATGCTTGCTTTTTATCGATATATATTTTTTTCGATTTTTTGACTTTTACTTGATTATTTTTATTCCAATCTAAAGATTGTTGATTATCAATTATTTTTAAATGCTTTTTAGCACATTGTTTACAAAATCTTTGTAAGCCGCTGCATTTAATCATATCGCATCCGCAGGACTCGCACTGTATAATAGACCCAAGCGGAGTTATAGACCCGTGCTTGATGCGCTCTTTATATCTCTTACTTTGCTCTTTTTTACGCTCCTGCCTGCATTCCGGACAGTAAAATGCCCTTGGGCCACCTAAAAAGCTAATTCCGCACGTTTTACAAATTCTCGGTAGTACATTGTCTTTCATTTTTTTACTCCAACGCAAAAAGCGGAGCTTTTGCGCTCCGCATATTTTTTACTGTTCATCAATGCCAAATTCCAAAGATGCAGCTACACCCATTTTGTTTGGGTAAATTCCATCTTCATCCGCCACAACTTCGAAGCCAAAATCAAAGGAATTTATTTCGTCATATGCCGCTTGTGGATCGTCTACGTTGCCATCCCAGTAGGAAGGGTCTTCCCCATTTTTCAAAGCGTTGATATCATTAATCAAACTTCCTTTTTCCCTGAATTGATACCCATCGCACAAATATTGGACTTCTCCGTTTTCCCCAAATACAACTAACGTTAATCCTCCACCATTGTCTTCAATTACTTTGTATTTTCTCATTTTGCCACCTTTAACCTTTCTTTTTTAAGCTATTTGTTTACTTGTTCTTCTGATCCGTTCCGCTCTCGCTGTGATCCGGTCAATTAACACCCTGTCACCGTATGCGGTTTTGCTGGCCAATAACTCCGGATCTGTCATGCTCTCCAGTGCTTGGAGCGTTTCCGCTTGCACTGTCTCCAGTGCTTGGAGTTCTGCCCGGTTAAATTCTTTCAGCCGTTCCGATTCTACATTTTCCAGTTGCTCCCGGTAGTACTGGAAGAACTGCCGGACGTTTGATCGGATCCGGGCGGCTTTCTTTGCTGTGATCTGCTCCGGTGTTCCTGTCATGTCGTTCGCTCCTTTCGTTTGTTTGTATCTTGATTATATATCATGTTATATATCATGTCAATAGTTTATTGCAATTATTTATTGATATTTTTCAAAAATTCCTCAGCGTCTACAACTTGCGGTTGTTCCGATTTTTTGCGCTCTGCTCTCCTCTGCTCCTGGAGCTGGTGCAATCTTTCGTTTGCTTGCATCAATGCGACTTTCTCGGATACCTCTGTGTGCTCTGTGTTTGCCTTTTCTGCGGTCTTTTCCGGCTCTTGCGGCAAATTCTCCGCTTGGCTCTCCAAACCGTCTAAATAAGACAATACCGCCGATACAGCTATATCATTTATATTTATGTCTAATTCTGCTGCTCTGTCCTTTGTGCCTTTTGGTAATCTGATTTGTACAAGATCAAATTTACTGCGGTAATTGTTAATTGCTTTGCGTGTGTAATCTGCTGTCCTTGCCATCTGCAAAACCTCCTTTAATAAATTGTTTTATCATATTATATAACACTTTATATATAAATGCAATATAATTGTATATATATCATGTCATATAAATTTTATATAAATATTTATAGAAAAGTGTTGACACATGCTATATATCATGATATAGTTATCTCAACAAATAAAAAAGCCGGTGACACCTACCAAGCGAACACCGGCACCAATCAAAAAAGAAAGGCACCCATATTATAACACGGGTGAAAAGGTAAAGCAATATGTATAACTATTTAGAAGCTATGAAAAACGACATTACAGAGTACATCAACAACGAGATCAATTTAGCAGATTATTCAGACCGTGACGAGCTGGAAAGCTACTTAAATGATGAGCTTTTTACAGAAGACAGCGTAACCGGAAACGCAAGCGGCTCTTACACTTTTAGCAGAGCACAGGCGCAGGAATATGTTAAAGATAACATTGATCTTTTAAAAGATGCTTGCGAAGAGTTCGGAACAGATGCCGCAACGGTTGGAGAATGGTTTTTATCTGAGGACTGGGAAAAAATGGACGTAACAATTAGATGTTATCTGTTAGGGCAGGCAATCGCCGAAGTTTTGGACGATATGGGGGAAGAACTGGAAGAAGCTTTTGAAAGTGAGGAAGAATAAGAGCATGGAGAATTTTATATTACTAATTTGTGCAATGCTTGCCGGGTATGTGCTCCGGTACTATAGAGAATTAAGCAAGTAAGACAGGCTTACACCGGGGATCGTGCCCCGGCTTGCTTTTACCCGGAAACGGGAAAAATTGAAAATATGGAGGAAATGAAAATGGGAAAAATAAATATTGATATGTGGTACGGAGACAAGCCGGAACAGGTGACAGGATTAGACATATATTTTAATGATTTAGGCGGATTTTATTCCGGCAATCTTCGCATTTTTGGGAAAATTGTTGGTGATTATTACGCCGACAGCGTGCAAGACATAGAAAAAGCATTTCCACACCTTGCAAAAGATATTGAAAACTGTTTGAATTAACCGCCGCAGAGGATGCCAGCCGGATCACTACCGGCGGTTGCATTTCTTTTAAAAATGATATATAATATGCTAAATTTCTACTAAGGTAGATAAAAGCATATCTTTATTTTGAAAAAGAAAAACAAAAAACAAAAATGGAGGTATGAACGATGGAAAAATTAACAGATCAGGAAAAGAAAGCAATCAAACAGGCTATAAATGAATTAGGCTATTTTGATGTTGCAGAAAATGAAGAAACGCTTTGCAAGTGGTACGAAGATGGAACCGCTTCAATTAACATTGCTCGGAATGGTCGTACTGTTGCTTGGGTGCTTTTGGAAAGCGCAGAAAAGGCTATTTATGTAGACACGTTGGAGGAATTAACTGAAGAAGAAATAGAAAGCGAGTTATGCTAACATGCAGAAATTCAAAAAAGCAGCCGCCATGCGGTGGGCAATTTTTGAACTGGAAAACAGATAAAAGACGGCTTGCAACCGTCCTTTTGTCGTGTTCCGTTGGATATGCTGCCGTCTGGCTGTCTATTTGTGTTACTATTCCACCGGATCCGGTCAGATCCTGCGCCCGGATATATTGACGGCTTGCGCTGTCTTGGTGTACAATCAAATATTACAAGGGGATTATACAAAATGCGAAAAGTGGGAATCTGTCATGTATACGACATTATGGAGAGCGTAGCGGATGCCGGGGAACGGCTGGAAACAGTTATAAGGGTTGAGACTGCCGCCGGTGGTATGTCTCCGGAATCTGCAGAGCTGTTGCGGTCTGCGTATGATTCCATGCTTTCCGCAGTCGGAGACCTTGGAAAAGCTGCGACACGGTGACCGTGTGACGGGTCCAGGACTTGCACCGCAGAAGTGCGCAGGTGTTCCGCACCTTGAATCGGTCTGAAAAAATCTGCGAAAAAACTCTGAAAACGGATTTTTCAGCTTGAAAAGTGCTACCCCGGGGGGATTGAAAATTTTTAGCACGAAAATTGTAGAAAAATTTTTCTTTCAAAAACCTCTAAAAACGAGATTTTCGGTTGAAAATGCAGACCTACGGGGGTATCAAAAGAAACACATTAAAATTTTTTACGAAAAAAGTCTCAGAAAATGAGATTTTTAATAAAACCTAGAGGGGGAAATATTATGAATTGCTACAAATGTGGTAAAGAAATGAGAGTTGTTCCGGAACAGGTGGCTACGGATGAAAAAGGATTGCCTGTGTATCACAGAATAGGTTATTGTGATGCTTGTATGTCTAAATTTGACATTGACATTTTGGAACAGCAAAAAAATCAGACAGTTCAGGGTAATCAAAAACCGCCTAAGAAAAAGCAGAGCACATTAAGTACGTTGGCGGCTGTGTTTTCTATTTTGACATTTACTATTCCGGTTGCTGTTATTCTTGCAATAATCGACATTGCTACTGGTGATAAAAAGAATAAATTGCATACTGGTTCGTGGTTTGCCATTATATGGTGTGTTCTTGCAGTCATAGTTTATAACATAGGCAATAAATCTGATGATGTTTCTATTCCTATTGCGGAAGTAAAAGTTTCGCTTGAAGCAACAGAAGAGTCTACTTCTTCACCTGTTGTAAATAAATCAGATTTTGTTATTTCTCCCGGTTACACATTCGATGCGGACGGATTGCAAGTAACAATCAATGATTTTGACCTTGACTACACTGATTATGAGGATGAATACGGTTGGAACGCTCCTGCTGATGGAACAAAATACATTATGATTGATGTTTCTTATCAGAACAACAGCAAAGATGATAAGTATGTAAGCATCTACGATTTTCAGTGTTACGCAGACAATACAGATTGTGAGCAGAATTACAGTGTTGTTGATAGTTCTTCGTTGAATGCTAATCTTTCAAGCGGAAGAAATACCTCTTACAAGATTGCATTTGTAGTTCCGAAGGATGCGCAGAGTATTGAACTGGAATACGAAACAAGTTTCTGGACGGGCAACAAAGAAGTTATCAAATTACAATAGAATATAGGATTTTAAGGGCACCCTTGCGGATGCCCTTTTCTATGCCATTCTTTCCATGTATCCACTTATCAATTCATCAGCCAGCGCAAACACTTCTCTTCCGTAGGTAGCCAAAAAGTCGGCAACAATCTCTTCTGTCTGAATGTCCATAGTCAGATTGTATGATAAGCAGAACGCATGGCACAATTCATGGCACAGGACACGGTCATAGAAATTACCATGAATTATATTTGATATGTAAATATCTCTTGTGTTCCTGTCTGTCATGCCGAACGTATATGTACCGTCAGAGCGCATCAGCATAGGGCTGTGACTGCGTACAAGCCTTAAATTCCAGTCCATTCCATTTATCGTGAACAACTTTACCACCTCCAACATAAAAGGGGCTAAATAAGCCCCTTAAGTGTGTTATACAATTTTTGTTACCAGTGCAGACAGCTTGTTTCGCAGTACCGTCTTTTCTTCCGGTGTTGCATCGTTGATGATTTCCGTCATGTCGTTTGCAAGTTCGGTCATGTAGGTGTTCAGGTCACGGACTTTTGCTTCTTTGTCCTGCTGTGTATTCGCCTTATGCAGTTCTTTATTTTCCATGTAGGTTCTGCGGCTCATGCCACTTCTGCCCTCTCTTGCATCACGCATACCGGATGAAGAAGTTTCCGTGTAGTACATACGTCCCATGTCTCTGTCCATGTCACGGTGATACATTTCCGGGGTCATGTGGTAATAAGGTGGCTCTTCATAACCTCTGCGGTAGGTTCCACGACCTTTAGGTGCAAATCTGCCGTCAGCATAGCGGTAATGGTCATAGAACCGTCTGCCACCGTCACCGTAACGATCAAACATTTCCACGACTTCTTCCGGATCATATTCCTGCATGGTTTTTGTCAGCTCACGGTAGTACATTGCTTCGGATAAGTCTTTCATCATGTCGATGACCTTTCCCATTTCGCAAGTGTCTACATGGTCGATGCCCTTGTCAAACTGCGCTTTAGCGCATTCAGAAAGTTTCTCAATCATTTCATGCATTCTTTTAACATCCATGATTTTTCACCTCCTACGCTTCACGAACGGCAATCAAATTGCTGTTCTGCACTTCAATAGCTTGCGTAGAAGTGTTCTGAACGGCTACCGTACTGCAGCATCCACGAGGAACATCAATGTAAGCCTGTGCAGAAACATTGAAGAAATTCTCTACTGCTGCCGGAGTTACAATCATTCTTGTGGACTGCAAAGGTTCTCCGTCTACTGCCAGTGCAAGGGAAATTTCCTCAACAGTTCCACCAGTGGGAATCTGAATGTTGCCGGAATAACTTACAAGGAATCTTGCACGACACTGATTAGTGATACCTCTTAACTTCACAATTCCGGATCCCTCTCTATGATTGATACAGTTACTTCCATTTACGGCAGTTTCGGTAAAAGCAACGTCTGCTCCTGCTGCCACAGTCTGTAATGCTACTGCTGTATATTCAGCCATAATAAAACCTCTCTTTCAAAATCAAAGGGGCAAACCATATAGTCTGCCCCATGTTGTCAGTAATTCTGCATAGCAGACATAACCTTAAGGTTAAGTTACTCGATATGCAGTTTTAGCATCCGCAACCAGTGTTGCAACCACATCCGCATCCGTAATATACATTAGGGTTGGGAACCTGGTATGCCGGGATGGGAGCAGGATTCACAGCGTTGATGATCTGCTGTGTCTGTGCACTCATGGCAGTAGTCAGAAGAGCATTCTGACGATCCTGAGAAGCGGCTCTGCGCAGATCGTTGTTCTCTGCCTGCAGAGTAGCGATCTTATCCTGACATAAGTAGTCAAGGATTGCTCTTGTACCGGCGTTCTGGCTGTCGATAATATCACGAGTGTTGTTATTCATGGTGTTCTGCAATGCGCAAGTATTCGTTGCCATATTGTAGTTTACACCCTGGATAGCTTCACGGGTATCGCAGCAGCACTGTGCTAACTGTGCCTGTAAAGCGTTAGCATTCTGCATTCCTGCTACGGTGTCTGCATTGATAGCCTGTTGGATGCCATAGCCAGTCTGTAAAATGTTGGTATTTACGCCATTAAATCCGGTAAGCATACCATTGTTTACAGCGTAGAATCCGTCACACAGACCGTTGTTGATTCCGTCCAGTTTACCGATGATAGACTGGGTGTCGAACCCTCTTTGCAGTGCAGAATCGGTATAGTAACTGGAATTAGAGCCATTACCGCCCCATCCATTACCGCCCCAACCTCCAAAAATCGCAAAAATTACGACTATGAACCAGAGCCATCCACCGTCACCAAATGCACCATTATTTCCGTAGCCATTTCCGGCAGCCGGAATAACAGGCATGGTAAAAGGACTGTTGTTTGTTTCAAACATATTAGATTACCTCCATAATTTTATTCATAAAGAGGTCTCCCGGGTTTTGTGCACAAACCTCTAATATGCTGTTAAAAAGGAAACTGACTTTTTATCTGTCTTATTACATCATCAGGATTTATACCTTTCGTTTTGCAGATGTTTCTCGCAAGATTTTCTACTCCTTGGAAATCACCTTTTTGAGCCATCCCATAAGCGTTTTTTACCATGTCGTTAGACATGATCTGGCTGTTCCCCATCATATTTTGTATAAACTGTTGCGGATTCCCCATTGACTTAAGCATCTGCATCATCCTTTCTTTGCGATTGTGGAGTTTTTCTTTGCGATTGCGAAGATTTCAACTGCTCAATCTTTTGCTCTAATTCATCGAAACGCTTCATAAATACCGCTGTGGCTTCGTCTGATAGGTCAAATTTTGCTTTTTCTGTTTCTGACGGTAAATTGTTAGGGTCTGCATCTAAAACAGGCTTATAGAGCCTTGTGTAGATTTTTCCATCTGCTCCCCAGGATTTAGCATAGATCTCCGACAAGTCCTGTTTGGGGAAGAATGCTGTGTTGCCATCCATGGGAACCTCATTCGGTGCTATGCACTCTTGCGCCGGTACAATACGACCGTACATCTGTACTGCGTTTTGCTGTGGCTGTTGCATAAACTGCTGTGGCTGAAACTGTTCCTGCTGTGGCATAAACTGTCCGTACATAGGTGTTCTATACTGCGGATTGAAATAGTTCGGATTCATAATCGGCTGCGGCATGGCTGTTCTCCCTTTCTTCCATTGATTCTATCTGTTTCGCAATTTCAACTTCATCAAGTGTCTGATATGTCGGCTTGTTCATAAGTCCCAACGGACTGAAATTCATAAGCATTACCCGTCTCTCCTAAAACTTCCTCGATTACATGAACCATGATTGACTGATACTTAATCGGCACTTCCCTTGTACGTTCTTTGCTGAATATATGTTCCAGTGTTTCATCTGAAAATTTGAATTTTCCCATAAGGTCATTCCTCCTTATGATTAAATTTTGGCATAAAAAAAGTCGCATATAGTGACACATATACGACACTTTTGCGACAAACGAAAAAATATGCAGTTTTAAAAGTATGATAAATACGGCATTAGCACATCCTATTGCCACTCCAATGATTATCGGTGAGATACGTAGATATTTACGGGATAACA